>Ga0302277_1000792_pt1 | contig 23962 bp, 20 predicted proteins | sample III_Bog_N3_1_FD_198759 | JGI IMG/M metagenome (GOLD analysis project Ga0302277, IMG submission 198759) | Peat permafrost microbial communities from Stordalen Mire near Abisko, Sweden - III_Bog_N3_1 | ecosystem: Environmental > Terrestrial > Soil > Wetlands > Peat | place: Sweden: Abisko... | reverse complement strand
TGAGCGTTTTGCCATGTATCGTTGGGCGCAGCCGCAATGACGCCGCGCTTCACCCCGTCGGATCTTCCAGGCTGAGATGCTGATGGTTGCAGGATCTTGCTCAGGGTTGCGCTGATCTCCGGTTCGCGCGCTCCGAAAGAGGGTGAAAGGCTTACTGAAACCGGGCCCGCAGCCCGCGGCCGCAGCGTCAGGTAGAAGTCGAGGTCAGCCGCGTGCAGCCATTTGGATTCGACCTCACCCTGCGCGTCGCTCACGGTGACCCGAACTCCATCGTTCCCCTGGAGTTGGACGGGATCCTTTACCCCTAAAGTAATTGCGTAAAGCGAGCCTGGGCGCGCTGCTCCCAGCTTGATGGTATGCGCTAAAGGAGTCGCGCCTTGATTGGCATGGACCGATCGACCAGTGTGAATGGCGACGCAAATCAAGCATGCTGCGATGAAAAATAGAAGGATCCGCCAACCGGCATTGCGTTGACTTCCTGGTGTGAAGATCATGATTCGACCTCGAATGTTCGGAAGCCAGTAGAAATGGGCCAATCCGGCAAAAACATCGGTGTGGAGACTATAAATCCACCGGGGTCTGATAGAACACGGACCGGTTGGATTTTAGGCCTGGAATTGAATTAACTAAGACGGCTGGCCCATTGCACACTACGTCGTTCTTCAGGACCGATCAATTCAGGCCAGCATCGAAACGTGCATTGGACTGATATCGCGAATCGAGCGTCGCCCGAACTAGACAGCTCTAATAAAACGGGAGTTCCCCCGGTGAAGACAATCGAAGGGAGTGGCGGAAAGGCCATGGGCATCCAGGCCGATTCGGCCGATGCCGAAGCAATCAAAGGTGCGGTCACGAATATCGGGCTCATGTATGCGCAGCTCCGGCACACCGGCGCGATGTCCCATCCAGAGTTCTTTGGTGGGGATCTGCCGATGTCCGCCTCCGATGTAAATCCCGAGCAGGAGAGCGTTACCCCTCTAGGCAGAAATCCAACTGTTGCACTGCGGCCCACGTGCACAACCGACATTTGCCAGACTGTAGCTGACTTTGGCAATGCGGCCAGGAATGCAATGAACGTCACCGCGCATGACCGGCGGCGTATTCTTCAGTGTCAGGTGACTAGTCATCCGACAAGTGCATGGGTCATTCAGCAGCCGCGCGAGGCGTTCCCCTCTGACTCGGCCCCCGGCTACTTGATCTTTGATCGCGGCCTACAGTTCAATGATGAAGTGATCGAAACAGTGAAGAGTTTCGGCATTCAGCCCAAGCGCCGTAAAAGCTCACAGGGCGACCCCAGACCAAAAGTCGTCAGGCAGATTTACAACAATCGGTTCGGAAGTGCTGCGAACAACAACCCATTGAAAGGGAATTTCGTTGGAAGGATTGATCTCCTGGTGCGGAAGCCAAGCCGGGACATAGAGAAACTCCCCTGCTTGCGCCGTTGCGCTAAACTCCCCTCGCTCGCCCCAGCGAATGTGTGAGGAGCCGCTGAGTACATAGACGATCGTGTGCTGCTCTCCATGGTGATGGATTCCCGTGCGAGCTCCAGGTTCGACTCGGAATAGGCCTCCCCAAATAGGCGACGCAATATCGGCTCCTGGATGGATTGCGGCCAGTCGGAGTGACCCGGATGTTTGAGCAGTCGCAGAATTGAACTGTTCTGGACGGACCACACGAATAGATTGATATTGCATGACTCTCCCTGGGTGACGGCTTCGCTAGGCGCGCAGGCTAGCCGGAGGATGGCTCACGGCGGAAAGACCTTCGAATGCCGCCTGTGGCAACTCCAATCCTGCAGCTGCAACGTTTTCTTCCAGATGCGCAACCGAGGATGTTCCAGGGATCGGCAGAATCACCTTGGATCGCTTGAGCAGCCAGGCCAACGCGACTTGCAGAGGAGTGGCGTCGAGTTCTCTGGCGACTTTCTCTATAGCATCATCCGCCTTTCTTCCCTGACCAAGCGGGGCCCATGGCAGAAAGGCTATGCCATTCTCCGCGCAGTAATCGACGATGAAGTCGGACTCGCGGTCGGCAAAACTGTAGCGGTTCTGTACCGAGACGATGGGCACGATCCTGCGGGCACGCTCGATGTGCTCGCGCGTGATGTTGGAGAGTGCGACATGGCGAATTTTGCCCTGCTCGCGCAGCCGGGCCAGCGCTTCAACCGATGCCTCGAAAGAGACGGCATTGTCAGGGGCGTGGAGTTGGTAAATATCGATTCTGTCCAGGCGTAAACGTTTGAGGCTGCCCTCCAGCGCTTCACTCAGGTGTTTGGGACTGGCGTTGTGTGTCCATAGGTTGGGGCCGGGGCGCTCCCATCCGCCCTTGGTCGCGATAACCAGGCCGGTGGGGTATGGAAAGAGCGCCTTGGCGATCAACTCTTCCGAGGTGGCGGGTCCGTAGGAGTCTGCTGTGTCGATAAGGTTAACGTCAAGTTCTACTGCCCGCTTCAAAGTTGCAATTGACGCTGCCTTGTCTGCAGGCGGTCCCCAGATGCCTGGGCCTGTGATGCGCATGGCTCCGTAGCCTAGTCGATTGACTGTGAGGTCACCCCCAATAGTGATGGTGCCTGACGCTGCAGCAGTAATAACTTGGGTTTCGCTCATTCAAATCTCTCCACAAATACAAAGTTGATCGTTCGGGTTGATGATTCAAACAAATTACTGCGATGTCGTTTCATGAGAGGCAATCCATTTTCATGGTCGCTGCGGGAGCTGTGATGCATCCCAGCCGCCCCCGAGAGCCTTGACCAGCAATACGCTGGCTTCGAAGCGCCGCTGCGTGATTTCGATGTCGTTGCGCTGGTTTTGAAGCAGCGCGGTTTGCCAGGTAATCACCTGGAGATAGGTATCGACGCCATCCTCGTAACGCGTGTTGAAGAGGTCGAGCGATTGCTGCGCCGAGTCGGTGGCGTCGTGCTGCTGGCGCGCTTCGATCTCCAGGTTGTGCAGCGCGTTCAGGTTGTCCTCCACCTGCTGAAAGGCAGTGAGCGTCGTCTGCCGGTAAGCGGCGACGGTGCCATCGTATCGCGCCAGGGCAATGTCGGAAGTAGCATGCCGGCGGCCATGATCGAAGAGCGTCTGGGACAACGTGGGACCGACCGCAAAAAAGCTGCTCGGCCATGAAAACCAGTTGAGCGCAGATGTGCCCGCGAAGCCGGCCACTGCCGAGAGCGACAGCGTGGGATAGTAAGCCGTCTGTGCGATGCCGATCTGCTCGTTGGCTGCAGCCATGCTGCGCTCGTATGAGGCGATGTCGGGGCGCCGCTCAAGCAACTGGGACGGAAGCACTCCGGGAATGGCGGGAATCGTAGGAGCGGCGACGGTGATTGGGTCGAGCGGCAAAGTGAATACGGCCGGCGGCTTGCCGATGAGGACAGCAATTGCGTGTTCGTACATGGCCCGCTGAATGTCGACATCCGTGGCCTGCACCTGGGCGGCCTGGAGCTGCGTCCGTGCCTGCGTCACATCGGATAGCGGTGAGGCGCCGCCGTTGTAGCGGTCCTCAGTAAGTTGCAGTGCACTCTGAAATGCCTTGACAGTGTCGCGGAGAAGTTTGCTTTGCGCATCGGCTGAACGCAGATCGAAGTAGTCGACCGCCAATTCGGCATGCAACGAAAGCCGCGACGTTTCAAGGTCGGCTGCCGAGGCCTGCGCCTGGTCGCGGGCCTGCGTGACAGTGTGGCGGACCCGTCCCCACAGGTCGATTTCGTAATTCAGGTCGAACGGAAGAGTGAAGTCACCTTCGCCGTTGTTGGCTCCCGCAATATTCAGATACGGCTGATTGTTGGAGTCTCGGACGGCGCCTACGCCCGACGCGACTCCGATGGTTGGCGCCTCTGAAGCGCGGTTGAAGCGGACGGCTGCACGTGCGGCGCGAAAGTTTGCCTCGGCCTGCTTCAGTGTCTGGTTGGCCGGTTCGATCTGCGCCTCGAGCGTGTTGAGCTGCGAATCGTCAAAGAGCGTCCACCAGTCGCCTTTGAGTTGCGCATCGGTTGGCTGCACAGGCTTCCATCCGTCTTCGGACTTGAAGTTCTCAGGCAGCGGTTCCTTGAATGCCGGCGCAAGTGGGGCGGTTGGGCGCGCGTATTGCGGACCAACCATGCATCCTGCGAGCGCGAGGCTTAATCCCGCTCCAAACAGAAGGATGACGGCATGACGGATACGCGCCGTAATCATGATTGGCCTCTCACGTTTGCAGTCCTCGGATGCACTTCCGCGCCACTGACCAGCGAGTCGGATGGATCGAGGATCACTTCGTCAGCAGTTGTAAGCCCGGAGGTAATCTCCACCGCATTGCCGAAGTCGTGTCCGATGGTGACCGGCAGGAGTTGGACGCGGTCACCGCGTACCACGCCGACGCGAAGTCCCTCGGCGCGAAACAGGAGCGCGTTGGAAGGAATCGTTACCGCGTGGGCAATCGCGGGCAACTGGAAGCGGACGAAGACGTAAGCCCCGGGGCGCAGCACGCCCTTCGCATTGTCGACATCCACTTCAACATTTAGAGTGCGCGTGGCATGGTCGATGGCGTTGGCGTTGCGTACGATAGTGCCGGAGATCGTTGCCTCTGGATTGGAATCTTGTGTCAGAGTCGCTGTGTCGCCGTCATGGATCGAGTCGGAGTAGACTTCGGGAACTGCGACATAGACGCGCAATTTGCCGGCCGCATCCATATGAAATAGTTCGCGCGGATTGGTTGACCCCGAGCCGGCGTCAATCAGATCTCCGATGTCGGTGTTGCGGGCGGTGATGACGCCATCAAAGGGCGCAACAATACGCTCGTAGCTCTGAAGCTGTTCCAGACGGCGCACGTTGGCGTTGCTTGCGTCGACAGCGGCCTGCGCGGCAATGTAGTTCGCGCGGGTCTGATCCGCCTCCTGCTGTGAAACGGCGTGCTTGGCCAACAGCGCCTGCCAACGGTTGCTGGTCACGCCGGCAAGATCGGCATTGGCCTGCATCCGCTCCAACTCGGCGCGCGATTGGTCCAGTTGCTGGTCGATCTCGGGCGTTTCGATCTCTGCCAGAAGGTCCCCCCTGCGTACATGAGCGCCGATATCGAAGTACCACTTCTTCAGGTAACCATTCGTTCGCGAGTAGATGGGCGTATCGGTAAACGCCTCCACGTTGCCGGGAAGCACGAGATCGTCGGCCTTTGATCCCCCCACCGGATGCACCACATTGACTGACAGAATGGCGGCGGCCTGAGTCGCGTGAACTACTGCTGCCTCATTCGCTGCGCGAACATGCAGGCCCCAGGCTATGGCGGAGACCAGCGCAACTGCGCAGAGGATCCCGGTCAAGCGGCGGCCGACTGGAACTCGATCAGGTGTCGCGGCCTCCGACGGTTCAACAGAAGACGGAGCTGCAACCGATAACGCAACGGTTCCCGCTTGTTCCAGCTCGTAGTTCGCGTTCTCCATTTCAGCGGTTTCAATCTCAATGCTCATACATGCTCCTCCACCAGGCGCTTCTTCATGCGTTCCCTTTCGCTTTTCTCCGCCCCATGAATCAATGCAAAGACGCTTGGTACAAAGAGCAGAGTTGCGATAGTTGCGCAAAGCAGTCCGCCAATCACTGCCCTGCCCAGCGGTGCATTTTGTTCTCCACCGTCGCCAAGTCCAAGCGCCATCGGTACCATGCCGATGACCATGGCCAGCGCGGTCATGATCACGGGGCGGAATCGCGTGACGCCCGCCTCAACAGCTGCGCGGACTGCGTTTCCGTGCTCGTCGAGGCGAATCTTTGCAAACGAGACAACCAGGATGCTGTTAGCCGTTGCCACACCCATGCACATGATGGCGCCCATCAGAGCAGGCACACTCAGCGTGGTGCGCGTAAGAAAGAGAAACAGCACAATGCCGGCCAGAGCCGCAGGCAGCGCGGTGATGATGATGAACGGATCGGTCCAGCTTTGGAAGTTGACTACGATGAGCAGGTAAACCAGAACGATTGAAAATACCAGGCCGCCAAGCAATCCAGTATACGAACTGCGCATCGTATCCACCTGGCCCTTCAACGTCACAAAGGTGCCGCGCGGCAGCGACTTAGCGTTCGCGTTGAGAATCTCGGCGATCTGCCGACTCACGCCGCCAAGGTCACGGTCCTGCACGTTTGCGTACACATCCACCACGCGCCGGATGTTGTAGTGATTCACGACCTCCATCTCATGCCCGCGACTCACGCTGGCCAGGTCACTGAGAATCTCGGGATTCGCCGGTGCACTTGCCGCAGTTGCGCTTCGCGTTGCCTTGTTGATAGGAATGTTATCGAGGTCCTGCATCGTGTCCATCTTGTACTGCGGCGTTTGCGCCACAATGTTGTAATTCACCATATTGCCCCAATTAAGGAAGAACATGGGCGACACCTGAAAGCTGCCGCTCAGCGTGTTGAGCACACTCGTTGAGACGTCCTGCTCCGTGTACCCGCCTTGTGCGGCCTTAGTGCGATCCACGTCCACCTGAAGAGTGGGATAGTCGAATGGCTGCTGAATGCGGATGTCGGTGAGACCAGGAACGTCGCGGAGCTGGGCGAGAAGCTTGTCTGCCTGGGCCTTGCTTGCATTCGCGTCGTTGCCTTCAATCTGGACGTCGATGGGCGCGGGCAATCCAAAATTGAGAATCTGCGTCGTGATATCGGCGGGCAGCGTGTAAAACGTCGCTGCCGGAAAGATGCGGGGCAAACTGCGCCTGAGTGCGCGCACATAGTTTGCCGTGGGCCCGTGATCGGGTCTCAGCGACACCAGAATGTCGCCATCCCCCGCGCCCAGCGAGCCGTTGGTAAGGTGCTGCGTGTTCAGCGCGCTGTAGGGCAGCCCGATGTTATCGAGAATGTTGTCGATCTGCTCAGCCGGTATCTCCTTACGGATCTCTCCCTCGACCAAGTCGAATAGTTGTGCCGTCTCTTCAATACGCATTCCCGAAGGCGCGCGGACATGAAGAATGAACTGCCCGCTGTCGGTCTGAGGGAAAAAGTCTTCGCCAAGGAACGGCACAAGAATGAAAGCGGCGAGACAAAGTCCCAGGAACGTGGGAATGAAGATACGGCGCCGGAAGACCAGTCCCTGCAACAGAGAATGATACCGCTCGCGCACGCGTTCAAAAACCCGCTCAAACCCTTGCTGAAAACGCGCGAAGATACCTTTCGCCGTCGCCCCGTGCTCTTTGGCCCGCAGCAGATACATCGCCATCGTGGGCACCAGCGTGCGGCTCAGCAGGTAACTGGCAAGCATGGCGAACACCACCGCCTCGGCCAGCGGAACAAAGAGGAATCGCGCCACGCCACCGAGGAAGAACATGGGAAGGAAGACAATGCAGATACAAAGTGTCGAGACGAGTGCCGGTACGGAGATCTGCGCCGCGCCCTCAAGAATGGCCTCTCGCAGTGCGTATCCCTGTTCCAGAAAGCGCTCAATGTTTTCGATGGTGACGGTGGCGTCGTCGACCAGGATCCCAACGGCCAGCGCCAGTCCGCCGAGCGTCATGGTGTTGATGGTCTCGCCAATCAGACCGAGAATGATAATCGACGAGAGAATCGATAACGGAATCGAGACCGCGATGATCAGTGTCGATCTCCAACTGCCCAGGAACACGAGGATCATCACCGCTGTCAGCGCGGCTGCGATGATGGCTTCGCGGATCACGCCCTGGACGGCCGCGCGGACGAAGATACTTTGATCCGACAGCGGTGTCATTTTCAATTGCGGCGGGACTGTGCTCGCCACGCGCGGCAGGATCGACCGAATTCCCTTGACGACATCGAGAGTCGAGGCATTGCCGCTCTTTAGAATCGAAATGACTACGCCACGATGCCCATCCTGGCGTACGATGTTCGTCTGCACTTGAAATCCGTCGCTGACGCTGGCCACATCGCGCAGATAGATCGTGGTACCGGTGACCTGCTTGATCGGGATATTGGCAAGAGCCTCAACGGTGCGTGGCGAGCCGTTGGTCCTCACGTCGTACTCCGACTGCCCGATCTTGATGGTGCCTGACGGCATGACCACGCTCTGCAGCGCCAACGCGTTTAACACATCGCCTGGGGCAATTGCTTTGGATTGCATCGCTGCCTGGTCCATGTTCACGCTGACCTGCCGCTGCTTGCCACCGTAGGGTGACGGCACCACCGCGCCGGGCACGGTGATGAGCTGCGTGCGGATGAAGTTGGTCGCGTAGTCGTTCAGCTGCGCTTCCGACAGGCCATCACCGGAAATTCCGAGCTGCAGGATCGGTACACTGGACGCCGAAAAATTAATGATCTGCGGGGGCAGCGTGCCCGGAGGAAGCTGCCGCAACAGATACTGCGACGCCGCCGTGACCTGAGCGTTGGCAGTATCCAATGACGCTCCGGGCTGTAAGAACACCTTCACGATCGCTTCGCCGTTATATGTCGTCGACTCGATATGCTGGATATTGTCGACCAGCGTGGTGAGTGCCTTCTCGTACGGCGACGTCAAGCGCCCTTCCAGTTCTTCAGGATTGAGGCCGGTATACGTCCAGCCGATCGACACGACCGGAATATTGATGTCAGGGAAGATGTCGGTGGGCGTGCGCAGGATGACCACCGGTGCAGCGATGAGGATCAGCAGCGCGAGAACGATAAATGTAAACGGTCGGTTGAGTGCAACTTTGACGATCCACATACAGTCCTTTTGCCCTCCCTTCTGCCGCAATCGCGGCGTCGCTGGCCCTTATCGGCTTTGCGGTTCAATTGGTTTCGCCTGGTGAGGTTCTTGCACGACTCATGCCATTCGGTTTCTCTCTTGGAATCAATCGGATATAGGTCACAAGCTGGTCTGACTTTCGCGTCCGGCGTCGAATGGCCGACACCGACTGGCGGATCAGGTCAAGCGGTCCCTTCGAAACTGCCCCAACAGTTCTCCACAACTTGCATCTCTGTGCGAGGCAATCCGATGGAAACCAGGCGTTCTCGGACTGTTCTTACGACTTTCCGATGAGGATGCCCGTAAGGAAAACGAGTGCACCGCCAAGACCCACTTGCAGGGCGGCGGAGAACACCGGCGTATCCATGAACCGATGTCGCACCCATGTGATAACACCGAGTTCCACGAGGACAACCGCCATTGCAATCCCCAAGGCAAGCTGAAACCCCGGAATAAGAAACGGGAGGGTATGACCAATGCCGCCCAGCGTCGTCATGGCGCCACAAATCAAGCCGCGTATCCATGGGTGTCCGCGCCCCGTAAGGCTCCCGTCATCGGACAGCGCCTCTGCAAATCCCATGCTGATGCCGGCTCCCAACGACGCAGCCATCCCTACCAGGAACGCGTCCCAGCTGTTCGTCGTAGCCATGGCCGCCGCAAATACCGGGGCCAAAGTGGAAACTGAGCCATCCATCAATCCAGCCAGGCCGGGTTGCACGATTTGCAACACAAACAGCCGACGGCGCGCCTTTTCCTCATCTTCCTTTACGTCCGGGCGCAGATTCTCTTCCGTCAACTCCTGGGCACGATCTTCGTGCGTGCGTTCCTCCTGTGCGAGATCATCGAGAAGCTGGCGGATGCTGGCGTCCTGGGCGCGCGCTGCAGCAAGTTCATAGAACCGGCGCGTTTCGACTTCGATAGCGCTTGCCTGCTTGCGCACTGTGTCGAGCCCCAGAGGACGGATCAGCCAAACTGGCGTGCGCTGTACGAACCCCTTCACGTCCTGGCGGCGAATGAGCGGTATGTGCTCACCAAACTTCTGCTGATAGAGTTCGATCAGACGACGGCGGTGTTCCGACTCTTCCTTTCGCATGCTTTCGAACACCGCGGCAGATCCGGCATAATCCTGACGTAGCCCTTCGAAAAAGTCCGCGTACACACGCTCGTCTTCTTCTTCCAGAGAGATTGCCAATGCAAGAATCTCCCGTTCCGATAAGTCTTTGAAGTTCTTCAAGGTTTCTCCACGCTTCCCATTTCAAGCCGTCTTCTTCTGCCGTGCTGTCCTGGCCCGGAATCGGCTCTGATGCTTTGGTTTGCACTTTCGGGGCCACTCGGTTTGGCGACGAACCCTCTCGATTATGGGATGTTTCGCGCACGGCTCTGACGGGCCATGAAGCTCATCCGTCATCAAGTGTCGAATCCCCGACACCAGTCCGCCTCATCCAGCGAGCTACACATACTATGTGGCGTATTCTGAATCGATTCGGAGTCATATGGGATGGCAAGATACGTGCAACAGCATAACTGCGGGTCAATCGCCGATAAAGGCAAAGCGCCCGCCAGACGACAAGGAGATAACGTCACTCACATGCCAGCAACAACACTCAATAACCTCACGGCGAGAGTTGGATTCATCGGTCTTGGACTCATGGGAAGCCGTCTCGCTCGGCGCCTGGATTCCTTCGGGTGGCGTGTTCGAGCATGGAACAGAAGTCCCGAACCCGCCGAGCAACTCAGCAAATGGGGATTGCCGATTGCATCGTCAATTGCGGACCTGGTAACTGGTTCGGATGTGATTCTTTCTTCCCTGGCCAATGATGCAGCTGTTCGATCCGTCTACCTTGACAAAGGCGGAGTTTTCTCCGTGGCAGAGCCGGGAACCGTCATCCTCGAAATGAGCACGATCTCGCCGGGATTATCGCGCGAACTACATCTGGAGGCGCGCGCAAGAGGTGTGAAATTGCTCGACGTGGCCATTTCTGGATCGACACCAGCGGTCGAAGCCGGAACCATCACCCTGCTTGCGGGAGGTGAAAAAGAGACCTTCGAACAATGTGTCCCGCTTTTCGAGTCGATTGCCCGGCAGTGGTTCTTGGTCGGACCTGGATCTTTCGGCATTCAAATGAAATTGGTTGTCAACCTTCTCCTGGGCCTTGATATGCAGGGACTAGCAGAGGCGGTTTCGCTCGGGGACCATCTTCAGATTGACCGAAATACCCTGCTGCATATCCTTTCCAGGACTGCAGTCATCGCTCCAGCGATGGCGGGGAAAATTACCAAGATCAAGGATGGTAATTATTCTCCGGAATTTCCCCTGCGGCTAATGAGCAAAGATATGGATCTGGTGATGGATGCCGCGAGGGAGACGGGAGCCGATTTACCTGCAGCCTCCATCGCCCAATCCGTTCTTGCCGCCAATGTTCACACGATTGGCGACCTGGACATCGCGGCCATCGCCCCGATCGTTATTGGTCAAGGAACCAGGATCGAGGTTTAGTTCGAGTCGTTTGGGACGGTTGGTGAATCGAATGGGCGTTGGTTATCTTCTGGAGGATACTGTGGACCTTAGGCTCACCGATAAAGTTGTCCTGGTAACCGGATCGACGGCGGGGATTGGATTTGCGATTGCCCGGTCGCTTGCTGCCGAAGGTGCGCATGTGTATGTGAACGGACGCACGCAGCAGCGCGTGGATGCGTCGGTGGCGGCGATCCGATCGCAGGCTGCAACCGCCAAAGTTGATGGCATCGTAGCGGACTTTTCCAGTGCAGCCGGAGCTGAGGCTGTGATTGCGAAACTGCCTGTGGTTGATGTGCTGGTAAACAACGTGGGCATCTTCGAGCCGAAACCGTTCACCGAGATTCCCGATGAGGACTGGTACCGCTTCTTCGAAATCAACGTCATGAGCGGAGTGCGGCTCGCTCGGCACTACCTTGCGGGGATGCTGGAGAGGAACTGGGGGCGTATTGTTTTTATCTCGAGCGAGTCTGCGGTGCAGATTCCGCCTGAGATGGTGCATTACGGGATGACCAAGACAGCGCAGGTGGCCGTGGCGCGCGGCATCGCGGAGTCCGTGGCTGGAACTGGTGTGACGGTCAACAGTGTTCTTCCTGGACCGACTGAGTCCGAAGGTGTGGCCGGCTTTGTCGAAGCGATGGCGAAGCAGCAGAACAAGTCGAAGCAAGTGATCGAGAAAGAGTTCTTCGAGCATGTGCGGCCCTCATCCCTGCTTAAGCGCTTTGCCACCGTGGATGAAGTTGCGGCACTGGTGACCTACGTTGCCAGCGAGCTCTCTTCGGCTACCAACGGCGCCGCGCTGCGGGTAGATGGCGGCGTGGTCAAGGCAATTTTCTGAGATACGAAATCCACGGACCTGATTTTGATCTCTCGGTTTCGGTTAAGGTCCTCAGCGGGTCCATAGGATAGCTTCACGAGTTTCTGCCGTCACGGCTGCATCTTTACCGACTCAACTTTCCTGAGAGGAGTTCCTCATGGATCGGAGAAATTTCTTGAAAAAAGCCTCCGTTGTTGCCGCGGGATCCGTTGCAACCGCGAGCGCTCAAAGCGCTCAGTCTTCCGTCGCAACCCGCCGTCCCGAGTCCCCGAACATGATGTATCGCGAGCTTGGCCGCACGGGCGAACGTGTTTCTGCGATCGGCATGGGCGGTTTCCACATCGGGAAACAGCAAGATCCCAACCAGAGCATCCGCCTGCTTCGCTCGGCAATCGATCGCGGTATCACTTTTATGGACAATTGCTGGGACTACAACGGTGGCATAAGCGAGGTCCGAATGGGCCAGGCACTCCGCGATGGTTACAGACAGAAGGTCTTCCTGATGACAAAGATCGACGGCAGGGACAAGAACACCGCTGCGAGGCAAATTGAGCAGTCCCTGGGACGCCTGCAGACCGATGTGATTGATCTTTTGCAATTCCATGAGGTCATTCGCCTCGATGATCCGGATGCGATCTTCGCCGTTGGAGGCGCCATGGAAGCTGTTCAGGAAGCGAAACAAGCGGGCAAAGTTCGTTACATCGGCTTTACCGGCCACAAAGATCCCAGCGTGCATTTGCGCATGTTTGAAACTGCGGACAAGCATGGGTTTCACTTTGACACCGTGCAAATGCCCATCAACGTGATGGACGCGCATTTCCGCTCGTTCTTGAATGGGGTCGCGCCGGTGGCGCAGGAGCGCGGCACCGCCATTCTTGCCATGAAGACATTTGGCGATCCTTACATCCTCCAAAGCAATACCGTGACACCGATGGAGGCGTTGCACTTTGGGCTGAACTCGCCGGCGTCCGTCGTCATAACCGGGATTGATTCCCCAGAGATACTCGATCAGGCGTTCCAGGCTGTCGAGAGTTTCAAGCCCCTGGATCGAGGCCAGGTCGCGGCAATTCTTGCCAAGACAAAGGATGCCGCGATGACTGGGAAATTTGAGCTCTTCAAGACCAGTCCGCATTACGACGGTACCATCAAGAACCCGTCCTGGCTCGGCTACACGAACGGCTGAGCGAACCCTTCAACCGCGCCTCCGATGAAGGGTTCGAGTTTACAAATAATGAGTCTCATCACCGTGTGCCGATTGCTATGCGGCCGATTCGCGGGCACCCTTCCAAAGGTCAATCGATCCGTCTTGCGCATAATGATCGATCTCCGCCAACTCCGCATTCGTGAACTCCAGCCGCTTCAGCGCGTCGAGTGAGTTATCAAGTTGCTCCACGTTTCGTGCGCCAATCAGTGCCGACGTAACCCTTTTGTCGCGCAGGACCCACGCGATTGCCATCTGCGCCAGAGATTGTCCGCGCCCCTTTGCAATTTCATTCAGCGCACGCACCCGCTTCAGATTGTCCTCGCTCAAGAACTCCTTCTGAAACCAGAGGCCGTCATTTGCGCGGGAATTCTCGGGAACACCGTTCAGATACTTGTTCGTCAACAGTCCCTGCGCGAGAGGAGAGAATGCAATGCAGCCCACTCCGAGTTCTTCCAGCGTATCGAGGAGTTCATCTTCGACCCAGCGATTCAGCATCGAGTACGACGGCTGATGAATGAGGAGCGAGACTCCTTCGCTCTTCAAAATCTCTTCCGCATCGAGCGTCCGCTGCGGACTATACGACGAAATGCCTACGTACAATGCTTTGCCTTGCCGCACTGCCTGAGCCAGCGCGCCCATGGTTTCTTCCAGCGGAACATCCATGGTCGGTCGATGCGAGTAAAAAATGTCGACATACTCCAATCCCATGCGCTCCAGGCTTTCGTCCAGAGACGCAAGCATGTATTTGCGCGAGCCGCCCAGGCCGTAGGGCCCCGGCCACATGTCCCATCCCGCTTTTGTCGAAATCAGAAGTTCATTTCGGTGACTGCGAAAATCCTTCCGCAAAATCTCTCCGAAGTTCTCCTCGGCAGATCCATACGGCGGTCCATAGTTGTTGGCCAGATCGAAGTGCGTCACACCGCGATCGAAGGCGCGCCGAACCACTGCCCGGCCCGTCTCGAATACATTGACGCCTCCGAAGTTTTGCCACAGTCCAAGCGATATCGGGGGCAGTACGATCCCCGATCGTCCAGCCCGCCTGAACGAAGCTCCGTCATACCTCTTTGCGTCCGGTACATAACTCATCTGCGTGTTCCTCTCCTTCATATTTAAACCGCGAGCATCAACCGCTTCAGTTGCGAGCGTGCCCGCGACATGCGGGCCTTTACAGTTCCCTGAGGCACTCCCAGAGTCTGAGCGATTTCCCTCGTGTTCAGTCCGTCCAAATAAAACAACTGGATCGTTTTGCGCAACGAAGGCGAAAGCTCCATGACTGACTGCAAGAGGTGGCCATGCAAGTCTGACTGGATGCACTCGCCTTCGGGACTGGGTCCGACGTGCATCAGCTTGTCTGACAAACGGACGTCGTGCTCGCCAGGCAATGGTTCATCCAAAGACACCTGGGCCTGGCGTGGCCTTCTGCGCAACTGGGTGAGAGCACTGTTCGTTACGATGGTAGTTAGCCAGGTTGTTATCTTTGCCGTTGCCCTGAACTGATCCAAATGCTTGTACGCGGATAAGAGGGCATCCTGCACCGCGTCTTCAGCGTCGTGTGGGTCGCCCACGTAGCGATAGGCCCGTCTGTAAAGCGTGGGCAGGTATCGCGAGACAGCGTCTTCAAGTTCTTTCGTGCCCCGTTCACTAACGGGAACCCCGGGATTCTCTTGACCTCCGATGTGCGCCTGCTGCTGTTGCATGTTGTCGATGCCTCCCGTCCCTTTCAGCTGATGCACGTCCCTCGCCAATTGTCCGGCAATTGATTACTTGCGCCGATTCAGCGATATACTGCAAACCGGGAGAGCGGTTGGGCCGAATGGAGGCCGATTCACATGTCGGGCATCCGACGCAGCGTCCGCCATCCGACAGACTTTAGGCAGGAGGCCCACGAATGAAGCCTGGGAGTACTCCTACGGTGTTCGTCATCGATGACGATTTTGATGTACGCGCCTCCATCCAGGGCCTGCTCAAGGCTGCGGATCTGCACTCGGAATCTTTTGCGACGGCGGAGGAGTTTCTAAACAGGAAAGAGCCGCACGGGCCAGGCTGCCTTGTTCTGGATGTCTCCCTTCCTGGAGTCAGCGGCTTGGAGCTGCAGCGGAAGCTGGCGGACGCTGGAGTTCGCATACCCATCATTTTCATAACCGGCCATGGCGATATTCCCATGACGGTCAAGGCCATGAAGACCGGTGCAGTGGAGTTCCTGACCAAGCCCTTCGACGACCAGGATTTATTGAATGCGATTCAGCAAGCGTTTGATCGTGATCGCGTCACACGGCATCAGCAGGGTGAACTTGACGAGTTGCGAAGGCGCTATGACTCGCTCACCGCGCGTGAGAGGCAGGTGATGGGCTTGGTGGTTTCCGGCATGCTCAACAAACAAGTCGCCTTTGAGCTCGGAACCAGCGAAATTACGGTGAAGATTCAGCGCGGACACGTAATGGCGAAGATGCGGGCGGATTCACTTGCAGAGCTCGTCCGAATGGCCTCAAAGCTTGAGCTTCCCATCAGCAAGCGATAATTCAAAGTCGCAGCAGACCGGGATTGCGCTTCCACATTCCGACGACCAGTACGGCGGCGTCGTTGTGATCCACGCGACGAGTCTTTTTAGGTAAAAGAGATTCTTTGGGGAAAAGAGATATTGAAGATGAACCCTTCGGAAGCGATGAATAAGTCCGCCGGATCGGCAAGGTCGATAGCTCAACGCTATGGATTGGCTGTCGCCTCGATCGCAGTGGCTTTTGGCCTGGCAAGCGCACTCGCACAATTCCATATTCCGCAAACCTTCGGTGCATTTGCGCTATCCGCGATCGCTGTCACTTTTTGGTATGCCGGTACCAAGCCTGGCGTCCTGGCGGCTTTGCTGTCGTCCGTCGTCCGTGATTTTCTCTTCGATCCCCAGACCAGCACCCAGTCTCGCCTCCTGTTCGACCTTGTGTTTCTGGTCTTTGCGTTACTCATGACGCAAGTTCTGCGGCATCGAAATCAGCTTGAGCTAAGAGTCGCGGAGCGAACCGCGGAGCTGACTCAATTGAATGAAAATCTCAAACGTGAAATCGCCAAGCACAACCAGGTTGAGGCAGAACTGCGCCTGAGCGAGGCATATTTAGCCGAGGCACAGAGGCTGAGCCACACCGGCAGTTGGGCATGGAGTCCGCCCCCGGGCGACATCAGGTACTGGTCCGAGGAATGCTTCCGCGTGCAGGGCTTTGACCCGAAAGGTGGGCAACCCCGTTTCGATGAGTTCTTGCAAAGCGTTCATCCGGACGATCAAGCCCGCGTCGCGGAAGTGATTCAGAGAGCAGTGCGTGAAAAGGAGGAGTTCGAATTCGATTACCGAATCATTCATCCCGGCGGCGAAATCAGAGATGCCCGCTCGTTTGGCCATCCAATTCTTGGCCCATCGGGCGATCTCGTCGAATACGTGGGTACCATAATCGACGTCACGGAACGCAGGCAGGCGGAGAAAGAGCGCGAGAGGTTGCGCGAGGCACAAGCGGATCTCGCTCATGTGAGCCGGATGACCGCCATGGGAGAACTAACCGCTTCCCTGGCGCACGAAGTGAATCAGCCCATTACTGCAGCTGTCAACGGCGCCAGCACCTGCGTACGGTGGCTTACACGCGAAGATCCAGACCTGGGGGAGGCTCGCGAAGCTGCGCTGGGAGTCATTCGAAACGCCAAGCGCGCGGCAGATATTATCAACCGCATCCGTTCGATATCGAAAAAGGGTGAAACGAAGCGCCAACTGGCCGATGTCAATGAACTTATTTTAGAAATGATTGCCCTGCTCCGGAGCGAAGCAAAGAGATATTCCGTTTCTGTCCGCACCGAACTAAACGCCCAACTTCCCAAGGTCATGGCAGACTCGGTGCAAGTCCAGCAGGTATTGATGAACCTCATCATGAACGCCATCGATGCGATGAAGGATGTCGATCGGGAACGTGAGCTCACAATCCGTTCTCAGTGGGCAGACAATCGCATGCTGATGATCTCAGTTGGCGATACAGGCGTGGGGCTTCCCCCGCAGCAGGCGGACCGCATATTCGACGCCTTCTTTACCACTAAACTTCATGGCATCGGCATGGGACTTCGCATCAGCCGTTCAATCGTCGAATCACATGGCGGCCGCTTGTGGGCCGCCGACAACTCTCCGCACGGCGCAAGCTTCCACTTCACTCTTGCCGCGCCAGTCGAGGTGGGAGCATGACGCTGCCAATGCAGTAACGGCTCATACCAACGTATGATTGCGCCTCCTCAACCGCAAGCGCATAGTCTTTCTTATGAGCTGTCACAAGGAAAGCAAACTCGTAGCGATAGTGGACGATGACGACTCGGTACGCGGCACATTGCAGGAACTGCTGAGATCTGCTGGACTTCCTTCACAAGGATTTGATTCGGCAGAGGCATTTCTTGGGTCGGGTCGTCAGCAGGAAACTGCCTGTTTGATCACCGATATTCGCATGCCGGGAATGTCCGGTCTGGAGTTGCAGGCCAGGCTGAATGCCGAACGCTGCAAAATTCCTACCATTTTTATTACGGCACATGGCGATGAAGAAATGCGGTTCCAGGCGCTGAGGGCCGGCGCGGTGGAATTCCTGCCGAAACCCTTTGACGATGAGGTTCTGATTGAAAGTGTCCGGGCAGCTCTCGACCGCTAAGTCGAGAAGGAAGGTACACGATGAGCACAGGGTTCCCCGTGAGGCCGCCCGAGAATTGTGATTGTAGCGATCAAAGCTCTCGCCCGCGCAAATTCGAACAACTCATTGGCAACAGCCATGCGCTGGAAGCGGTGCTCGATGGTGTCAGACGAGTAGCACCCACGAGTTCCACCGTATTGATCCAAGGCGAGACCGGTACCGGCAAGGAGTTGATCGCACGTGCGATCCACAATGTCAGCCCTCGCTGCGGACGTCCATTCATCAAGCTGAACTGCGCAGCCATTCCATTGGATCTTCTCGAAAGCGAACTCTTTGGCCATGAAAAGGGCGCGTTCACAGGAGCCATAGCGCAAAAGCTGGGCCGCTTCGAGTTGGCCGATAAAGGTACCCTTTTCCTCGATGAAGTCGGCGACATTCCTGCATCGCTGCAACCAAAGCTTCTGCGCATACTGCAGGAGCAGGAGTTCGAACGTCTGGGGAGCAGTCGAACTCACCATGTAGATGTGCGGCTGGTAGCTGCTACGCATCGCGACCTGGCGGCGATGGTGAGAAATGGCGAATTTCGCAGTGACCTCTACTTTCGCCTGAATGTATTTCCAGTCCATTTGCCCCCATTGCGAGAGCGCCGAGAGGATATCCCAGCTCTGATAGCGCACTTTATTGAATTTATTGGCAGGCGGGTAGGCCGGCAAATCGATCATATCCCCGAAGAAACAATGTTAGATCTCTGTTCATATGACTGGCCCGGCAATATCCGCGAGCTGCAGAATCTGATTGAGCGCGCCTTGATCCTGTCCGAAGGTGGTGTGCTTCCAAATCCGCTGCTTACCGTGGGAACGCCGCAAATCAGCGTCGTCCCGACTCCAACCACTCTGGTAGATTCAGAACGCGCGCTGATTTTGCGCACCCTTGAAGCAGCTGGCTGGGTAATCGGCGGACGGGACGGCGCCGCCACAAGGCTTGGCTTGAAGCGTACTACTCTGATCTACAAGATGCAGAGGCACGGGATTTCGCGGCCGTCCTTCGATAACAATCTGGAAATGACCGGGCATCCATTGCCGGGGGCAAGGTTTGTTCCGCAGTTACAGTAGCTCCGGATCGTGAGTTGTCGCCGCTTCATGTTATCGGTGGTTATAGCTGTTCTCCAGTTGGTGTAGAGGGAAACGCAACCGCCAAGTGGCTTTTTCCTTAACCGGGGTCCCCACGGATTGGTCTTCGTCCGTGGGGTGGAAGTAAAGGCCACCCGGAAGGACCTTGGCGACGCTCTATGAACTGGAGAACAGCTCTAGCACTGCTGCTAGTCGCCATCGGAACCCGGGTATTCTCAGAGCGCCCGATTGCTCATGACGAACAAGGGAACATCTGCACAAGTCCGATGGGTGCACAAGAACTCATCGCCCAGGGGCTAAAGCCCGCGATTTTATTGGCTGTTTCTGGCACGAGTAAACTCGTGCCCTTTCAAAACTCGACTTGTGCAGGGCTTCCCAAGCCTCCGGTGACCTCTCATTCCACGGATCAGCTTCGCATTCATCTCCCACTTCTATCCGGCCAAAGCTTCTGCGACAACCTTCCGCGCGCTCACCGCATTCAGCCTCTGAATCGACTCCCCATCCAGCTTCAGCTTGGCCGCTTCAACCAGATCGACCAACTGCTTCTCGTTCGTCGCGCTGGCTATTGGTGACGTGATTCCGGGCTGCGCAAGCAGCCAGGCCAGCGACACGCGCGCGGGAGTCGATCCATGGGCATTTGCCACTTCATCCAGCGCCGCAACCACCGCGAATCCCCAGTCATTCAGGTACTTTTTCACCATCGCTCCCCGCGCGGCCTTCTCGGTGTCCTGCTGGCTACGATACTTGCCGGTTAAAAAGCCTGCTGCCAGCGAAAAGTATGGAATCACACCCACCTGGTACTTCTCCACCACCGGCAGAAGATCCGATTCATAATCCTCTCGCTCCACCAGGTTGTAATGCGGCTGCAGAGAGATATAGCTTGCAAACCCATTTTTGCGGCTTGCCTCCAGAGCTTCCGCCAGGCGCGCTCCGCTGTAGTTAGACGCGCCGATATATCGGACCTTTCCCTGCTCCACAAGTTCGTTGAATGCACCCAGCGTTTCTTCCAGCGGGGTCTCCGAGTCATCCTTATGAGCCTGATAAATGTCGATGTAGTCGGTCTGTAAGCGCTGCAGCGAATCTTCAACCGCCTGCCGAATATAGGCCGCTTTCAATCCTTTTTTGCCATCACCCATTTCCATTCCCACCTTCGTCGCCAGGATCACGTCCTTGCGCTTTCCGGTCTTCGCAAACCACTTGCCGATAATCCTCTCCGACTCGCCGCCCTGGTTCCCTGGAACCCAACGCGAATACACATCGGCAGTATCCACAAAGTTCAGTCCGGCATCGAGCGCGGCGTCCAGTTGCCGAAATGCTTCCGTCTCCGGTAGCGTCCATCCATAGACGTTTCCTCCAAGACAAATTACTGGCACTTCAGGCCCGGCAAATCCAAGCTTTCGCTTTTCCATCGGTAATTCTCCTCTCTTTATTAGAGGTGGCAAAAATGCAAATGGACGCACATAACCCAATTTCGCCTATACCTGCAACCGAAAAAGCGATTTTGAATCTCACTCTTTAGTGATTGAGAGATCGAGATCGACGTGCAACCGCGCCACAGCCTGACGACAATGGAGAAAATCGACATGACTTCCAAGTATCGTATCGGAGGAATCACCGCCATCTTCGCTGGAGCCTTCTTTACGGCCGCCCTCGCTCAGAGCGGCCCTCAAAACGTAGCGAGCGGCCACCGCGAAATCCTGTTGCAGACCACGCAATCCTGGAATGGCAAACCTTACACGCACTATCCCACGGGTCAACCTCAACTCACAACGATCAAACTGACCATCGCACCTCATACTGTCTTGCCGTGGCATACTCATCCGTTCCCCAACGTTGTCTATGTGCTATCGGGCTCTCTCACCCTGCACGACAAGGCCAGCGGGAAGACTCTGGTGGTTCATCAAGGCCAGGCCGTCGGAGAGTCGGTTGACGATATTCATCGGGGCGAATCAGGCGACGAACCCACAGTAGTGCTCATCACCTATGCCGGCACTCCAGGCGTCCCCACCTCAGTTCCCGCAAAGGGAGAGAAAGCGGAATACTGATTCAGGACGGTGGGCCCACAGAGCTAAATGTAATCCCTCAGTTCAATGCGGCGAGTGCCAGCCACCACAGGATGACGGCCTTGGCCCACTGGCGCGTCGACTCGATGACGAGCTTCTCGGTTATGGCCAGGAGATTGTTGCGATAAACAACCACGACTACATGCTGCCGGTCGGCGCACAAGTCATACTCAGAAGGGGCCACAAGGAGACTGATCTCAATGAGATTGAGTTTCGCAACTTCCGCCGGTTCGGTTCCAATGTGAAAATCCTGGATTCGATTCAGGAGGTAAAGACCTGAGGAATGCCGATCTCCCGAGACTCGAGCCCATTCTTCGGTAGGTTGAAATGAACAAGCTGCCAGGTGCTATTTGATCTCGATTACTTCACCCTTGCCGTCGTCCTTAACCGTGAAGCCCGTGCTCTGAGCATTCCCGTCCATCGGTGCTGAAATCCTCTTCCCATTCACGAAGAGATCGTTTTGTTTACGCGTGAGGCCAAAGACCTCGACATGCACATCCTTCCACCATGCTGGATAAGACCCCTCATGCGAACCGATTTCGAGATGCATCCCCTCGGCCGTTCTGTTACAACTGAACTTCATCCGAAGATAGACTCCATGCTGAAATGCATAAGTCTTTCCATCATCCTGATAGAGTTCGCCCGAGCAGCCGTCTCCGGGATATACACGGAGAGTTAGCGGTCCTTGCGGGGTCTCGCCCAAGCTTTGAACCACCGGCGAAATAGGCAAGATTGAACCGGCACGAACAAAGACCGGAAGCTGAGACAATTCCGGAGCAACGTGAATTGATAATTGCCCGTCTCTGTTGAGGACGGCGAGGGGATCAGGAATGGCTGCGGCCACGGGGACAGCCAGGGGGATTCTTTCGCCAGTCCAAAAATCGTACCAACCAGAGGAAGGAAACTCGACTTCGTAGGCATCTTGCTCCTCAGGATACGGCGCAGGCGCAATCAGCAAATCAGAGCCCAGCATGAATTCGCCAGCAGCCGGGATATCAATATCGATTGGATGAGCATCGGGTGCGGCGTTGGGGAATTCAAAAAATAAAGGCCGTACCAAAGGAAGCCCCGTTCGCGACGCCTCATCCGCCAACGTGTAGAGATAAGGCATCAGCTGATAACGCGTCTCGATAAAATGCCGGCGAATGGCTTCCTGCTCGGAGCCTCCGACCCATGGTTCCTGGTCTCCGGTTCCCTTTTCGCTGTGGTCGCGGTCGATGGGCTGAAAAGTGGCCACTTCAAACCATTTCGTGAGCAGTTCCGGTGTGGGTGTTCCAGCGTAGCCTCCCACATCGGCTCCGGTGAACGCGAAGCCGCTTAGCCCGAGATTCTCCAGCATCGGCGTCGTAAAGCGGAGGTGATTCCAACTGCTGCTGTTGTCTCCGGTCCAGGTCGCTGCGTATCGCTGCCCCCCGGCGTAGGTAGCCCTGGTGAGAACGAATGGACGTGAATCAGGATCGATGGTTTTCAAGCCGTCGAAAGTTGCCCGCGAGTTCTCCATGCCGTAAACATCATGTATTTCAGCATGCGTTGCAGTGCGAGATGCAAATCCCAATTCGTCGATACGGTGCACGGCATTTTCCGGCATTGTGTGCGTGGGCGAGTCGAAGATGGACGGCTCATTCATGTCGTTCCAAAATCCGTCCACGCCCGAGCGGCGCAGATCGCGGTAGAGCGTGCCCCACCACGTACGGGTATCGCGGCGAGTGAAGTCTGGAAACACGCTGGGTCCCGGCCACACGCGGCCCGTATACACTGAGCCGTCTGGATTCTTCACAAAGTGGTCGCCGGCAATGCCGCTGTCATACGGAGAATAGTTATGCCCTGGCAAATTGGCGATATGCAGATCGGTGATGGTCACTACGTGGAAGTTCTCCGCATGAAGCTGCGCAATCATGCCGGAAAAATCCGGAAACGCCGTTGTGTTCACGGTGAATGGTCGATTTTTTTCCTGGAAATCGATGTCGAGATAAATCGCATCCGCAGGAATCGAATCGGCTCTTAGGCGACCGGCCACTTCGAGCACGCGTGCCTGCGACATGTAACTATATCGCGATTGCTGGAAGCCCAGTGCCCAAAGCGGCGGAAGCGGCGGAGTCCCGGTAAGCCACGCATAGGTTTCGACAACCTGCTTGGGAGACGGCCCGTAGAAGAGGTAATAGTCTACGGGGCCCGCAACGGCACCGAAGGAGTATGCATCAGGCAACTCCTTGCCAAAGTCGAAGCTTGTACGCCAGGTGTTGTCGAGCAGGATGCCCATCGCATGACCGGCGCGATAAGTCATAAAGTACGGAATGCTCTTATAGATGGGATCGGTGGATTCCTGGAAGCGATAAGCATCCGTGTTCCAGAGCGTGAAGGCCTCATCGCGCCGGTCGAGCGGCCCCGTCTTGTCCCCAAGACCAAAGTAGTGCTCGTTTAGCGGCATCGTCTTGTAGATCCGAAATGCGTCACCGTCGAAACGGATCGGCCGCGCATCGTGCTCAAGCACATTTCCAGCAGGATCAAGCACTGTGAGTTGAAGCGTCTTCTTATCCACTTCGACAATCAGCGCGTGAGTTCGAAAACCAAAGCGTTCGTTGCTTTTATCGATCGAAATCGGAACAGAACTTTGCCGGGAGGTGGGAAGAACTGCCCAGGATGCGTCTTCAGGAAAGGAGTTTCCGCGCGCATAGGTCACGCGCAAGACGTCATCGCGCAGGGCAACTACCTTTAGGCGTACGTCCCCGGCCTGCACCTCAATCCCATTCGGCAATGACGACCTACCTGCATGTCGGCTGAGCGCATCTATTCCTGCCAAAGACAGTTTGAATTGACCGAAAGCTGCGTGAGATATCGAGCAAAACAGGAAAATAAAGGACCAAGCAGAGAACATCCGATGAAATGAGCGACAAATGGGCATGGTGGCTCCTGGAATGAAATGATTCCTGCGCTATGT
>Ga0302277_1000791_pt1 | contig 23965 bp, 19 predicted proteins | sample III_Bog_N3_1_FD_198759 | JGI IMG/M metagenome (GOLD analysis project Ga0302277, IMG submission 198759) | Peat permafrost microbial communities from Stordalen Mire near Abisko, Sweden - III_Bog_N3_1 | ecosystem: Environmental > Terrestrial > Soil > Wetlands > Peat | place: Sweden: Abisko... | reverse complement strand
GCGCTGGAGCCCAGTTCCGAGCAGGGCACTGCCCTCAACTGGCTGTTCGTGGACCTGAACTCCTACTTTGCCTCGGTGGAGCAAGACGACCGTCCCGAACTGCGCGGCCGCCCGGTGGGCATTGTGCCCATGATGGCCGACACAACGGTTTGCATTGCCGCCAGTTACGAGGCCAAGGCCCACGGCGTCAAAACCGGAACCGTGGTGGCCGACGCCAAGCGCATGTGTCCCGGACTGGTGCTGGTAGAGGCTCGCCACGAGCTCTACGTCGCCTACCATCACCGCATTGTCGAGGCGGTGGAGAGCTGCCTGCCGGTGACGGCGGTGTGCTCCATCGACGAGATGGCCTGCCGCCTGATGGGCCGCGAGCGGCCGCTGCTGGCGGCCATGGATCTGGGGCGGAGGGTAAAGGCACGCATTCTGGAGCGCGTCGGCCCCATGATGCGCAGTTCGGTGGGCCTGGCCACCAACCGCTTCCTGGCCAAGGTGGCCAGCGACATGGAGAAGCCCGACGGCCTGGTGGCGCTGCCGCTCGACATTCTGCCCGAGGCGCTGCGCCAGCTTGCGCTGCGCGACCTGCCCGGCATTGGCGCCCGCACCGAAAAGCGTCTGAACGAGCAGGGCATCCGCAGCATGGAAGACCTGCTGGCGCTCGGCTGCGAGCAGGCCGGCCAGATGTGGGGTTCGGTGTGGGGCGAGCGGCTGTGGCACTGGCTGCAGGGCGAAGACTTTGACATGGCCGAGACCGAGCACCTGAAGTCGCTCAGCCATCAGCATGTGCTGGCGCCGGAGATGCGCACCCCCGAGCAGGCCTGGGCGGTGGCCCACAAGCTGCTCCACAAGGCGGCGATGCGGCTGCGCGCGGGCGGTTTGTGGGCCGGCAGCATCGGGCTGGCCATCGGCTTTGCGGTACCGCGCGGCGAGAAGACGCCGGTGAGCCGCTTCGGCGTGCCCACCAAAGGATGGAAAGGCGAACTGCGCCTGAGCGAGTGCCAGGACAATCAGACGCTCATCGCGGCGCTGCGTCGTCTATGGGAGTCCCGCCCGTCCGGCCAGGACTTCGAGCATCCCTACTTCATCGGCGTAAGCCTGAACGGCCTGGTGCCCGACCGCCTGCACACGCTCAACCTCTTCGAGGGGACGGCGGACGAGCAGAGCCGGGCGCGCCTCACCAAGGCTATGGACGCGCTGAACAACAAATACGGCCTGAGCACGCTGGCCCCGGCCACCATGCTGACCGCCTTCAAGGCCGCGCCCACGCGCATCGCCTTCCACAGCATTCCCGAGCTTTTTTAGGGCAGCAGAGGCAACTCCAGGCTGATTTTCGACCAATGGCTGCGAGTTGTTGATTGGATGCGCGATTAAGGTTGAATGCGTGCAGTGCGGGCCGGTCGTTCAGGGAAAGCACGCAATTGCAGCTGCGCCCCGGTCAAACAGGAAGGCTGTCTGGCTCTGTCGCGAGATGATGGTTGGCTGTGTTTTGAATCGGTACGATAAAGGAATAATTCAGGCGGTCGCTGCTGCGCAAGGGTAGCCGGGTGCGCGGACGTGCCCGCAAGAAGCTCAACGCGCTGATCGCCAGCAAACTGGACACCGCTAGAGCGTGGGAGTTGAAGGAAGCCTCCCGGCATTTATGGAAGTACAAATCGCCACTCCGGGCGGGGGGATTTCTCGATGCCTGGTGCGAATGCGCCCTGCGCAGCCGCCTGGAACCGACGCAGAAAGTGGCGCGCCTGCTGCGCAACCAAGAGGAACAGCTGGTCAACTGGTTTCGCGCCAAAGGCCAGCTTTCAAGCGGCTCGGTCGAGGGCCTCAACAACAAAACCCGTGTGGCGACCAGACGTGCGTACGGATTCCGCACTTTCAACGCCACGGAAATAGCTCTCTATCAGACACTTGGCCGACTGCCGGAGCCTGAATGCGCCCACAGATTCCCATCAGGAGACCATTTTTGGCGGAAGGAAGCAATGACAGCACCTGCTCCCATAGCGCCAGGTGCGAGGCGACACGTCGATGCCGATTGCCTGGGATGCAACACCATGTCCACTCATGCCAGCAATGCCTGCCGGCAGAGGTTGTGATCAGAGCCTCATGCCGCCATCTTGTTGAATCCATTGTGCTAGTCGGTGCAGGTATTTACTACAAGGTAAATTCCCCGCAAACACTGGATCATGAACGGCAATCGATCATTGGCAAGAAGTTTACAGTTTAGCTCTTGCGGACCTCGCGGTATTGACTTACTATCGAAAAACAGATTTGGTTCCCCTTTATCGCCACTTGAATACCCTCCACGCTCGTTGCCACAGTCCATTGTGAACTCTTCGAGCTAGGGCATTTGTCGTCCCATAGAGTCGATTGCTCGCGTTGGTGATAATGGGATGAAGGGCTTAGCGCCAAGAGAGTTGCTAAGTCGTCCAGGCGAAGCCATGCGCGCTTTGACATCCCACAAGGTGCAATGTGCTTCATTCTTGATGAATATGTACGTTCGAGTTGTTCCACTTCACCATTTGTGCAACACGGTCGTTGAATGAAAGGTGTCTGATGAGTTTACAACCCGTACACATATTCCCCAGCAACCCGGCACTACAGAGCCTACGGGCGGTGCCCCTCGCGCCCGATCGCAAATGGTATGCGGTTTTCACTGCTCCGCTGCACGAAAAGTCGGCGATTAAGCACCTTGACATGCGGGAGATCGAGTCATTTCTCCCTACCTATGAAACCGTGCGGGTGTGGAAGAACCGGCAACGGATGAAGCTCGTCCTGCCACTGTTTCCAACCTACCTGTTTGTGCGCATCAATTCCAGGGAGCGGGCGAAGGTCCTCCAAACTCCGGGAGTGCTACAGATTGTGGGCAACCGCACCGAGAGTGTTCCTCTTCCAGATTCCGAAATAGAGTTTCTGCGCTCTGGCTTCTGCAGACAACGGATCGAACCGTATCGGGAACTTATTGTCGGCGAGAAAGTTCGAATTAAGAGCGGTGTGATGCAGGGTCTTCAGGGGACTCTCGTGAGAAAGAGCAGCAGCATGCGGTTCGTGCTGACACTCGAATTGATTAACCAGCATGCCGCAATCCAGGTGGACGCTGAAGACTTGGAGTCGATTGTCGCCTAATCGTAGGAGGCTCTTGACGCTAAACCCTGGAGGGCTAGGTGCATCTGCGCAGACGCTGATTTTCTTAGAGCAGCCGAGCAGGCGCCTCAGGCAGGGTGTTATTGATTCCAGACCCTTTTCAACTTAGATTGTTACTGATGTCCGTCTTCCCCGTTACTCTAGTCGCTAAGCGTAAATCGGACCATCCAAATTCAAGCCACAGCGGCAAAATGGACGGCGAGAGCTTCGGAGCGTCAGAGTCAACCTACGCGCACTGATAGCACTCTCAAAACCTGCTCCCTCGCTGAAGCGTAGGGCAACGCGGATCTCACAATAAGTGAGCAATGTCCAGAAGGGCTGCCGATTCCCTGCGCCTACTTTGTACATGAGGGTCATGATGCGACCTGCCACCAAACACTCGGCTAAAGCTGATAAGGTTGTTCAGACGGCAGGCATGCTATTTGCGCGCCAGGGATATAATGCAACTAGCACTCGTGAAATAGCGCGTCTTGCCAACGTGAGCGAAAACTCGATATTCCGGATTTTCACAAATAAAGAGGACCTATTTTGGTCAGTCCTCCGCTCAAATTGTACAGGGCTGAAGTTTAGCCGGGGCCTGCAGGAAGCGATAGCGAAATGCGACTCTCCAGAAGCAGTTTTGCCGAAGATTCTCGAACTGCTCACGGATACAGCTACCTACAGGCCGGAGTTATTACGGCTGGTAGCGGTTGCATTCCTTGAGCTGGACGCGAAGGGGGAGGCATTCTGCCGGGAGCAGTTTACGCCTGTCATATCAGCAATCAATCAATATTTGGCTTTGAACATCAAGAGTGGCAGAATTCGTGATTTGGATTCCACGATGCTCACAGCAGCACTGATAATGGCGGCGTTGACGCATCCTGGGATATACAACTTGATCGACGGCAACAAGCCATTATATTCAAATAGCCTGGAAGCGCACCGTGCTCATACTCGGTTCTGGCTGGATTTGGTAGCCCCGACGATGTCAGCCTACCCATGGCCCATTACACCGATAACAGAGTAGCATTCAGGCTGAGTTCGCCCCGTTTTTCTAGCGCGCAATCGTCATTGTGTTCTCCAGCGCAGTCTTGATCGTCATTGCGCAGCTGCTCGATAACGCCATCAAGCTGGATTCGCCGGGGCCGGTGTTCTATTCTTCGGAGCGCATCGGCAAGACGGGCCGAGCATTTCGCAGCGTAAAGCTTCGTACCATGTTGCGCGACGCCGAAATGCGGCGCGCCGAGATCATGTACCTGAACCAACGGGACGGTGTGCTGTTTAAGGTCACCAACGACCCTCGCATCACAAGATTCGGTCGGCTTCTGCGCAAGTATTCGCTGGACGAACTGCATCAGTTCTTTAACGTGCCGCGCGGCGAGATGTGCGTTGTCTGTCGGTCCCGTCCTCCCCTTGCCGACGAGGTACGGGAGTACGAGCCCGGCCATCTGCGCCGTCTCGACGTGGCGCCCGGGATCACTGGCATGTGAAAGGTGCAGGCGCGTCAGGATCCGTCGTTCGCCAGCTATGTCTCGCTGGAAATGAAGTACATCTACAACTGGAGCCTCTGGCTGGATTTCAAGATCGTCCTGCGCACCATCGGTGTGGTCTTTGCCGGAACTGGGTCCTAGAGCCGGCGATTCTCATCGTGCGCTCCCAACGGTGTTCAAAAAGGGTAGAAGGGTTAATAATGGGTCAACGAGCAAATCATAGTCTCAAAAATTCCGGCATCAGACGGTATTGGAACCGCGTTAACTCTCTGTTATTTGTCGCGGTCGTACTTGTCTTGCTGTGTAAGGCCCTGTCTGCCCAGAGCGGTGAAGGCGGCGCCTCGGCATCGGCCGGTCAGAATGGCAGCGCCCAGTCATCGAGCGAGAGTACGAATGCCGAAGCCTCTGGCCAGAGCGATAACGGTGGCGTTGTAGCATCGTCTTCTCAGACCGGCAGCGCTCAGTCTTCTTCCGGGAGCAGTAACGCCCAAGCACCTGCCCAGAGTGGCGCGGCCCCAGGATCGTCGGCCCAAAGCGGCAATGCCCAAGGAGCAGCCCAGGGGAGCAATCCGCAACCCGCTGCCCAGACGAATGGTACACGGACCACAGGGACGCATGCGACGCCGCAGGCAAATGTCGGGACGCAACCGCAAGAGATGCGGCAAGCCAATCCCTATGGCAATATGCCTTCTATGCGGGATCTCTATACTCAGATCCCATCTGCTGGAGGCGCGTTGCAGCGCTTCGGCAGCGACGCTTTCCTTCTCGGTACGGGAAACGCAAATGAGCTGCCGATGGATCTCCCCGCCGGGCCCGATTATGTTCTTGGGGCGGGGGATACCCTGATCGTGAATATGTGGGGCGGCGTCTCGAACCGGCTGGACAGAATCATCGATCGTCAGGGCCAGATTGAACTCCCCGAAGCTGGCACCATCATGATCGATGGAATGACGATCGCCCGGGCGCAAGAAGCCATTCAAAAGGCGCTCAGCACCCAATTTCAGAATGAGCACGTCGAAATCTCTCTGGGCCGGCTCCGCACAGTGCGGATCTATGTTGTCGGAGATGTGCAGCGGCCCGGCGCCTACGATGTCAGCTCTCTCTCTACCCCGCTGAGCGCCTTGTACGCCGCCGGCGGTCCCACCAGTCGCGGATCGCTGCGCATCCTCAAACAATTCCGCGGCAATCAACTGGTACGTGAAATCGATCTTTACGACTTCCTGTTGAAGGGTGTGCGCTCGAACACCGACCGCCTTCTGCCGGGCGACACCATTCTCGTTCCTCCTGTGGGTTCGCAGGTGACTCTGGAGGGAATGGTGCATCACCCAGCGATCTACGAGATGAACGGCGAGAAGACGCTGAATCAGGTTCTCGAACTTGCGGGAGGAGTGCTGGCCACAGCAAGTCTGAAGCAGATTAATGTTTCACGCATTGTGGCCCACGAGAAGCGCACCATGATCAACCTCCAGCTTCCGGACAACCCGGCCGAGGTAGCGCAGAAACTCGCTGAATTTCGGGTGCAGGGCGGGGACGATGTCGTTATCTCGCAGATTCTGCCCTACAACCAAAGCGCTGTTTACCTCGAGGGACACGTCTATCGCCCCGGGTCTTACCCTTACAAGGACGGGATGACGATCGGTGATCTGCTGCACTCGTATCAGGATGTATTGCCGGAGCCGTCGGACCATGCGGAACTGGTTCGCTTGCGTCCGCCTGATTATCGGCCGGAAGTTATCATCTTCAATCTGCACGATGCGCTGATTGGCAACGATTCGTTTCTTCTCGAACCGTTCGATTTGGTCACTATCTATGGACGGTATCAGATCGATCCGCCAATGGTTGCTGTTGAGGGAGAGGTTAATCGTCCTAACCAATATCCCATGTCGCAAGGCATGACGGTAGCTGACTTGGTAAGGATGGCGGGAGGATTCAAGCGGAGCGCCTATCGGGATGAGGCCGACCTGTCCAGTTATGTTATTCAGAACGGCCAAAAAGTCCTGGTCAACCACAGCAATGTGGCGATCGAGAAAGCGCTCGAAGGTGACAAGAGCGCCGACGTGACGCTCAAGCCCGGCGATGTCGTCAGCATTCGGCGCCTGGCCGGATGGCAGGATATTGGCGCATCCGTGACGATTAGTGGCGAAGTCGAACACGCCGGGAGCTATGGGATTGTAGACGGAGAGCGCCTTAGCTCCGTGTTAAGTCGGGCGGGAGGTTTTCGAGAAAATGCGTATCCACCCGCCGCTGTGCTGGAGCGAGTGCAGGTCCGGGAACTAGGCGAGCAAGCCCGTCAAGAGATGATTTTGCGAATCGAAAATACCCCGATCGATTTCAAGCCGGGGACGATGACCGAACAGGCGGCGGGAGCCATGCAGCAGGCCCTCCAGCAAGAGCGCGAGCAAGCTCTTACAGCGCTTCGCTCCCATCCCGCCAGCGGCCGTTTGGTCATTGCAATTACTTCGGACATCGCCAAATGGAAAGACACGCCTGCGGATATTGAACTGCGGGCAGGCGATACGCTGTATATACCCAAGCGGCCGGATTTCGTGACGATTAGCGGCCAGGTGTACAACCCAATTGCCATAGGTTATGTCCCTGGAAAAGGACTCGAATCGTATTTGCGGATGTCCGGCGGTTCTACACCTTCGGGCGACAAGAAGCATATTTATGTGCTTCACGCCGACGGGTCAGTCGTGCCGCGGACGGGCGGGAAGGGGTCCATTTGGATGAGCGACAGCTTCATGAATCTCCGCATGCGCCCCGGCGATACGATATTTATTCCCGAGAAGATAATTGGGGGCTCGCAAGTCTGGCAGAACATCATAGGCGTGACGCAAGTCATGTCAGCGGCTGCGCTTCCAATCGCCATCAGTGGAACCTTATGATTAGCGGCACATCCATGAAACGTCGCTATCAAGTCATATACTCTTCCTGCGAGGACACGGTGAACGAAACCATCGCATGACCGCAATCGAAAAGGCCTGAACTACTGTTGGTAAAACAAAGAAGGGTATGGAAATTGCGATTATGGGAACTCCTTCAGCTCTGTGTGTTGTGGGTTGTGGATACGTCGGCCTGGTGGCGGCGGCGTGTTTTGCTGAAATCGGCCACCGCGTGTTCTGTGTGGACAATGACCAGGCGCGTATTGATCTGCTGCGCAATGGAGGGGTACCGATCTTCGAACGCGACTTACCGGAGCTATTGAGCCGTCATGGCAACTCAATTGACTTTACTGGCGACATTGAAGAAGCCGCAGAGGCATCCGATGTAGTGTTCATCGCGGTTGGAACACCGCAAGATCGTTTCGGCGGCGCGGACTTGTCCTATGTTGAAACCGCTATCTCGGGACTGTCCCGCACTTTAACCCGATACAAAGTAATTGTTGAGAAGAGCACGGTTCCAGTTCGAACTAGCACGCGAATTCGCAGGCTTCTGGAGCGTCATCGCGTCGATCCGCCATGCTTCGATCTCGCTTCGAACCCGGAGTTTTTGCGAGAAGGGTCGGCGGTCATGGATTTCCTGCATCCCGATCGGATCATCGTCGGGGCCGAAAGCCGCCGCGCAGCGGAGGTTCTTGCGCGCGGTATATGAGCCACTGACCTCGGGGCGGTACTATGATCAACTCGGCGCCCCTCAGCGGCCCCCGAAATGCTACCTGCGCTCCGCCGCTTTTACAGACCTCTCCTGAATCGGCTGAGATCATCAAGCACGCATCCAACTCGTTTCTGGCGATGAAGATTTCATTTATCAACGCGGTTTCGAACTTTGCCGAGGCCGTAGGCGCAGACATCGGGGAGATCGCAAACGGCATGGGCATGGATAGCCGCATCGGCCCCCGCTTCCTGTGCGCAGGCCTGGGATACGGCGGTTCCTGTTTTCCCAAGGATGTGGCAGCGTTTCAAATAGATTCTGCACAGAGCGGAGTTGGATTTCGCCTACTTGATGACATCCGCAATGTCAATGACTACCAGAAAACGGCGTTTGTCAATAAGGTAGCGCGAGAATTGTGGACGCTGCGTGGAAATTGTCTCGCGGTTCTCGGGCTGGCCTACAAGGGCGGCACGGACGACATTGGGGATTCACCTGCGATTGAGGTGGTTCAGCGTCTCTTATTAGAAGGAGCGGTCATCGCGGCGTACAATTCGGCAGCGATGGAGAGGGCCCAAACTGTGCTGCCCATGTCAGACCACCTCTTCTATGCGGATAACCTATATGATTGCGCAACCGATGCCGATGCCGCATTGATCCTCACCGACTGGGAGGAATTCAAATCCATCGATCTCAATCGGCTGTCACGGACTCTGAAATATCCCCTTGTCATCGACGGGCGCAATCTTTACAGGCCGGCCACCATGGTCGGGCACGGGTTCACATATATCAGCATGGGCAGGCCCGATGCCAGCCCACTGCACCTCTGGAAATCCTGCCTGGCGGCCGAACCATCCCCAGAAGCATCCGTTAGCGTGATGCTTTGATCGCATCATCATGTGCGCCTGAGACAATCTCTGTGCGCAATCGGCAGCTTCGCATCCTGGCACATTTGGAAACCATGTGATGAGCGACCCAAACGAAACTCTGCTCCTCTCAGCCCCGCGATATGCGGTTGGCGAACAGCGAGAATTCAGCATGATTGCACTGATTACTCTGTTTTGGAACCGGCGGCGCTTCTTTTTCCGGTCGATGCTGGTGGGCTTGATTCTCTCAGTCGTGTACGCATTCGTGACGCCTTCGCGCTACGAATCCACGGTCTCGCTGATGCCGCCCGATCCCTATGTCTTTTCCGGCAACGACATGCTTGGGCTGGCGGCAGGCGCTGGCACCCCAAATGGACAGAGCGCCTCGGCCCTGGCGGGCAGTCTTCTGGGCCAATCTTCAACGGGGGATCTGTTTCTTGCCATCCTGCAAAGCCGCATGGTGCAAGACGACATCATTAATCGATTCGATCTAATGCACATCTATCACGCAAAGACCTATTATGCGGCGCGCAAAATCCTGACACGGAACACGGATGCAAAGGAAGAAGCGAAGTCAAAGGTCATCAGCATCACCGTAACGGACACGGACCCGCGGCGGGCGCAAGCTATCGCGAATGGTTATGTCGACGAATTAGATCATCTGGTAAGTCGCGTAACCACTTCTTCAGCACATAGAGAACGAGCGTTTCTGGAATCCCGGCTGCCAGCGTTGCGAGACGAGCTGAATTCAGCACAGCAGGATCTCGGTCAGTATTCCAGTCGGAGCGGTACTTTTGATCCTCAGGGTCAAGGGAAATCAGTGATGGAGGCGGCCGCCAGGCTTCAAGGTGAATTGATCGCTGCCAAAGGCGAGCTGAGCGGCATGGAAACCGTTTATGCGCCGAATAATGAGCGTGTCCGCGCGGCGAAGGCAAGAGTTGCGGAACTTGATAGTCAACTGCACAAAATGGGGGGAGTCAGCCAGGACGACTCACCCAGCACCCAGACCTCAAACCAGCTCTATCCATCGCTGCGTGAACTGCCCCTCATGGGTACCAAGTATTTCGACCTGTGGAGGCAAGTATTGATCCTCCAAACAGTCTACGAAACCCTCACCAGAGAGTATGAGATAGCGAAGGTCCAGGAGGCAAAAGAGATTCCGTCAGTAAAGGTCCTTGACGCTCCGGACCTGGCTGAAAGACGATCCTTCCCGAGGCGAAAACTTATCGTCGCTATCTGGCTTTTGACCTTCTTTGCTTTCTCGGCGCTCTGGGTTTATGTCGAAGCATCATGGAAGGCGACGAACGACGACGATCCCAGAAAAAAGCTGCTTTCCGAGATGGCCATGTCCTTGAGACATGTCTTCTGGAAGAGGAAGCAATTCGCTACAACAGCATAATGAAGGCGATGGGTTCGTATTACCGCGCTGAGAAATTCTGCCCCCAGAACCTCAGCAGTCCTACTTAGGGGTATCTTGAATGAAAATAAAGCTCTTATTTCTTGTCACCGAAGACTGGTACTTCTGGTCTCATCGCCTGCCGATCGCGCGCGCAGCCCGGGATGCGGGAATGGAAGTGTATGTCATGACCAGGGTCAATCAGCACGCAGACGCGATTCGGGAGGAAGGGTTCAGGCTGATCCCGTGGAAAGGTATTGCTCCCGGCAGCGTCAATCCATTCCGCGAACTCAGGGCGCTTGGGGAGGTAGTCAAAAAGTATCGCAGCATACGGCCGGATTTGGTGCACCATGTGCATAACAAGCCCATCCTTTATGGTGGTCTTGCCGCTAGATGGTGCCGCATTCCGGCCCTCAATACGGTTGCCGGCCTGGGCCACGTCTTTGCAGACAAGTCTTTACGGATGCGAGCGCTGCAGAGAGTTCTATTGGTGCTATTCCGCTTTGCCCTGAAGGGCAGTGATCGATCCCTTGTCGCGTTTCAGAACTCAGATGATTTCGAGTATTTTTTGGATAAGCAGATCATTCTGCCAAACAAGTCCCTCCTGATTCGTGGTTCCGGCGTCGATTTGGACAAGTTTTCAGCCACACCAATTCCTTCAAGTACTCCAATTGTGATGTTGGCTTCGCGGCTGCTCTGGAAGAAAGGCGTGCGCGAATTCGTGTCGGCTGCGGAAGCCGTCAAGAGGCAAAGAATCGACGCGCGCTTTGTACTCGTCGGAGATCCGGATCCGAACAATCCGACTTCTGTGCCTGAGTCCCTGCTAGAGAAATGGCACAATGACGGCGTAATCGAATGGTGGGGACGAAAGACGGAGATGGCAAAAGTCTTGTCGCAAGCGACGATCATCTGCCTTCCTTCCACGTATCGCGAAGGCGTTCCGATGGTGCTGATTGAGGCAGCATCATGCTGCCGCCCCATCGTGACGACCGACATCGCTGGTTGCCGGGATATTGTTCAGGATGGTGAGAATGGCATCCTTGTCCCCCCCGGCGATACTGAGGCGCTGGTCAAGGCGGTCTGCGAGTTATTGGGCGATCGCCGCCTGCAGGAACAAATGGGCAAACGCGGGCGGCAAATTGTTGCTGAACGGTTTTCAGAGAAGTATGTCATCTCGGAGACATCGGCAGCTTACCAGCAACTGGTTCCGCACTGCCCGGCACTGATTTCAAACGCACTCTCCCAGGTCACCTAAGAACCGGCGACAGGCATGGCGATAACCTCATGCGGACTGCTGCTCTATCGCCGGGACGCCAGATGAAGCCTTCACGCATTGCTTTTTCAAACATCAGATTTGAGCGAGATTATCCATGTGCGGCATAGCAGGCTTTTGGTCATCCCCCGCAACCGAGGCAGAGCTTTTGGAGATGCTCGCCCCCATGACGAGCGCGCTTCAGCATCGCGGTCCTGACGATTGCGGGCTCTGGTGCGAACCTTCAGTAGGAATCGGACTTGGGCACCGGCGGCTTTCCATCATCGACTTGTCTCCGCAAGGTCACCAGCCGATGTTCTCCGGCTCCGGACGCTACGTGATCGTTTTTAATGGGGAGATATACAATTTCGAGCAGCTTCGCAAGGAGCTTGATTCGCAAGTATGGCGAGGGCATTCGGATACCGAGGTGATCCTTGCCGCGGTTGAGGCTTGGGGGCTGGAGAATGCGGTGAAGCGGTTCGTGGGAATCTTCGCGTTTGCCCTTTGGGATCGCGCTGAACGCACCCTCCATCTGGTTCGTGACCATCTTGGCGTCAAGCCGCTCTACTATGGCTGGAACAATCAGTGCCTTCTCTTTGCCTCGGAGGTCAAGGCACTTCGTTGTCATCCGCGATTCAGCGGGGAGTTGAATCGTGACGCCATCGCCGCCTATCTTCGCTACGGCTATATTCCCGCTCCACACAGCATCTACTGTGACATCTACAAACTTGAACCAGGTACGATTGCGACCTTCAGAAGTGCATCCCGCGCATTCCGCGTCACTCGATATTGGTCGGCAAGCGAAGCGGCACTGGCAGGAACGCGGCAGCCTTTCAATGGAAGAGCAGACGAGGCAATCGAACAGTTAAACGCTCTTCTCACTGAAGCGGTCGGCCTGCAAATGGCCTCCGATGTTCCCCTGGGGGCCTTTTTGTCGGGCGGCATCGATTCTTCTCTCGTCGTTTCGCTCATGCAGGCGCAGAGTACCAGCAAGGTTAGATCCTTCTCTATTGGCTTTACCGAGCCAAAATATAACGAAGCTCCTTACGCCGCGGAGGTCGCACGGCATCTTGGGACCGAACATACCGAGCTCTATGTAACCGAGGATCAGGCGCAGCGATACGTCCCAACCATAGCCTCTCTGTATGACGAGCCTTTTGCCGATTCGTCGCAGCTCCCCACGTTTCTCGTCTCACAAATGGCGCGTAAGCATGTCACCGTCAGCCTTTCCGGCGATGGTGGAGATGAGCTCTTTGCTGGCTATTCTCGCTACGTCTGGGCGGATCGAACATGGCGCTGGATGCGGCTCCTTGGAAGCCCTCTCCGGCGTCATCTCGGCACTTCAATCTCCAAGGTCTCACCCGCCACCGTAGATACCCTCTTGCGTCCCGTAGAGAAAGCGTTGCCCGGAGGTTACGGAGAGGGGAGTTTCGGCAATAAGGTGCACCGGCTTTCTCGCCTAATGGAGAGCTCTGATCCGGCCAACCTTTACAGGAACTTCTTATCGCACATCCAGTATCCAGAAAGGTTTCTGATCCGCGGAAGCGAGGCGGAGAGCTACTTCCACACCAATCGAGACTGGAAGGCTCTTCCTGACTATGTTTCCCAGATGCAATGCTTGGATAGTTTGACTTATTTGCCGGATGATATTCTTGTCAAGTTGGATCGGGCAAGCATGGCGGTAGGTTTAGAGGCCCGTGTGCCGTTGCTCGACCATCGAGTCTTCGAATTCGCATGGCGGCTTCCCTTGTCTATGAAGGTGCGTCAGGGCCAAGGGAAATGGCTGCTTCGCCGCCTGCTCGAAAGATATGTTCCTCCCGCTCTTATTAACCGGCCTAAGAAGGGTTTCTCTGTGCCGATCGGTCAGTGGTTGAGAGGTCCTCTTCGCGACTGGGCGGAGAGCCTACTTGATCCTGCGCGGATTCGCTCCAGCGGCTTGCTAAGAACAGAAGAAGTGAGTCGCATGTGGTTGCAGCATTCTTCAGGATCTTACGACTGGGAATATCAACTGTGGAACGTCCTGATGCTGGAATCATGGCTTGAATCCTCGCCGGCAGTTCCTCATCCGAGCCTCGTCCATTCCAATGCATACCTCGTCTCTCCTCCCCCTTCCCAGCATGATGACCCGAATCGGCCGGCCTATACCGGTCGCAAGCCCTTACTGTGATACTGCTAAATCGCCAAAGCTATGAGCCAGAATTCACAATGACCGAATCGCTGCATCCAGACAATCTGCTCAGAAGAATTGCGTACATCGCGCTATGGGCGTATTTCTTTACAGTGCCCTTTGAATACAGCTTTGTTCTCCGGGAACCCCTGGAGTCCTATGCGCGCGTGACAGGGGAGCTGGTGCTTCTGGTCGGGACCGCCGCTGTAATCGTTACCGGGCGGGCTCGTCGCTGGAAGGCTTTTCATTGGCTGGCGTTGCTTTATCTCTTGCTTGTTTCAATCAGCCTGCTTTGGGACCAATCTCCGACCGAAGAAGCCGAGCATGCATTGCGGCAATACCTTCAGGCAGTGCCAGTGCTTCTGCTTTCATGGGAGTTTGCCCGCAGCGTCAGAGAGCGGACGCACCTTATCTTCGGGTATCTAGTGGGCGGCCTCATATCGGCGTTGCTTATCATGCGTGAGGCGTTTCTTCTTCACAGAGCACTATACTCAGCCTTTCGATACAGCGTCGAGGCTTGGAACCCCAATGAACTAGCGATTGTATTCGCAGTCGGCCTGCCTCTAGCCCTCTATCTGGCTCTTGATCGATCTCTGCGCGCCTCCAGTATTCAAGTGTGGACAGGGTGGCTCTACCTGGCGCTCGGTTCACTCGGGTTATTACTGACGGGATCACGGACAGGTCTAGTAGTCGGCGTGGTGGGGTTCGGAGCGACTCCATTCTTGCTTTCCAGATCCTCGCGCGCAAGGATCTACACTCTGCTCGCGATCTTCGCTTCTCTGCTCTGTGTCGGGCTGACTCTGATACCGGCGGGCACGTGGCATATTCTGTCCACCGTAGGCTCCCAGGTGCAGAGTGGCGATCTTGACGAACGCGTGAAGGTTTGGCGGTTCGGGTGGCAGGCTTTTCTGGAAAGCCCGCTCTTCGGCTCAGGCGTAGGGAGTTTTCGCTGGGCATCAGGAACCCTTTATAACGCACACAATACATATCTTGAAGTCTCAGTAGAGCAGGGTGTCGCCGGACTTTTGCTGATCCTTGGGCTTATTTTGAGCTTATTTGCGCGGTTAAAGCATGCCACGGCTTCTGGGCAGGTGGCAGGAATCTTCCTTCTCCTGACCTGGGTTGTAGCAGCTACCGTCGGCCACCTTGCGGAGAGCCGGGTAACATGGGTCGTATTCTCTCTGGCTATTCTCTTTGCTTGCGATCAGACTTCGCAAGACGCAGGATTTCAGTTGCAGCCTGCGGACCAATGAATGTGGATTCTATTCAGATGAAGGACATTTATGAACCGCGTTAATGATCTCGTGTCGTCTCGTCTCTTCTATCCGATTCTATACGGCTTGTTGTCAACTCCAGCTCATCCCAGGTGGGGCGTTCGCGCGATGGCCGCAGAGCGAATAAGTCAGATGAAATTGCCTCGCGCTGAGATCAAGGCGTATCTGGCGCATCGTCTGCATCAAACGCTTGTCCAAGCGATGCGTCATTGCGAGTTTTATCAGGAGCGCTTCAAGCGGGCCGGATTCACCAGCGAGTCAGACCTGATTATGAAAAACCTCAAGCATATCCCCCCATTGACCAAGAAGGACGTGCAGGAGCATTTCGATGAACTTACCGCCAAAGGTATTAGTCAGAAGAACTGGCGTGAAAACTCGAGTGGCGGGTCAACTGGAAACCCTGTGGTCTTGATGCAGGATGCAGGTTATCGCAAAGAAGGCGTCGCGATTACCTTCGTAAGCGACATGATTCAGGGATGGAACTATGGCAACCGGGTTGGATATCTTTGGGGAGCGCAACGCGACACCAAGACCTTCAAGGGTGTGGTCGGCCAGCTTCGAAATTATCTGCATAATCGCAGAATCTACGATTCCTTCGACATGGGACCCGCGGAGATGCGCAAATTCCACCAGGATCTGACGGAATTTCGCCCGCACAACCTGATCGCTTATGCGAGTTCTGCATTTCTCTATGCCTCATTCTTGCTCAAAGAGGGAATCAAGCCCTCTTACCCTACGGTGTCAATCATTACCTCAGCCGAGACCCTGACGGAGGAAATGCGATTGAAGATCGAGGAATGTTTCGGCGTGCCGGTATACAACCGATATGGTAGCCGCGAGGTCGGCAATATCGCCTCAGAATGTTCTTGTCATCGCGGCCTCCATCTTCAACTGGACAAACATATCGAAGTCGTGGATTCGGAGAGTGGCAGTCCGCTAGTGGACAAGCCGGGCAAGATCCTCGTCACCCTGTTCAGCAACCTGGCGATGCCGCTGATTCGCTATGATATCGGCGATATTGGCATTCTCACTGATGCGCCATGTGAATGTGGCATTAATTCTCCTTTGCTTAAGCAGGTGCTGGGGCGAAGCTCCGATTTCATCACCAGTCCATCCGGGCGGCTTATCCACGGTGAGTACTTTACCCACATTTTCTATGGGCACAGGAACATTCGGCAATTCCTTTTTGTGCAGGAGACTAGAAGCCGTTTTAACGTAAAAATCGTATCCATGGATCATATGGAGCCGGGGCAAAAAGACAATCTTCTCCATGAGATCAAAGCAGTCTTGGGCGATGAGGCGGACGTTCGCATAGAGCTAGTTGATCGCATCCCGCCATTGCCATCCGGAAAATTCCGCTTTACAGTCTCACAGATTTCCTAAACGAAGGTGCACCTCATGTCGATTTCTCCACAAAAAGCTATCCTCTATTTCGACCCTGAGCTCTCATATGGCAAGGTCAGCCCCTTTTCCCCATCCGTGCAACATCCGGAGTATCCATTCTCCCCGTCGACGGCGGTCAGCGACAGCAACGGTTCTTATGAAGCCGTACGAAACTTTTTCCACCTCGCTGGGATGGATGGGAAGCATTTTGGAAGCCCCGACTGGAATCCTCTGGGTGATCTTATCCTGCCAGGCCAGACAGTCTTGATCAAGCCGAACCTCGTCTTGCACGAAAATCACTCTGGAAATACGGTGGAGTGTGTCTACACGCATGCTTCTTTGATTCGGGCGGTGCTCGATTACGTCCATATTGCCCTTCATGGGGAAGGATGTATCCTCGTAGGCGATGCCCCGCTCCAGAGTTGTCGCTTTCAGCAACTCTGTAAGGTAAGTGGCCTGGATGACGTGATCCATTTTTATAGGAAGAACTCCTCAATCCCCATTGAGTTATTGGACTTCCGGCAAGAACATGCGATGACGGATAATTCCGGACAAATTATGCGCGTGGCCGGGGCAGCCGGCGATCCCCGCGGATATTCGGTTGTGGACCTCGCCCAACGCAGCATGCTGGCCCCCGTGAGCGCTCGCTTTCAACGGTTCCGCGTCACCAATTACGATCCAAGCCTCATGTCGAGACATCATAACGTCGCAAAAAATGAGTATTTGGTCTCGCAAACCGTTCTCTCCGCCGATGTCGTCATTTCGATGCCGAAGATGAAGACGCACCGTAAGGCGGGAATTACGGGCGCTCTGAAGAACTTCGTCGGCATCAACGGCCATAAGGACTGGCTGCCCCACCACAGCAAAGGCTCCGCGCCTATGGGCGGCGATGAATACTTGCGTCCATCTCTATGTAAGTCGCTTGGCGATTTTGTGGTTGAGAAAGAGGATATCAGTAAATCAGCTCTGTTAAAGAAACTGCTGCGGCCCATCCGTGCAAGCCTATACCGCGCCGGCCGATTCCTTACTGGGGATAAATACATGGAGGGCAGCTGGTGGGGCAATGATACTATCTGGCGCACAGTCCTCGATTTGAACCGCATCTTGATCTACGCGGACAAGGCAGGGACTGTGCGCGACGTTCCGCAACGGAAGCTGTTCTTTCTTGTCGATGGCATCCTGGCAGGCGATCACGAAGGGCCTGTTGCGCCGGATCCGAAGCCGGCTGGAGTAATTCTTGGCGGAACATGTGCAGCGACCATCGACGCGGTAATGGCTCGCGTAATGGGTTTCGACTACAGAAAACTTCCGTTGATTCGCGAAGCATTTCGTCTTTCGGAATTACGCATCGCCTCTTTTTCGCCGCAGCAGATCGAACTCTGCACGAATTCTGCTCAATTCGAGGACCTGCGGCTCGATGAGCCAGGTTTCAATCTGCAGTTCAGGCCGAGTTCCGGATGGAGGAACCACATTGAGTTAGAGAGCCATCCTGTAACAGAACCCCTTGGATCATCGTCCAATGCAGCTTAAAGAAACTTTGCTTGTTTCATGGAGGAGGCTCAGTACAGGGGGCGTGAACGCGAGCATTTTTCGAGCTGCCATGTTAGTAGGCGGCTTCTCGGTTGTGGTGAAAGTGGCGGCCACGATAAAGGAGCTCTTGGTTGCGAATAGCTTCGGCCGATCTGATGCCGTTGACGCCTTTCTCATTGCGTTCTTAATCCCCCAGACAATAATTAATCTGACCACAAATTCTTTCGGTGCCAGCTTGGTCCCTGTCTTCGCCAGGGTCAGGGCCGAGCGTGGTCAGCTCTCCGCTCAGTCTGTATTGATGAGAACCCTCGTGGCGAGCGAGGCCGTCCTTGTCGCTTTTTCGGCATTGGTGGGATTTTGTGCTCCGTGGATCATGCGAGCTCTGGGATCGAATTTCTCTCAGATCAAGCGCGACTTGACTTGCCATCTCCTTTACTGGCTACTTCCGTATGTAGTCATCAACGGCTTCACCATCATTCTCGGTGCGGTGCTTAATGTATATCGGCGTTTTCTCGTCACTTCAATTACGCCGCTGCTCACTCCACTCCTGACCCTGCTCACCATTGCTCTGTATGCGAACCGTTGGGGCATATGGACCCTGGTGATAGGGACAGTGATTGGCGCAGCCGCCGAGGCTCTTGTCACCATTCTCGCATTTCTGGGATACGGATTGCGCCTCACATGGGGTGGCGACGATCTGGGTCACGAAGTGAAATCGGTTTTAAGGCAGTATCTGCCATTACTAGGAGGAGGTGTATTAACGGGCGGAATTGGGCTGGTCGATCAGTCCATCACTGCCGCGTTGTCTTCGGGAAGCGTCGCAGCCTTTGCCTATGGGACCAAGGTAGTCAGCGTCATCCTCACAATAATAACTGCATCGCTCAGCACCGTCCTCATTCCGTACTTTTCCGAGATGGTGGCTCAGCATGACTGGAGCGGTTGCCAGAGGACGATCCGCATTTATTCCCGCCTTCTGCTCACCGTGTGCGTGCCGCTGACGATCGGGATGATCACTTTCTCACATCCCTTAATTCGCTGTTTGTACCAACATGGGGCTTTTACCTCAAATGACACCAGGATCGTATCGGCGGTTCAAATAGCATATGCGATCTCTATTCCATTTGTGGGCTTGGGAATCATCTATGTCCGCGTTCTCTCTTCAGTGCGCCGGAATGATATTCTGATGATGAGCGCAGGGCTCAATTTGGTTCTCGATATCGTTTTTGACATCGTTTTAGGAAAGATGTTCGGGGTTGCTGGAATCGCGCTCGCTACGTCTCTCTTTTACGTGGCCTCATGCGCGTTGGTCGTCTATTATGGCCGCCGAGAATTGCGACGCCTCAGTCAAGACAGGATGCCCCTTCTATCCTGCGGATAAGCATATGCGATTGACGTTGGTTATCTCCGGCCTCGGCAGCGGTGGCGCCGAACGTGTCTTGTGCCGCTTGGCGAATTGTTGGGTACAGCGCGACCATGAGGTCACGTTGCTGACGTTGTCTTGCGAAGAGCCTTTTTATCAGCTCGACAGCCAGGTGCGGCACGTAGCCCTCGGGGTGGATTTCGCTTCCAGTAGCCTGCTCGAAGCCTTGCGCGCGAATGCGATGAAGCTGCGTAGTTTAAGAAGAGCAATCGCGGATTCCGGTCCGGACGTGGTCGTTAGTTTCCTGGATACGACCAATATCCTTACACTCTTTGCGACCCTGGGCATGCGCCTGCCCGTAATTGTGAGTGAACGGATCGATCCATTTCACAACAACGAGCTGCGACGAATCTGGCGTGTGCTCCGCCGAGTTTCCTACCCCCTAGCTGCAAAGGTCGTCGTGCAGACGGAAGCGGTGCTCGCACGCATGAAGCCACTGCTGGGAAAGATTGTCACTGCGATTCCGAATCCTGTGGTGGATTCCGGCGCGAGACATCGTGCGCACGATGCTTCACCCGCCGAGCGCAAATGGATCATTGGAATAGGCAGGCTAACTGAGCAAAAAGGGTTTGACCTGCTTCTGGAGGCATTTGCGCGAATCGCCGCCAAACATGTAGATTGGTCGTTGAGAATCCTTGGCGACGGCCCTGCCTTCGCCTCCCTGGAACGGCAAATACGAAATCTGGGATTGGAAGGGCGCGCACTTTTGCTAGGGCGCACAAGCGATCCATTTCCGTTATTGGTGGAGAGCAGTTTGTTTGTTATGTCTTCCCGCTTCGAGGGCTTTCCGAACGCTCTCTGCGAGGCGATGGCGTGCGGTCTTCCGGTTATTAGCTTCGATTGTCCATCCGGTCCGTCCGAAATCATCCGAAACAGAGTGGATGGTATTCTCCTCCCGAAAGAGGACTTATCTGCCCTTGCCGGGGCGATGGACTCGTTGATGAGCGATCCGGACAAGAGGAAGAGCCTCGCTACTCATTCACCGGAAATCATCCAGCGCTTTGGACTCGAGCGCGTGCTTGACGAGTGGGAACAACTATTTTCTGAAGCACATGAAGGGTCGTAATGGAGTTGACATATCACGGCCCCGGGGCAGAGAAGATATGATCGGAATGCCTAAGAAACGTCGTACACGCATTTTGTTTATCATTCAAAGCATGACCGGCGGAGGATCGGAGAAGGTTCTGGTCCTGTTGCTTCGTTCGCTCGACCGGAGCAGATTTGAGCCGATTTTGCTTATGACGCGAGGCGGTGGCGTGTTTATGGGCGAGTTGCCTCCGGACGTTGCCATATGCGATCTGAAGGCGTCTCGATCGCGTTATACGGTCTTTCAGTTGGTTTACCTGGTATGGAAGTTAAGACCCGATGCAATATTCTCCATGGCGCTCGATCTGACCATTTTACTTGCCGCCCTTCGGCCTCTTTTGCCACGGCGCATGCAATTCATCGCCCGGCAGAACATCAACACGACGGCATTCGTGGACGATGAGGGCTTCGGGCAATTCCGACGCCTGGTCCGGATTTTTTATCCAAAGGTTGATTTGATCATCTGTCAGACAGATGAGATGCTCGATGACATAGCCGACAATTTCGGAATTGACCGAAGGCGACTAATTCGCATCTACAATCCAATTGATCGGAAGGCCATCGAGGCTGCTGCTTCAGGCCCAAGCCCTTACGCTGGTCCCGGCCCGCATCTGGTTTGCGCGGGCAGATTGAGTCATCAGAAGGGATTCGATGTTCTTCTCAGGGCGATCGCCATTTTGAGACGTCGATCTATCATTATTGACCTTACTCTCCTTGGAGAGGGAGAGGAAGAGCAAGCACTTCGACAGCTCGCGCAGGATCTGGAAATCACTTTTTCAGTTCATTTTCTTGGCTTTCAATCCAATCCTTACATTTATTTTAAACATGCCGATGCTTTTGTTCTCTCTTCGCGCTACGAAGGGTTATCGAACGCGATGCTCGAGGCGGCCAGCCTGGCAACACCGATCGTTGCGGTTGATGTTCCCGGCGGAGTGCAAGAGGTGCTGTGCGGCAGCAATGCGGCGTGGATTGCCCCAAAGCATGATGCGGAAGATCTTGCCGATGCGATCGCCCATTGCCTCCGTGAACTGCCTCGGGTCAAGGCATCTGTTGTCCGCCATCCGATGATTGAGGATATGGAATGCGGGATGATCGCCCGGTGCTACGAGGAGGCATTGTGCAGTTGCCTCCCCGCGTAAGCTCAGAAGCGGTTAATTGCGAGGATAGGCGCATTCGCTTAGCGATCGTTGTGCATAGCATGATGCGCGGCGGCGCAGAGCGCCAGATTTTCGAGCTGCTACGAGGAATCGACCGGACTCGGTTTAACACCTCGCTGGTAGTCTTCAATACCGCACGAAATGCATATCCCGCGGAGGCATTTACCGACTGCAAAGTTCTATTGAAGCAGGAACCCGGCATGCAGCCGCTTCTGCGGCGATCCATTTCTCTTCTGTTGGCTTGCTATCGCCTGACCATCGCGCTGAAAGAATGCAAGGCGCAGGTTGTTCATGCTTATTTGCCTACGCCTTCAGCTCTCTCAGCGATCGCTTGTCTGCTGTTGCGCATCCCTGTATTCATCGTCGGCAGGCGAACTATGGCCTCTTTTCACCGGCGCGGCAACCGAGTACTACAATGGGCGGATCGATTCCCGTTGCGTTATGCAACAGCGATCGTCAGCAACTGCGATGCCATTACCAAGGAGATAGTTGAAATTGATCGCTTTCCGGCTCAACGCACATTCACGATATACAACGGCGTGGATACGGACCGCTTCGCAACTACAAGGAATCGTCCCCTCCGAGCAGAACTTGGATTTCTCGACTCAGAATTCGTTTTTGGAGTCGTCTCGAATTTCCATAAGGTGAAACGTCATATCGATTTTGTCCACGCAGCCAAAGAGATCGCAGGAGAAGTACCTCACGCGCGGTTCCTGATGATCGGAGAGGATCGCGGAACGCTCCCGGAGATCCGGCAGTGTATTGAGGCGCAGTCGCTCGCTGGCAAGTTTGTGATTGTTGCGGGGACAGCCGAGCCGGAAAAATACTACAGATGCATGGACTGCTATGTCTCTACCTCCGAAATCGAAGGACTCTCCAACTCAATTCTGGAAGCCATGGCTTCGGGACTACCTGTCATCGCTACCAACGTCGGAGGAAGTGCAGAGATCGTGAGACACGGTGAATCGGGGATTCTGGTGTCTCCCTTTGCCCCCGAGGAGGTTGCGCATTCTGCGCGGCTGCTCGCCAAGGATTTAGATTTATGCGCACGCATGGGCAGGCGTGGTCGCGCTTTGGCCGAGAGCAAGTTCTCTTTACGAAGTATGGTGGAGGCGCACGAGCATCTCTACGAAATGCTTCTATCTGGCGGGCCTCGCGCGAGCTGTTCCATACTCAAGAGTGTTCCGGCTCCCATCGAGAAGTAATGGGAAATCGCAATGATCCGGATGAATGATTTTGTAGCCACGACTTGGGAACGGTGAAAACAACAATGAGCAAGGTCCTTGTAACCGGCAGCGCCGGTTTTATCGGCTTTCACACATCTCTGCAGCTTTTGCGCGCTGGACACGAGGTTGTGGGAATTGACAATCTAAACGACTACTACGAAGTGCAATTGAAGGAAGACCGTCTGGCGATCTTATTAAAGGACCCACAGTTCGCAATGGTGCGCGGCGACCTGGCCGATCGTCGGACGATGGAGCAGCTTTTCAGCGAGCACAAGTTTGATTTTGTGATCAATCTCGGAGCCCAGGCAGGAGTTCGCTATTCGCTGACGAACCCGCATGCGTATATCGATTCCAATCTGGTTGGATTTGTGAACATCCTCGAAGGATGCCGGCATTCCGGGGTACGCCACCTGGTATACGCGTCGTCAAGTTCAGTGTACGGAGCAAACACGCGGATCCCATTCTCTGTGCATGATTCCGTCGATCATCCGATCAGCCTTTATGCGGCCACGAAGAAATCAAATGAGCTGTTCGCGCACACTTACTCGCACCTCTTCGGCCTCCCGACGACCGGGCTGCGGTTCTTTACGGTATATGGACCATGGGGGCGTCCCGATATGGCCTTCTATAAGTTCACGCGCGCGATCCACGCAGGCCAGCCTATCGATGTTTACAATCACGGTGCGATGCGCCGCGACTTTACGTATATCGACGATATTGTCGCGGGGATCCTTGCGGTTCTCAAGACCATACCGGCTGGGAATCCTAACTGGAGCGGCGATGAGCCCGATCCTGCTAGCAGTTATGCTCCCTATAAGATCTACAATATCGGCAACAGCAGCCCGGTTGAGTTGATGGATGCGATTCGCATCCTCGAGGAGATTATCGGAATTAAGGCAAAGGTAAATCTTCTTCCTATGCAGCCCGGCGATGTCCTGGTAACGTACGCGGATGTTGAGGCGCTTTGTGCCGATGCCGGTTTCCGGCCCGATACACCGCTGCAAGTTGGGTTGGAGCGGTTT
>Ga0302277_1000787_pt1 | contig 24025 bp, 24 predicted proteins | sample III_Bog_N3_1_FD_198759 | JGI IMG/M metagenome (GOLD analysis project Ga0302277, IMG submission 198759) | Peat permafrost microbial communities from Stordalen Mire near Abisko, Sweden - III_Bog_N3_1 | ecosystem: Environmental > Terrestrial > Soil > Wetlands > Peat | place: Sweden: Abisko... | reverse complement strand
TTCCAGTCGGCGCGACCGATCAAGGGCAGCCCATGTGGACCAAGCCGAGTCAATGTATAGGAGAAGCTGCGCCGCAGGTGGTCGTAGAGCGGCTTTTCGGAGCTAGGTTCGTTGTCGTAGGGAACCTTTTCGTCCAAGATACTCCAGTCTCCGGTCTCCTTGAGATAAGCTGAGACGCCGACGATGAGCCAGTGCGGATCGTCGTTGAAACCGCTGCCGATGTCGTTGTTGCCGCGCTTGGTGAGCGGCTGATACTGGTGATAGGCGCCGCCGGTGGGCAGTTGCGTGGCTGCCAAGTCGAGGATGCGCTCGCGGGCGCGTAAGGGCGCCATATGGACAAAGCCCAGCAGGTCCTGGTTGGAGTCGCGGAAGCCCAGGCCGCGGCCGATGCCGGATTCATAGAAGGACGCGGAACGGGACATATTGAAGGTCACCATGCACTGGTAGGCGTTCCAGACGTTGACCATACGGTTGGTGTGGATGTCGGGCGTATTCACCTGGAAGATGCCGAGCACGTTCTCCCAGTACTGGCGCAGCCGCGCGAAGGCGGCATCGGCCTGCTTGGGGTCGAGATACTTGGCGATGACCGGCTTGACCGTCTTCTTGTTGATGGTCTGGGAGTCGGGCGGATCGAACTTCTGGTATTCCGGGTTCTCGTGGTAGCCGAGCACGAAGACGATTTGCTTGCTCTCGCCGGGGGACAGCTCGAGTTTGGCCTGATGGGCGCCGATGGGCGACCAGCCGTGGGTAATGGAATTGGTGAGCTGGCCGGCTTCCACAGTTGCGGGCTTGTCCCAGCCGCGGTAGCGGCCCAGAAACGCCACGCGCTGGGTGTCGAAGCCATTGCCGGGCTGGGAGGTGGCAAAGTAGGCGAAGTGGTTGCGGCGCTCGCGGTACTCGGTCTTGTGATAGATGACGCCGTCTTCGACCTCGACCTCGCCTATGTTGAGATTGCGCTGGAAGTTGGTGGCATCGTCCTGAGCGTCCCACAAACAAAATTCGATGCTGGCAAAGGCGGAAATGGAAGCCTTGGTGGCGCGCCGGTTGGTAACCGTGAGCTGCCAGATTTCCAGGTTATCGTCCAAGGGTACGAAGTAGCGGGTCTGCGCCTCGATGCCGCTGTATTTCGAGCCGATGGTGGTGTAGCCCAAGCCGTGGCGGCAGAAGTAGTCCTTCAGATCGTGGCGCGTCGGCTGCCAGGATGGGGACCAGAACTCCTTGGATTCATCGTCGCGCAAGTAAATATATCGACCGCCGAAGTCCATGGGAACATTATTGTAGCGATAGCGGGTAATACGGCGCAGGCGGGCATCGCGATAAAACGAGTAGCCTCCGGCCGTATTAGAAATAATTCCAAAATATGCCTGACAGCCCAGGTAGTTGATCCACGGCGAGGGCGTATCCGGTTGCGTTATTACGTACTCGCGGTTTCGATCGTCAAAATGCCCATACTTCATGGCGCGTGCTCCCTCGAGATAACCGTATCGGGAGTATAGCCCCTATTCTGAATTCTAATCAAACGTTTTTTTAGAACACTTCGCAGTATTTCTTAAAGTCGGGGTGGATTTGCGCAACGCGGCGCGAATGTGAAAAGCTATCTGCGCGAGAGAAATGAGGCAATCGGCCGCGGTGTTTGGAATCGTTGCCGGGATTCAGGCAAATGTGGCGCAAAATCTTTTTGTGCTAATCCTGAGGGCTTCAACGAGGTGAAGCTGCAAACATGGTAAATACTTTGTTCCTGCCCTTCTTGAGTTCTCGATTCGGCCGGGATTTGCTGCTGCCCGCTCTACTTGCCGGTCTTCTCCTTTGCCCCGCCGCACGCGTTCATGGAACTGAAAGCACGGGGGATGAAAGCGCCCGGGTGGCCATTAAAGTGGACCAAGTGGGCTACCCGCTGAACGGCCCCAAGGTGGCGTTGGTCAGCGCCCCCGCCACCATCTTCGAAATAAGGCGTTCGAGTGTCGGCGGAGTGGTTTTCCGTGGGACGCTGGAGCCTCCGCAGAGAGACCCAGACTCCGGTGACCAGGTGCAGGCTGCGGATTTTTCCGGATTACGGCGGGCGGGAAGTTTCTACCTGGTGGTCCCCGGCGTGGGGCGAAGCTGGAACTTCACGGTAGGCAAGAAAGTCTTCGAGCACACCTACTACCTGACCATGCGCGCCTTTTACGGGCAACGCTGCGGGACGGCGGTGGACCTGGGGCCAGAGTTCCCTGGGTACGCACACGCCATCTGCCACCAGCATGGCGAATTCCACCCCAGTTCGGGTGCCAGTGGGCCACGGGACAACATTGGTGGCTGGCACGATGCGGGCGATTATGGCCGCTACATGGTCAACTCCGGCATCACCACCGGCACCTTGCTGTGGACCTGGGAGATTTACGGGCAGAAGCTCAAGAACATCCCGCTCAAGATTCCCGAGTCGGGCAACGGGACGCCGGACATCCTGAACGAAGTGCGGTGGAACCTGGAGTGGATGCTGAAGATGCAGGACGACGACGGCGGCGCCTGGCACAAGCAAACGAGTGAGCACTTTTCAAGCTTTGTTGCGCCGGAGGATGACAAGCTGCCCAGCGAGGTGATCGGGACCGGCGCGGCGCCCTACAAGAGCACCTGCGCCACCGCGGACCTGGCGGCCGTGGGCGCGATCGCCGCGCGGGTCTATAAGCCTTATGACGCAAAGTTTGCCGCGCGGGCGTTAGACGCTGCGCGACGAGCCTGGGCATGGACCGAGAAGAATCCGGACGTGACCTTCAGAAATCCGCCGGGCGTGACAACCGGCGAGTACAGCGATGCAAGCTGCAAGGACGAACGCCTGTGGGCGGCGGCGGAACTGTGGCGCACCACCGGCGAGGCGGCATATCACAACTTTTTCCTGATAAATTTCGCCGAATTTCTTCCCAACCTGGATTCGCCCCCAGCAGAGAACTGGAGCTCGGTTGGATCGATGGGGCTGTGGACTTATGCGCTGTCCTCCCGCAAGGACGCGGATCCCAAGGCGGTTGCTGCGATCCGAGAGCGTACCCTCGAGGCGGCGCACTCGGTGGTGGAGCGAACGCGCTCCAATCCCTACCGCGTGAGCATGCAGGCCAGGGACTATGTGTGGGGTTCAAACGGCGTTGCGGCTGGATATGGCATGTATCTGCTGATTGCCAACCAGTTTGAGCCGGACAACAGCTTTGTGGATGCGGCGCGGGACAATCTACACTACCTGCTGGGGCGGAATACGTTTTCACTCTCCTGGGTGACGCAGGTAGGCGATCACCCGTTCCAGCATCCGCATCATCGGCCCAGCGGCGACGGCAAGCAGTCTGGAGCCTGGCCGGGGTTATTGTCTGGCGGGCCGAATGCACGCCCTCAGGACAAAGTGCTGGCTGCGTTTCCCAAGGACTTGCCGCCGGCGAAGGGCTATGCCGACCAGTTAGCCTCATACGCGAGCAACGAGATTTGCATCAATTGGCAGGCATCGCTGGTGTTTTTATTGGCTGGCGAGTTGCAGTAGGAAGTTTTTGAGCCGGAAAGCGGCATTGCAGTTTTCCGCCAGGTGCGGAGAAACTATGCCGATGGCGAAAGTTGAGGGTGTTATATGCATCTGCACGTCCTGGATATCGTCATCATCGTGGCTTATCTGCTGAGCACGGTCTTTATCGGCTATTGGGTTTCGCACCGCGCCTCGCAAAACATGCAGGCCTATTTCCTGGGTGGCAACAAGATGCCTTGGTATATGCTGGGCATCTCCAACGCATCGGGCATGTTCGACATCAGCGGCACCATGCTGCTGGTTTACTGGATGTTTGTCTACGGCATGAAGAGTGTGTGGATTCCCTGGCTCTGGCCGACCTTCAACCAGATATTCCTGATGGTATACCTTTCCGCGTGGCTGCGGCGCTCCAGGGTGATGACTGGCGCGGAGTGGATCAAGACGCGTTTCGGTTCCGGGCGCGGCGCGCAGCTCTCGCACATTATCGTAGTGGTTTACGCTTTTGTCAGCATCATCGGCTTCTTCACTTACGGCTTCAAGGGCATCGGAAAATTTGCTGCCGAGTTCCTGCCCTGGCATCTTTCGGCCGATCCAGTCACTTCGGCAAATATTTATGCGCTGATTCTTATCGCTATTACCGCGATCTATGTAATCAAGGGCGGTATGGTCAGTGTTGTGATCACTGAGGTAATCCAGTTCTTCATTCTGGCCATCGCCAGCTTTGCCGTGGGCATTATCGCGATGATGAAAGTAGCTCCCGGAATGCTGCACAAAGTTGTGCCTGCGGGATGGGACAGTCTCTTCTTCGGCTGGCATCTGGGCCTGGATTGGACAACGCTACTGCCCGCCGCTACGGCCAAAATCGCTGAAGACCGGTACGAACTCTTTGGCTTCTTCGTTATGATGCTGCTCTTCAAGGGCATTCTGATCTCCTCTGCCGGTCCCGCGCCCAACTACGATATGCAGCGCGTGCTCTCCAGCAAGAATCCACGCGAGGCCTCGATGATGAGCGCATGGGTCAACATCGTGCTGACCCCACCCCGCTACTTCCTCATCATTGGATTGACGGTACTGGCCGCGGCCTTCTTTGGTCCGGACCTGCGCGCGATGGGCACAAAACTGGACTTTGAAACCGTTTTGCCATTGGCGCTTGGTAAATTTGTCCCGGTCGGCTTGGTAGGATTTCTGATTGCCGGTCTGCTGGCCGCCTTCATGTCCAACTTCGCGGCCACGGTCAATGCCGCGCCGCCCTACTTCGTCAATGACATCTACAAACGCTACATCAATCCCAATGCCTCGCCCAAGACCTATGTCCGCCTGGCCTATCTCAGCTCTTTTGTTGTTGTCGTGCTTGGTGTGCTGATCGGATGGAATGTGCCTTCGGTAAACTTTGTCGTGCTGTGGATTGTATCCGGTTTGTGGGGAGGTTACATCGCTTCCAATTCATTGAAGTGGTATTGGTGGCGTTTCAACGGTTATGGCTATTTCTGGGGCATGATCACGGGTATCATTTTTTCCATTCTAATGATGCCGAATGTGATGGGAAAGATACCGGCAGTACAACATCTTCTCGACAAAGTACCCTTCAATCTGGAAGTTGTAGTCACTTTTCCTGCGGTATTTGTGGTATCGCTGATTGGCTGCCTGCTGGGCACGCTGCTCACCAAGCCGGAATCCGACGAGGTGCTGAAAGACTTCTATCGCCGCGTGCGTCCGTGGGGTTTCTGGGGGCCCGTGCTGAAGAAGGTGCTGGCCGAAGACCCTGGCTTCAAGCGCAACAAGGATTTCCTGCGCGATATGTTCAACATCGTTGTCGGTATCGTGTGGCAGATTGCCCTGGTGGCACTGCCGCTCTACATCGTTATCAAGGAATTCCAGCGCGCCGCCATCACCCTTGCTGTCATTCTGGGAACGTCCGCGATTCTCAAGTTCACTTGGTTCGACCACCTGGCCGTGCGCGAGGTTGAGACCGACCTGGCCGCTGCCGGAGACAAGTAACTGAGCTTGATCTGGTGGCTGCATTTCCGTAAAGGACGAAGCCGCCTGTTGTTTGCACACAGGGGAAGACCGTAGCCAAGCGGTCCCTCAGGTGCATCCGTGCCGGGCAAAAACCCTGACGCCGAAGCTAAATCTGCTGTCCGCTCTCATTCCAGTGAGACGTCGGCAAATTGAAGAGTAACCCACCCGTTTCCGATGGCCGTTCTGTTTCTTGCTTGAGAAAAGCGCCTTACTACTCGCTCTTTTCGTTCTTCTCGCTCTTTCGCAGGTTGATGAGGTCGCCAAGAGTGGTGGTAGAGCTGGAGACGGGAGCTTTGTGGCTCTCCTTCTTGTAACTCTCCACCTGGGCGCGGCTGGCCTCGTGGCCCGAAGTGGCGCGCAGGCTCAGTCCCACCTTCTTCTCTTCGACGTTGATCTTGATGATCTTGAAGTCGTGCTCCAGGCCGGTTTCCAGCTTGGTGGCTGCGTCTTCGCCGGCCTCGGAGATGTGGCACAAACCCTCCACGCCCTCCGCGATCTCGACAAAGGCGCCGAATTGTGCCGTCCTGAGCACCTTGCCATGCACCTGGTCGCCGACGCGATGCGTCGCAAAGAAGCTCTCCCAGACGTCGGGCTGCAACTGCTTGATGCCGAGGCTCAAACGTCGATTCTGCGGCTCGACGCCGAGCACGACAGCCTTCACCTTCTCACCCTTCTTCACGATTTCCGAAGGATGCTTGACGCGCTTGGTCCAACTCAGGTTCGCCGGCGGCAGCATGCCTGTGGGTACGCAGATCGTGCGTTCGACGTAGTTGCGGGTCATCAGCGCCTGATGGACGCCGTAGGCCATGGCCAGTTCGTCGACCATTCCCAGGTAGAGACCGCGAAGCCTGGCCCGTTCCGTGCGCAGTTCTTTGCGGCGTTGCGGGGTGACGCTTCTGGACGATACCCAGCGCGCAACGAGAATGATCGTGAAGCGTAGGTGAGCAAGCTGTTCGGTACTGCCGGCAAGCAATGCCTCTGCGTCGTCGTAGGCATACCGGGAGTCGGGGTCGATAGAGAGTACAGCGGGTGTAAGGCTGATCGATATTACATGCCCCATAAGCGTTTGCGCCTGAAAGTTCAATGCCCACAATCTCGCCCATGGGGTTGGTGTCTCGGAATTGGCGCAAGTCTGTTTGAATCGCCTCTTCCAGACCCGCCCAGGATTCTCCCCACGGCTGCCGTGAGCGCAACACCTTCTCTCTGTGTTCCTCCTGCAAAAGGCGGACAATTTCCACCGCCTCCCCATCGTTTACGGCAAGCACCCAAATACGATTCTGCATGGTGTGAGTCTAGCGCACTGCGCAAAACAGTGAAGGAATATGCTGCAGCGGTGCGGGATGCACACCCCTTCACGCCCTATCTCTACGATGCCGACGACCGCCGCCAGCGCGTCTCTGAATTGCTGCTCGGGAGCAAACCCACCGCCGCTTTTTCACGCTCCCGTATCAGGGAATTACAATTCCCTGATACCGAAGTGATATTTCCCTGTTCCGTTCGACGCGAGGATTGGACATCGATGGGGATAACCAGTGTATATTCAGCTTGATAACGGAATGAATAGCCAGATTTTTATACCATGTTTGCGTAATTTCCCTGTATTTTTCCCTGTTAGCAGGGAATTCGATGCAGAGAGTGGTTCGCATCAGACTCAGTCCACCAGGCCCATTGGCCTGCGATGCAGGAAGGGCTGATGAAAGCCGAGCGCCACCTGACAGGGAGCATCCGGGAATTCGTTGCGGATGGCACGATCGGCACAAGCGACGCGGTCGTTGATGGTGGCGGCAGAAGGCGCGGGTTCGAGGCATGACTGGAAGCGCACGTAATCGAGCAAGGTCGATTCGGTGAGGTCCTTCTTGGAGATGTCGCCGGTGTGGTGGACGCTCTCCCACCAGCGCACGAAGTGCAACAGGCTGTGCGCGTAGCTATACAAGGAGGTGTCAGCAAGACGGCGGACATACTCGCGGTCCAAGAAGCGGTTGATCCAGCCGACGCCCCGTCCGGTAGATTGCTCGACCACTTGATACGGGCTGTGTGCGCCCGATGGGGTCTTCTGATGGATGACGCGGAACTTCATGGCAGGGCGGCCTCCACGAAAGACTGGAACTTGCGCGCGTCCCCGCCTTGGACGAAGAAGGAGTTTGGATCGTGCCCATGCGGCAGCAGGACGCGGCGAACAGCGATACCTTGAGCGCCAAGACGATGGGCTAACTGCTCGGCGGCCCGCTGCCCACTCCGGTTGGCATCGACGTCGAAGGCGAGATAAACAGTTCGCGAGCTCTCGCACAGCTGGCGGAACTGATCCGTGTTGAGATGTGTGCCCAGCGAGCAGGTGACGTTGTGAAAGCCAACCTGTCGCAACACGGCATAGTCGAACAGGCCCTCGACCAAAATCACCTCTGAGCAGTGCCGAACCTTCTCCCATGCATACAAGCCGCCCTTGGTACCGGGCATAAAGCGATGAGCGAAGGCAGCTCCGATGCTGCGGCCGTAGAGGTTGACGATGTGTTCGCCTTGGCGCAGCGGGAAGACGATGCGCTGGTAAAAAGCGTCGGAGCCGTTTACGTTCAGCAGGCCGGACTGTCGCAGCAGATCGAAGGAATAGCCTTGTTCCGTGAGATGACGGCGCAGACTTCCACCGGGAGCGTAACCGATCTCCAGTTCCCTGATCAGAGCGCGATCATGCAGCCCGCGCTGGTTGAGATAGAACATCGCTTCGGGGTGTTGATCCAGTTGCTGCCGATAGAATGCAGCAGCCTGCTCAATCACCGCGACAGGATCGGCTTCTGGAGTGGTCTCGGGATCAAAGCATGCGAGGCTCTGGCGGAAGGACAGATTGCGGGACAACTGGATAAAGCGAATCAGATCACCGCCCTGCCCGCAGCCGTGGCAGTAGAAAACATCTTTACGCGTGTTGACATAGAACGAGGGACGGGTCTCTTCGTGCAACGGACAGAGTCCGACAAACTCGGATCGACCCACAGGCTGACCAGCCCAGTTATGCTGCCGCAGATACTCCAGAAGCGGCAACCGCCGCTTGAGTGCTTCGACGTCTTCGCCCACAGCGTTTTTTCGCCTCTGGAGCCCAGCGTAGGCGGGTGATGCCGACAATCCCAGGCAAGGATGGTGGGTGAAAGAGCTTTTTCTCAGAGACGCAACGGCCAGAGATTTTGCAGAACCGGAGTGATCCAGGACAGTGGCGTCGTTTCGTCATCGTCCTGATGACGAAACGTTAGCCAGTGAGCCACGCGGGCAACGGTCTGGCTGAAAAAGGAGGGCACCAGTTGAGAACAGTCCAAGTCACTCCACCAGCGACGGACGGTGGACGGATCAGGCAACCGATCAGGATCTTGAAGCTTGGGTAATGCCACTTCCCACGAGCAGTGCTCCACGAAACGCAACAACAACGCCTGGAAGCGCGCAAACAAGCTGTAATGCGTGTATGGAAGAGAGAACGGCGGAAGGAAAGTGAAGGTCTTCCCGCAATCGATGCAACGGCCGCGATGAATCCAGATCCAGTCGTGGTGCGCGTCGTGCGCCTGCTTGCGGCGACGACCGTGACCGATGATCGAATTCCGTTCACAAACCGGACATCGGCGTAAAATAATCTTGTCGCAGTCTTCTGCCCATTCGGTGGCAAGCTTGCACAGTGGGGCGGGGACTGGGATAAAGAGGATCGTACATCACAGGGGTTCCGCCTCCGCCTCCGACCAGCCAAGATCATCGCCGGAAGCGGAACCCCGCCTCCTGAAGAAAACTCAACTGAAAGAAAATATACCTTCTTATCTACAGGCCGTAGGGCAGGAATCAAATTATTGGCCGGTTATCTCCGCCGAGTCACTCATTGAAAACGGATCAGTCCCGATGTCGGCCAGTATTCGCCGATCTGCCCGGGGATGATCCTGGGTTAACGAGAATAGCCCGACGTATCATCGAGCCGGAAGTTACGCTCAAAAGTCGCTATGGACATTTTCAGAGCCGAGCACTCCTTCTCAGCGCCCTCCTGCCCGCACCTGCTCTGCCACCAGGTGATTCGGCCGCCCCAGCAGGACCTCAGAGGGCAGGTATCGGCGCCGCTCTCCACAGAGGGGGCAGGTGACGACAAGGGATTGGAAGGGACATGTTCTATGTTCTTGTGGAATAGCGTCACGGCCGGATGGTTCATTGTGTAGGCTTCTACCGCCAAGTCATCGATCTCAACAGCTCCGATAACCTGGAATCCGGCCTGCCTGAGACCGCAGGTCAGCCCACCCGCCCCGCTGAACAGGTCGATGGCCTTAGGTCGTGTTTTTAATGACTTACAGCTGCTTTTCATTGCTGCCACAAGTAAACGGCTGTCGGGGCACTATTGGTAGCTAAAAGCGCGCGGTGCCAGCAACCGATCATCGCAGGCAAGGGTGATCGGCGCTGCAACTATCGTCAACGCTCCGCCTTATTGCACCACGAGAAATGCTCTGCCTTTCCCGATGCTAATTCCGGTCGTATCCTCTTAAGCCGAATCAGGGGTTGAGATTTCCTAGGAATTGCGTGAAAAATAGTGCAAGAGCAAGATAAGGAAGGGAAAAGCCGTCCGGAGGAGTCTATTCTGAAAATTTTTCCGGAAAATTGGGGGCCTCAACCGACATAAGACTAGCTAAGCTATGGCCGATGCAGAAATCTGCGTTTCTTCCGCCCAAGCCGACCAGGAGGCCGTAATGCACGCGAGCCTGACGCCGGCCGAACGCGTTGCTACGCTCTACGAGGCCCACCGGGAGAGAATTTACCGCTTTTTGATGGGGCAGGGGCTTGAACCGGCCAATGCCCAGGACTTGGCGCAGGATGTTTTTATCAAGTTGTTCCTTGCGATGACGAAAGGCGCCGAAATCGTATCGGAACAGGCGTGGCTATATGGGGTAGCGTCGAATCTCGCCGTGGACTACTGGCGGCGCGAGGGTCGTCCCATGTGGGTCGAACTTGATTCATTTCCGACGATAGCCGATAGCCTGCTGTCCAAGGAACCGACACCAGACGTTGTCGCCGTGCATAAAGAACGCTTGCAGCGAATCGCCATAGCAATGGCCCGTTTACCAAAAGAGCAAAGGCTAGGCATCCATTTGAGAATGCAGGGGTTACGTTACCGCGAAATCGCCAAAGTGCTTGGTGTGAGCGTGTCTACGACTGCCGAGTGGCTTTCCCTCGCAGTCGAGCGCCTCCGGAGTGCTGCCAATGAATAACCATTTAACTTCCCGACAAATGCTCGCCTATCTCGACGGAGAACTATCCCGGTCCGAGACGCACTATGCCAAGGAACATCTGCATTCCTGCTGGACCTGCCGCAGCGAAGTCGAGCGCCTCAAAGCTGACATCGCCATGATTCTCGATGCACATAACGAGAGCTTTTCCACGGCTCTTCCGCCTCCGCCATGCCCCTGGCCGTCTTTCAATACGCTTCTGGCTCGTAAAGCTCCCCCTCCCCAAGTCCCGCTTTGGGCGCGAACCCTCGCACACATGAATTCGCGTCTCAGCCCGGCGCGAGCCTTGGTGTCGGCCGCCATTATCGTCGTTTTGGTGATCCTAGCCTATTCTGCTTTCCGATCGAAGCCGGTTTCCGCAAAAGAAGTTATGCGCCGGGTACAAAACGCGGATACAAACCGAACCGCCATCACCAAGGACCAGGTAATTCGAGAACGGGTCCATATCCGCAAAACCATGCGTGGCGAGAGTCACTCAGAATCGATGCAGGTCGATACCTGGAAGTCTACGACAGCAGCATATTGGAATGCCCCAAACCGCGATTCTGTTGCCGCCGAGCTGGAAGCGCAGTACAAGGCCCACGACATTCCTATCGGTTTGCCTCTCTCCGCCGCATCGGCCGACTCGTGGGGCAGGGTTGCTGGAGGGAGCCCCATCGTTTCCCAGCAAGGTTCGGATGTTGATTTAAGCTTCACTGGGACCGGTGACGGCACCACAGGGACGGTAGAGCACGTCAATCTTCTGATTCAGCCAGAAACCTGGCAAGTGAAGCAGATGACGCTCGAATTCCCGGATGCTTCCTTTGAAGTGACGGAAGATGATTTTTCGGTTGTGCCGGTGAGCGCTGTTCCGCCGGAACTGCTGGCGTACCTCGAACCCGAAGCAATGCCGCAAATATTGGTGCAGCCTGTTATGCATCCGATTTCTGGAGCCACAGCCAGCCTCATTCATCTGCCGTTGATAGATCTGGATCATGCTGAGTTGGACGTGTTTGCGACTCTGCACCGCCTGAACGCTGACCTTGGCGAGCCAGTGACGGTCACCCGTTCCAGCCATTCCGTGCAGGTTGGTCTATGGCAACTGCCTCCAGACAGGCAGAATGAGCTTCGCGCAGCGCTCGAACCCGAGGCAGGCGTGGAGGTAGAACTCGCGGCTCCCCTAAGGAGCGGTGCGATCTCAAAGCCAGCCATCGCACCGCTCATAACGGCGGCCAGTGGTCCGTTGTATATCCCTGCGGAATCTGGCGGCGACGACCAACGCCTTCTCAAGCTATTCGGAAGTGTCGAGAAGGAGCAAAAATTTACAGACGAGGCGCTTGCCACCAGCACGGCCATCCTCTCACATCTCTATGCATTGCGGAATTTGCAAGGGCAGTTCCCACCAGAGAAAGAGCAATCTCTGCCACCAGAGGAGCGCGCGCAACTCATTGCCATTGTGCGAGATCATGCTGCGGCTGTCACAACTAGTCTCAACACTTTAAGAGCACAACTAGTACCGCTCAACACGGCTTTCCATGTCTCGGCAAGTGAATCGATGGCCCAACCGGCTGCAATCAACTGGCAATCCGATATGCTTGAAGCCCTGGAAACTGCCCGCAACGGAGATCATCTGCTGCGTTCCATGCTGACAACCAGCCAAACTCCCACCACGCCCGACATAGCCCTCCCCCAAATCGAACAGGGACTGTCGCATTTGACTGCAGATCTCAATAATCTCAATCGGATTGTGAATTGATAAATTTTTTCCGGAAAAAGGAGGCGCCCAACCGACATAGAGACACCGGGGAGTCAAATTCCACCGAACCGCAAAGGACACCATGAAGCGCATCAGCCTTTTCCTGCTGTTTTTCTGTCTCTATCCCCTTGCCATGTACGCGCAAACCGCCGAAGTTGGCGGTACTGTCCAAGATCCTACCGGCGCCGTCATTGCGAAGGCTTCCGTGGAGTTTCGTAATCAGAGCACCGGCATTCGCCGGCAGACCACCACGAATGGCGATGGTATTTACCACATTGTAGGAATCGATCCAGGTAAGTATGACGCCACGGTCCAGGCGAGTGGATTCAAGACGCTCACCCGCGAAAACATCGTCTTTCAGGTCGGAGACAAGGCGCAAATCGATTTCAAGATGCAGGTAGGCGAGGCGAGCCAGAGCGTCACGGTTGATGGCAGTGGACAGCAGATCAATACGACGGACCGCCATAGCCAAAATGACGGCTCCCAAAGAGCCCAGCGCCGCGGCAAAGATGCCGCGTGAACGTCCAGATGTTATCTGCACCTTCATTCGACGTGGGCTCCTTTCCGTTTACTCATTCAAGCGACAAGGCAGTAATGGGCGGTAGTGCATCAAAATGGGGTTCGAGGTTCGCTCCGTTGCCCAGGTGTTCTAGCGTGAGTGTTGCCAGGGTTCTTTCCCAGGAAGCGTTCTGTCGGTTTAATTGCTCCAGCAGAAGTTCCTTCAAGGTATTGTAGTCCGGCACGCTTGAGATCTTCCGCTGTGCTTCGGCGAAGCCAGATGGATTGCCGGCGAACGCCCGGGCGAGAGCGTCAATTTCGGGTCCACCAACAAGCTTCGCAAGTGCAATGCGAAGCCAGAGCCGGACCTCGGCATAGGTCTCAGTCGCTAGGTACTCCCGAATTCGCGGAACATCCTCCACGACAAAAATGCGCCAGCCAAGCTGCGCGGCAAGTCCTCTTTGCGGGCGGCTGTTGCTCTGAAGTAATTCCCACAGCGCAGCACGAGCTTGGTCGGTGTGGTTGGTATTGGTGTTAGCTGGATTGCAAACGGCGCGAACTATGTCTGGTTTCACACCACCCATCAACAAGCCGATTGACTCCGCACTGAGTGTATCGGTTGATTCGATCCCGATTAACTTCCCATCGAACAGCACTAACAAGCGATCTGCAACAGTCAGCAGTTCTTCGAGATCATTTGAGATCAGGAGGATCGCCTTGCCGCAATCTCCGTGGGAGCGCAGTTTCTCTCTTGCCATCCTTGCCGTTGCGACATCCAATCCCGCAGTCGGATTCACCGCTACAAACAGGGACGAGTCGTGCCCAAGCTCCCGGGCCAGAACTAGCCGTTGAAGATTTCCACCCGAAAGAGCACCACAGTCAAGCTTAGCATTCCGTGGCTGAACGTCAAACATTGCGAGACGTTCGTTCGTCTCTCGTTCCATGAACGAACTGCGCAGGAAAGGACCAACAACCGCGTTCTCTGTGAAAATCTTTCTCAAGAATAGATTCTTCGCGATAGACAGCGTTTGCACTGAGGCGTCGCGCTTCACGTCGGCTGGGATATAGGCAGCGCAAGAGCTGCGCCGGCTCAAAGAGTCCCAAGGTTGAACAACGTGATCGATCAGCAAAGATCCGCTGGTCGGCCGGAGATGACCTGTCATGAGTGTTGCAACTTCTGCTTGTCCACTGTGGGCAACACCAGCTACGCCAAGAATCTCGCCCGGAAAAATGTCGAAACTCAAGTCGCTGATAGATCTGCAGCTGTGCGAATCAGCAACGTTTACGTTTCGGACTGAGATCAGCGGTAGAAACTGATTCCGCCTCGATCGTGGTCGGTTTGAGATCTTCAGATTACCAATCATTAAACGGGCAACTTCATCTGCCCGAGTCGCTTCTGATGAACATGTTGTAATGCACTTTCCCCTGTTTAAAATAGTGATTCGCGACGCATAACGCATCACTTCGCCGATGTTATGACTGACCCATAGGACGGCTCTTCCGGCGCGAGCGAGATTCCGTATCACAGTCAGAATTTCATCAGCCTCAAACGGTGCAAGCTGTGAAGTAGGTTCATCCAGGATCAGTACCGAGGCATCACGCCAGAGCAACTTGAAGATCTCGACTTTTTGCCTATCTGAGACGGATAAACGAGAAACCCGAACATTGAGATCGAACTCGAAGCCCAACTGCTGGGCCTTCTCCGCAACCTTTGCCGCCAAAAGCCGCCGATTCAATAGGAACGGCACACGGTTGTCACCCAATAGGATGTTGTCGAGGACAGTCATTGAGGACACCAGAGACAAGTGCTGATGGACCATTCCGATGCCGTGTCGTCGCGCGTCTGACGGCGACTGAAGCCGAATCGGAACGCCATCAAACAAGATAGAACCGCTGTCAGGCTGGTATAGGCCACTCACGAGCTTCATCAGAGTAGACTTACCCGCTCCGTTCTCACCGAGAAATGCGTGGATTCCGCCGGTGGCAACCTCACAGCTGATGCTGTCGTTGGCTACCACATGGCCAAATCGTTTCGACAAAGAATCGAATGCGATCTGTGGAATCTTTGGCATCTCGTCCATTGTCAAAGCACGAATCGTGCCAAATGCTTCAAGGCAATAAAGCTAAGCACTTTGACCTCAATAAGTTCGAATTTGTGCGTCATCGTTCCCTTTCCGTTACCGGCCTGTTACGGAATCCGATCGCAGCGACGACGAAATCGGCATAAACCATTCGGAAAGCGGGCTATTGCACATTGGCACGAGACTTGCATTTAACATAGGTGACAGGATCGATCCTCATTTACGCCCATGGAGTCCAGCACTTCCGGCGCAGCCAAATGGAGAGGACGCAGCTAGTTACCCCAACACTGTCTTGGAGCGAAGAGAGCCTTTATGAACATTTTAGGAATCTCCGCATTTTATCACGACAGCGCAGCGTGCCTTGTTCAAGACGGTGTGGTCGTTGCTGCGGCTCAGGAAGAACGATTCACCCGGAAAAAGCATGACCCGGACTTTCCAGAGCAAGCGGTCCAATTCTGCTTGACGACTGCGGGACTCACGTCTTCGGATCTTGACTACGTTGCATTTTATGAGAAACCTTTGCGTAAATTCGATCGTCTGATGGAAACCTACTTGAGCTATGCGCCGGACGGCTTGCGATCATTCAACCAAGCGCTTCCGCTCTGGCTGAAGAACAAGCTGTACCTGACACGGACGCTGAATGCGGCTCTCTCAGGCTATAAACACCGTTACGTGTTCCCAGAGCATCATGAGTCACACGCCGCAAGTGCCTTTTTCCCCTCGCCTTACAGGGAAGCCGCGGTGCTTACATTAGATGGGGTAGGCGAGTGGGCTACGGGGACTTACGGATTCGGTCGGGACAACCAGCTTACGTTGTTGGCAGAAGCACGTTTCCCACATTCCCTAGGTTTGCTGTACTCTGCGTTCACGTATTTTACGGGCTTTAAGGTCAACTCCGGCGAGTATAAGCTGATGGGTCTAGCGCCATATGGTAGCCCTCGATTCGCAGCTCGAATTCTGGACCGGCTCATCGACCTGAAGGACGACGGCTCCTTCCAATTAAACCTCGACTACTTTGAGTATTGCCAAGGCTTGAGGATGACGAGCCGACGTATGGATAACTTGCTGGAAGGCCCACCCAGGCGCCCCGAATGTGAATTAACCCAACGCGAAATGGACATTGCAGCGTCAATTCAAGTGGTGACCGAAGAGATTCTATTACGAACCGCTCGTCATGTAGCGAGAGAGACAGGCATGCGTCACCTCGTAATGGCAGGCGGCGTCGCATTGAATTGCGTTGCCAACGCGCGCCTTCGCGCCGACCGTGTCTTCGATGACGTCTGGGTGCAGCCCGCCGCGGGCGATGCAGGAGGTGCACTCGGTGCAGCACTCTTCGTATGGTACCAACTCCTCCGTAACTCGCGGCAACCGAGCCGTAATTCACAGAAGGCATCGTTGCTTGGACCTGCCTTTGGCAATGATGAGATCGCGGCAACGCTCTCGCGACTGAAGGCCCCCAGCGAGTACTTTGAATCAGAAGCGGAGTTGCTCGACCGAGTTGCATCTGAAATCGAGTCGGGAAAAGTCGTGGGTTGGTTTAGCGGTCGAATGGAGTTTGGCCCAAGGGCGCTAGGTGCCCGTTCGATTCTTGGGGACGCGCGCTCTCCCCGAATGCAATCCGTCATGAACCTAAAAATCAAGTTCCGAGAGTCCTTTCGCCCGTTCGCCCCGTCCGTCCTGAAAGAAGAGGCTCATGAGTGGTTTGACGTGCCTCCAGGTTACGAAGACCCTTACATGCTCTTTGTCGCCGGCGTTCTACCGAGCAGGCAGCTGTCAGAACGAACCGAGAACGCGTCTCTTCACGGTATTCATCGCCTCCTGAATTCGGTCCGGTCACAGATTCCAGCTGTTACCCACGTCGATTATTCAGCGCGGGTTCAGACGGTCGATGAGAGACAGGGCCGATACTATCGGCTGCTCTGTCAGTTCAGGAAAAGGACCGGTTGTCCTGTGATCGTAAATACGAGTTTCAATGTGCGTGGAGAACCCATCGTGTGCACTCCAGACGATGCCTATCGCTGTTTTATGGCAACGGACATGGATGTTCTTGTGCTTGAGAACCACGTACTTACGAAGACTGATCAACCGCCGGTGAATCCTGGGGACGTAGACAACTATCGGCGAGAGTTTGAATTGGACTAACTGCAATGGCGCTATTTGATATTGATTGGCGACCGGCCGACAAACAGCTTCAGCGGTTTGGGTTCTATTTGTCGGCGTTTGCTTTGCTAGCCGCGGGCATGTCGATCATCCGCGCGAACCGTGCGGATGCCACACTCTCCGTTATCTGTTCGCCGCGTATCATTCTGCTGCTCATTCTTGCTATCCTTGCTGCTTCACTCGGTCAGTTACGTCCGGGCTGGCTACGACCCATATATATCAGTCTGACCGCAGTAACTGCACCGATTCGATGGTGCGTGTCGTATGTCACCATCATGCTAGTTTATCTCCTTGTTTTCACTCCGGTTGCACTTGTTTTTCGAGTGATCGGGCGGGATGTCCTCAGGCGGCGATTCGGTCGCCCAGCTGCGACCTATTGGGTTCTCAGGGAACAACCCACATCGCCTCGGAGTTATCTGAAAGAGTTTTGAAAGGTGATACCGTTTATGAATGAAGATCCAAGAAGAGAATTTGAGCGAGAATTCAAGCGGTCCCGCAGTACACTTCTACGTGGATTCTTCGAGCTCCTGCAAGATAACAAGAAATGGTGGATGTTGCCTATAGTTACTATAATGCTGTTATTTGCGGTGCTCATGGTGCTGTCAAACTCAGCAGCAGCTTCATTCATTTATTCCCTGTTTTAGCGCGAAGCAGTTGGATCAAATTGCTTTCCATCGCTAGACGAACACTGCAGCCGTCATGTTCACAAGCTATTTACCGACGTTGCGCAGCGAATGCATGGGTGGAAATGAAACCTAAGATTTTCCAGAATTGCGCATACGGGCAGTATTGGCGTCGAGGCCATGCCTGCCTTTGCACGCGCCGAACGAATTGTCGGCTGGTGGCAAGGTTTCCTGCAACCTTACGAATGAATCACCGATTGCCGCTCGCTCTCATCGGCGCTACGTCATCATTCGTTTCGCTCTGCGGCGCAAAGCGGGCGAGGGGCACGTTGGAAGGCGTGTGGACGCCAGCGGCGCGTACTGATTCTGTGTGATCCTCTCTGGCAAACCGCCGAACGGCACTCGTTGGAATGAGAATCTTGCCTCCAATTCGGCGTGTGGCAACCCGTGCTCTACTTTTAGCCGCTCGAAGATCCGCCTGGCCGTATGCCGCTGCTTCTTCGGCCACTGCTTGTCATCTTCCAAAATGGCTTCGATGACCCCTTGCCACGGACCAAGCTTCGGCCTGCGAACTGGCCTCTGACGCTGGTAGCCCGGCGGCGCTTGTCACGCGGATGAGGTATGTCAGCCAGTATGCGAGGACTGCCGCCGGGGCCGGAAAATGACTCGTTAGTGGTGGAAGGCTGATAGAGTGAACGCCGGAGTAAAAATAGACCACATTACGCCGCGATAGCGGCGTGATATGGCGGATTAATAGTAGATTACCGCCAGATTCTGGTTTCACGGCCAGCAAGAGCTTGTCAGGGGTAACGAAGGAGATTCGTCGTCCTTGAGGAGCGGTGTTGGCCGTGTGACACCGGAGGTATGTACACGGTGGAGTTGTATGCGCGGGTGCGTAGAGCAGTGCAGGTTGATGGCAAGAGCCAGCGGATGGTGGCTCTGGAGTTCGGGCTGGCGCGGAAGACGGTGCGGAGGATGCTGGGGTACTCAGCGCCGCCGGAATGACCTTGACTTCTTCGTGCTTGCGTTGATATAGAGCGTGGTCTCGACTCCATACGAACTCAAGACGACCGCTGTGTCCACAATGAGGGGTAGACATCCGCAACGACCGAGAAGCCTTGCGGAACTTCCCGGCCGTCGAAAGGCTAAAAGTGCATTGGCCGTTTGCACCTGTTCCTCAGTTAACCGGCAAAAGGCGGGGTTCGTATTTGGGTTACGTCAACACTGCCATTGAATATGACGGTTTCAAGCTGCCGGAGCTTCCCCAGGGGGATGAACCATACCTTGCGCTTCGGTGGTATCTCGCGGGTCTCGCCGCTGAAGCCGATCTTCCTGCTCCTCGATGGCCTATGGAGGACGGTGAATTTCCCAAATCCGTTCAGCTTGAAGTAGTACCCATCGTCTGCTAGATGCTCAATGAGCGTGTCCTCCAAACACGAGACGAACGTGTTTACTAGAACCTCAGCTTCTTTCTTCGTGGCTAAGCTTAGTGCGGCCTGAACCCGCATAGCCAACTCTTCCATCCCTGCCCTTGCTTTAGTCGTCATTGACCAGCCTCCTTGCTTACGATTTGGCCGGAACTTGGAGGTTCCGCAAATGGTCAATACTAAGAAAAACCAAGTATTTTTGGAAAAATCTGCCTCGGGGCAAATTGCTCCTCATGACGATGCGTACAGCATTCGAGACGGCCACTTCGTGGGTCACGATGGGTTCATAGTCCCGAACAATTTCAGCGAGTTCTACCAGCGATTTCCGACCTATGTGGAGAACTGGATGAGAAGGCGGGTTAGAGATTGTGTTTCGGCAACTGAGGCAGAAGACTGGACACAGGAACTTCTCTTGCATCTGGCGGCTTTGCCCAAGCGCTCGAAATTCCGTAGAGACGGTAAGCAAGATGTCATTCAGACATTTGTTCCTGAGCGGATGCATGGAGCAAACGAGGCGAGGTTCCGCAGCTTCATTAACCAGTGCCTCAGCAACAAGTTCAATACCCTTTACGTAAAATGGCGGAAGCGACCGCTATCGAATCCTAGAAATCTTCCGTTGGAGGTGGGCGCAGAAATAGGGATCTCGGACGAGTTCTGCCATTCACATTCAGAGTACCTTCGGCAAGCTGGATGCCAGAGCCGGGAACGCGAAGAGCAGAGATTCCGTCTTGAAGAGTTTGTGCGTTTTGGAGAGGCCAGCATCCCCGGTCTTCAGGTTGCGTTGGAAGCATTTCATCGAACTGGCAACTGGAAGGAAACAGCGATGATATTCAGTCAGCCAAGGTGTGACGCCATCCAGCGGCGTGCTCGACAGCGAGGCAGAGAATTAGCCACATAAGTGAGATATCTATCACTAAACACTTGCAATATCGCTGAGAGTGATGTATATATCACTCATGCAGACGTTGGCGGAACTCGGCGAAGTGGTCGCGGCTAGGCGCAAGACTCTCAAGTTAAGCCAGAGCGAAGTCGCCAGCCGCACCGGGCTCACACGGGAGACTCTCGTGCGCTTTGAGCGAGGGCAGCTATCAGAGTTTGGTTCACGCAAACTGCTGGCTGTCCTCGCTGCTCTTGGACTGGAGATAAGCTTCACCGAAGTTGGGGAGGCTGGCACCCTCGATGAATTGCGCCGTGAGCGGGGTGGAGCATGAAGCTGAATGTCCACGTCCTCGACAAGCACGTAGGTGTGCTGGAGCAGGTCGGCGACTTCCGCTGCGTCATGGCCTACACGCCGGATGTAGCGCCAGAGAACCTTGTCTCACTGACGATGCCCGTCCGCACCGAGTCCTACCCGTGGGACGACGAACTTCATCCCATCTTCCGCATGAACCTGCCCGAGGGCTACCTGCTGCAGGTTTTGCAGGAAGAGTTCGGTCCGCACATCGGAGCCAGCCCGGTCGCGCTGCTCTCGGTCATAGGGCGCAACATGGTGGGACGGCTGAAGGTCGCTCCACCAGGCGCGGTGCTGGATGAACCGGCCAAGCCGGTCGAGGTCGCTGAACTCCTGAAGGGCGACAACTCCGAAGAGGCATTCTCGCAGCTTGTCCGAGAACACGCGAGGAGCGGCGTCTCGGGCGTCCTGCCAAAGTTTCTCGATGTGGAGAAGCAGAAGATGGCAGGGCTGGGGCAACACCCCAAGGCGACCCTTCTGACCCACCGGCACATCGTCAAGGGTTCGTCTTCGCGGCTCCCATTCGCGACGGCCAACGAGCACCTGTGTATGCAGGTCGTGGCGAAGGTGCTTCCCACGGCCAAGACAGAACTCTCCGAGGATGGCAATGTTCTCGTGGTGCATCGCTTCGATGTGGATGAGAGCGGCAAGCCCTTTCGTGCTCTGGAGGACTTCTGCTCACTACTGGGGCTGCGTCCTGCTCAGAAGTATGAGACCACGTGGGAGAGAATCGCGAAGGCGGTTCGTGCTCATGTGCAGGGGGGCAACCAATATGAGACCTTCCAGAAGCTGACCGCTATGCTGCTGCTGACCTACGCTCTGCGGAACGCCGATTGCCACGCCAAGAACATTGGGCTGCTCTACACATCTCGGGACGATGCATGTCTTGCTCCCGCATACGATTTCTTCACGACCTCGGTATATGCCGGATACCAGCACAACCCACCCGGCATCGGCCTGATGGGAAAGAAGACGTGGCTACCGGGGAAGACACTCGCCCGGTTCATCACCGCCAACTTAGGCCTCGCGGAAAAGGAGCAGAAGGTGATGGTCGAACGCATCAGCGATGCTGTCGCTGATTCCGCACTTGCAGTTCGCGAGAAGATGGAAAGCTTGGCTGGTTTCAGAGACACGGGCAAGCGGATGTTGGCTGCATGGAGTGAGGGCGTGAACTCACTGCGGGATTCCCGGATGTACAGCCTGAGCCCGTGGAAGTCGAGCCAAGCCTTCAAGGGCGTCTCCGACCCGCCGAAGCTAGAAAACCCAAGATCGATCGTTGGGCGTTCTGAGTTGCTGGCTGGCACCCGGAAGCGGAAGCGCAAGTAACGTCATGGCTCGATCGAAGCTTTGATGGCGGTGGTTGAGTAGTGCCGGGTGAACTCCGTTTGAACACCGTTAAGGACTCTGCCAAGCAGATTATCGAATATCCCTCCGCGATCCATCTGTCAATGTCGTACAGCCTTCCTGCACGGCACATGCGGATTAGTTCCTTGGCTCTGTCGATGTCTGCGATCTTCATCATCTTGTCAATAGAGCATATTAATTGATCCCAACAGCAATCCCCAAGATGGCGTCGTTAGAAATTAGATATGCAATTGGCCGGGAGAACCGGAACTTCGGCCGCTGTCTATCTTGATCTCGGCAAGGTCAATTTGGATACGGAGCCGTACACACGCACCGAGGTAGACCATCCCCGATTGGTTAGGGGCATGTGAGCGTCCGGGTCGAACATCAGCGACCTCCGGCCCGCCGCTGGCGGGTGACCAGTTGGTCGGTCCCTTGTCTGATGCTGCCCTATATGGGAGCCAAGAACGGCGTCCTCCGACAGCAACCGGTCTGACGATTCTGGACGCCAATTGAATTCTTCATAGATATAGTGTCGTTCTGAGCAGTTTTTAGCGACAAACTGAAAAATATATTTTGTGGTCGCCCGTGAGGAGCCAACATGCTACCGGCCTCCGGGTCGCCGCTGCCGGATGACGAGTTGGCCTGGCCGACCGGGAAACTCGAGAAGACTGCTGCCCATAGTCACAGTGTTTTCAGGGCTGGAAAATTGCTGAAAAAATAGAAAAGCGTTGTAATGTTTTTGCACAAAATCGCAGCGTCAGCGACACCTAACTTTCAGCTTGAATGTTGGAAAATTATTTATAAACTCTTTGTTTACAGCAGTTAAATCAAGGCGTTCCCCGTTTTCCCGGTCAAACCCGCTCTAGGCAAAAACAAACCCCACAAACTTCTGCGGGGTTTGTTTCTTCTTTGTTTTCAATTACTTAAGTGTAAATTGGTGCGGAAGAGGGGACTTGAACCCCTACGCCTTGTGGGCGCCAGCACCTCAAGCTGGTGCGTCTGCCAATTTCGCCACCTCCGCACTGAGGTGAACTCTACGAGTATAGCAAAAGTGGGACTATTTCGGAATAGTTGCTGAATGCGCTGGAAGTGGAAGCCGCCTTCGCGCAGGACGCGGCTGAGGGGCTCAATACCAACCGCACACGGCTTTGCCTGGCACACCCAGGTCTTTGGGATGGAAACGCATGCAAAATACGGGCCCGGCGGGGGCGAATGGGAGTACACTGGCCCTCTCTGGAAAAGCAAAGTGGAAACCCTTGCTCTATAAAGAGGAAAGAGCCGGTGAAAATTCAGCGAAGCGGTGACCTGCTTTCTCCCGTACTGAAGTTATAATTTACTACTTGCCTTTTTTGTCTTGGCCTCAGCAGCAGCGGCATACTCAATGAGCACATGGGCTAAATGACGCGCGTACCGCGGCATGATCACAATCTCATGAACCCCATTAGTATTAGGCTTCGAAGCGGGATAGCTGATTACAACTTCGTGAGTGTCATCGGTCAGTGATACATCTATAACTCCCGCAACTTTGTCCATTCCCAGGGTCCTTCTCTTTCGTGGTGGTTAGGTATGCAGCTCCGCAATTCTTCGCCATCCATCAAATGGCGAAATGTCGAAAACAATACAGCGATAAGCACTCCATAGAAATGAGCAAGCGGCAATTAGTTTGACTTTCTGCCCCTCGATCGATGACGAAAAAAGGTGAAGCCGGATGCCTGGAATCTTCGCATCCGGCTCCAAGGAGGTTGAAACGACCAGTATGTTAGAACTTCAGACGCCCCTGGAACTGGAAGGAGCGCGAATCGTTGCTGGCACCGATTACTGTGCCGAAAACGGAACTGGATGTATTGTTTGCATTGACGCCGATTTGATTGTTCTGGAAGTTGTTGCCAAAGGTGACGTGGTTGGTTACGTTATTGCAATCCACGCGGAAGACGAACTTGGCGCGGTTGGTGATGTCGAAGGTGCGGTTGAGGGACATCGTCAGGCGGAAGTTGGGTTGCGCGCGAAGACCAAAGGGCGCAACACGGTCCGCGTCTCCGATGGTGCCGGTCTGCGTGTTGCAGAAGGGTCCGGAGCTGCTTGCGCAAGCAATCGTGCCGGCTGCTCCGGTGTTGTTGTTGGTTCCCACTCCCGCAGTGGTGGAGCTGATGTAACCCTGGATATATTGCAGTGTGCCGAGATTCGACGCCGTCGAC
>Ga0302277_1000782_pt1 | contig 24111 bp, 18 predicted proteins | sample III_Bog_N3_1_FD_198759 | JGI IMG/M metagenome (GOLD analysis project Ga0302277, IMG submission 198759) | Peat permafrost microbial communities from Stordalen Mire near Abisko, Sweden - III_Bog_N3_1 | ecosystem: Environmental > Terrestrial > Soil > Wetlands > Peat | place: Sweden: Abisko... | reverse complement strand
TTGCGCCACCATTTAAACCGGGCAAGACTCTCGGCGTGAAAGATGAAGTCCCTGAACCGTGGTGGCGCGAATGGCCGCTCGCCCTCGCCGTAGTTACTTTGGCGCTGGCATTGCTCGGCCACGGCTGGATTGCCACGGCGCTGGACCAGCCGGCGTTGTTGGTCGGCCTGCTGGCCATTATTTGCAGTGTGATTTTGGCGGCCGCCATCGCCATCGTGCGGCACGCGGATGAGCTCGCGCACCGGCTGGGCGAACCGGCGGGCACGCTGCTCCTGACGCTGGCGATCACCGGCCTGGAGGTGGCGATGGTGGCGTTCGTGATGTCCACCGGCTCGGACAAGCCCACGCTGGCGCGCGACACGATGTTTGCCGTGGTCATGCTGGTGCTGAATGGTTTTCTGGGGCTGGCCCTCCTGCTCGGCGGCCTCCGCCACCACGAACAACGCTTCAATTTGCAAAGCGCGAATGCGTTTCTGGTGATGATCCTGCCGCTCACGGTGCTGGGCCTCATCCTGCCGGACTACACGCACGCAACGGCGGGGCCGACCCTCTCAAAATTTCAGATGGTCTTTCTCTCCGTGATGTCGGTGGGCATCTACGGTGTTTTCCTGTTTGTGCAGAACCGTCGGCATCGCGGATTTTTCATGGCTCCGGAGGAGGCGGCGGAAATTGCGGCGCCGGAACTGGCACACCATTCCGCGCATTCGACTTTTTACCACGCGGCGATGCTGGGAGGTTATGGGCTGCCGCTGGTGCTGCTGGCCAAGCAGATGGCGGCACCGCTGGATGCCATCGTGTTCAAGCTGGGCGCTCCGCCCGCGCTGGGCGGATTCATCATGGCGTTGCTGGTGCTGACGCCGGAATCCATCGCGGCCATCCGCGCGGCGCTGGCCAACCGCCTGCAACGGTCGGTGAACATCCTGCTGGGTTCGGTGCTGGCATCCATCGGGCTGACCATCCCGCTGGTCATCGCGGTGTCGCTGGTCACCGGTCGGACGCTGGTGCTGGGCATTGATGCGGTGGGCACGGTGATGCTGCTGTTGACGCTGCTTACGAGCATCCTGACCTTTTCCCTGCCGCGAACCAACGTGCTGCTCGGCTGCGTCCACCTGCTGCTGTTCGGTGCCTACCTGATGTTGATGTTTGACCGGTGAAATGCTGGCACCCGGCCACCGCTGCCGGCGTTGCTCGGTGGCCCTTCTGGCACGGACCGGGCAGCGCGCCGCTGCGAGCATCAGTTTTAAATCCCACCCGGAGGTCAAAAGTATTCCGGGCGCGGTGACGGAAGACCAGAGTGTCCGGTTCCAATTTTTCCAGCCAATTATCATGGACGCCCGCCCGGCAGAGTGGCTAAAGTCGCCCCCAGTCATATGAGCATTTTCCGCGATCTCTTCGGACCCAGCCGCGATGAAATCTGGCAGCAGGTGGCCGCCGCCGTTGGCGGCAACCTGACTGCCGGCAGCTTTTGGGGTGGCAGCAGCAAGGTGGACGCCGCCCATGGCCAGTGGCTCGTCACGCTGGACACCTATGTCGTCTCCACCGGCAAATCTGCCATCACTTACACCCGGATGCGCGCGCCCTATGTCAACCCCGACGGCTTTCAGTTCACCATTTACCGGCGCGGCATCTTCAGCGACATCGGAAAATGGCTGGGGATGCAGGATGTGAACATCGGCGACCCGCAGTTCGACGAGGCTTTCATCATCAAGGGCAATGACGAGGCCAAGCTGCGCCGGCTCTTGGCTGATGCCCGGCTCCGCGAACTCATCAGCGCCCAGCCCACCATCTATTTTTGCGTGAAGGACGACGAGAACCGGTTCTGGGGCGGCCAAAACTTTCCGCCGGACGTGGATGAATTGTATTTTCAGGTGACTGGCGTCATCAAGGACGTGGACCGGCTGAAACAACTGTTCGACCTGTTTGCCGAAACGCTGGATGAACTCTGCCGCCTGGGTTCCGCCTACGAAAAAAATCCTGGCGTGACGCTCTAAGTCCCAAGGCTAGGGCGCACCACGTGACTTGCGCCACCAAAAAAATGACCGGGCGATGGGCGGCCAACCAAACTACGAGTTTGTTGTGCCGTGGCCGCATAACCACCGCCCGGTTTTGCGTGTGGATGGCTCCAGTGGCAAAAGGGGAAGGGCGGCTGATGGCTGCCGGCTGGCGGGTTCAGGACTTGCACTGGGTTTTCCCCGTCCGCCGCCCCGGCTCCGGCCATCAGCCGGTTGCCTCAGGTGCACATCAGCGAGATGGCCGGGCTCCACGGGCCATATTGCTCCGACCCGCCCACCGCGCGGACGCGCACGGCATAGACCGTGCCTGGCGTGAGATTTTTGAGGATTATGTTTTTGGTGTTCGGCCAGATGCCCGCCTCCAGCCAAGAACCGGTGCCGATGCAATATTGCACCTGATACGCCTTGGCCCCGGCCACCGCCGACAGCCAGACGCCCAACTGCGTGCTCATGGAATTGTCCAGGCCCGACACCGCCGGCGCGACCAGCGTGATGGGCGTGTTGTTCCAGACCACCACGTCATAACCCGAGGTCAGCACCTGCGATTCCGTGAGGCCCAAGCTCTGGATATATGCCGCGATCTGGCGCAGCGCGCCGGCCAGTTCCTCGCGGGCTTCCGCCAGCGCGGCGGTGTCCTTGCTGCCGCCCACAGCGGCGGCGTTCATCGCATCCTGATAACCCGTTTGCAATGTCGTCAGCGTGCTGAGCGTGACGGGGAGGTTGGGGAACAGCAGGTTGTTTTTCAGGCACACCAACACCAGGATGGCGAAGCTGTTAAACTGATCCTTCGGCAACTTGACGAACGACAAACTGACCCGGACTGATTTTTTCATAACCGCATTTAGTTTCCCCCGAAGTCTGACGACGACGCACCGACAGGCTTGTCAATCGTGGCACAAAATATTCATAGCTATCCTCGTGCCAAGTTTGTGAAAAGATTCACAAGTCACACAACGGGTGGCCGCGCCGCCCTCGTCGCCATCAGCGTCAAAACCCTTCAGCTTGGACACAAAACCCTTCGGTTTCGTGATAAAACCTTTTAGCTTTGAAGCAAAACCCAACAGCTTTGATGTAAAACTCTTCAGTTCTTAAACAAAACCCTGTAGCTTTGAGGCAAAACCTTTTGGTGCCGGCTCAATACCTTTTAGCGCTGAAACAAACCTCTTTGGTTTTCCCGCCAACCCTTTAGCTTTGAAGCAAAACCCTTCAGTTCTGGAACAAGGCTCTTCAGCGTTGAAATAAAATCTTTGACTTTGGATCAAAACCAAACGGCGTTGCAAAAAAAATCAGATTTTTTTTGCGCGCACCCAAAAAATCTACCAAGAACCCGTTTTAACGTCCGGTCTTTGGACAGTTTGTGCCAAAATTTGGACACGAGACACTCTTGCCGGAACGGCCGGACGTAATGACCGCGCATATTTCCCCTGCGCCTTTTTCTCCCTCTCCTCGCCTAACGAGGAGAGGGCCGGGGTGAGGAGTTCGTTATTTAATCACCCGCTTGATGCTCTTTTCCTCCGGCGGCACGAACCGTTGACCGGCCACATTCTTCATCACCCGCACGCAGCCCGTCCGGCGCTGCAACGCATCCCAGATGGCCAGCAGACAGCCCTCGCGGTTCTCCCGCCACTGGCGGTTCCAGAAACGCAGCGTCTCGATGTCCTGCTCCGCCAGAAATTTTTCACGCACGGCATCGCGCTGCAACCCCTCCGGCAGACCGTGCTGGAAACCGTCCAGTTCCACCGCCAGCCGCGCCGCCGCACAATAGAAATCCAAGATATATGTTCCCCTCATCCGTCCTTCGGACACCTTCTCCCCCAATGGGGGAGAAGGCTGGGATGAGGGGGCAACCACATATTGTCGCCGGAATTTGAAGCCGGCAAATCGCCGTCCGCGCAACGCCCGCCACAAATCCCGTTCCGCGTCCGTCTGGTCGCGGCGAAGCTGGCGGGCGGTGGCGATCGGGTTCACGCCGACAGAATGCAAATTGCAGCAAATAATTCAAGCCGCGCCTTGCTTCTCCCTCTCCTCGCCACCCTTCGCTCGCGGGAGCGGGAGAAGGTGGTCGCAGACCGGATGAGGGTCGTCAGGGGAAAACAAATCAAAAACGAGGAGAGGGCCGGGGTGAGGAGGCAAAACAAGCGAACGCGGATTGACGCTGCCAATTTTTCTCCCTCTCCGCAGCGGCTGGGGAGAGTAGCCCTGTTGCCTTGTGCACAACGGCACATCCGCGTATCTCGCGCCCATATTCCACTCAATCGTCATCGTCGGAAGCAGCTCCCAAGTGCCATACAGACCATTGGTGATTACATTCAAGCCAAGCGGTATGAAAAGGGGCTTCACCCCTATCAGGTAGCGGACAAAATGGGGATTGCCGCATCGCTCATTTCGGCTTGGGAACGCGGCACTCAATCGCCGGACGAGAAGCAATTGCAGATGTTGAGCACCCTGCTATCGTTCGATTCGGGAGTGGATTTACCAAAACCTCACAGGTGACTATCTGTTGGTTTTTACACAATTGAATTCATGCCCAAAGTCCATAAATTCGGCAATTTAGCCCCGCTGGCTGATTTTGTTCCGAACGTAGTTCACATGGTATTCGTCCGTCTCCGTTGAACGACCCAGACGCTTCATTTCAATCCGCCCCACCACATACGCCATCTGCCGCTCGTCCAGAACCTTTTCCCGGTGCTGCTCGATAAATCCGAGCAGTTGATCCAACAGAATCGTGTTTGGCCCAAGATCGGTTCTCAATTCGGCGCTCCCGGTGAACACCACTACTCCGATGAATGCGCTTTCCGGCAACTTGAACAATGCCTGAACCGTTTTGACGTGGCCATAATTTTGAAACAGCGGATTCTGGAATCGGTTTTTCACCCGGTAAATCACCTGTGTCCATTTAGCATCACGGGGATTGCCGAGAATCCATCCGGCGTAATGTTTTGTTTCGATGATGAATACCCCACCTTCCGTTATCAGAATGTGGTCAATTTGAGTTGTTCCATTTTCCGTTGGCAGAGTGACGTTGTTGATCAGCACATGGAGGCAGTGCAGTCTGTCCAGCGTGTTCGCCACCAGCGCCTCGCCCATGTTCTGCTTGAGCCGCAGTTGCCGTCCTGCCGCCGTCCCGATGGCCAGGCCAATAAAAAAGCACAAAATACTAATCACGAACAAACTTTACCCAAAGTAAACGCGACATTCCACTGTCAATCACCGTCAAAATAATGAAAAAACGTCTTCCGCGATGGAGATGCCATTATTTCAAAGAAGAATCAATGAAGGCTGCAAAATCTTGATTTTGCAGCAGTTTGGTCTTTGACCAGACTGCCTTCGGAACCGGCAACGTGAAAAATTGAGCGATGTCCCCACGCGCCCCTTCCAGCTTCAGGAGCAATTCATCGTTCATGGCGTAGTAGGTTGTGCTGATATGGAGAATGATCATGTTGACGAAAATTTCCTCCTCTGGTGTGACCGGCTGGCTTTCAACATTTGCCGAAGCGTCCAGCACACGAGCCAGTTTTGGTTGATTGAGAAATTCTTTCCAAATGTCCCGGTAATTTCCAGTGACGGTGAGAAAATTGGCAACGCGGCGGGTTTTGGTTTCCGAACGGAGCGAGACAGCCGTGAACCACAAACCGCCGATGATGCCGGCAGAGCTGAAAAGACTGAACCAGTTTTGTGAAAGCCATTCCCCGATTCCCATGCCGCCATTCTATCACAGCCGGCTTCGTGTGAAAATCGGCCGTGGGGAAAAGATCCTAAACATCGCCCACCAAATCACGAAGTTTTACCTTTAACGACTTGGCGAGTCGCATCAAGGAATCCAGCGAAACATTGACGTAGCCGCGCTCGACTTCGCCCAGGTATTTGTAGCTCAGGCTGGCCTTTTCAGCCAATTTTTCCTGGCTCAATCCTGCCTGCTTGCGATACGCGCGGATTTTCTGACCGACAATTCGACGATATGGAAATGCCACAATGCACTACTGAAGCCGGAAGCGGCTTTTAATAAAACCCGATATATGTGCTATTTTGTTCTTGCCATTTTTTCCGGCCTGCTCAATTGTCGTGTCAGCATGAATACAAACCTCACATTTCTTAAACGCATCGGCCCTGACCCGCACGAAAACGGAGCCAAATCCGCAGCCTGTCGCGGTTGCCCAGACATCTGGCAGCTCGCGGACGGCGACTTCGCCGTGATCGGCATTGACATCACCGATGCCGCCACCGCTAAGCTGCCACCAACCGCCGGTTGCGGGCCGGACGAACGCATTGTCCGTCTGCCACGGAATCTCTTGGTGAACGCCAAGCGGGACATTCCCGACCGGGTTTAATCTCAAAATCATTCGTGAGGTCTAAAAATTCTCACGAATTAACCCCTGCATTTTGCATATCACATTGGCGAGCAATGTGATTTTGTGCTTGCAAGGGCTGGGGGGGGGGGGCGCATATATTGGGAAATTTACTTTTCGGGAAATTTGCCACAACGGCATTCAAAAATGGGAATGGCAACGCTAAAAAATGTCCAAAGAAAGCCATAATAGGATTGGCACGGTTTTTCTGGAGTCGGTAAAACTAAACAACTAAATTCAGTGGCGTGGCTTCGGCTGCGGAACGGTTTTGGGGACAGCCCTTAGGTTTCCGTGGGCAGAGCGGCGCGAGAAAGGAACAAATGAGCGGAAAAAACTTGGTGAAATTTACGGGTGTCCTTCTTCTGGCACTCTGGTTCTCGTGTAGCGGCATCAACGCCCAACCCATGCCGCCGTTGCCAAACCCTTGGAACAACCAGATTGGCAACTGGAGCTTTGAGGACACCAATTGGTATTCGGATTTTGGCTACGCACCCGTCAGCTTCACCAATCTCGACAACCCGGCCGGCTTTGACGGCAATGCGCTCCAAGTGGACAGCACCAATGCCGCGTGGCTCCAATACAACATCATTGAAGACGACGGCTTTGAAAATCTCACCTTCGATCAAGGCACGATTGAACTGTGGGTTTTGCCAGACTGGAACAGCACCACCAACGGCGGCACCGGGCCGGGCGATTGGGGACGGCTGATTGACGTGGGCGCTTACAGCACAAACGCCCCATCAAGCTGGTGGTCGCTGTATTTTACGCCGGACGGCAACAATCTGTGCTTTTCCAGCGAAACCAACGGCGTGTTCACCAACTATTTGAACGTCCCGATTTCATGGGATTCAAGCACCTGGCATCTGATTTCCCTGACCTATGACCAAACCCAATCGCAACTGTATATTGACGGCCAACTGGTGACGAATGGGGCGGGAGTTCAATACCTGCCCAGCGCCAGTGTTGTGAGCAACGGTTTCTTTGTGGGCAGTGACCATACGGGGATGCAACAAGCCCACGCGCAGATTGATGATTTGTCCACCTACAATTACGTCATCTGGACGACTGCAATCACGAATGACTATGCGGCGGGCATGAATCTGATTTCACCACCGGACAGCGGCGGCCTTATGAGCGGCGGTTTCGGCGGCGGGTTTGGCATGGACGATAGCTCGGATTCTTTCGGGTCGCTTTACGGCGCAAGCTTGTGGCTGCAAATCACGAATGTTTCCGGCGGACTGGTGTTTGCGAACCTGATGAACGCCACCGATTACGTCTATGCCATTTTGAGCACGACCAATTTGGCGATCCCGTCCACCAACTGGAGCGTGGCTACGGAACTGTTTCCGACGGGAGATCAAACCAATGTCATGCCGTTCACGGTGCCGACATTGAGCCAGCCCATTTTATTTTTGAAGGCGGAGGACTGGACGGGCGTAACGGAGAACGGGAACACCACACCGGACTGGTGGTTTTGGGAATACTACGGAACCACGGCCTTGTCCGACACCAATCTGGACAGCCAAGGCTACCCGCTCGTTTATGATTACACTAACAGTTATGACCCGAACATCATCAGTTTTTCCATTTCCCTGTCTTACAAATATGTCAACACAAACCATCCCACCCTGCCGCTCGACATTTTTGCTGGCGTTCCAAGCTCTGTGGCTGTCTTGGTCAATGATACCAATTTGGCCGATGCCGTCTGGCAGCCCTACACAAGTTCAAATGTCGTGGCGACATTGGGGGCGGACGGCAATTACAATGTCACCGTAGGCTTGCGTGGATTGCCGACCAACGCCACGGCAAGCTGGCAGAGCGTGGCGCTCATCAAGGACACCGTTGCGCCAACGCTTGCCATCACCAATCCCACGACCGGCAGCGTCTCCCAATCCACAGTTCAATTTCAGGGTTATGCCAGCAAACCGTTGAGCAACCTGACGTTTGATGTCAGTAATGCCATCGGCGATCTCACCAATCAGCAGGGCTTTTTGACGGGACAATTCTTCGACACAAACCTGCTGGCATACACGACCAATTATTTTCAATGCCCGGATGTTGGTCTGGGGGACGGGACAAACACCATTACGCTTCACGCTGTAGATTGGGCGGGGAACCGAACGGATGCCAGTTACACGCTGAATTATACCGCCAGCACCAATCCGCCCGCCTTGACAATCATCTGGCCGCCAGCAGGGACGGCCATCAGCGGAAGCAGTTTTACCGTGCAGGCGCAAGTGGACAACCCGGCGGCGACCATTACGGCATCCATCGCGGATTCCAGCGGCGACACCAACACAGTTCAGGGCTTGGTTGAAAAGAGCGGTTTGGCATGGGTGCAAAACCTGCCCCTGAATGCCGGAACCAACAGCGTGACCGTGACGGCCACCGGCTTGAACGGCAGCACAAGCGTCACCAGTTTCAATGTCATTAAAAATGACGTTGGGCTGATAATCAATCCTTTGGAAAGTGATCAGCTAAACCAATCCTCTGTCAGCGTGTTTGGTGAAGTGGGCGACCCAAGCCTTTGCGTATGGGTCAATGGCATTCAGGCCAGCGTTGATGACTATGGTAATTGGGAAGCCGACAACGTGCCGGTCAGTCCCGTTGGAACAGCGAGTTTGAGCGTGCAAGTTTATGTCGGCGATCCCGTGCTCGTGGCCTCGCAAAATCAGTATCAGCCGCAGCCGGTGACGGTGGGAATGATGAGCTATTCAGGCCACCATGACCTTTCCTTTTACGGCAGCGGCACGGAAACCATAAACTGGTTTTATCAGTCCGGCGGAAACTATGTGACGGCGGATGAGGGCGGGGGCAACTTCGAGATTTCATCCAATGAAAACGGGGTGGCAAACATTGATTTAGATGGATTCGTCACTCCCTTTGATATGCCGTGGGAATATGCGTCTTTGACCATCCCGCAATTTTATGGCTCTGACACCTATCCGTATGGGAACTACACGCAAACGCGGGTAATGGTCGAGCCGGGCGGTCAGACGGTGGCCGGAACCACGAATCTTTATCTCGTCCGGGCGTATGCCATCGAGTTTTCGACCGACGAAATGGAATTGGGGGCATATATTGGCACCTACGGATGGGACTACGAACACCTGCTTGCAGGTGTTGGCAGCACACCAGATTACAATGGCTATTTTGGCGACACGCCGCTACCGCCGGAGTGGCTGAAAATCCAAGACCATGCTTTGATCAACAGCGGAATCACTAACACCTACAGCTTTTACGATGCCGGCGGGTATAAGACGTTCAATGCGGCTTGGGGCGAAACCGTGGTGGCGGCACCGGCGGGTGTGAATTGGGATGTCACGCCGGTGGCCTCACAGGTTTACCAGAATCAGGCTTATACCTTCAACGTGCAGGCGTTTGATGCCACCCCGCAAATGCTGGTGGATAGCAGCCGCCAAGGCAGTTTGGACAGCCTTACCACGCCCGGCAGCCCCTGCCGCTTTTGGGTCAATGATTCGCAAGAACATGGCGATGATGAATCCAGTGAAGGTGCGGCCAATGACCAGATTCCTGGCTCCAGTTCGCCTAATTACAGTTGGAACCATCCCCAAGGCCGGTCAGATTATATTAATTTCTTCCCGGTGGCCTTGTGTTTGAGCAACACCCTACAAATGCTGCCGCTGACCAACGGCTATATCTACCACCTATCCCAGGCCGACGGTGCGGTGAAGTTTCTTTACACCGACCTGACGCCAAGCAACGCCTTTGACTACCTGACAAATTCTGTCGGCTCCACGGATTATGGCACTATCGCGGGTTATGACCCCTCGTTTAGTCCCGACAGTTCCGGCGTCATTTCCTACACCAATCTGGATGCCGCCGACCTTGTCCATGTGGTGTCTTCCTCTGCTTCCGGCATGGCTTTGAACACCAACTGGCTGAACCAGATTCAGGCCAACGGCGGCACGGGGGTAATCCTGATGGAGGGATGCGCTACCAGCACCGCGCCGGTGGTGCTGGAAATCTGGCATAAAGATCAATTTGGCAATACCAACTTGCTGGGCGGCGTGCCGCTCTACTTGAACATCAACGGCGTGGAGCAGATGTTCCGGCACGCGAACTTTTCCTATGTCACCGGTGCCAACACGGTTGATCCCCGTGCCGACGCCCCCAATGAGCCTTTGACCAATGGCAAGAATCTCGTGTTTTTGCATGGCTACAACGTCAACCAGCAACAGGCGCGTGGCGTGGAAAGTGAAATGTTCAAACGCTTTTATTGGTCTGGATCGAAGGCAAAGTTTTATGGCGTGACGTGGAACGGGGCGGTATCGCAATCAACTACTTTTGGTTTTACGCCAGATTTTCATACGAATGTAGTCAATGCTTTGCTGACGGCTTCACCGCTAGCAAGCTTTCTCGGTTCATTGTCTGGAGAAACGACTGTGGCCGCCCATAGTCTCGGCAACATGGTGTTGTTGAGTGCCATCAGTGACTATGGCGCAACGCCAAACCATTACTTCATGATTGACGCGGCCGTGCCTGTCGAATCGGTTCAAGGCAACGCAGCAACAGAGCCGGCCATGACTTATTCTACATGGCAAAACTATTCCAACCGGCTTTACGCCAGCGATTGGTGGCAATTATTTACCAATGGCGACGCCCGCAGCACTTTGACATGGAGCAACCGTTTGGGCAATTTGGGCAGCGTGGACATTTACAACTTCTATTCCAGCGGCGAGGAAGTTTTGCGCGAAGATATTGACGATCCGCCTTCCACCATAATCGGCAGCGGCGCGCAGGAAGTTGTCAATGCCATCAGTTTTTGGGGTGCGGGAGCAGGCCTACCCTTTGGCACCTATGCCTGGGTTTGGCAGGAGAAAGGCAAAGGCACTGACACCAGCGACACCTTTATCGGCAGCACGCACGGCGGCTGGGGCTTAAACATCAATTATGAAACTGTGTCATTTGGCGGGGTTTTGATTCCCATGGCGGCGGATCAAGCGGCATTATTGACCAATGACCAGTTGCAAACCAATGCGCTCTTCAACATGAGTGTGGACACCGCTCTATTCACCACAGACACCAGTGGTAGCACTTATGCCGCAGCTCACCACGACCGCATTCTATCAGATGCGATTCCAGCGCTGACGCTGCCGGTGGGGGCTAACTATGTAACTCGTTTTGGGCTAGATAGAAGTTTCAATATGTCAGACGAATTTGAAAATGGCTGGCCTTCGACACGGTCAACAGGTTTTGAAGCATATAAATGGCATCATTCAGATTTTGATTATGTGGCCTATCCTTTCACCTATAAATTGTTCAGCCAAATCGTAACGTCAGGAAACCTCAAATGATTATGAAAAAAACACTCTGTCTAATTGTTGTTGGAATTGCAATTAGTGCTTGCGCGCAAACCGAAACACCAAAACATGACTGGAATGTAACTCTCAAAGTGGTGGATGAGACCGGTCAGCCAGTAGAAGGAGCAAAGGCGCACGTATATTATATGCTAACAAATGAAATTGCCGGCCTTACAGACGCGAATGGCGTCTTCGCGGCATCACATCATGACGGTTCGGAGAACCTTGCTTTTCAAGTTGAAAAACCCAGTTATTACTCGTCTTCGCGACCATATCATATGGGACGCAACTACAAGCCAGAAACATGGAATCCTATGCAGACAATAGTTCTGCGTAGAATTGGCAAACCAATCCCCATGTATGCACAACGAGCGCGGATTGAACTTCCTGAGCTTGGAAAGCCTATTGGATTCGATCTTATGGAAGGAGATTGGGTTGCACCATACGGACATGGCAAAACAAGTGACTTTATTTTCCAAGCCCAACGGCGTCTTAATAGCTGGCAAGATTTTGACTCATCGTTCTCATTAACATTTCATTCACAAGACGACGGGTTGTTTGCAATCTCAATGCCACTCGACCAAGGAAGCACGCTTCGCCTTCCTGCGGTTGCTCCAAAAAGCGGCTATGCAACTGAACTCTCGGAGCAATTAAGCGACACGCCTTCCAAAGCTTGGGAAACGAGCGAAAATAAGGATCAAAATTATTATTTCCGCGTGAGAACAGTCAAAGACGATGGGGGAAACATTGTGAGCGCTCATTACGGAAAAATATATGGCGACTTCAAAATTGACGCGATTAACTCCAAAACGCTTTTAATTTTCTTTCAATACTACCTCAATCCAACTCCAAATTCTCAAAATGTTGAATTCAATCCGAAACAAAACCTGTTCCATCAGTTGTCTAATCGTCAGTTAGTCAATGCACCTTGAGTCGCAAATGAAAAAAGCACTTTGTCTAATTGTTGTTGGAATTGCAATCTATGCTCGTGCTCAAGTTGAACATGATTGGGAAATAACACTTAAAGTTGTTGATGAAAACCAACTGAAACAAATCGAGACTTATACCGTAATTATTATTTTCGCGTCCGAACAAAAGTGGATTATAGCGGCAACATCGTGAGCGCCCATTACGGCAAGATTTACGGCGATTTCATGACATTCAAATATTACCTAAATCCCACGCCCAAATCGCGTAATGTCGAATTTGACCCAAAGCAGAATTTGCTCGGCGGCTTGCAATCCTTTGAGCAAGTCAGCGCACCTTAAATCTCGCCGCAAAAGCCCCCACCCGACGACTTCTGTGCAATTGCATCGAAGTCCGTTTTTATCGTGTAAGTGTGGCGCTTGCAACAACCGCCAGTTCCACCGCATCAAAGATGTCCATGCGGGCATTTTCACTCGTCCATGCCTTCCGCTTTGTCGGTATGCGTGATGCAAGCTCGTCAGGAAATCGCTGTGCCAGCAGTTCAGCCATTTCTTGTTTGGTTCCTTTTGGGTCGCCGAGCAGGGTTCTCCGCAACTCCGTTCCAGAAATCTTCACCACCTTCAGTTTGAGCCGCTTCGCCAGCGCAACGACTTTCCGATGAAGTTCCTTGATGCGCGGTGCGCGATAGGTTCCTTTGGCGTTCACATCATGCAGCACCAGCATGTCCGGTTGAAAACGGACGATCAGTTTTTTAATGTGGGTAAATGAATTGGCGCTTTTATCGGCGAGGAACACCTTGTTGCGATATTCAAGCAGCGCGCCACCTTCCATGATGGCATAGCAGTATTGGCAATTTGTTGAAGAATCGGCTCATCAAAAATCCTCCTTCAGAAACCGTTCCTTCGTTTTCGTCGTATTCAGCGACATCCGCAGCCACTTGCTTCCCTCGCGCATGGTTTTGGGCGGATGGGTTCGCGGCGCGGGTTGGCTGCTGGTTTATGCGTTGAGATGGATCGGCCGGGGGCGGCGTTTGGCTGCGCCTGATTCATTAGCGCTCGTGTTTGTGCCCGATGCCGGCGAACCTGAAATCGTGACTGGCAAAGACTTGATTTTTCTTCTTAAAGCTGACGCGGGCAGGGTTGAAACAGGAGCCAACTTGAATTCAGAACGGGAAAATGCAGCGAAAAAGTTCGCCCAGCAAGTTTTACGAGATTCCGTCGCCACCCGCGGCGGACAATCTCGTGGAACAGCCGGTCTTTCATTGTTGATGGCTGTCAGGATTGACGAATAAAACTCGCCAATGAAAACCCTGTTGTTTTGCCAGCCGATATCATTGGCATTCAAAATTTTCCGTGCGTTGCATGGCATTGTTTCGCATCCTGCGTCGATACGATTGGGGATTAGCTATTTTCCATGAAAATAGAAGGCGTTCATCATTGTTACTTTTTTGGCGACCCGATTTTATTCGGGCCACCCCCCCTGTTTTCTCAGGATGCTTTTGCAGTTTTGGGACGTATCAATCTCGCGAAACTCGTGAAATTCTTCAGCCTGCGCATTCAGTTGAATCAAAAATATTCAGATGCTGTGCGTGGTCTTTTCGCCGTCCGGGAAATTCAAATTCTGCCCCCACTGTCGCTATGGACGTCCTAGCCTTGCACCGCCGCGCGGTTGAACGCTACCAAGGCTACATCCGTAGCTTCATCGATATTCGTGACGATGACATCCGGCAGGAAGTTATTGCCCAGTTGGACTCCGGCAAGCTGTGGCCGGAGCCTTTGATTCAATTCAATCCCGCATACAAAATTGGGAAATCCATCGAGACGCTCGTTAAAGAAAATGTTCTCCGTTCGGAGTTGGCGAAAGTCTTCGCAAATTATCAACTTTACTGGCACCAGGAGCAGGCTCTCCGCTTGGGGGCAAAAAAGCAGAGTTTTGTGGTCACCTCCGGCACCGGTTCAGGAAAAAGTCTCACCTATCTGGGAACCGTCTTCAACAGCCTTTTCTCAACCGGCTATGGAAAAGGAGTCAAGGCGCTGATCGTTTATCCGATGAATGCGCTCATCAACTCCCAGATGGAAGAGTTGAAAAAATACGCCGAGACCTACCAGAAATCAACCAGCTCAGCTTTCCCAATCACATTCAATGCCTACACCGGCCAGACCGCCAACGAGGTTCGTCAGGAAATTATTGCCGCTCCGCCCGACATTCTGCTGACCAACTACATGATGTTGGAGTTGCTGCTCACGCGAGCTGGGGAAGAACAGCTTCGTCATTCCATCTTCAAGACGCTGGAGTTTCTCGCCTTCGACGAACTCCACACATATCGGGGCCGCCAAGGGGCTGATGTCAGCTATTTGATCAGGCGGATCAAGGCCCTGACGCAGAGTCCCGTTGTGTGCATGGGAACTTCGGCAACAATGTCCACCCGGGGCACTTTTGATGCGCAAAAAAAAGCCGTCGCCGAGGTCGCCACCAAAATCTTCGGGGAACCCATCACCAGTGGACAAATTATTGGCGAACAATTAGAGCGCTCGCTTGATTGGAGTGGAACCGTCCCCACTGGTAACGCGCTGGCCACCCCGATTCCCTCAGAACAGGGACTCGAAGTTCTCAAGTCACATCCTCTGGCCATCTGGCTTGAGAATTCAGCCGCCATCATTGAAACCGAGCATGGGCTGCGGCGGCGCAAGCCGTCCACGGCGGGAGATTTGATCGCGGCGTTGATGGAAACTTCCATCATACCCAAGGAGCAGGCCACCACTCAGATTCTCGACCTGCTCAGATGGATCGCCGCAGTGAACAAACGGCAAACAGATCAAGGGGAGCGTTATACTTGCTTGCCGTTCAAACTTCACCAGTTTTTTGCTCAGACCGGTAGCGTTTATGCCACGTTGGGTCTGCCAAAATCACGCAAGGTGACGCTGGAGCCGGGCATCTACGAAGGTGCGGATAACGATTTTGTTTTTCCCCATGTGTTCAGCCGGGCATCTGGTCGCACTTTCATTTGCGTCCATGTGGATCAGAAAAATGCACGGTTCCTTCCCAGGGAATTCAATGATACGGATGCACGAGATGGAAATGATTTCGGTTATATCCTTCCCGAATACTCGCAGCAGGAAGAGGACGTTTTCTGGACCGGATCTCAGGACGATTTGGCGGCTCTCCCTGCATCCTGGACGAATATCTCAGCGGCGGGTCTCAAGTTAAAGCAAGACTTTCAGGCCCGGGCACCAAGGGAAATTTATTACAACCGCCACGGAAACTATTCCATCGCTGCCTCGGAAGAATGCCCGCTCAAGGGATGGTTCATGTCCGCCGTCAAGGCGGGCCTGCTGTTTGACCCAACGGCAGGATTGTTTTTCGAAGGAAATACGAATGAACGAACCAAACTCACCACCCTCGGTAATGAAGGACGTAGCACCTCCACCACCATCACATCTTTCATCCTGCTTTCGCAGTTGGCGGAAGCCGGGTTCCCCATCCAGGATCAAAAACTTTTAAGTTTTACTGACAACCGTCAGGATGCTGCGCTCCAGTCCGGTCATTTCAACGACTTCATTCGTATCGTCCGGATTCGCTCCGCCATTTTTTATGCACTGAAAGATGCCCCGAACCAAACGCTTAAATCTTCTCAACTCGGCCAAAACATCCGTCAGAGCCTGAATCTGGCATTGTCGGTTTATTCGGACAATCCATCGGCCTTCCCATCGGAACACAAAGCGATTGACGATTGTCTGGAGAAATACCTCACCTACCAAGCGGTTCACGATCTGCGTCGCGGTTGGCGGGTGGTTCTGCCCAACCTGGAAAAGTGCGCCTTGCTGGAAATTGATTATGAGGATCGCGTGGAGAACGCCGCCTTTGAAGAAGGATGGAAGTCGGTTCCGCTTTTCAACGAGTTGAGCAAGGAGCAGCGCGCCGAACTGCTCCGCGACGTTCTCGACTATTTCCGCTTGGAATACGCGATCACTTCCAAGACCTGGCTCGTGCCGGGGGCGATCTCGGAGAACATCCAGACCATTCGCTCGAAGCTACGCCCCGAATGCACCGAACCCAAGGAATTGCTAGGTATTACAGTCTAATTGCTGGTCTAGCCTACGAAAAGAAGGATTTTGTCAAATCAGTAAGAATGCTTCACAAAGCTATTAAGATTCAAAAGTCTCTGAAAAGATTGGAGGGATTGGCTGACGATTGGTATAGCTTGGGAGATAGTCTCAAACAACTCAATCGTCCGAGCGACGCAAAGGACGCATACAAAAAAAGTAAAGACTGTTACAACAGCCTCGGAAATATCAAAAGAGTCATGGCAGCGAATAATATTATCAAAGCATTACATGCAACCTAGAGACTTAGGCCTGTTGTTATGAAAGAAGTAATTACACGTTTGAATAAAGGAAAGATCAGCAGCCGAGAGTTGCGTAAGCGACGCGGTTGTTTTTAGGTTATGCTGTGACTATTTGCGTTTGAGGTAAAACACCGGGCCGTTGACTTTGAACCGTGAATACGCTTCGATCATTCGCATCCGCAGCTTGACCAGTGCTTGCTCCGGCATTTCCTCCGCTTGAAAGATGGAGGTTTGCGACACCCCCATCTGTGGCCGTGTCTAAACATCCTGCCAGGCCCCGTTGTCTGAGGTCCAGAACACGAGCGTATTGCCCTTGTCCAAACCGAGGTCGTGGAGTTTGTTCATGACATCACCAATGCGGGTGTCGTTCTCGACGATGGAATCGGCGTATTTGGACTTGGACATGGATTTGTGGATGAAGTCAGGATGCGGGAGGTTGGGCTGATGCACCTTCATCCAATTGATGTTGATGAAAAACGGCTTGTCCGGCGTCTTGGCGGCATCATCCAAGAATTCCAGCGCCGCCTTCTCAATGTAGGCGTCCAGATAAGGAATGCCGACGACGCCGTTGGAGTAGGTCACACCGTCCATCGTGACGGGAGCGCCCGGCTTGTCCACATACTCGCCGTTGACTTTGAAGTCTTCCTTGGCCGTCTCACCGGCATTGCCGCTCAAGACACCCTTGGTCACCTGGTTGAACATGGTGCGCAGTTCATCCGGCATGTCCGGGAACCATTCCGGGTCGCCATAGGTGTAGGCGTTCAAGTGGTAAATCCCCATATACTTCATCACGTCAAAGCCGTGGGCATTGGGCAGCGCCCAGTCGGCCTCGCCGAGATGCCACTTGCCGGTGAAGTAGGTCTTGTAGCCGGCGGTCTTCAACTGCGCGGCGATGGTCCATTCCGCCTTGGGCAAACCGCCGCCCTGGCCCTGAAAGGCCACGGTGGTCATGCCGCTGCGGTTCGGGAACCGGCCGGTCATCATCGCGGCGCGACCGGGCGTGCAGCTTGGCTGCGCGTAGAAGTCGAAGAAGGTCATGCCTTCCTGCGCCATCTTGTCGAGCGCGGGCGTGGGCATGCCGCGGCCAATGCCGCCGCCATAGACGCCGGCATCGCCGTAGCCGAAATCGTCCGAGACGATCAGGATGATGTTGGGTTTGCTGCCGGCCGTGCCAGTGGTCTGCGCCGTGGCGCATTGAGTCAGTCCGAGCGCCGCCGAGGCGGACAGCGCAGTCAGGCCGTATTTATACAATGAGTTTCGTTTCATAGTTGTTTGCTTGTTGTTGAGTCAAACCGTGAAGGGCACAGTAAGAATCTCCTAAAGATGCCTTCTGATTGCAGCGCGCGGTTTGTGCGGCTGACTTAAACACCGAACGCGCAGGGTGTAAAGAGAAAAGGATTAACTTTGCCAACTAATCGCCCGCCTCCGGCCATCAATGGCCGATGAGTTCGAGCGCCTTGAGCAGCGGCGCGCTGGAGACCTTGATGAGGCCGTCGAGCGGATGGCTCATTTCCAAAATCAGGAACACGGCGGAAGACACGGATACCGCGCAGACCAACAGCACGGCGAAGACCGTGACGTTGCGCGGCGCGAACAGGCCGAAGCTCACGAACAGCAGCGTGAGCCAGAAGACCAGCAGCACGAGAAACACCGGCGGCACCGGCTCCTGCTGCTCCTCGATGATAAGCAGGCGGCTCTGCCAGATGTCCGAGCTGACCTGGACGCACTGGTTGAGCAGGGATTTCTGCGCCTCGGTCGCCGGCGTTAGTTTCTGGAGGGAGGTTTGGAAGTCCAGCAGGGTTGTGGATTTTTCAATGGCTTGCAGGCCGGTGCCGCCCGGCACGGATTTGCCCCAGATTTTTTGCACACGCTCGGCGACGGAGGCCTTGAGTCCGTCGCGGAAGGGGCGCGTCTCCGGCCCGTATTCCGCGAGCAGATGGTCGAGTTGGATGATGCGCGCGCCGTTCTGGGCGATGGAGACGTTCACGGCGTCGAAGGAGCTTTTGGCGGAACTGACGAGCAGGCCGAGAATCAATGCGGACATGGTGGCGACCATGCCGGCGCCGAGCTTGACGGTGTCCTGCGATTCCTTGGAGAGATGATGCTCCGGCAACAGATACTGCAGCCACATCCCCAGCAGGAACCCGGCGACCAGACACAGCAGGGCGATCAAACTAATTTCGAGACTGCTCATGGCCGACGGTTCGCGCGCTTCAAATCATTTCGGCACGAGGTGCAGCGCGATGGTTTGCGTGGCGCGCATCACCACGTCGTCGCCGACCGCGACATGTTCAAGCGTGAACGGCAGGGGCACCTTGAAAGTTTTCACCTGGCCGTTGGCGTATTTCAACGTGAGCATCCGGTAGCTGCGGTCGGCCATGATGACGCGCGCGCTCATGTCAATGGTCGTGACCATCACGCCGGCGGGGTTCGCGCCCTTGGCCGCGCCATGGATGACGACGCCGGTGTCGGTGGCGGGCAGCGGGCCGTTCTTGACGAGAAAAATGCCGATCTCCTCGGCGACGGTTCCCTTGACGACGTCGCCGGCCTTGATCTTGTCGAAGTTGATGACTTCCGGCCCGGCGATGTTCGTGGTGCTGCTGCCGTCGGTGTATTTGAGGATAATCTGGCGCGAGGCGGCGTCCACGGATTCCACCGTGGCCACGGCGGAATGCGAGTCCACGACGACCATGCCGCCCTTGAACGCGGGGCTGCCGGTGGCGGGCTCGATGGTGTAAGGGTTGGTCCAGCAGCCGGCGAGCAGCAGGATGGCTGGCAGCAGCAGCAGCAGCGGGGCGAGGCGGGCGATTTTATTTTTCATGGCTAATTTATTCGGAGGGTGCTTCCGGCGGGGTTGATTGTTTCCCAACGCGTGGGAGATTCAAGTTTTTTCAAACGGAATCGTCCACGCGGCAAACGTCGTGCAGGGCGTCCGTTTGGCCGTTCCATTATTATGTTCAATCTACCAAGCAAGAACCAGTTGGATTTGAAACACCGTCGCCTGGTTGGCGTCCTTGTGAAAGACCGGATCCCAAATCATCTGGAAGTCGGGCTGGATTTTGATTGTGGGCGTCAGTTGCAGGGCATAGACCGTTTCCAAAACATATTCGTTCTCATGATAGACCGTCTTGCTCGTGGCCGAAGGCTGGCTCCAGACAAAACCGACGCCGAGAAAATCATTGCTCTTCCGCTGCAACAGGAAATGCTCGAATGGCCCTTGCAGGACGAACCCGGTGCCCACCTGTCTGTCGGCCCCGCCGGTCACTTTGGAACCGCCAAAGCCGGCCCGCCCAAACCAGCCCAGTGGCGACTCCGACCCCATTTGCTGCTGGAGGTCGCAGCACAATCCGCCGCCGCTGCTGCCATCCACGGCGGCGGCAAAGGGCTGGAGACGATAGACGCCGGGACCGAGACCGACAAAGTCGCGCGGCGCGTAGCCGAGTTCCATCGGCACCGACCAGTTGGCACTGCTGAAATCCGTCCACGGGGAATTGCCGGACGGGGCGTTGCCCATTGAGGCGCCGGCCATGGCATACCATTCATCCAGCGGCTGCCATTGAAGGTTCGCGCCAAAATTATTCTGCGCCAGCGGCAGCACCTGCGAATGGATGAGGGCGGAATTAATGAACTTGCTGCGCCCACTGGCGGCGTAGGCGTTGCCATCAATATAATTCTGCTGGCTGACCATGCCCGCCACCAGAACAATCTCGCCGTGCCGCGCGGACTGCTGCCACGCCAGTTCCGGAATCCGGAAGCCGTTCACGGATGACCAGATGCCGGTGGGATCGGTCAACGTGCCGAGATTGGACTTGGCGGACTGCGATCCGCCGCTGGCATCGAGGCCGTTCTTGGCTTCAATCTGGGAACTGATCCAGCCGGCGGTGCCGGCATCGGGCGCATCGAAGACGGCCAGCTTGGACTTGAGATCCAAGGTGTAAAAGCTCAAATCGCTATCGCCTTTCTTCACGCCGGTCAGGCTGGCATACGTCAGCGTCTGATCCAGCGAATAGCGGAAGCCCCAATCCGAAAGCCGGTATTTGCCGCCCTGCATCAGCCCTTCCAGCGGGGTGAAGAAAAAAAGAGCGCCGGGGCGGATGGCCGTGTTGCCGTAATCGTCCTGGCTCGCGAGATAGGGCCTGAGCCGGGGCGGCATGGCGGGAAAAAACTGAAACCCGTTTGTGCCCGCGTGCGCCCGTTTCAAAATCTCCTCCGGCAGGCTGGCTCCCGCCGTTGGGTTGGGCAACTGCCGTTGCAACCCGCTGGCCGTTGCGGGCTGCAAGGACGCCGGCACCTCATTCGTGGCCACCCGCACCACGCGCCCCAAATTGTCGAGCAGCAGCAGGTTGTCCGTTGGCGCACTGGATTTCGGTGTGGCTGCGGACAATGAAAACGCCACCAAAAAAAACGTGGCGGGCGAGACCAATCCGCAAACCAAATGTTTCAAACCTTGCCCATAGTTTATCATCGTATTCCATTATCTCGGACGATAATCGTTCACACGGGCGCTATCGTTCGCAGTTTTTGACATGCAAAAAAACTAAACCACTCTGATTGTGGATGCGAGTGAAATGGTTGGCAATCGGCAGTTTGTCGCACTGGCGGCAACCGGTGGGAGGCTAAAACATGGAGAGTGTGTTATTGAAGCTGTAGCGGGTGAAAGAAATTAAGCGCTCGTTGAAAACCGTGAAAACCCAACATACTACTCTGGCGTTGGAACTAGATCTGTTGAAAATCGGGAATCCATACCCAAAATCAAGACCAGTGCTTGCCAATGATCTTTGGTAAGACACGCATGCCCGTGTTCCCATTTTCGCACCGCCGAGTTGAAACCCCGGCCGTTGCAATACCCATTTTCCCCGCCAAGTGGTAGGCTGATAGATTTCTCTCAGTTCGTTCGTTCCGAATCCAATTGCCAATCGTTTTTATGCACTCTGGCAATGGTTTAGACATGGGGCTTTTCTTTTGAACTTGGGTGAATTTCATGGAAACCTGCTTTTGTGCAATACCCAACAGAGCTACTCTCCTCGTTTTGGCGAGGAGAGGGAGAAACGTTCGCGTGGTTTGCGTATTTCGCGGTTCAAAAGCGCCAGCCCGGGGTTCAATCCGGCAGGAGGTTGCCGTCCTTTTCCTCGACGTAGCGCAGGCCGGGCAGGCGGCGTTTGCCGGCGAGCAGGATGGCAAATCCAATCCATGAGGTCGCGGCCAGCACGAGCGTCACCGGCCGCATGGTGTGGGAATCAAATATGCCGATGCTGGCGGAGGCGAGGCCGGCGACGCCAATCTGCAAAAAGCCGAGCATGGCGGACGCGCTGCCGATGTTGCGGTCGAACGGCACGAGCGCGAGCGCGGCGGCGTTCGGGTAGGCGAGGCCGAGGCTGGAGAGCGAGATGAACAACAGCGCCAACGTGGCCGGCAGGCCGAACCAGCCGGCGACGGTTCCCACCAGCAACAGCGTGGCCACAGGACATTCCACGAGCAGCGTGGCGCGGAAGATCTGTTCGCTGGAAAATTTGCGCAGCAGCAGGATGTTGATCTGGTTGCTGCCGATGAAACCGGTGGCCAGTCCGGCAAAGATGGCGCCGAACTGTTGCGGGCTGACGTGAAACACTTCCATGAAAATAATCGGTGAACTGGCGACATAGACGAGCAGGCCGGAGAAGGCGAACGCGCCGGCGAGCGCATAGGTGAGAAATTGTGGCTCTTTCAGGACGAGGGCGTAGTTGTGAAAAATGGGACGCAACCGCAACGAGACGGTGCGGTCGGGCGGGTGTCCTTGCGGCAACCGCCACCAGCAGACGAACAGCATCAAGGCCACAAACGCGGAGAGGACGATGAACACCCATTGCCAGCCAAGATGCACGGCCACAAACACGCCCACGCTCGGCGCGAGCAGCGGCGAGGCGCTGATGATCAGGATGAGCAGCGAGATGATTTTGGCGGTTTCGCGCGCGGGAAAAAAATCCCGCACCATGGCCATGGCCGCCACCTGCGCACCGCAGCCGCCGAGTCCCTGCACGAAGCGCAGGGCGATGAGCCATTCCACGGTGCGCGAGCAGAGGCAGAGCAGGGAGGCGGCGATGAAGAGAACCAGTCCGCCATACAACGGCAGCTTGCGCCCAAAGCGGTCGAGCAGCGGGCCGTAAAAAAGCTGGCCGGCCGCCATGCCCGCAAAGTAGCTGGCGAGCGAGAGAGAAATCCGGGCGGTGGACGTGTGCAGGGCGGCGGCCACCTGGGGAAACGCCGGGAGATACATGTCAATGGCGAACGGGCTGATGGTGGACAGCGCGCCAAGGATGACGATGATCAGGGTGCGGTTGTGGGACTGGGACATAAAATCAAGGCGACGGACTCTCCTTTCATTCATGTTGGAAGCGGGCGAGACTGAATTCAATGATTTTCTCGCCGGGGGCAGTCCGTTCGTGTGTTTTGCGTTTTTCGCGGCGGCAGACACGGCCAGCTTCAAATTGACTTCTCCCAAAATCCGCGTCTAATACCAGCCTATTAATCTGCTCGAATACATCGCGCTGGCGGCTAGTTCGCTTTTTGTGATTGTGGATCCGCTGGCGGTGGTGCCGGCGTTCCTGGCCATGACGCCCAACGACACACCGGAACAGCGCATCCGCACGGCGCGGCTGGCGTGCTGTGTGACGGCGGGCGTGATGCTGGCGTTTTCCATCGCCGGCCAGCTCATTTTCAAGTTCATGGGCATCACCATGCCGGCGTTCCAGATCGCCGCGAGCATCCTGCTGCTGATCGTGGCGCTGGACATGGTGCGCGCCCAGCGCTCGCGCGTGCAGGAAACGCATGAGGAAACGCGGGCGGGGACGGAGAAGACGGACATCGCCGTGACGCCGCTGGCGATTCCCATGCTGGCCGGCCCGGGCGCCATCTCCACCACCGTGCTGCTCCAGAACGAGGCCAAAACCATTCCCCAGCACATCGCCCTTTATGGCTGCATCCTGGCGGTGTCATTCGTGAGCTATCTGGTCTTGCGGGTGGCCGCGCGCGGCACCCGGTGGCTGAACCCGATCATGATGAGCATCGCCATCCGCATCATGGGACTGTTGCTGGCGGCGGTCGCCATCCAATTCATGCTCAATGCCATCAAGGCGTTCCGGCTGGAATTGATTGCGCCGGTGATGGGCTGAAACGCGTCA
>Ga0302277_1000779_pt1 | contig 24128 bp, 42 predicted proteins | sample III_Bog_N3_1_FD_198759 | JGI IMG/M metagenome (GOLD analysis project Ga0302277, IMG submission 198759) | Peat permafrost microbial communities from Stordalen Mire near Abisko, Sweden - III_Bog_N3_1 | ecosystem: Environmental > Terrestrial > Soil > Wetlands > Peat | place: Sweden: Abisko... | reverse complement strand
GCCCATCCGGCGAAAAATTCGGCTCGGTATCAATTACGCCGCTGAACGTGATTTGGTGCAAGCCGGTTCCATCGGGTCGCACCAGATAGATATGCGAGCCCCCATCGCGGGTCAACACGACGGCAAGTTGCCGTCCGTCCGGCGACCACGCCGGGGCGCTGTTGCTGCCGCGAAAACTAGCCACCGCCATGCGCTGATTGGTCAGCAAAGATTGCACATAAACCACCGCATGATCCTGCTCGAAAGTCACATAGGCCAGATGGCTGCCATCTGGCGACCACGCCGGCGACATGATGGGCTTATTGATCGACAGTACCGTCTGTTCGCCATAACCATCGCTGTCCGACACCACCAGCCTATTATTTTTTCCTTGTCGGCTAACATAGACGATGCGCGTACTGAACACGCCCGCATCGCCGGTGAGTTTTTCGAAAATCATGTCCGCTATCCGATGAGCGATAGCTCGTATCTGGTCGCTCTTGGCAGAGACTGCCTGTCCGGTCAATTCGGTTTGCCTGACAGCATCCAGCAGGCGGAACTTTACCGCAATGCGATCATTAGGCTGCTGCTCCACATTACCGATGGCCAGCGCATCCGTTCCTGCCCAGTCAGCGTACACCACCTCGCTTGGCTCGTGCGGCGCCTTGCCTGCCGGATCAACCAGTCTGAACAGCCCACTGCGCGTCAAATCGGCCGACACGATGCTGCTGATGCTCTGGGGCAGCTTCTCCTCGCCCGCAAATGGCACGATAGCGATGGGAATCTGATGCTCGCCCGCTCCGGAAATTTCGATATCCAGTGCGGCGCGCGCAGGCAGTGCGGCGCAAAGCAAAATCAGCAAGTAAAAATAACGTGGCAATATCATTCCCCTCATTAACTATTCCTTTTCCTTTGGCGTAAAGGTGAGATGCAGTTCACGAAACCGGTTAAACAGCGATGGATCAGGCGGCAACGGCAAGCGCTGCGCTTTCATGATGGCGCGCTCCACCACCTCATCATAGGCTATACTTCCGCTCGGCTTGGTCAACTTGACACTCAGCACCGACCCGTCCGGTATCAAAATCACGTCGAATTCCGCCTGCATATTATCCTGCGCATCCGGCGGCATCACGATATTGCGTTTTATCTTGGCCCTGATCCTGGCAACATATTCATCCACCACCTTGCCAGTAGCGGCAACCTGAGCTTCGCGCGCACGTCCCTGTTCGGCTTGCGCGGCCTGTTGCGCCAATTCTGCTTCGCTAATTTTAGGCACTGTCTGTTTCAATTGTACTGGTGGCTTCTTGACCTCCACCGCTTGCTTTGGTTCAGGCGCTTTCGGTTTCTTTTTCGCAGGCAACGCGATGTCGGCCTTGGGCGGCGTAACGGGGCGTGGCTGTTCCACCTGAGGCACCGGCTGTAACACCACTTTAACCGGCTCGGCCTGCGGCGCAGGCAAGGCATTCCAAATATCAACCACCATACCCTGCGGCTGCTCGTTGTGCCAGTTAACGCCGAAATACAGCAATGCAAAAAACGCTCCATGCACCACCAGCGCCAATGCCCCCGCAGGTAGTTTATACGGCTCGGAATACGAATAGGCGAGTGCGCTCATTTGCCCTTGGTTTGTACCAGCAGCCCGACCTTCTTGATTTGCTGCTTCTGCAATATATCCATCACATTGATCACTTCTTCATAGCGCACATCCTTGTCGGCAGAAATAACCACCGCCTGCTCCGCATTCTGCGCCTGCTTCTGTTTCAGCAATTCAACCAGCTCTGTGCTCGACACTTCTTGTTTCTGTTTGCTATTACTGAGGTCGCGTAACGCCAGCGTGGCATCTTTTTCAATAATCACCTCCATCGGCGCGGCAGGAGGGGTAAGCGCCTTGCCCACGCTAGGCAAATCGATCTGTCCCGGATTCATCAGCGGCGCTGTAATCATGAAAATCACCAGCAGCACCAGCATCACGTCGATGTAAGGCACCACGTTGATCTGGCTCATCGGTTTGAGCGCGGAGCGGCGGGCGTAGCTCATGGCTGGCGCTGCAACACGTTGGAAAACTCTTCCATGAAACTTTCAAAGCGCGAGGACAGCCGCGTGATGTCATACGCGTAACGGTTGTATGCCACCACCGCCGGGATCGCGGCAAACAGGCCCATCGCGGTAGCGACCAGTGCCTCGGCGATACCGGGTGCGACGTGGGCCAACGTGGCTTGACCAACATTGGCCAAACCACGGAACGCATTCATAATCCCCCACACCGTACCGAACAGACCGACGTATGGACTTACCGAACCTACCGTGGCCAGAAATGACAAATGCGATTCGAGATTATCCATCTCGCGCTGGTAGGTCGCCCGCATGGCGCGGCGCACTCCATCCATCACCGCACTGTTATCCATGCCCGATTTCTTTTTCAACTTGGCGAACTCAGCGAACCCGGCGGCAAAAATGCGCGCCATACTGCCCGCTTCGCCATTCGAAACATTGACATTCTGATACAGCCGATTGAGGTCGGACTGGCTCCAGAACAATTCCTCAAATTCCTCACTCTGCACCACAGCCAACCTGACGGAAAACATCTTGAGAAAAATGTACCACCAAGACATCAGCGAAACCAGCAGCAACAAACCCATCACCAGTTGCACCAGCACGCTGGCGTTCTGAATCATATGCACAAACGACAAATCCTGTACCAAGTCCATAGTCACACTTTCCATTGATCACGCAATACTTCCGGCACACCCACCGGCTTGAAATTATCCAGCGCCACGCACACCAGATGGATTTCCGCCTCCACTAATATCTCCTCACCACGCATCACGTTTTGCAGCAAGACCACGCGAGTGCGACCCGCTTCCTTGATCTGCGCGGTCACGCTTAGCAAGTCATCCAGCAACGCAGGCTTGAGATAATCCAGCTTGAGCGAACGCACCACAAACACCACACCGAATTCCTTCATCAATCCGGCATTGGTGTACCCGTAACGCTCGCGTAACCACTCTGTCCGCGCCCGCTCCAAAAAGTTCACATAGCCGGCGTGATATACCACCCCGCCTGCATCGGTGTCCTGAAAGTACACACGGATCGGCAAGGCAAAGAGATGCGGATGTTTACTCATCCCACAGCTCCTTGGTGCCCAGGCCGCGCGGCAGCGCCAGACCAAAGTGCTGGTAGGCATTCGCGGTAGCGACCCTGCCGCGCGAGGTGCGCTGCAAATAGCCTTGCTGGATCAGATACGGCTCCAGCACGTCTTCTATGGTATCGCGCTCCTCGCCTATCGCTGCCGCGAGGTTATCCACGCCGACCGGCCCACCGGCGAATTTCTCGATCACTGTTTGCAAGAGTTTTCTGTCCATCACATCCAACCCCTGTGCATCCACGTCCAGCATGGTCAGCGCAGCATCGGCGACTTCGCGTGTGGCTTCTCCATTCGCTCTGACTTCTGCGTAGTCGCGCACACGGCGCAGTAAACGGTTGGCGATACGCGGGGTGCCGCGCGAGCGCTTGGCGATTTCCAGCGCACCTTCGGGCGAGATTGGCAGCTCCAGCAAACCGGAAGAGCGCGTCACGATCCGCTGCAATTCAGTGACGGTGTAAAACTCCAGCCGCGCCACAATTCCGAAACGGTCGCGTAGCGGATTGGTCAGCATTCCGGCACGCGTAGTCGCACCCACCAGCGTAAACGGTGGCAGATCCAGTTTCACCGAACGCGCCGCCGGGCCTTCGCCTATCATGATGTCGATCTGGTAATCCTCCAGCGCGGGATAGAGGATTTCTTCCACCACAGGTGAGAGGCGGTGTATCTCGTCGATGAACAATACGTCATTCGGTTCGAGGTTGGTCAACAGCGCGGCGAGGTCGCCCGCGCGCTCCAGCACCGGGCCGGAAGTGTGGCGCAGGTTGACGCCCATCTCGCGCGCGATGATGTGCGCCAGCGTGGTCTTGCCCAATCCGGGTGGCCCGAACAGCAACACGTGATCCAGCGGTTCCTTTCTCTTGCGCGCCGCCTCGATGAAAATGGAAAGCTGCCCGCGTATCTTTTCCTGGCCAACATATTCGTCCAGATGCTTGGGGCGCAAAGCACGCTCCAGCGCCTCCTCCTGATGAGAAGCTGGAGTGGCCGCGATGAGGCGCGGTTCGGCGGTGAGGTTATCGCTGTGTATCATGCTTTGGATAATAACTTAAGTGCGCTCATGATTTGGACAATAGCTTGAGAGCTTGGCGAATACCGTCCGACACACCGACCTCGGCAGGTAATTGCTTGACTGCCCAGTCCGCCTCCTTTTCATTGTAGCCCAACCCCAGCAGCGCGTTGAGCACGTCGCTGGCATGTGTGGCGACTGCGCCTTTTACGCTGCTTGGCACGCTCGCCGTGAATTTTCCTTGCAGTTCCAGCAGCAAGCGCTCGGCAGTTTTCTTGCCCACGCCGGGAATCTTGGTCAGCCGTCCGGCATCCTTATTTGCCACGGCAGTGGCGAGATCGGCAAGGCTCAAACCGGACAGCACAGAGAGTGCGAGCTTCGGCCCAACGCCGCTGATCTTGAGCAACTGGCGGAAAGCTACACGCTCGTCATTACTTAAGAAACCGTAAAGAAGATGCGCGTCCTCGCGCACAATGAGCTGGGTGTGCAGCAGCACTTTTTCATGCAGCGCGGGCAGGTTATAAAACGTGCTCATCGGCACGTCCAGTTCATAACCCACGCCTTGCACGTCCAGCAAGATTTGCGGCGGATTTTTTTCCAGCAGGATACCGGACAAACGACCAATCATTTCAGTCCCTTCTAATAGCCTGTTAAATCCGTTCGTGGTGAGCTTGTCGAACCATGATGGCTCCCTTCGACATAACCAGCGACTTGGCTGTCGTTTTCTGACAGCTTAGTCGAATGGCTAGTAGTTCTATCAAGCTCAGGGCGAACGGTCTCATAATTGAGTTTCATTAACCTAATCTGCCGTTACGCATACGCAAACCCTTGGTAGCCAGCGCACCCAGTCCCATGCCAGCGTGTGCATGGCAGATAGCGCAAGCCAGCGCATCTGCCGCATCCGGGCTGGGCGTGCCGGACAATTTCAGCAGACGCTGCACCATGTCCTGCACTTGTTCTTTCTTCGCATGGCCGTTGCCCACCACCGCCTGTTTCACCTGCAATGCGGTATATTCTGCCACCGGCAATGCTGCCAGCACTGCCGCGCAAATGGCCGCGCCACGGGCCTGTCCGAGCAGCAGAGTAGATTGCGGATTAACGTTGACAAACACTTTTTCCACCGCCACTTGCTGCGGCTGATGCTGCGCGATCACCTCACGCAAGGAATCAAGTATGACTTTCAAACGCTCAGGCAATTCGCCATCCGGTGTCTTGATGCAGCCGCTGGCGACATAGCGCAATTGCTGGCCTTCTTTATCGAGCACACCGAAGCCGGTAATGCGCAAGCCGGGGTCGATGCCTAAAATTCTTATAGAAGAAGCAAGGGGCAAGGGGCAAGGAGCAAGGGGCAAATCTTTGGAACGTGTTGTAACCGCCTCTTGAACCTTGAACCTTGCACCTTGAACCTTTTCTTTCACTCTTCAATCACCGCCGTGGTATAAACTTCCTGCACGTCGTCCAGGTCTTCCAGCGCGTCGAGCAACTTCTGCATGCGCACCGCGTCATCGCCGGTGAACACCACTTCGATATCCGCCTTCATCGTAACTTCCGCCATTTCGGGTTTGAAACCCGCCGCTTCCAGACGCTGCTTTATCTCGACGAAATCATGCGGCGCGGTGATGACTTCAAGGCTGCCATCGTCGTTATTGATGATGTCTTCCGCACCCGCGTCCAATGCCACTTCCATCAATGCATTCTCGTCGGTGCCAGGCGCAAAAATCATCTGCCCGCAATGCTTGAACAGGAACGACACCGATCCATCCGTGCCAAGGTTGCCGCCGTATTTGGTGAAGGCATGGCGTACGTCGGCCACGGTACGGGTCTTGTTGTCGGTCATGCAATCCACCATCACCGCCGCGCCGTTAATGCCGTAGCCCTCATAGCGCAGTTCCATATATTCCACGCCTTCGAGGTCGCCGCTGCCGCGCTTGATGGCGCGCTCTACGTTATCCTTCGGCATGTTGTTCGCATACGCCTTTTCCATCGCTAAGCGCAGGCGCGGATTGCTGGCGGGATCGCTATCACCCAGCCTGGCTGCCACGGTAATTTCCCGGATCAGACGGGTGAAAATCTTGCCGCGCTTGGCGTCCTGCTTACCTTTGTGATGCTGAATATTTGCCCATTTGCTGTGACCAGCCATCTCGTTTCCCCGTTGGTTGCATCCCGCAGCCCGGATGCCGCGAAGATTCGCATTCAAAAAGTCGCGCAATGTTATCATTTTTGGGTGCTTACCCCCAAAGCATCCAATAACATTGGAATGCGTGCCCGATAATAGCCAATATCCAATGCCCTGCATTTACAATGCCTCCACCCGCAATTAATTCTGCCCTGTGACAGCATCGGCACGCAGAAAAGCATCAGAAAGTTGAATAATTCTCAAACAGCTCTCCCATTCTCACCCATAGATGTGTGAAAATGGCGACTGCAAATTTTGCACTCAAAAAAACATACCCAACAAATAAAGGCGACCCATTGGCACAACCTAATTTTCAATTCGAAAAGCGTCAAAAAGAATTAGCCCGAAAAAAGAAACAAGAAGAAAAAAAGCAACGCAAACTGGATGAGCGAAATCCCCAGCCCAATGATAATTCCGAGCCTCCATCAGATAAAGAAATTACTTCATAAATAGGGGATTAGGCAGCAAGAATCTATTTCTGACAAAACCACTAGCGTTCAAGTCAACACAATAACGTGCCCACCCTGCCGAGCCGAGTTTCGTGAATGGGGGTCTGATCGCATAACAGACGATGATCTCAACGTTGCGTGACTATCGTCCCTCTGGATTTTTGGCAGTTGAATGGAGAGGTGCGTCTCTAGTTTGGGAAGCTAAGGCAAGCATTGTTTTCACTGTCTCCTACAGTGCCGCCTCCACTGTGGTTATCAACATTACTCAATAACAGTCTTGTAACAGTGGGCAGGGTATTGGGGTGACTGTGCCGAGATGATTTCTACAGTGATTCGAAAGTGTCGCCTCCATGGTGGAGTTGATGAGATTGACCTTCCGCTTTCAGGCAGGCAATATGGCAATATGATGTTCGGCAATGTGCCATTTGCAGGCGTTCGTATTTTTTATCCATTCGTACCAGTCCGTACTATGATGAACGGGCGAAAAGGTCGTTTGCCAGTTTCAATATTCAAATTTGTGGTGCGTTAAATATACTTATCCGATTGAAATGAAACAACCTGTCACTTCTGATAGCTATTTAGCCACCTGTCCCGATAAAAGATTAGGTCTTTTATTGGGGTCTACATTACGTTGGGCGACTAAATAATTCATACGGAGACGCGGTGACTAAACCAGAAGATATCGATGCAATTCTAGGGCTGGGTCGGGGCGCTTTCGATCACATACCAAAATACTGTCGCGAAGAGGCTATTGAAGCCATTGCGCACGTTCGCAGAATGGAGGAGCAACAACTCTTTAGAGCTGGTGTCTACTATGTAGCTCTAACTGATTTGAGTGGCGCGACCGCATCATCTGTAACTCTTGGCGCAGAGCTCAACAAGCGCAGAGTTGAATCATTCATTACTGCTTGCGTGGAAAGTCTCGGGGCATCCGAACCCAAGAACTATGCTCACTTCTTGAAGGCAGTTGGTGATGCTGGGCTTTTCCTGTTTTCATCGTTCACCGATCTTTATCATTGGTGGGAAATATCTCAAAGCCGCATGCAATTCTATTCGTCCGAGTGGAATAGAAAAATAGACCCGGATAAAAGAAGTGCATTTCAGTTGCGCTCGAAAACGGTATTTCACGTTGGCGAGATACTCTACTCTGATGGCAATGATCCGGTATCTGCCGCTGTGAATCAAATATTCAAGATCGAAAAAATGTTCACTGCTGGCGAACTCGGATGTACAGATATAGCCAAGATGGTCGCATCGCCATTCTTTCCAGACCTCAAGTTATCACCAGAAAATCGTGGTGACATCATTCTTCCTGGAATGGAATCAGCAACTGGTACATGGCTAATTTCAAAAAATGAGTTGGCACAATATGATCTCGCATAAAAGTGTGAGGAGAAACGCCCAACCTAACGTTCGAGCGGGACTGCCGCGAAGCAGCCCGCGTCAGCCCCTCAACTAAACGTTGGGCATCAGGCATTCACGCCAATAGGACAACTCCATGACTACTAAGACTACTAAACAATCTATTGTCAATGCTTACTTAAAAATGTGGCCTCGTGAAGTGCTAGACCTTCGGAACGGGAGTCAACTATTGCCAGAGGTATGGAACCCACTTCAGAAGCCCGGCGTTTACGTTTTATATCGCGACGATCATCCGTACTACATCGGTCGTGCAACGAAACTTAGTTCACGAATTCATGCGCACGCCAATCGTCCAAAAGACAAATACTACAATTTTTGGAATTTTTTCTCGGCATTTATAGTTAATGACGTTCAGCATATTCCAGAGGTTGAAGGAATTCTTATCGCTGCTTTTCCCACAGAAAATTCAGCTCAGCCAAGATTTAAGAAACTCGCCATTCCTGCTAAAGTTGCTCGAATGGTTCATTCACAAAGACTGATTACTGTAACCAAATAGTGGCGCACCCAAACAAATGATGCCCAACCTAACGTTCGAGCGGGACTGCCGCGAAGCAGCCCGCGTCAGCCCCTCAACTTAACGTTAGAACTCATGAAAATTCGCACCATTAGTTCCATTGAGGAAATCGACAACCTTGTTGCCTCGGTAACGCAGTCTGCGAACAAAGCCTTGGAGCAAGTTTCGCGGCTCGGTTTGAGCAATGATGGCCTAAAGGCGCTTTGGTCAATGAAGACTCAACCCATCGGATGCAACCCGCTAAACTCCGAAGTTCCACTCAACCTCATTGAACAACTCAATCAAACGTTCACGTACATTGCGTCGGCTCGTGCTGCAAAGCTCTTGCTTTCGCTGCAACCAAGCTTAGCTCCGTTCACGATGAACCTTGGTACATCGCCGGGTTCAGACATTGAATCGAACAGCGGCGTAGGTCTCGCCGCCGAAGTCTTTGCTGCTGTAAATACTTCAAACAATCGCAAGCTGGCAAATGACCTTGAAAAGGTTGGCCGTACATCGGCACAATTCAAGTATGTATTCTTCATGTGCCCCGGCTATGATGAAGGACGGCAACTTGACCTTGAACGGCAAGGCATTGAAGTATGGTCGGTTGGGGCTACGCTATGAGTTCTAACCTTACGGTCGAGAGGGACTGCGCGAATACACCCTCGCGCAGCCCCTCACCTCAACGTTAGCTACAGGTTGACGGTCTGCTTTGTATAAACGTGAAGGTCGCCTTCGGGTCGAAACCGGCGGGTCGTGAATGGCCGGTTTCGGGAAGTGGAAATTCAACGCTGATTGTCTGATATGGTCAACTCCACCATGGAGGCGACACTTTCGAATCACTGTAGAAATCATCTCGGCACAGTCACCGCAACAGTCACCCCAATACTCTGCCCACTGTTACAAGACTGTTATTGAGTAATGTTGATAACCACAGTGGAGGCAGCACTGTAGGAGACTGTGAAAACAATGCTTGCCTTAGCCTCCCAAGCTAGAGACGTGCCTCTCCAAATTCAACTGTTCGACACAACACAATATCTTAGTGATTTTTGAGATGGGGTGTTGGAGCTTTCGACTGGCGGGTTGTGATAATCAAGGGGCACCCTCAACAATGCCTACTGGAAAACAAAAAGCCGGGTTTCCCCGGCTTTTTGTTTTTGTACAGAAACTCGCTTACTCGTCAGCCACTTCGACAGGCAGCGCTTCAACCGGACGATCCATCAGTTCAACCAGCGCCATCGGCGCGTTATCGCCCTTACGAAAACCGAATTTGAGGATGCGCGAATAGCCGCCATTGCGGGTTGCATAACGTGGGCCGAGTTCGTCAAACAGCTTGACTACCATTTCGCGGTCACGCAGACGAGCAAACGCCAAGCGACGGTTGGCCAAGCTGGGGTTTTTACCCAACGTCAGGATCGGCTCTGCCACGCGGCGCAATTCCTTGGCCTTGGGCAAGGTGGTCTTGATGACTTCATGACGCAGCAGGGAAACGGTCATGTTGCGCAACATAGCCAGGCGGTGGCTGCTGGTGCGATTAAGTTTTCTGAGTCCTAAACGGTGACGCATAATTATCCTTTCGTACTTCTATAAGCGCTGGGGCGCGACCTTATTTCTCAACCGGCGCGGGCCAGTTTTCCAATTTCATGCCCAGCGACAGGCCATGTTCGGCCAGCACTTGCTTGATTTCGTTCAGCGACTTGCGGCCCAGATTGGGGGTGCGCAACAGATCGTTTTCAGTGTACTGAATCAGGTCGCCGATGTAATGAATGCTTTGTGCCTTGAGACAATTGGAGGAACGCGGAGTCAACTCCAGATCGTCCACCGGACGCAACAACATCGGGTCAACCTTCGGTGCCTGGGGCTTCTCTACCGGAGCCGGCGTACCTTCCAGCGCGGCGAACACGGAGAATTGTTCAACCAAAACACGCGCAGCGTAACGGATGGCTTCTTCCGGGTCGATGGCGCCATTGGTTTCGATGTCCATGATCAGCTTGTCCAAGTCGGTGCGCTGTTCAACGCGCGCGCTTTCAACAGCGTAGCTGACACGGTGCACCGGGCTGAATGAGGCATCCAGTGCGATGTGACCCACTGCACGGGTCTCACCGGGAGTCTGACGCGCAATGGCAGACACATAACCACGGCCTTGCTCGACCTTGATTTCCATGTCCAGCTTGCCACCCGCAGTCAGGTGGGCAATAACGTGGGAGGGATTAACCACTTCGGTATCAGCACCCGTAACGATATCACCGGCTGTAACTACACCGGCCCCATCCTTCTTCAGGGTCAGCACAGCTTCGCTGGAATTGTGCAACCTGAGTACCAATCCCTTCAGGTTAAGCAGAATTTCGACAACATCTTCCTGCACGCCGTCAATAGACGAATATTCGTGCAACACCCCTGCGATTTTGACTTCGGTGGGGGCGTAACCCGGCATCGAAGACAGCAAAATGCGACGCAGGGCATTGCCCAGTGTGTGACCATAACCACGCTCAAAAGGCTCCATTACCACCTTGGCTTGCGTGGCGGAAATTCTTTGTACATCAATGATACGTGGCTTCAGAAAATCATTCTTTTGCATATCCGGCTCCGCGTGGATTACTTGGAATACAACTCGACAATGAGATGCTCGTTAATAGTAGCAGGCAATTCTGAGCGTTGCGGCTTGGCCTTGAACGTCCCTTTCATTGCCTTGGCATCAACCTCGATCCATTCCGGGAAACCGCGCTGTTCGGCGGCCTGTACCGCAGCCTTGATGCGCAATTGCGCACGAGCCTTCTCCGCAATTTCGACCACGTCGCCGGGGCGAACCTGAAAGGATGGGATATTAACGCGCTTGCCATTCACCAGAATTCCGTTGTGGCGCACGACCTGCCGTGCCTCAGAACGCGAAGCGCCGAAGCCCATGCGGTAAGAGACATTATCCAGACGCGATTCCAGCAGCTGCAACAGGCTTTCGCCAGTAATGCCGCGCTGCACTTCAGCAGCACGATAGGTAAGACGAAATTGATGCTCAAGCATGCCGTAGATACGACGCACTTTTTGCTTTTCACGCAATTGGCCGCCGTAGTCAGAAATGCGCGAATTTTTCTTTTGTCCGTGCTGGCCGGGCGGATAGGCGCGACGCTCCACCGCACATTTGTCGGTAAAACACTTTTCGCCCTTCAGAAACAGCTTCTCGCCTTCGCGGCGGCACTGACGGCACTTTGGATCAAGATTTCTAGCCAAGGCTATCTCCTAAAATTAGATACGACGCTTTTTGGGTGGGCGGCAACCGTTGTGCGGCACCGGCGTTATGTCAGAAATGCTGGTGATTTTAAAACCGGCCGCATTCAACGCGCGCACTGCCGATTCACGACCGGGGCCAGGACCTTTGATACGCACTTCGAGGTTCTTCACGCCACATTCCACAGCAGCTTTACCAGCAGTCTCCGCAGCAATCTGCGCTGCGAACGGTGTACTCTTGCGCGAGCCTTTAAAGCCGTTGCCGCCGCTGGTAGACCACGCCAAGGCATTACCTTGGCGGTCTGTAATCGTCACGATAGTATTGTTAAAAGAAGCATGCACGTGGGCGATGCCCTCGGCTACGTTCTTTTTAACTTTCTTGCGCACTCGCGTGCTGGTCTTGGCCATGTCTCGAATCCTCTATTAAATTACTTTTGGCACTGGTGTTTATTGCACAAACTATTTCTTGGCGCCTGCAACAGACTTGCGCGGCCCTTTACGAGTACGCGCATTGGTGCGAGTACGCTGGCCACGCACTGGCAAGCCTCGACGGTGACGCAAACCGCGATAACAACCCAAATCCATCAATCGCTTGATGTTCATGGAAATCTCGCGGCGCAGATCGCCTTCCACCGTGAACTTGCCAACCTCATCGCGCAGCTTGTCCATCTCTGCATCGGTGAGATCTTTCATCTTGGTGGATGTGTTAACCCCGACAGCCGTGCAAATTGCACGCGATCGGGTGCGTCCTATGCCATAGATCGCAGTCAGTGCGATCACGGCGTGTTGGTGGTTGGGAATGTTTACCCCGGCAATACGAGCCATGCAGCTACCCTATCATTTAAAAACGGCATTTAAAAAACCGGCATTCAAAAAACGGCGTCCAAAAGTTGGTGATTATACCATCCAACCGGACCTTGATTCCATCAGCCCTGACGTTGCTTGTGGCGCGGATCACTGCTGCAAATCACGCGTACCACCCTGTTGCGCCGAACTATCTTGCAGTTGCGGCAAACCTTTTTTACCGATGCTTGTACTTTCATTTGCTTCTCCTCAAATCAATCAGTACTGACTTACTACTTGGCGCGGAATATGATGCGCCCTTTGGTCAAATCATACGGAGTCAACTCAACCGTCACCTTGTCGCCGGGCAGGATACGAATATAGTGCATCCGCATCTTGCCGGAGATATGTCCCAGCACAACATGACCGTTTTCCAGCTTCACTCGGAAGGTCGCATTGGGGAGGGATTCTTCTATCTCCCCCTGCATTTGCATCGCCTCTTCTTTGGCCATCAGCGCGCTAACCCGCCTTTGAAATTAGCCTTCTTCAACAAGCTTTCATACTGGTGCGACATCATGTAAGACTGTACTTGTGCCATAAAATCCATTGTTACCACCACCAGAATCAGCAGCGAAGTGCCGCCGAAATAAAATGGTACGTTCCACTTGACCACCAGAAATTCCGGCAATAAACACACCAGCGTCACATACACTGCGCCAACCAGAGTCAAGCGCAGCATAATTTTTTCCACATAACGTGCGGTCTGCTCACCTGGGCGAATACCGGGCAGGAAAGCACCACTTTTTTTCAAATTGTCTGCCGTATCTTTCGGGCTGAACACCAGCGCCGTATAGAAGAAACAAAAGAAAATAATCGCTGTCGCGTACAACAAAACATATATCGGCTGACCAGGAGAAAGCTTTTCGCTGAAATCCTTCAACCAAGACATACCGGAACCGCTGCCGAACCAACCCGCCAAAGTTGCCGGGAACAAGATGATACTGGAAGCGAAGATCGGTGGAATCACACCAGCCATATTCAACTTCAACGGCAGGTGCGAACTCTGCCCACCGTACACCTTGTTGCCGACCTGACGCTTGGCATAGTTCACCAATATCTTGCGCTGACCGCGCTCGACGAACACAACCAGTGCAGTAATCGCCACCACCGCAATTACCAGAAACAGCACCAACGGTATGGAGAATGCGCCGGTACGCGCCATCTCCAAAGTATTCCCAATCGCATTCGGCAAGCCAGCGGCAATACCCGCGAAAATAATCAGCGAAATGCCATTTCCCAAACCGCGCTCGGTAATCTGCTCGCCCAACCACATCAAGAACAGCGTGCCTGTAACCAAGGTAATTACCGTCGTCATCTGAAACATGGCACCTGGATGCGGCACCAAGCCAGCCTGCGACTGCAATGCTGCAGAAATACCCAGCGCCTGAAACAGCGCCAACACTAAGGTGCCATAACGCGTGTACTGCGTAATTTTTCTGCGCCCAGCATCGCCTTCCTTCTTCAACTGCTCCAGTTGCGGCACCGCAATCGTAGCCAGCTGCATAATAATAGAGGCAGAGATGTATGGCATGATCCCCAACGCGAATATCGTAAAGCGCGACAACGCGCCACCGGAGAACATGTTGAACATGCCCAAAATACCGTTCTTCTGCGACTTGAACAAGTCGGCCAATACCACCGGATCAATTCCCGGCACCGGAATATGCGCTCCGATGCGGTATACCACCAATGCACCCAACAGGAACCACAGACGGCTCCCGAGGTCGCCATACTTGCCCTTGCTCACACCATTTTTGGCCACTGCGTTCAAAGCGCTCCTTACTCCGCGATGCTGCCGCCGGCAGCCTCGACCGCAGCGCGCGCACCCTTGGTGAAAGTCAAACCTTGCAGCTTAACTGCACGCTTGATCTCGCCGCACAATATTACCTTCGCGGTCAGCGCGATAGCGGGCACAACACCAGCCTGCTTCAACGCCAACAAATCAATGGTATCAACCGGCATTTTTTCCAGATCAGACAAACGCACTTGAGCGGTGTCATTACGTGTCAGCGAAACAAAGCCACGTTTCGGCAAGCGACGTTGCAGCGGCATTTGACCGCCTTCAAAACCTACTTTATGAAAACCGCCGGAACGGGACTTCTGCCCCTTATGTCCGCGACCACAAGTTTTGCCCAGACCACAACCGATACCGCGACCAACGCGACGTTTGGAATGGGTGGAACCTTCTGCGGGTTTGATTTTATTTAGTTGCATTTAAGCCTCGCACTTAACCAGGTAATACACTTTGTTAATCATGCCGCGCACTGCCGGAGTATCTTCCACTTCTACGGTGTGATTGAGGCGACGCAGACCCAAGCCACGCACACACGCACGATGCGATTCCTTGGTTCCAATTACGCTTTTTACCAGCGTTACTTTTAATTTCTTAAGCTGTGCCATGATTACCCCTGAATTTCTTCTATAGTCTTGCCGCGCTTGGCAGCAACCTCAGAAGGAGAGTTGAGCGCCTGCAGACCATTCAAAGTTGCACGCACTACGTTATAGGGATTACTCGAACCAATGCACTTAGCCAGAATGTTGTGCACACCCACCGCCTCGAACACCGCGCGCATTGCGCCGCCGGCGATAATTCCAGTACCTTCCGATGCCGGCTGCATATAAACCTTGGCAGCGCCATGACGGCCGATAACTGCATGATGCAGGGTGCCATTCTTCAGGCTTATCTTAACCATCTTGCGACGCGATTCATCCATCGCCTTCTGCACGGCCACCGGCACTTCCTTGGATTTACCCTTGCCCATGCCGATGCGACCATCGCCATCGCCAACCACCGTCAGTGCGGCGAAGCCCATGATACGGCCACCCTTCACAACCTTGGTCACGCGATTGATCGAAATCATCTTTTCGATGAGACCATCACCACGATCTTCAGGTTGCTGCGATTTTCCTTGTGCCTTAGCCATCATTTACCCCAAGTTAAAACTTCAAGCCATGCTCACGCGCAGCTTCAGCCAGCGCCTTTACGCGACCATGATATTTGTTGCCGGAACGATCGAATGCAACTTCGACAATGCCCGCGCTTTTTGCTTTTTCGGCAACGCGCTTACCCACCACCGCAGCAGCCTTGACGCTGCCACCGTTTGCCAGCTCCTTGCGCACTTCCGCCTCCAGACTGGAAGCGCTGGCCAAAATCTTGCTGCCACACGCGGAAATCACTTGCGCATAGATATGCAGGTTGGTGCGATGAATCGCCAAGCGATTCGTCTTTTGATCAGCAATGCGTGCACGGGTTTTGCGTGCCCTGCGCTGACGAGATTCATTCTTGTTTAACATATCCGCCTCGATTATTTCTTCTTGGTTTCTTTCAGGATTACCACTTCATCGGCGTAACGCACACCCTTGCCCTTGTAGGGCTCCGGCTCGCGGAACGCGCGAATCTCGGCAGCAACCTGTCCGACCTGCTGCTTATTGGAACTCTTCAGCAATATCTCAGTTTGGGTCGGTGTTGCAACCGTCACTCCAGCCGGCATCTTATAGGTCACCGGATGAGAAAAGCCCAGGGTCAGGTTAAGTGTGTCACCGGCGGCCTGCGCGCGATAACCCACGCCAACCAAAGTCAGCTTGCGCTCGAAACCTTTGCTCACACCGACCACCATATTGGCAATCAACGCGCGGATGGTGCCGGACATGGCATTCGCCTGCATCGAATCATTGCTGGCTTTGCACTGCAACTGCTCACCCTCACGATGCACGGTGACATCACTGTTCAATGCTTGCTTCAAAGTGCCCAATGGGCCCTTCACGGAAACTTCGTTAGTGGCCAGCGTTACTTCAATACCGGCAGGCACTACGATAGGATTTTTAGCGACTCTAGACATGATTACCCCGTTACGCGACGATACACAAGACTTCGCCGCCAATTCCATTGGCGCGTGCTTTGTGATCAGTCATCAACCCTTTGGAGGTAGACACGATGGCGATACCCAAGCCGTTCATGACCTTGGGTATATCCCCGCAACCCTTGTAAGAACGCAGGCCAGGACGACTGACGCGCTGGATCTTTTCGATCACAGGACGTCCGGCGTAATATTTCAGGCCAATTTCCAGCGTGGGCTTACCCTCGATGCTGGAAACATTAAAGCCCTCAACATAGCCCTCATCCTGCAACACTTTGGCAATCGCCACCTTGAGCTTGGAAGAAGGCATCTTAACTGTTACTTTTTCCGCCATCTGCGCGTTTCTGATGCGCGTCAGCATGTCGGAGATCGGATCACTCATACTCATAAATTCACCCTTACCAGCTTGCCTTGATTACACCAGGAATCTCACCGCGCATCGCGAATTCACGCAATTTTGTGCGACCCAGACCAAACTTGCTGAACACGCCACGCGGACGCCCGGTCAATGCACAACGATTGCGCAAACGCACCGGACTGGAGTCACGCGGCAACGCCTGCAATTTCTGCCTCGCAGCGTAACGCTCTTCATCACTCGACTTCACGTTTGCAATGATCGCCTGTAGCTCGGCACGCTTTACAGCGTACTTCTTCACGATTTCGCGACGTTTTAGATCACGGTTAATGACAGATAACTTAGCCATTTTGCCCTCAGTTCTTCAATGGGAATTTGAACGCCTGCAGAAGGGCTCGCGCCTCTTCATCCGTCTTCGCGCTGGTAGTAATGGTGATATTCATACCACGCAGTGCATCAATCTTGTCGTACTCGATTTCCGGGAAAATGATCTGCTCCTTGACACCCATGTTGTAATTACCACGGCCATCAAAGGACTTGCCCGAAATACCACGGAAGTCACGGATACGCGGAATTGCCACAGTAACCAGACGATCCAGAAATTCGTACATGCGCGCCTTGCGCAACGTGACCTTGCAACCCACCGGATAATTTTCACGTATCTTGAAGCCCGCGATGGATTTTTTCGATTTAGTCACCACCGGTTTCTGACCCGCAATTTTTTGCATATCAGACACGGCGTGATCCATCACTTTCTTGTCCGCCACCGCTTCACCAACACCCATGTTGAGAGTGATTTTTTCTATGCGCGGAACTTCCATAATGGACTTGTAGCCGAACTTCTTCATCAGTTCTGGCGCTACCGTACCCTTGTAGTAGTCAAACAAACGAGCCATGCTCTATACCCCTTTACGCGTCAATCACTTCGCCATTGGACTTGAATATGCGAACCTTGCGGCCGTCCTCCAGCGTTTTGATGCCAACACGATCAGCCTTTTTCGCTGCCGCGTTATAAATGGCCACATTGGATACATGGATGGACATCTCCATTTCCACGATACCACCCGCCTCACCTTTTACCGGATTAGGCTTCTGGTGCTTCTTGACCTTATTGATACCACTTACCAGCAAACGATCATCGAGTACGCGCAGCACGTTTCCGCGATTACCCTTGTCCTTTCCGGCGATGACGATTACATCATCATTTTTTTTAATCTTGCGCATGATTTTTCCTTGACTGCGTTACGCTCTGTTTACAACACTTCAGGGGCCAGCGACACGATCTTCATAAAGCGCTCAGTACGCAACTCACGCGTTACCGGGCCAAAAATGCGTGTACCGATCGGCTCCAACTTGGCGTTCAACAATACCGCCGCATTGCCGTCGAACTTGATCAGCGAACCGTCGGGACGGCGCACACCCTTGGCGGTACGCACCACTACAGCACTGTGCACCTCGCCCTTCTTTACGCGCGAACGCGGAGCAGCATCCCTGATGCTGACCTTGATGACATCACCGACAGACGCATAACGACGCTTGGAGCCGCCCAGCACCTTGATGCACATGACAGTGCGCGCACCGGTATTGTCGGCAACAGTCAAAACAGTTTGCATTTGTATCATTTTTTAAATCTCCAACTTTATCCGCTCACAGCGGCTAGTCTTGGAACCCGTTCGGGTTAGGCCGCCGCAAGCGACGGTGAAACGAAGCCGCGCATTCTATTCAAACTTGAGCAGAAGCACAAGCGATAAATACAATTAAATTCAGAAAAACCGAACTACGATAACAAAGTTAGGCCGTTTGACCCTTTTCCAGCAACTTCGTCACGCGCCAGTTCTTGGTCTTGGCTAAAGGACGGCATTCCTCGATGGCAACCACATCACCCTGATGAAACTCATTGCTCTCATCATGGGCGTGATATTTTTTGGACACGCTGACAATTTTGCCCAACAGTGGATGCTTGATTTTGCGCTCAACCAATACGGTAACGGTCTTATCCATCTTGTCACTCACCACCGTGCCGGTCAGTGTACGTTTCAGATTCGTTGCACTCATTGCTGCACACCCTTTTCTGTCAATATGGTTTTCACGCGAGCAATGTCGCGGCGCACCTTGCCTAGCTGGCTGTTATTGCTCAGCTGCTGGGTCGCCACCTGCATGCGCAGGCCGAATTGCGCCTTGGTCAAGGACAGCAGTTCCTGCTCCAAGTCCGCTGCGGATTTCACTCTCAGTTCACTTGCCTTATTGCTTGAATTCATCATCACGCTCCCACTTGTCTGACTACGAACGTGGTGGCAATAGGCAGCTTGGCTGAAGCCAAACGGAAGGCCTCGCGCGCTATCACTTCATCCACGCCATCCATTTCATACAGCATCTTGCCCGGCTGGATTTCGGCAACGTAATATTCAGGATTGCCTTTTCCGTTACCCATACGAACTTCGGCAGGCTTCTGTGAAATCGGCTTATCCGGGAAAATACGAATCCAGATACGTCCACCGCGCTTGATGTGACGCGTCATGGCGCGACGAGCCGCCTCAATCTGGCGAGCAGTCAATCGACCACGGGCGACAGCCTTAAGGCCAAACTCGCCGAAGCTGACTTTATTGCCGCGCGTAGCAATGCCGGTGTTGCGGCCTTTTTGCTCTTTACGATATTTTCTTCTAGCTGGCTGTAGCATGTTTAGCTCCCGACTTTCTTACTCTTTTTTCTGGTTCGGACGCTGCTGGCGCAGATACCTCTTCCACTCCAGTGTGATCACCCTTGTATACCCATACCTTGACACCGATAATGCCATAGGTGGTTTTCGCTTCAGCGGTGCCATAGTCGATATTGGCACGCAAGGTATGCAATGGCACACGGCCTTCGCGGTACCACTCGGTACGCGCAATTTCGATTCCGTTCAAGCGGCCCGCACTCATGATCTTGATACCTTGCGCACCCAGACGCATTGCGTTCTGCATGGCGCGCTTCATGGCACGGCGGAACATGATGCGCTTCTCCAGTTGCGAGGTGATGCTCTCCGCGATCAACTGTGCATCCACTTCCGGCTTGCGCACTTCCTCGATGTTCAAAGCAACATCGGGCAAGCCCATGCGCTTTCTTAACTCGGCGCGCAGGGATTCAATATCTTCGCCCTTCTTGCCGATCACCACACCAGGACGCGCGGTATAAATCGTTATCTTGGCATTCTTCGCCGGACGCTCAATGACAATCTTGGAAACACCGGCACCAGCCAATTTCTTTTTCAAGAAATCCCGTACCTCAATATCCTTGAGCAACATGCCTGAAAATTCTTTGCTATTGGCATACCACTTTGAAGTCCAGTTCTTTTGCACGCTCAACCGGAAACCGATTGGATGAATTTTCTGTCCCATAATTTATCCTTAGTTTCCGACGGTTATCGTAATGTGGCAAGTCTGCTTCTCAATCGGAGTGCCGCGCCCCTTAGCTCTAGCTATTTGGCGCGCCATCGAGGAAGCCTTGTCCACGTGGATCGTAACCACCTTCAATTCATCTATGTCCGCACCGTCATTATGCTCGGCATTGGCAATCGCGGATAACAGCCCCTTCTTGATAATCACAGCCGCCTTCTTCGGGCTGAACGCCAACAGGTTCAACGCCTTGTCCACCGGCAATCCACGAATCTGATCGGCCACCAGACGACCCTTCTGAGCCGAAAGGTGAACACGCTTTACCACTGCAGTAGTGTTCATCATGCCTCCTATTTCTTGACCGCTGCTTTTTTATCAGCAGCATGTCCCTTGAATGTGCGAGTCAACGAGAACTCACCCAATTTATGACCCACCATATTCTCGGAGATATACACCGGGATGTGTTGCTTGCCGTTATGCACCGCAATAGTCAGGCCGACAAAATCAGGCAACACGGTTGAGCGGCGCGACCAGGTTTTCACCGGACGCTTGTCGTTAGTCGCGCGAACCGTCTCAACCTTCTTCTGCAGATGAGCGTCAACGAATGGACCTTTTTTAATGGAACGTGCCATATTCTTACCCCTTAAACCTGAAAGCGGCGGCGGACGATCATGCCGCTGGTGCGCTTGTTGCGACGTGTGCGGAAGCCCTTGGCCGGCACACCCCATGGACTAACCGGATTACGGCCGGCTGCTGTCTTGCCTTCACCACCGCCGTGCGGGTGGTCAACCGGGTTCATCGCAACACCGCGCACTGTCGGACGCACACCACGCCAACGCATTGCACCAGCTTTGCCTATGGAACGCAGGCTATGTTCGGCATTCCCCACTTCACCCATGGTCGCCTTGCAGTCTACGTGTACTTTGCGAATTTCGCCGGAACGCAAACGCAGTTGGGCATAATCACCTTCACGCGCCAACAGCTGCACAGAAGTGCCGGCTGAACGAGACAATTGCGCGCCCTTGCCGGGCAACATTTCGATGCAATGAATGGTCGAACCTACCGGAATGTTGCGCAACGGCAGAGCATTGCCCGCCTTGATCGGAGCCTCAGCACCGCTCACCAGTTGCGCACCCACCGCCACGCCCTTGGGAGCGATGATGTAACGACGTTCGCCGTCGGCGTAACACAGCAATGCCAGATGCGCAGTGCGGTTAGGGTCGTATTCCAAATGCTCAACGGTAGCAGGAACGCCATCCTTGTCGCGCTTGAAGTCGACTACGCGATAATTCTTCTTGTGGCCGCCACCCATGTGACGGACAGTAATGTGCCCGTTATGGTTACGTCCGGCCGTTCTGTTTTTCTTCTCCACCAGTGCCGCATGGGGCTTGCCCTTATGCAGACCGGGAGTGACCACGCGCACAACGGCGCGGCGTCCGGGAGAGGTTGGTTTCAGTTTGATCAGTGCCATGATATTTACCCTTGCTCGCCTGCGGCAAAATTGATTTCTTGACCAGGCGCGAGGCATACGTATGCCTTCTTCCAATCCTTGCGCCGCCCCATGAACTTGCCGAAACGCTTTTGCTTGCCCTTGACAACAGCAACCTGCACGTTCTCAACATTCACTTTAAACATCAATTCAACTGCCGCCTTGATTTCCGGCTTGGTAGCGTCAGAAGCCACGCGAAAAATCACCTGCTCATTCTTCTCGGCTACATAAGTCGCTTTTTCAGAAATTTGCGGAGCGAGCAGCACGTTCATCAAACGTTCCTGACTGAATTTTTGGTTGCTCATGCCAGCATCTCCTCAATTTTAGCCATCGCGACACGCGTCACCAGCACTTGGGGGAAACGCACCAGACTAACGGGATCCGCCTGATGAACTTCGAGCACCAGCACATTCGGCAGGTTGCGCGAGGACAGGTACAGGTTTTCATCAAAATTATCGGTAATAATCAGCACACGACCTGAACCCAAACCAATGCTCTTCATCTTCTGCGCCAGCAGCTTGGTCTTGGGCGAATCGACGACCAAACTATCCACCACCGTCAGACGGTTTTCACGCACCAACTGCGAGAAAATCGAAGCCAGACCGGCACGGTACATCTTGCGGTTGATCTTTTGCGTGTAGTTTTGATCCGGGCTATTCGGGAAAATCTTGCCGCCGCCGCGCCACAATGGACTCGACGCCATACCGGCACGAGCACGTCCGGTGCCCTTTTGTGCAAACGGCTTGCGTGTACTCTTGGCGATTTCGCTGCGGCCTTTTTGCTTGCTGTTGGAGGAACGGGCGTTAGCCTGATAAGCCGTCACCAGTTGATGCACCAGCGCTTCGTTATATTCACGACCAAACAAGTCGTCGGAAGCTGACAAGCTGGCTGCTGCCTGACCGTTGTCGTTAATGACTTTAAGTTCCATTATGCACCTGCCTTCACTGCCGGATGCACAACCACGTCGCCACCCTTGGCGCCGGGAACCGCACCCATCACCAGCAACAACTGGCGATCAGCATCAATACGAACAATTTCGAGATTTTGGACGGTGCGCTGCACGTCACCCAAGTGACCCGTCATGCGCTTGCCCGGAAACACACGGCCCGGATCCTGCGCCATACCGATAGAACCCGGTACATTATGCGACTTGGAGTTACCGTGCGAGGCACGACCAGATTTAAAGTGGTGACGTTTAATCGTACCGGCATAACCCTTACCGATGGTCACACCGGTGACATCAACCTTCTGGCCAACTTTGAACAAATCCACACCCAACGCACCACCGGCTTGCAAACCGGACACCTGCTCGGGAGTAGCAGTAAATTCTTTTAGCACGCTACCCGCCTCCACACCCGCCTTAGCGAAATGACCTGCAGCAGCCTTGGTCACGCGACTGGCGCGACGCACGCCAAACGCAACTTGCACTGCGCTGTAGCCATCGGTGCTAGCGGTTTTGATTTGGGTAATGCGATTGTTGGACACGTCCAACACCGTCACCGGCAACGAGGTTCCGTCGTCAGTAAAGATGCGGGTCATGCCAATCTTGCGACCGACAAGTCCTAAACTCATTTTTATATCCTTCTTTAAGGGGCTGACTACAATTGGCCAGCCGATCCATTTATTACAATAAAACCATTACTACAGGGCATAATGCCTTACGCCCTACAAAATATAATTATTGCAGCTTGATTACGACATCCACGCCTGCTGGCAGATCCAGCTTCATCAGCGCATCCACGGTTTTTTCCGTAGGATCAATAATGTCCATCATGCGCAAATGTGTGCGAATTTCAAATTGGTCGCGCGAGGTCTTATTGACATGCGGAGAGCGCAATACGTCAAAACGCTCAATTTTGGTAGGCAGAGGAATTGGGCCCTTTACCACAGCGCCAGTGCGCTTTGCTGTATCCACAATCCGCAATGCGGACTGATCAATCAAACGATAATCGAACGCCTTCAGGCGTATGCGAATTTTCTGGCTTTGCATAATGTACACTCAACTTATTGCAACCCGGCCAAACAAGGCCAGCGATTGCGGATTAAAGAACGAATCGCGTGATCGGTGCCACACGAGGGCGCGCATTGTAGTCTTACTTAATTAACTTTGCAAATATAATAAAGCAGTTGTTAGTTATTAGTCGCTAGTCGTTAGTTGGTTTTGTCCGCTGCGCGGGTTTTGCTTTAACTAACGTCTAACGACTAGCATCTAGCGACTGTATTACTCAATAATCTTCGCCACCACACCCGCGCCGACAGTGCGGCCGCCTTCGCGAATCGCGAAGCGCAGACCTTCTTCCATCGCAATCGGGGCAATCAGC
>Ga0302277_1000774_pt1 | contig 24227 bp, 22 predicted proteins | sample III_Bog_N3_1_FD_198759 | JGI IMG/M metagenome (GOLD analysis project Ga0302277, IMG submission 198759) | Peat permafrost microbial communities from Stordalen Mire near Abisko, Sweden - III_Bog_N3_1 | ecosystem: Environmental > Terrestrial > Soil > Wetlands > Peat | place: Sweden: Abisko... | reverse complement strand
GCTTATATTTATGACGTACGCGAAGAGCAACGTGGCCCGCAAATTTTCCTATCACGCACGCACCCGTTGTTTATGGCCAAGTTGTTCACACAAGAAGTACCTGAAATCTACGATAACATTATCGAAATTAAATCTGTAGCACGCGATCCAGGTAGTCGGGCCAAGATAGCTGTCGTATCGAATGATAGTTCAATCGACCCTGTGGGTGCATGTGTGGGTATGCGAGGCAGCCGTGTTCAAGCGGTTGTTGGTGAGCTTCAAGGCGAGAAAATAGATATTATTCCATGGTCCTCCGATCCTGCTACTTTCGTGGTCAATGCGCTGGCCCCGGCTGAAGTCGCCAAAGTTGTATTGGATGAAGAAAATAATCGCATGGATGTCGTGGTTCCTGATGAACAACTCTCCTTAGCGATTGGGCGTCGCGGGCAAAATGTGCGTCTTGCGTCAATGTTAACGGGTTGGGATATTGATATCCTCACGGAGAAGGAAGAGTCCGAACGCCGTCAACAAGAATCACAAACACGAACAGCGCTTTTCGTTGAAGCTCTTGCGGTTGATGATGTTATTGCTCATCTTCTCGTCAGCGAAGGGTTTACAAAGGTTGAGCAAATTTCGGAAACGGCTCTTGATGAGTTGGCCGAAATTGAAGGATTTGACGCTGAGGTTGCCGAAGAATTACAACAACGTGCGCGTCATTGGCTTTCTGAGAACGCAGCTAAACTCGAAGCAAGACGAAAAGAATTTGGTGTTTCTGATGACGTGGTCGCCTTAGCTGGCCTTTCAATTGAGATGGCCGTCAAGCTTGGTGAAAAGGGGATTAAAACTCTTGACGATGTTGCCGATCTTGCCAGCGACGAGCTCCGCGAGATTTTGGGTGTCGATAGTCTAACCGAAGGTAAGGCTAACGAAATTATTATGGCTGCGCGTGCGCATTGGTTTGTTGAGGATAAGCCCTCACAACCCAGCGCCTCGTAACCATGAGGTCAAAGAAAACATATGGAAGCGGCGCTCACATTGCCCTCATCCCACGAGATCCGTTTAAAGGACAAAGAACGGCGCTGTTTGGTGACGGGCGATATGTTGCCAACAACCGCGTTGTTTCGTTTTGTTATAGGACCTGATGATACGGTTGTTCCCGATTTAGCGGAAAAATTACCGGGTCGTGGTTTATGGGTACGCTTTGACCGTGATACGCTTATTGCGGCCGCAACAAAAAATGTCTTTTCCAAAGCTGTGCATCGGACGGTGAACGTAACTCCAGCCATTGTTGATCAAATTGAGGCCCTCCTACGCAAACGCTGCCTAGATTTTTTAGGTCTAGCCCGACGTTCCAGTATTGCCGTTCTGGGGCAGCCCCAAGTTGAAGCCGCCATCAACGCTCAGAATTTAAAGCTTTTACTTATTGCAAGTGATGCGAGTAACAAGGGTGTCGTGGACGTCACCCAGATGCGTCTTTTGGGCGACACCCCTATTTTACGCTCCTTTACACGCTATGAGTTAGGGACCGCTCTTGGGTACGAACTAACAGTTTATGTCGGCCTCCAACGCCATGCGTTAACGAATAAATTCTATAGCGAATGGAAGCGATTGGACAAAATCACTAGAAAAGACCATTTTACCGGAAATGAAGGATAGAAGGAAACGATGAACGATCAGGATAACAAAAAAGTTCTAAGCCTCGGCGGACGCCCTAAACTGGAACTCAAAAAGCACGTCCCAGGAAGCGATGCGAATGCCGCATCCGTTAAACAAAGTTTTTCTCATGGCCGATCGAAAACTGTCGCCGTTGAAGTCAAGCAACGTAAACGCACAAATGAGCCAGTGGCTCCTTCGGATGCCGCCGCACGTCCTCAAATGGTTAAAGGACCTGAACCCGGAACATCGGTAAGCGTCAATGAACGCGGACGGGCCACAAGTGCCATTATTCGTCAATTAACTCCAGAAGAGCGTGATGCACGCGCTCGTGCGCTAAGAGGGGCCGTCCTCGATAATGAGAAACGTGACAGCGAAGCAGCGAGCTCTGAAGCAAGCAATCTTCCTCAAACACCTGAACAAATTATGGCAGCGCGCGATCCTTTGCGCGCACGCGAACTCGAAGAATTGCGTCGCATTCGTGAACAAGAAAAGTCTGAAGCCGAGCGTAAGAACCAGGAAGATGATGCCCGCGGTCGCGATCTTCAAGCCACACGTGGTGGTGATGTACGGCCAAAACCAGCCACACGTCCAGGTGAAGTCGCCACGACGAAGCTTGGTGGTCTTTCAAAACGAACCGTTGTCGAAGATGAAGATGAAGGTGGAGCACGGCGTGGTCACAAAACAACCCGTGGCGCTCCAGCCCCTCGCCGCGGGCTAAATGCTGATCGTCGCGGTGGTGGCAAAATTACAGTAACACAAGCCTTGTCAGATGATGAGGGTGGCGGACGTCGTCGAAGTGTTGCTTCTATTCGTCGCCGTATTGAACGACAACGCCGTGAAGCAATGGAGCAACAAGATCAAGTCAAAATTGCACGCGATGTTGTTATTCCTGAAGCAATTACTGTTCAAGAATTAGCCAATCGTATGGCTGAACGTGCCGCGGATGTTATCAAAACACTGATGAAATTAGGTGTTATGGCAACGATTACGCAATCAATTGATGCGGACACGGCTGAACTTGTTGCGACAGAATTTGGTCACCGAATTAAACGTGTTGCGGAGTCAGATATTGAAGCCGATCTTTCAGGCATTGCAGATACGCCTGAGTCCATGAAACCTCGTCCACCCGTTGTAACGGTCATGGGCCATGTTGATCATGGTAAAACATCATTGCTCGACGCCCTCCGAAAAAGTGACGTCGTCTCGGGTGAAGCAGGTGGTATTACGCAACATATTGGTGCCTATCAAGTTGTTCTTCCAGAACCTATGCATGGTTTTGATCGGATTACGTTCATTGATACACCCGGCCATGCTGCTTTTACCGAAATGCGGTCACGAGGTGCTCAAGTCACCGATATTGTTGTACTCGTTGTCGCCGCTGATGACGGCATCATGCCGCAAACCGTTGAAGCCATTAATCACGCAAAAGCCGCTAATGTTCCGATGATTGTTGCCATCAACAAATGTGACTTGCCCGCGGCAAATCCAGATCGGGTGCGTCAGGCGCTGTTGCAATATAATATTCAAGTTGAAGAAATGGGCGGCGATGTTTTGTCCGTTGAAATTTCTGCGAAGGCGCGTACCGGCCTCGACAAATTACAAGAGGCTATTTTATTACAGGCCGAAATTCTCGACTTGAAAGCAAACCCTGATCGGTCCGCCGAAGGCGCTGTCATCGAAGCGAAGCTCGAAAAAGGACGTGGTGCGGTTGCAACCGTTCTTGTTCAACGCGGAACATTGCGCGTGGGTGATATTTTTGTGGCAGGAAGTGAGTGGGGCAAAGTTCGAGCACTCATCAATGATCATGGAAAGAACGTCCCTTTTGCAACACCCGCTATGCCTGTTGAGGTTCTTGGTATGAATGCATCACCTCAGGCTGGTGATGAACTTATGGTGGTAACAGAAGAAGGTAAGGCACGTGAAATCGCTGAATTCCGCGCTCGTCGTAAACGTACCCTCGCTGCCGCCGCAAGCCAACGTGGCACACTCGAACAGATGATGGAAAACATCAAAGCAGGTTCTATTAAAGAGCTGGCTGTTCTTATTAAAGGTGATGTGCACGGTTCCGTTGAAGCAATCAAGAGCGCTCTTATTAAATTAACCGTGGAAAACACGGAAGTTTGTGTGAGAGTTCTGGAAGCTGCTGTCGGCGCAATTACAGAATCCGACATTACACTCGCTAAAGCATCTCGTGCCATGGTGATTGGCTTTAACGTTCGCGCCAATCAACAAGCACGTGAAATGGCAAAGCGTGATGGTGTTGAGGTGCGTTATTACTCGATTATTTACAACGTCATTGATGATGTTAAACAAGCCCTCACAGGTATGCTTGCGCCCACATTGCGCGAGAAATTTCTGGGTTATGCTCAAATTCTCCAAGTCTTCAATATAACAAAAGTGGGGAAAGTAGCGGGTTGTAAAATTACGGAAGGCATTGTTAAGCGTGGAGCACGCGTCCGTTTGTTACGCGATAACGTCGTAATTCATGAAGGTATGCTGAAAACACTGAAACGCATTAAAGATGAAGTCAAAGAAGTGCGCGAAGGTTTTGAATGCGGTATGGCCTTTGAAAACTATGACAATATCGAAGCAAATGATGTTATCGAATGCTTCGAAATGGAAGAAATTGCGCGGCAGCTGTAAGCCAATCTATCAGGAATTAGGGACAATCCTATGCGATCACAACGACAACTAAGAGTCGGTGAAGAAATCCGTCACGCGCTCGCAACAATGTTTTTACGTGGTGACGTTCCATGGCCTCAAGGTTTCATAGCCCCCACAGTCACGGTGACCGAAGTCCAAGTAAGCCCTGACTTGAAGAACGCCACCGTCTTTGTCATGCCTTTGGGTGGTCAGAAACTCGATGAAACCGTTCGTATTCTCAACAATATCGTGGGGGCTTTCCGACATCAAATTGCTAAAGAAGTGCGCCTTCGTTATGCCCCTCGGCTTCGCTTCCAGGCGGATAATAGTTTTGTCTACGCCCAACATATTGATAACATTTTACATGATCCAAATGTAGCCAAAGATCTAGAAAGCGATAAAGATTAATGCGTATGCAAGACCGTAGGGTTCGAAATTCTGTTCATGGTTGGCTCATACTCGATAAACCGCAGGGACTAACATCAACGCAAGCGCTAGGGCAAGCCCGTCGTCTTCTCGATGGACAGAAAGCTGGTCACGGCGGAACGCTTGATCCCTTGGCAACGGGTCTTTTGCCTTTGGCCTTTGGTGAGGCAACAAAACTTGTCCCCTATGTCATGGATGGTGATAAAGAATATGAGTTTACAATCCGCTGGGGTGAACAGCGCAACACCGATGATGCCGAAGGCACCATCCTCGAAACCAGCAGCGAACGACCAACACTGCAAGCTATAAGGAATGCTTTACCCTCTTTCATAGGAACGATTAATCAAACACCACCTATTTTCTCCGCCATCAAGCTCCAAGGTGAACGGGCCTATGATATCGCACGCGCCGGCGGAGCGCCGCTTATGAGCCCTCGCCCCGTCGTCATTCATGATTGCTCATGTGTTCAGATCCTTAACAACGATCATGCCACCTTTAAGGTTCATTGTGGTAAAGGCGTTTATATACGCTCGCTAGCTCGTGATTTAGCAGCCAAATTGGGTACTTATGGGCATATTTCTCAATTACGACGGACCAAAGTCGGGCCTTTTACGGTTAACCACGCGATTTCTCTGGAAAAATTGAAAGAATTGAGTCATAACGGCGCCGCCTTAACGGCATTGTTAGCTTTGAGAGCGGCGCTGGACGACATCCCGGCCCTTACCCTCACAGCTGATGAAGCGCAGCGATTGCGCGCCGGCCAAAGTATGATGATACGGCCTCAGCATATTGACCTCCTCGAAGCGGAACTTATTTTCGCTGAACATCAGGGCGTTGCTGTTGCCTTAATCGAACCTAACGCCGGCAGTTTTCGCGTAGTGCGCGGCTTTCACTTCTAATCAAGAGAGGAGACCCCGATGTCGAAACCAGCTGAGCGCAAACAAGCGCTAATTCAAAAGCATGCCCGTCAAAAAGGCGATACAGGTTCACCTGAAGTTCAAGTAGCTTTACTCACGGACCGCATCAACCATCTAACCGCACATTTTGAGGTTCATTCAAAGGACCATCATTCACGTCGCGGTCTTCTGATGTTGGTTGGTAATCGTCGCCGTTTACTTAACTATCTCAAGAAAACCAACCTCACCAGTTATGAAAAGCTGATTGTTGAGTTAGGTTTACGTAAGTGATTATGTCGCCAAAAGCGGCCTTTGACTATGTAAACGTCATCTCTTCTTTAGGAGAGATGACGTTTTACCCTACTTATCATCAAAAAAATCATGATCCGCTCTTCGGGCGATCTTGCAAAGATTCATGAAGCTACACGCAGCATGAAGGCCGTTCGGCATGGGGCCGTTCGGGACTCTCACAGGGGTTTGGACCCCAGAGGAACATAGAATGTTTAAAGTTTATCGTAAGGAAATGGATTGGGGCGGCCGCAAGCTTACCCTTGAAACAGGTCGTATTGCCCGTCAAGCGGATGGGGCTGTCCTCGCAACACTTGGGGGCACAACTGTTTTATGTACAGTTGTAGGAGCCGCAACACCTAAGGAAGGTCAAGATTTTTTCCCGCTCACTGTTAATTATCAAGAAAAAACTTTTGCTGCCGGCAAAATTCCAGGTGGCTATTTTAAGCGCGAAGGTCGTCCGAGCGAAAATGAAACGCTGGTTAGTCGTTTAATCGATCGCCCTATTCGCCCTCTTTTCCCAGAAGGTTATCTGTGTGACACGCAAGTTATTGCGACTGTTCTAAGCCATGACCTTGAAAATAATCCTGATGTTGTTGCAATGGTAGGATGTTCCGCTGCTCTAACAATCTCAGGCATTCCCTTTCTAGGACCTATTGCCGCCGCTCGTGTTGGATATAAAGACGGTCAATTTATCCTCAATCCGACAACCGTTGAAATGGAAACATCCGAGCTTGAGCTTGTTGTCGCTGGCACCAAAGAAGGCGTACTCATGGTTGAGTCCGAAGCCAAAGAGCTGTCGGAAGATATCATGCTTGATGGCGTAATGTTTGGTTATAAGAGTTTTCAACCCGTCATCGACCTGATCATTAGCTTAGCCGAAATGGCCGCTAAAGAGCCGCGTGATTTACCACCCCCCGCTTATGATAAAAAGGCGCTTCAAGAAAAGCTCAAAGCTGTTGTGGGATCGGAAATTGCCGATGCTTATAACGAAACGGCCAAACAAATTCGTTATAGCAAACTTGATGCCGCAAAAGCGAAAGCAAAGAGCTCAATACCTGCAGATGTCTATACACCTGAACAAGTCATCGAAGGTGTTGAACAACTCAAATATGATCATGTCCGTGGCATGATTCTCGATAAAGGCCGTCGTATTGATGGTCGCGATACCAAGACGGTACGTCCCATTGTGTGTGAAATTGGTGTTCTTCCCCGTGCTCATGGCTCGGCCCTTTTCACGCGTGGTGAAACACAAGCCTTGGTTGTCACAACACTTGGAACAGGTCAGGATGAACAAATCATCGATGCCCTAACCGGTGAATATCGTGAATCTTTTATGCTCCATTATAATTTTCCTCCCTACTCGGTCGGCGAAACCGGACGCATGGGAAGTCCAGGACGTCGCGAGATCGGCCACGGCAAGCTCGCTTGGCGTGCTGTTCGTCCCTTGTTGCCGCCTAAGGACAAATTTCCATACACAATCCGCGTTGTATCAGAAATTACCGAGTCCAATGGTTCAAGTTCCATGGCCACTGTCTGTGGATCTTCTCTTTCTTTGATGGATGCTGGCGTACCTTTGCCTGCTCCTGTTGCAGGTATAGCCATGGGTCTTATTAAGGAAAGCCGTGGTTTTGCTGTTTTGTCCGATATCTTGGGTGATGAAGATCATCTCGGCGACATGGACTTTAAGGTGGCGGGCACAGAAAAAGGCGTGACCTCTCTCCAAATGGATATCAAAATTACTTCAATTACCGAAGAAATTATGAAAATTGCTTTGGGTCAGGCAAAAGATGGACGTTTACACATCTTGGGTGAAATGGCTAAAGCCATTAATACAGCCCGCGATGGTGTCAGCGCCAATGCCCCGCGCATCACAACCTTCACCATTCCCAAAGACAAGATTCGTGAAGTTATTGGCAGTGGCGGAAAGGTCATTCGCGAAATATGTGAAACAACCGGTGCTAAAATCGATATCGAAGATGACGGTACGATCAAAGTGGCCGCTGTGGACACAAAAGCAGGAGATGCAGCTGTGGCCTGGATTAAGGGCATTGTATCTGAACCTGAAATAAATGTTATCTATACAGGTAAAGTGGTCAAAGTTGTTGATTTTGGAGCCTTTGTAAACTTTATGGGCTCACGCGATGGTCTTGTTCATATATCGGAAATCGCTCCTCAACGCATTGCCAAAGTATCAGACGTCGTCAATGTCGGCGACGAAGTTCGCGTTAAAGTTCTTGGGATTGATGATCGTGGCAAAGTAAAATTGTCCATGAAATCTGTCGATCAAGTAACCGGGGAAGATATTAGCCAAGGTATTGCTGGCTAAATCACCTGTTTTTTACAAAGAACCGGCATCGCCCACGGGGAGGTGCCGGTTTTTTGTTGTCTCGAGAATTCGATACAGGATTTTTGACGTTGTTTTTTGCAGATTTTTGCCTAATGTTGGCTATCAACTTTCTATACTTACAATCATCGTGCCATGAAAATTCTGATCACAGTCAAACGTGTTATTGATTACAATGTTAAGATCCGCATTAAGCCGGATCAAAGTGGTGTGGAAACATCGAATGTTAAAATGTCGATGAATCCCTTTGATGAGATCGCTGTCGAAGAAGCTGTGCGTTTAAAAGAAAAAGGCATAGCTACAGAAACCGTTGCCGTCACAATGGGCCCCACCCAAGCTCAAGAAACATTGCGAACCGCTATGGCTATGGGAATAGACAGAGCCATTTATGTGCCCGTTGACACCGAAACACAGTCCCTCAGCGTTGCCAAAGCCCTACAAAGAATTATTGCCAAGGAAAAACCTGATCTTGTGATCATGGGCAAACAAGCGATTGATAATGATAGCAGTCAGACAGGCCCTATGTTAGCAGCGCTGTTAGGCTGGCCTCAAGGGACCTTTGCATCAAAACTTGAAATCGTGGAGGGCAAAGCACGTGTTACGCGCGAAGTCGATGGAGGGCTTGAAACCCTCGAGCTTCAGTTACCCGCTCTTATTACCACGGATTTACGTCTCAATGAACCGCGTTACGCATCCCTGCCGAATATCATGAAGGCAAAGAAAAAAACCCTTGAAGTCACAACCCCCGAGCAGCTGGGTGTTGATTTTACATCACGTATTACCACGCAGAAAGTGGTCGAGCCCCCCCCGCGTAAAGGCGGCATTAAAGTTCCGGATATTGCAACATTGCTTGATAAACTTCGTAACGAAGCTAAAGTCATCTAAGGATCATCATGTCTATTCTCATTATTGCCGAACATGATCATAAAACGATCAAACCATGCACATTTCATGTCATTAAAGCAGCATCAAAATTAAACCAGCCTCTCACGCTACTTGTGGCGGGCTATGAGGCTTCGTCGGTCGCCGAAGCCGCCACTAAAGTATATGGAATTAGCCACGTTCTCTATGTTGATGATCAAGCTTATGCTTCTTTTCTTGCTGAAAATATGGGCCTTTTGATAGCCAAACTTGCCCCAGACTTTACCCATGTTATGGTGGCCGCCACGAGCTATGGAAAAAATTTTCTGCCCCGTGCAGCGGCTCTTTGTGATGTTGGACAAATTTCAGACGTTATTAGCCTTGAAAGCGCCGATACATTTATACGCCCCATCTATGCAGGCAATGCTCTTGCTACCGTCACATCACAAGACAAAATAAAATTTATCACCGTGAGAACGACCGCTTTTGAGGCCGTCCCTAGCACAGGCGGGCAAGCAACGATTGCCCGGCTTGAAGGAACTGGCGACAGCGGAACATCGCGTTTTATTAGTGCGGAGCTCTCTAAATCAGAACGACCCGAATTAACAGCCGCGCGCGTTATTGTTTCTGGAGGACGAGCCTTAGGTTCGGGCGATAATTTTAAAAAGATTCTTGAACCTCTAGCCGATAAACTCAATGCCGCTCTTGGCGCTTCGCGTGCCGCCGTTGATGCTGGCTATGTACCCAATGACTATCAAGTTGGCCAAACAGGTAAAGTCGTTGCACCCGATCTCTATATTGCCATTGGTATTTCAGGAGCCATTCAACATCTGGCGGGCATGAAGGGGAGTAAAACCATTGTGGCGATTAACAAAGATCCAGAAGCTCCCATCTTTAATGTCGCCGATTATGGTCTTGTCGGCGACCTTTTTGATATTGTTCCAGAGCTGACAAAAGCCCTCGGGTAAAAATCTCCTTTGTACAGCGAGAAGATGAGGTTTCTTTTCTCACACATTATTTTGACGAATGGATTTGAGATAGGCGAAGAAGATCCCCTGTAAAACGTCTTGCCAATATCCCGACGACCATGACTATACTGGGATATGATGAATTCTGTGACACTTCTTGGTATTGATCCGGGTCTTCGGCATACGGGCTGGGGCGTTATTGTTCAGGCTGGCAATCACTTATCTTATGTGGGTGCAGGGCGCATTAATCCTGATTGTGATTTACCGATGGCCAATCGGTTAGCTATGTTAGCTGAGCAATTACGCGATGTGATCATACGCTACCACCCTGATGAGGCGGCTATTGAGGAAACTTTTGTTAATAAAAACGCCGCTTCAGCGTTAAAATTAGGGCAAGCCCGCGGTGCAGCTATATTAACAATGGCTCAAGCCGGTTTACCGGTAGCTGAATATGCCGCAAATCGAATTAAACAATCCCTGACAGGATATGGACATGCCGACAAAACGCAAATTCAAACAATGATTGGTATTTTATTACCAGGCTCTGGTAAACTGGCGACAGATGCTGCGGACGCTCTTGCGGTTGCTATCGCCCACGCGCATCATCGTGACACGCACCATTTAAAGGTAAGGGCATGATTGGAAAATTGTCCGGAATCATTGATACTCTTTCAGGATCTCATGTCATCGTCGATGTTCAAGGGGTTGGATATGTTGTGACTTGTTCCGCCCGAACACTGCGTGAAATAGGTCCCATCGCTTCGCCTGTTTCACTCTTAATCGAAACCCATGTACGCGAAGACGCCATTAATCTTTATGGTTTTAAGGATAGTCAGGAACAAAGTTGGTTTCGCCTGCTTACAACCGTTCAAGGTGTCGGCGCCAAAGTTGGATTGGCTCTCTTAAGCGCCCTATCTCCTGAACAACTCGGCCATGTTATCGCTTCACAAGACAAAACCGCTCTCACACAAGCGGAGGGTGTTGGCCCCAAACTTGCTCTTCGCTTGGTAACCGAATTGAAAGATAAAGTAGCAACTTTCGTAAATCTTCCTTCGCCTCAACGTGGGCCAACAAGCGGATCATCCCAGGACGATGCTTCAACTAATCTTGCGCGTGATGCGCTTTCCGCACTCGTCAATTTAGGCTATCGCCGCGCTGAAGCTTTTGCAGTCATTTCTGCCATTACACAGCAAAAGAATGCCCTACGTCTTGATGAGCTGATCCGTCTTAGCCTGGCCGAACTCAGTCGAAAGGACAGTGCTGCATGACACCATCTTCACCTGTTGCGCCACGCTTGGTAACAACCGAAGCTCTCCCCCTTGAAATCCAAGATGTTGCCTTGCGCCCCCAAAGGCTTGCTGATTTTATTGGTCAAGCTAGTCTTCGTGCTAATCTTGAGGTTTTTATCCAAGCCGCCAAAGGACGGCAGCAGGCTCTCGATCACGTCTTATTATTTGGGCCACCTGGTCTTGGTAAAACAACTCTTGCACAGATCATTGCGAAAGAATTAGGCATAGGGTTTCGGAGCACATCAGGTCCCGTCATTGCCCGTGCCGGGGATCTCGCTGCATTGCTGACGAATTTACAGCCCCATGATGTTTTGTTCATCGATGAAATTCATCGTCTGTCCCCTGTTGTTGAAGAAATTCTTTACCCTGCCATGGAGGATTTTCAACTGGATCTTATGATAGGCGAGGGACCGGCTGCTCGATCTGTACGCATCGATCTTCCCCCCTTTACACTTATCGGCGCAACAACACGCAGTGGTCTGATTACACGCCCTTTGCGCGAACGTTTTGGCATTCCCTTGCGTATGCAATTTTATACGCCCGAGGAATTACAAAAAATCGTCAGTCGTGCGGCGCTTAAGCTTGATATGCCGCTCAGTCCCGATGGAGCCGCTGAAATCGCCCGCCGTGCCCGCGGAACGCCGCGTGTTGCAGGTCGGCTCCTCCGTCGTGTGCGTGATTTTGCCGTTGTCGCTGGCCATAAGCTTATTGATGCTCAAGCCGCCGATGCCGCACTTATGCGTCTTGAAGTCGACCGCCTTGGTTTTGATGCTATGGACCGCCGTTATCTAGGTATTATTGCTGAAAACTACGGTGGCGGACCCGTCGGCGTTGAAACCCTTGCAGCAGCTTTATCGGAACAACGCGACGTTTTAGAAGAAGTCATTGAGCCCTATCTTATTCAGCAAGGTCTTTTGCAACGTACCCCACGTGGACGCGTGTTGACGGAAGGCGGGTATAGGCATTTGGATATCCCCGTTCCCCTGCGGCGCTCTCTAGATTGGGAGCCTCTTTCGGAAAGCCAAGAGAACGATGAGTAACCCTTCCTCAACATCGTCCTCCTTTGTCTTACCTATTCGTATATATTATGAAGATACAGATGCTGCAGGTATTGTTTATCATGCAAATTATATTAAGTTTGCAGAACGGTGCCGTACCGAATGGCTGCGGAGCCTCGGTTATGATCATGGGAGTATCCTCAAAGAGTTTGGCATTTACTTTGTCATTAAGCATCTTACAATCGATTACAAAGCACCGGCTTTATTGGACAATTATCTTAGTGTTCACACTCATCTTGAAACAATGGGTCATACATCTCTTACAATCCATCAGGATATTTTTCGTGATGAAACCCTTATCGCTGACCTTAAGGTCGTGATCGTAACCGTTAACCTTGAGGGGCAGCCCCAGCGTATCCCGCCCCAATTACGCCAAATTTTTAGTCCACAAACTTTATAAATGGGCATTTCGCCATTGCGAAGCGCCAACTTCACCCATATTGTGGGCACGAACACCTACACTGTCCCTTTTCGTATAGATCCTTGACATGGAGCATTTTTGACGATGGATCCCCAAACCATAAATTCCGTTCAACTCGCTGGTTCAATTGCCACGAATGACATGTCTATCATGGGCCTTTTTGGCCATGCCGATTTTATCGGTAAGATTGTTATTATGGGGCTTCTTATAATCTCCGTTTTTACATGGGCCATTATATTTGATAAAATTGTTAAACTGGCGCGCCTTAAGGCAAAAGCTACTTATTTTGAAGAGCGTTTTTGGTCTTCAGGATCTCTTGATTTTCTTTATGACAAAATCAAACGGCCCGCGGATCCGATGCAGGCTGTTTTTGTGGCGGGCATGAAAGAATGGCGTAGCGCCCACGACAAGGGGCTTTTTAACAATCCGGCCAATCGCAACAATATTCAGGCTCGTGTTGATCGTATCCTTCAAGTAACCATTGGGCGTGAAATGGCTGCCGTTGAAACCTGGATGACTTTTTTGGCCTCTGTCGGTTCCGTGGCACCTTTTATTGGTCTTTTCGGTACAGTATGGGGAATCATGCATAGTTTTATAGGTATCGCACAGGCCCAAAATACAAGCCTTGCTGTGGTCGCGCCGGGTATTGCTGAATCGCTTTTGGCCACAGCTATTGGTCTTGTTGCAGCGATCCCCGCAACAGCGGCCTACAATAAATTTTCAACAGAAATAGGCCGTTATGGTGCTCGTCTCGATAATTTTGCCAATGATTTTGTAGCCACGCTCTCACGAAATCTTGAAGAAATTCGTCCCGATCACACCCCTGAACGTAACGAAGGAGAAGTCGGATGGCGGCGCAAATAATGTCATCGCAGGGTCGCGGGCGTGGCCGACGCGGCGCCTATCGTCCCATGTCTGAAATCAATGTAACGCCTTTTGTGGACGTTATGTTGGTTTTGCTGATTGTCTTTATGGTCACAGCCCCTCTGATGACAGTCGCCGTTCCCATTGATCTTCCTAAAATACAAGCCCGCTCGGTAAGCCAGAACAAAGAGCCTCTGGTCGTGAGCATTGATGCAGCTGGAAAAGTCTATCTGCAGGAAAAAAATATGCCCTTGGATGATTTGGTACCAAAATTACGCGCCATAACCCAAGCCAATCCAGATACACGTATTTTCGTACGTGGGGACAAAGGCGTCACCTATGGACGTATTATGGAAGTCATGGGAACAATTAGTGCCGCCGGTTTTAACAAGGTGGCCCTGGTGGCCGATTTGCCCCGTTCCGATGGATCGCGATCGCGTTAGTTATGAAAACAACGACCCAAAATGACAGTTTCAATAAAAGTTTGATCGCCTCAGGTGGTCTGCATTTTTTATTGATATTGTTTATGTATTACGGTCTACCCATTCTTTTTAAACCCCTTCCTTCGCATCATGACCCTGTTCCGTTTGAAATTGTCGAGATTGCGGATCTGACAAACACACGTATTAAAGACAGGGAAGAAGAGCCAAAACCACCGCAGCCAGTTGCAAAGCCTTCGCCCCCGATCCCCGCCCAACCAACACCTCAACCGCCACAACCACCAACGAAAGCAGCCCCTCCCAAAGAAGTGGCTCCCCTTGAAAAAGTCGAAGCTCTCAAAGTGAAGCCAGTTGAGAAAAACAAACCCCAAGAAGCTCCCAAGCCTCAACAAGATCTTCTCGCCAGCGTTCTTAAAAATGTTGCAAAACTAAAGCCCCCTGAACAAAAAGCAACGCCCGATACGAAGGCCAATGCACAACAGACGCCGCAGGAAGCCAAAAGCATGGCCCCCGCCTTATCCAATCGTCTCACAATCACAGAGGAAGATTTGCTACGGCGACAAATGCAGCAATGCTGGAATATGCCGATCGGGGCTCGCGATGCTCAAAAATTAATTGTGGAAGTTATTATTGATGTTAACCAGGATCGCACGGTACAACATGCCGAAGTTGTTGACCAAGCCCGCATGATGTCCGATAGTTTTTTCCGCGCCGCTGCCGAAGCTGCGTTACGAGCCCTTCGCAATCCCCAATGTAGTCCGCTCGCTTTACCCGCGGATAAATATGAGCAATGGAAACGCATCGATTTTACTTTTGATCCAAGGGATATGTTATGAAGCATCACACGGGAAGTTCTTTGATCCTCCGAGGCCGTTTCGTGGCCACTCTTTTGAGCCTCATTCTCTCGGTTTTTTGGTGCGCCGGGGCTCATGCTGATATTAAAGTGGATATTACGATTGGCGTTGTAGAACCCATTCCTATTGCGATCCCATCTTTCTATGGCTCCTCGGCAAACGATGCTCAGTACGGACGAAATATCGCCGAGGTTGTCAACAGTGATCTCGTCCGTTCAGGTCTATTTTCAGCCATCGATCCCCATTCGTTCGTGCAAGATGCAGATTCTCTTCTCGTCGCCCCTCATTTTGCGGATTGGCGCGTTCTTAATGCGCAAGGACTTGTCGTTGGCAAAGTTGAAGCGCAACCCGACGGCCGTCTTAAAGTAGAATTTCGTCTTTGGGATGTCTTTGGTGAACAGCAGATGACGGGCCTTGCTTATTTCACTGTTCCAAATAATTGGCGGCGCGTTGCCCATATTGTTGCGGATGCCATATACAAAAGGATCACGGGCGAAGATGGTTATTTTGATACACGCATTGTGTATATTTCTGAAACAGGTCCCGGAACAAATAAAGTCAAACGTCTTGCCATTATGGATCAAGATGGTGAAAACAACCATGTTCTCAGTGACGGTCGAGCCATTGTTTTAACTCCGCGTTTCTCGCCCACCATGCAAGAAATTACTTATATGGCTTACTATAATAACCGTCCTCGCGTTTATCTTTTTAATATCGATACAGGTCGCCAAGACGTTTTAGGTGATTTTGCCAATATGACATTTGCTCCCCGTTTCTCACCCGATGGCAATCGCGTCATCTTTAGTCTTTCGGAACAAGGAAACTCCAATATTTACACGATGGATATACGAACACATCATATTCAACAATTGACGACAGGTAATGCCATCAGCACAGGTCCTTGTTACTCACCCGATGGACAAAACATTACTTTTGAATCCGATCGTGGTGGATCTCAGCAAATTTATACCATGCGTGCCAATGGAAGTGATGTTCAACGTATTAGTTTTGGTGAGGGAAATTATGGAACCCCTGTTTGGTCACCACGAGGTGATTTGATTGCCTTCACCAAACTTCATCAAGGCCACTTCTACATTGGTGTCATGCGTCCGGATGGCTCCGGCGAGCGCGAACTCACCGAAGCCTATCATGTCGAAGGTCCAACATGGGCACCCAATGGACGTGTTTTAATGTATTTCAAAGAATTAGTCTCAGGACCTGGGGGACGCGATCGTGAAACCAAGCTCTACTCCATTGACCTAACAGGTTATAATGAGCGTGTTGTTCCAACACCAACCGATGCTTCGGACCCCGCTTGGTCACCGCTTTTGCCTTGATTTGGCCATCAAGCGTTGCAATCCTGTCACGGCCTTACAATCAATTGTTAAAGCAAGAATTTTTATGGGATGGGACTTGATTAACCCAGTGTAAGGCGTTAGTTTCCCTTGCAGATTTGCTTATGAAATGTCTGAATTAGGGCTTTAATGATAAAAAAAGGGCCTATCATTAGTAAATCAAAGGCGCTATTTAGCGTTAATCGTTCAACAATCCTATCTCGGCATCCGCCAGAGGTTCATGAAGGGGGTAAATATGTTTAAGAAGCTTTTGTGCCTTGCGGCGGCACTCGTTTTGGTTTCAGCTTGCGATACACTAGGTCTTGGTGATGGCTCAGGTGGGGCAAATGGTTCAGGTGGCAATGGCCGTATGGGCGCTGCCGCTCCAGGTACTCAAGATGAACTCGTCGTTAATGTTGGCGATCGTGTTTTCTTTGGTTTTGATAAATCTGATTTAAGCTCCGAAGCTCGTGCAACGCTTGACCGTCAATCCGCTTGGTTGAAGAAATATGGCAGCGTTAAAGTCACGGTCGAAGGTCATGCCGACGAACGTGGTACACGCGAATACAACTTGGCTCTTGGCGAACGCCGCGCAACGGCTGTTAAGAATTATCTCGTCGCCGCTGGTATCTCAGCTGCACGCGTTAAGACAATCAGCTATGGCAAAGAACGTCCAGCCGTCATTGGTAACAATGAAGCGGCATGGGCTCAGAACCGCCGTGGTGTTACTGTTGTTACACCGTAAGATCGATATCGTTTAAGATTAAAGCCCGCAATTAAAAGTTGCGGGCTTTTTCTTTGTCCAGAATCTGAGACGAATGAATATATTGATAGATGTCGACAATCGCAGCTAAAATTCAAATGGCATGATCGTCGGATAAATCAAAAGCTAACTTCGTAGCCGCTTGATAATATCATCGAGCTGGTCAAGGTCCTTATAAAACACGGTTAAGGAACCTGCTTTACCTTGTGTGCTTATTTTGACCTTGAGGCCGATCAGGCGTTCGAGTTCTTTCTCAAGTAGCAATGTATCCGCGGCTTCTTTAGCGGCCCCTGGAACTTGCTTGCGCGCGTGGATCTGGCGATTTTCGATATGTTTTTTTGCCAACTCTTCGGCCTGACGTACATTAAGACCCTTTTTAACAATCTCTTGAGCCAACTGTGTTGGATCGCGTGCTGGTATCAAAGCCCGCGCGTGTCCCATGGTAATCGTCCCGCTGCTGATCATCTGCTTAACAGCTTGAGGCAATGTCAGAATACGCAACATATTGGCGATATGCGGCCGGCTTTTGCCAACGACTTTAGCCAGACCTTCTTGGGTATGATTAAACTCATCCATCAAGCGTTGGTAGCCTTCAGCTTCTTCGAGCGGCGATAAATCTTGGCGTTGAACATTTTCGATAAGACCAAATTCTAAGGCTTCACGATCCGTCAATTCACGAACCACCACGGGGACATCATGAAGACCCGCGATTTGTGCCGCACGCCATCGCCTCTCGCCCGCGATAATTTCATACGCATCTTTTGTTTCAGAAATAGGTCGAACAACAAGCGGTTCTAAGATGCCCCGTTCACGAATAGAATCAGCCAATCCCTGAAGTGCCTCTTCATCAAAATAGCGGCGCGGTTGATAGGCCCCTGGCTGTAACCATGAGAGACTCATAAGGCGAGGTCCCCGATCAGGGCCAGTCCCCACAACAGTTGCGGCCTTCGGCGGCTGATAGGATGCATCCGCATCACCAAAGAGAGCGGATAATCCACGTCCAAGCGGCGAGGGTTTAGCGATCTGGTTCATGATTTAATATCCTTTAATAATGTTATTAGATGGCGACGAAGAAATGATCATTGTTTAGTTACCAACGGCTTGTTTTATAAAAGCGTAAGTTGTCTCGGCTAAAGCCGCCTCACGTTTAAGTACTTCACTTGCTAAATGCATATACGAACGACTACCTGAACATTTTAGGTCATAAAGCAACACAGGCTTGCCATGAGAGGGGGCTTCGGACACACGTACATTACGCGGGATTACAGTCTCATAAACACGATCACCAAAATAGGCGCGAACATCGCGTGCAACAGCATCCGATAAACCATTGCGCTTGTCATACATTGTTAAAACTACGCCTTGTATTTCAAGCGCTGAATTAAATCGCGCCCGTACCGCATCAATTGTTTGCAAAAGACTTGTCATCCCTTCAAGGGCATAAAATTCAACTTGCAGCGGCACAAGGAGAGCGTCGGCGGCCACAAGAGCGTTTAGTGTAATAAGATTGAGAGATGGTGGACAATCAATCAACATAAAATCATAATCTTTTGAACTTCGTGCTAAAGCATCTTGCATACGAAATTCGCGGCGTTCCGTTGTAACAAGTTGTATTTCAGCGCCCGCTAAATCGGCGGAGGACGTAATAATGGATAAATTTGGAATGAGTGTGGGGCGAGCAACATCTTCAACAGATAGACCATCAAACATTAACTCATAGCAGCCCGTCCCTCGTTCGGCACGAGGCAAGCCAAATCCCGTCGAAGCATTGCCTTGCGGGTCGGCATCAACAATGAGAACGCGCTTGCCAACAGCCGCCATTGCGGTTGCAAGATTGACCGTCGTTGTCGTTTTACCGACACCGCCTTTTTGGTTGACAACAGCAATAACCCTGCATTTGTTGGGAGAGGGCGTTGGCATCTTAGATATGCCGCCTTTTGAGCGATGGGACATGTTTATATTTTAAATCCCTCAGGATTAAAACACTTCCAGTATTATCGCTAAGGCTTGGAAGCTTATCGCATTCAAATGTCCAATGTTTCTTTGATTCTGTCAATTCGGCATCGGCGTTCTTTCCTTTAAGAAAAAGACACAGGCTATCTTCTTTGGTTAAACGATTGGCCAATTTTAACAAATCTGGTAGAGGCGAAAGAGCACGCGCCGTGATGACGTCAGCTTTGAGTGTTTTGGTTTCTTCGACACGTTGCTGTAATACGGTTGCATCCAGCTTAAGTTCTTGAATTACTTCACGTAAGAAATTAGCCTTTTTCCCTGTTGCCTCGATTAAAATAACATGGGGTGCCCCCATGATGCTCAAAACAAGGCCTGGAAATCCGGCACCGCTGCCCATATCGGCAGTGTTTTTGGCACTTTTTGGCATTGAATTAATGAGTTGTGCACAATCAATAAAGTGTCGCGACCAAATATGCGGTAAAGTGCTTTTGGCAACAAGGTTAAATTTTTGGCCCCAATCTTGTAAAAGTTTAGCATAGAGATCAAGCTTCCCAAGCGTTTCATATGAAACCTGGAAATGACTTATGAATTGCTCGCGTTCACTATCTTGCATGGGGCTTATCTATCTAGGCTGCTGATGTTTGGCCTGTTGGAGCTTCTTTACGAACATAACGCAAAAGAGCCACAAGAGCTGCGGGGGTCATACCAGGTATGCGTGACGCAGCCCCGAGAGTCTCAGGCCTTACTTTAAGTAGTTTCTGTCGAATTTCAGAGGATAGGCTTCCAATAGCATAAACATCAAGGTCTAAAGGCAATAATAAATTTTCATCCTTATGGAAAGCTCGAATGTCGATCTCCTGACGCTCCATGTAGCCGGCATATTTTCCATCAATCTCAAGTTGTTCAACAATAAGAGGGTCAATAGCACATAATTGAGGCCAGATACGGGTGAGCTGATCAAAGGTCACTTGGGGGTAAGAGAGGAGCTCAAGAGCCGATCGCCATACGCCGTCCGCATTGATGGGCAATCCCTGTTGAGTTAATCGGTGTGGTGTTGATTTAAGGTTGCTAGCAAGCTCACGCGCCGCCTTAAGATTAGCCATTTTTGATTGAAAAACTTTTTCCCTTTCCGATCCAACACATCCTAATTGTAGTCCTATTTCTGTAAGACGCTGATCGGCATTATCAGCTCTTAGTGTCAACCTATATTCAGCGCGCGACGTAAACATGCGGTAAGGTTCTGCCGTGCCAAGCGTAACCAAATCGTCAATCATGACCCCAATATAAGCTTGGGAGCGCTTCAGCGTGAATGTTCCGTATGAAACATCCGACTTAAGCGCGGCATTAAGACCAGCCATAAGACCTTGCGCAGCGGCCTCTTCATAACCTGTTGTTCCATTAATTTGGCCCGCGAAGAATAGTCCAGGAACTCTTTTTGTTTCAAGGGTTTGTCTCAGTTCTCGGGGGTCACAATAGTCATATTCAATAGCATAACCGACACGTAAAATATTGACCTTCTCAAGGCCCGTAATCGAATGAATAAAATCAGACTGAACATCCCTTGGAAGTGAGGTCGAAATGCCATTGGGATATACTGTAAAATCGTCAATACCTTCCGGTTCTAGAAAAATTTGGTGCCGTTCTTTATCTGAAAATCGTACGACCTTATCTTCGATGGAGGGGCAATAGCGAGGACCAATTCCGACGATTTGCCCAGAATACATAGGTGACCGGTGAAGATTGGAACGAATAATATCATGAGTCTTTTGGGTCGTATGTGTAATACCACACTTAATTTGTGGATTCACAATTGCCTTTGTTAAACTCGAAAAGGGGACTGGGGGGTCATCACCCGCTTGCTGTTCAAGAGATGCCCAATCAATCGTTCGACCATCGAGGCGTGCGGGCGTTCCTGTTTTAAGCCTTGAAAGAGGAAACCCGAGTCTTTTCAATGTGTTACTTAGGCCTATAGATGGTTTCTCATTGTGACGACCCGCTGGCGTCTTTTCTTCTCCTATATGAATAAGGCCCTGAAGAAATGTCCCCGTCGTTATGACAACAGACGTACTATGTATTACTTCACCCGTTGCGGTCACGATGCCTTGGAGTATTCCCTTGTCCGATATAAGAAGGTCTTCAACCGACAAGGGCCGAATGGTCAAGTTGGCCTGATTAAAGAGAATGTCTTGCATAGCCTGGCGATAAAGCTTGCGATCAGCTTGAGCCCGAGGCCCTCTTACGGCGGGTCCCTTACTGCGATTTAAGACTCGAAATTGTATGCCAGCTCGATCCGCAACGCGACCCATCACACCATCCAAAGCGTCGATTTCACGAACAAGATGGCCCTTGCCAAGCCCGCCAATCGCAGGATTACATGACATTTCACCAAGGGTCTCAATTTTATGTGTTGCAAGAAGCGTTCGGGCGCCCATACGCGCAGCGGCCGCAGCGGCTTCACATCCTGCATGGCCACCCCCGACCACTATGACATCAAATTTCTCCATGACGCGAAGATAGTGAAATTACCAAGCAAAATCAAAGATATTATGTGCTCTATGCTTTCTTTGATAAATTGTTTCGATTTATTAACGATATAGTGATGAATCCTTGTTAACATCCAGATAAGACTAAGAATTCGGTGCGTTTCATGTGGAACAGACCGAAAGGATCAATGCAAGGGAGCACGTGTCTTGGCCAGAAAGGCCTGGTATATATGGCAAAGTCAATAACGATAGCTGCATTGCGTAAGCATCTTGAAAATGCCAAAGCCAAAATTTCGCTCGAAAAATCAACCCTTCTCAACCTCAATCCCCTAAAAGATACCTTTAGCCGCGAGGAATATGTCTTTGCCTATATTCGTGCTGAACGTGTTGGCATGCGGGCTATCAATCGACGATTAGGCGAGATTGATTGGTTGCCTATGAAAATTGACCCGCGCTCAGAAATTCTCGATGAAGGCCGCTCTTCTTTAAAGCGTTGGATTGTCAACACTCTTAAGAAACAACCTGATTCTGATGAATTTGGTAATGATTTTATCCATGCCATCGCTCGAAGTGGTCTCGCTTATGGCTGGGATTCGCCCACTATGATTAAACTCATGATACGCGTCGCAAATCTTTTTCGTGATTTATCCTGCTTAATTGGTCTTCTTTACTATTGTAACTGGCTTGAAGAGAATAAAATTGAAACAGCCTATATTACAGACCCGGAAAACCTAAATCGAACCGCAGAAGAAATCACAGCCCTCATTCAATCCCCCGAAATCTATCGGTATTTATGTGCCAAAGAACAAGATCATGAAGAAAACATCAAACGTCGTAAATCCCCAGCACAGCTTACAAAAAAACAACCCCCTCAACTGCGTGTTATCGAAAATACGCAATTCTACGATCCTTATAGACCCGATCCAGCGATGGTTTAGATTTCTACTTTTTAATGGGCACATCGCCCTTATCTCTCTAAAGTATGGTCATCCTTTTAAAGAGTATGGCCCCCAATGCGACTCCTTACGTTCTTCACACTTATTCTCCTTGGCTTTTTTCATGTAAACCCTAGTCGCGCGGATGAAGACATAACATTGTTTGCCATAGCCATGTATGGCACTCCAAAATATAAAGAAGCCTTCACGCATTTTGATTATGTTAATCCAAATGCCCCCAAAGGAGGCACACTCAAACTCGCTGCAAACGGCACTTTTGATAGCCTTAATCCCTTTATCATCCGTGGCCAACCTGCTTTAGGACTCAATACGGGTTATTTATCTTTAGTATATGAGCCTCTGATGGCCCGAAGCCACGACGAGCCATTTTCACTCTATGGCCTCATTGCTGAAAGTGTAAAACTAGCCAAAGATCGATCCTCGATAATATTTAATCTCAATCCCAAAGCACGTTGGTCCGATGGCCAGTCCATCACCGCGGATGATGTACTTTTTTCCTTTGCTCTCCTTCGTGATAAAGGTCGCCCCAATCATCGTGCCTATTACAAAAAGGTCGAAAAGGCGGAAAAATTAAGCCCGCTCCAGGTACGCTTCACATTTAAACCAAACGCGGACGGTAAAGTTGATCATGAGATGCCCCTCATCATGGGGTTAATGCCCGTTCTCCCTCAGCATGACTGGTTGGATCGTACCTTTGACCAGACAACTTTACGCCCGCCCATAGGGTCAGGTCCTTATGTAATCGCGGCGCTTAATCCGGGTCGAAGCATCACCTACAGACGCAATCCTAATTATTGGGGTCGCGATCTTGCCGTCGAACGAGGGCTTCACAATTTTGATGAAATACATATCGATTATTATCGTGATGATAGCATAGCCCTCCAGGCTTTTAAGGCCGATCAATATGACATAAGGCGTGAAAACAACGCGAGCCAATGGGCTACAGCTTATGATTTTCCAGCCGTTGATGATGGGCGTGTTCTACATACCAGCCTGCCTCATCAACGCACAGAGCCTGCCGAGGGCTTCATCTTGAATACGCGTCGGGCTTTATTTAAAGACGATCTCTTGCGGGAAGCGCTTCAGTATACCTTCGATTTCAATTGGATAAATCGCAATCTTTTCCACGATCAGTTTCAACGAACTGAGAGTTATTTTCCAAATTCTGAGCTTGAGGCCCCGCTTCTGCCCGAAGGAAAAGAATTAGAAATTCTCAATCATTATCGTTCCCAATTATCCCCTGATCTCTTCACAACCCCGGTACGACCTCCCGTAATAGATGACAGTGATGATGGACTACGTAAGAATCTTTTAAAAGCGAGCGCTCTCTTGCATGGCGCCGGTTATAACTTACACAACGATCAACTTTATACACCTGGCTCGCATTTACCTGTTACATTTGAAATTTTACTGAGTGATCCAAGTGAAGAAAAAATTGCACTTCATTGGGCCCATATTCTGAAACGCTTAGGTATCTCTGCACGAGTCCACACAATTGATAGCGCCCAATACCAGGCACGATTAGCTCAGTTTGATTATGATATTACCGTCAACAGATGGTTCAATAGTTTATCTCCTGGCAACGAACAAATGAACTTTTGGGGAAGCGCTGCTGCCCACGAACCCGGAAGCCGTAATTATCCAGGCATACAGAATCCGATTATTGATTCCATCGCGGCCACACTACCAAGCTCCTCAACACGTGAGGAGCTCGTGGCGATCACACATGCTCTGGATCGGCTTCTAAT
>Ga0302277_1000771_pt1 | contig 24300 bp, 20 predicted proteins | sample III_Bog_N3_1_FD_198759 | JGI IMG/M metagenome (GOLD analysis project Ga0302277, IMG submission 198759) | Peat permafrost microbial communities from Stordalen Mire near Abisko, Sweden - III_Bog_N3_1 | ecosystem: Environmental > Terrestrial > Soil > Wetlands > Peat | place: Sweden: Abisko... | reverse complement strand
TTGTTTTGAGAGCCAAAAGCGGGATATTCAACAACCTCAACAGCAGTGACGCGAACTGCGCCTGCTGCGTATGCTTTATTCACAAGCGCCAATGACTCCTCAGTCGAGGATAGCTCACCTAGTGTAACCAGCGCAAATCCGCGCTTGCGTCCGGTCTGAAGCCACTCGCGGGCTTCCATAGCATTCTTACCTGCTAAAATGGTCTCACATAAGCTTTGCATAATTATGTTATCTTTTGATCGTTCTAAGTCGCAACGAAAAAAGCTGAGCCACCGCCGACCTGCGACGTGAGCCGCGACAGCGGAACTGACAGTGCCAACGGCGGCTGGCTCCGGCGGTTAGGCATCGGGCCAACTCCAATCAGCAAGTCGTCCAATAAAATCATTGTATGGACTTCCCTCATAACCGTCTCGGAATGGTTCAATCTCAAACTCCTCAAGCACTTTGAGAGCCTCAAACACACCGACCTCGACCGCGTGCGCTAACATGCCGGCAATAACCTCACGATCTTCGGCAGACAATCGCTTGAGCAAAAGATTAATCGTGTGCTGGTCGGGGATAAAGTCTGGAGTCGCGCTCGCATTCCAAACTCCCGCGCGAACCCGTCGCGCACCAATCTGGCCTTGGCCTTCCTTGCATACCTGAACTAACTCATCAATCACATCTCGGTAAACTTGTGGTTTTTTTGGTGTGCTCATTTTAAGTGCGTGACGATGCCTAACGCCAAGCAGTGTATCTCTCAGGGAGCGGCGTGCAACCGTTCAAAATGGGTGAGGTGTTGTGAAAGGGTCCTATAATTGTGACATGATTGGTTTTCAACCATATTCCGCCGCCGCTTCCAAAAGTAGTCGCCCCCCCAATTTCCGTCCAGACTTTCGTTGCCGTCGACCAACTTGCCGATGCCAAGCAGGAATGCAGCGACTAGTTTTCTCGCATGCTTTACACGATGCATCCAAAAACCGCCGCCGGTCTTGGTCATCGCGGAAGTTTGCCTGGCCCTGGTTCCTCAGCACCATGACTTGGTAAGCCGCGTCCGTGGCAAGATTAAGATCGTTGGCGCAATCAGCCATGTCTTGTACTTAATTCGGCTCATAATGCATCAAAAAATTGCGTATCCACACCAGGAAGGCAACAACGCAAGGCCAGACCGATATTTAACCGCGAAGCGGCGGTGCCAGTTCCCAATGGTTGATTGTTTTCACTCACGCAGCCTGGAGGTCGGAATCGGCCTGAATTATCCGCTGTTGCTCGGCAAATATGCCCATTTTCATTGGCTACTCAACATAAATAAGGTTAACCCTGCATAACCCGCTTTAACTCTTTTGGTGTCCGTTCTCATTGGTACCGATTTGGCTTTTGTTTTCGGCTAGTAATCGGAGCATAAACTGGAGCATCGGCCTCGGGTCAGGTGAAATGCTGTACCCGCCGAGACTTGACATTCGGTTGGGGGTGGGAGAGTTTTTTGCGTTGGGACTTATGACCATCGCAAACAAATCCGCTCCCCTGCCTGGCGTGTTTTGCATCGGCTGGAATCTCGTGGCCAGTCTTAATACTCCGGGTTCTCTTTACATCGATCAGGAACGGCTTGTGTTCCGCGCATTATGGCGTGAATGGATATTTCCTCGAACGAGTTTGGACAGCTTCCGCATAACGCGTATCCTTTTCTGGCGCGCGATTCTCATTCGACATTCGGTTCCTCGTTATGCCCCTTTCGTAGCATTCAGACCGCATGACTTTTTAGAGGCTCAGCGGCTTCTCATAGACGCAAGCTTCCATTTTGAAAACGCTAAGGCTTAACCGCCTCCGCAGCCAAACGACGTTTTTATGTTGTCTGCAAACGTAGCCTGAAGCCCTCTTCTGAAAGTGAAAGGATCGGTCCTATAATTGTGACATGATTGGTTTTCAACCATATTCCGCCGCCGCTTCCAAGAGTAGTCGCTTCACCCCCCAATTTCCGTCCAGATTTTCGTTGCCGTCGACCAACTTGCCGACGCCAAGCAGGAATGCGGCGACCGGTCTTCTCGCATGCTTTACACGATGCATCCAAAAACGGCCGTCGGTCTTGGTCATCGCGGAAGATTACCAGGCCCTGGTTCCTGCGCACCATGACTTGGTAAGCCGCGTCCGTGGCAAGATTAAGATCGTTGGCGCAATCAGCCATGTCTTGAACTTAATTCGGCTCATAATGCGTCAAAAATTGCTTATCCACACCAGGAAGGCAACAACGCAAGGCCAGACCGATATTTAACCGCGAAGTGGCGGTGCCAGTTCCCAATGGTTGATTGTTTTCACTCACGCAGCCTGGAGGCGGAGGTCTGAATCGACCGCGGCTCGAAAAGAAAAAACCGGAAAGCGGTTTGCCGCTTTCCGGTTTGAAACTTTCAAATACCCGAATCAATGCGCTTTGTGTAGCGCGGTCATTCCAGCGTACACGGCGTTTTTGCCGAGCAATTGTTCGATGCGGAGCAATTGATTGTATTTCGCAGTACGATCGGTACGGCTCAGGGAGCCGGTCTTGATCTGGCCGCAGTTGGTGGCAACGGCGATGTCGGAGATGGTTGAATCCTCGGTTTCGCCGGAGCGATGCGAGAGGACCGCGGTGTATTTATTGGTCTGGGCGAGCGACACGGCATCCAGGGTTTCGGTCAGGGACCCAATTTGGTTCACTTTGACCAGGATGGAGTTGGCGGTGCCGGTATCGATGCCCTTTTGCAGGAACTTGACGTTGGTCACGAACAAATCGTCACCCACAAGCTGGATTTTGCCACCGAGCTTGTCGGTGAGCTTCTTCCAGGTTTTCCAGTCGCCTTCGGCGCAACCGTCTTCGATGGAGACGATCGGGTACTTGGCCACGAGCTTCGCATAAAAGTCCACCAGCTCGTCGCCGGTCAGTTTCTGGCCGCTGCTCTTCTTGAACACGTAGGTTTCGTTGCCGGTGTAAAATTCGGACGAAGCGACGTCCAGGGCGAGGTTTACTTCCTTGCCGGCCTTGTAGCCCGCATCCTTGATGGCCTGGAGGATCACTTCGATCGCGGCTTCCGCGCTGTCGAGCTTGGGAGCAAAACCGCCTTCGTCACCCACGGCGGTGGACAGGCCTTTTTTCTTGAGGACGGATTTCAGGGCATGAAAAATTTCCGTGATGGCGCGCAATCCTTCGCTGAAGGTCGCAAAACCATGCGGCTGGATCATGAATTCCTGGAAATCGATCGGGGCGTCGGAGTGGGCGCCGCCATTGATGACATTCGCCATGGGCACGGGCAACACTTTGGCATTGGGTCCGCCGAGATACTTGAACAGCGGCTGGCCGAGCGCGGCGGCGGCGGCTTTCGCGTTCGCCAAAGAGACGGCCAGGATGGCGTTGGCGCCGAGCTTGGATTTGGTTTCGGTGCCGTCGAGTTCGAGCATGGTGCGGTCGACGGTCAACTGGTCGAGCGCATCCAGGCCTTGGAGTTCGGGCAGGATTTTGTCGGTGACGTTCTTGACGGCCTTTTGGACGCCTTTGCCGAGAAAACGGCTTTTGTCGCCGTCGCGGAGTTCGATGGCTTCGTGTTCGCCGGTGCTGGCGCCGCTGGGAACCGCCGCGCGACCTGCCGCTCCGGATTCCAGGGTGACATCCACTTCCACCGTCGGGTTGCCGCGCGAATCAAGGATCTCGCGCGCCTCAATATTTTGGATTTTTGTCATATATAAAATGAAGCGAACAGCATAAAACCTGCGCCCGGCGAGTCAAGAAAAGGCGGATTAATCATTTTAATGATGGGGGCATCGCGTGGCGAGGAGCGGGCGAGGACAAATGGGGGTGGGGTGAGAGTCCCTCGAGCCCTGACTGAAACGTTCCGTCAAACCAAAGTTTGGGCTCCAGAGACTGTCGCCCCACCGGGTTAACAATTGCGCACCATCCCTGCCTGGTTCGTTGGTGTTCCGGATTCTGGTTGCGGGCGCGGAATTGATTCGCGATAATTTTGGCTGGCAATGGAGTTTGCCTTCCGAAATGGAAAACCGCCTGCTGTTCAGTGCTGATGACTCCTGCTTGGGAAGGATGGCATGGTGCTGTCCCTGAACAACCACAACCGGTCGGCTGATTGGCCGGCCCTCCCGGTGGGATTATAATTGATTATGTTCTCCTATTTATGGGTGGCGCTCGGCGGCGCAATCGGCAGCGTCTCGCGCTTCTGGCTGGCCGGGCTGATCACCGAACGTTTTGGCCAAAGTTTTCCTTGGGGGATTCTGGTCATTAACATCACCGGCTCGTTTGTCATCGGTATTTTCGCGGCATTCACCAATCCTGACGGTCCGTTAACGCCGCAAACCCGAATCTTTGCCACGCAGTTTCTCATGATCGGCATCTGCGGCGGTTTCACGACCTTTTCCTCGTTCAGCCGGGACACACTAAGACTGCTGCAGGAACGCCAATGGCTTTATGCCGGGGGAAATGTTATGTTGTCGGTAGTCCTGTGTTTGATTGCCGTCTGGCTCGGTTATATGCTCGGATCGTTGTTCAGTTCGGTTAAACAGTGACCGCCCGCCCGTCCAAAATGACGCGCTAAAATATAATATATGCAAATTCCAACCGATGCCGTGCTGCTGCGGATTTTCATCGGCGAAAGCGATCGATGGCAGCACAAGCCGCTTTATGAAGCCATTGTGCTGGCCGCGCGTGAAGCACAACTCGCCGGCGCCACCGTGCTCCGCGGGCCGATGGGATTTGGCAAATCCAGCATTGTGCATGCCTCCAAGATCATGGAGCTATCCACGGATCTGCCGCTGGTCATCGAGATCGTGGATGCCGAGGAAAAAATCAATTCTTTCCTGCCGACGTTGGACAAAATGATGGGTGGCGGACTGGTCACGTTGGAAAAAGCCAGGGTTTTGCATTATCGTTCAGGGGAGTGAAAACCATGAATGAATTAACCAATCGAGTTCAAGCGCTGCTGAAAAGCGGCGAGACACGTCCGCAAGTTTTGGAGAACGTGTTGCGCGAAGTGCTGCAGCATTTCAACTCCGAGACGGGCACCATTCACCTGCTTAATCCTGAAAAGCAATTGCTATTGCTGGCCGCACAAATTGGTTTGCCGCCGCAGATGCTTGGGATCGTCCAAACCATCCCGGTGGGCAAAGGGATTGCGGGACAGGTCGCGGCGGAAAACCGGCCGGTGACCATTTGCAATTTGCAGACGGACGCGACCGGCGTCGCCCGGCCGGGCGCCAAACAAACCGGCGTGGGCGGAGCCCTGTGTGTGCCCATGCGCCGGGGGGAAACCCTGGTGGGAACGCTGGGCATTGGAACCCTTCGCGAATACGATTACTCCGCCGCCGAAATCAATTTGCTCCAGGACGTTGCGGCGCTGGTGGCGGCCTACTGAAGACACACCGTTTCTTTTTCCAATGACGGTCAGCGCGCTTGCTTTTAAGAACTTCGTCACCATAATTGCGCGATGACCCAACCGGTGCTTGTCATCGAGCATTTGCGCGTGGATTTTCCCGAGATCGTGGCCGTCAACGATCTCTCATTAACGATTGAGAGTGGTGATATCTGCGGTCTGATTGGCCCCAATGGGGCGGGCAAAACCACCACCATGCGCGCCGTTTCGGGTTTGCAGGAGTGCACTCGCGGCCAGGTCCGGATCAACGGACATGATCTCGCAAAAGAACCGGAAAAATTGAAACGGCAACTGGGGTTCATGCCGGATTTTTGCCCGACTTACGACCAGCTGACTGCGACCGAGTTTCTGGATCATTTCGCGAGGGCCCATCAGTTGTCGCAGAAAGAAAAACGGATTCAAGAGTGTCTTGAGTTAACGTGGTTGAGCGACAAAAGCGGGGCGCTGTGCCAGGAATTGTCGCGCGGTATGAAACAACGCCTGGTGCTGGCAAAGACTCTGCTTCCCGACCCCAAGGTGTTGTTGCTGGACGAACCGGCCAGTGGACTGGACCCGCTGGGGCGCATCGAATTGCGCAAAATTCTCCTGCAGTTACATGATGCCGGCAAAGCTGTCTTGATTTCCTCCCATATCCTCTCCGAACTCTCGGGTTTCTGCAACAAAGCCGCTATCATGGAAAGGGGCAAATTGGTGATGTTCGGCGGGATCGCGGAACTGGGTCAAAAGATGACGAGTCGAAAAATCTCCCTCAAATGGCGGGCAGATGGAGAGAAGGCACTCGAAATCCTGAAAGCTGCCGACGTAATGAATATTGAAGCTCAGCCATCCGGCGCGACCTTCCAATTCAAAGGCGGGACTGAGGGGCTGGATGAATTATTGAAGTCTTTGGTTTTGCAAGGCATACGCGTCTCCGAATGGCGGGGTGCGGGCGACGATTTGGAACAAATCTTTCTGGAATCCGGCGCCAAGGAGCTCATGTGAAGCTGAACGAAAACCCCATATTCCTCACCCAAAAACGCCTGGTCCACCGTGGCGGTGTGCTGGCGGCTATCTTGATTTCCGCGATAGTGGGGCTCAGCCTGCTTTCGGGTTTGGTGGCGTACCGGGTGAATGCGTCGTATTACTTTCCCGATTTCGAAACGGCACAACAAGCCGGCAAAACGTTTTACGGCTTCACCATTGGCGTGGAGATTGTGCTGTTGGTACTCGGCGGCTTTAGCCGTATTTCCCGAACGCTCGCGGAGGAGCGCAAGGCGGGACTTTACGATAGCAACCGCTTAACCCCCCTAAAACCAACCCAAATCGTGGCAGGTTATTGGCTGGGGCCTGCTTTGCGGGAATTTTACATGGCCCTGGTCCTGGCTGGAACGGGTCTCTTGATTGTCTTGCTCGCGGGATTGCCATTGACGTTCTGGCTCGGGAGCCAGTTGTTAATCTTTGGCTCAGCGCTTTTTTTTGGCTTGCTCGCCATACCGGCGGGGCTGGGTGTGCAACGTCCACAAATTGGCGTCTTGATAGTTTTGATATTTTTTCTCATCCAGCCGTTTTCATTCTCGTTCCCGAGGTTTGTACTTACTAATTTTTTGCTGCCTTCTTACGCAATTGTAAATTTATTCACGGACGCTAAAGATTTGAGCCGAGGCAATTCTTATCAGGATTGGGCAGGTTGGCCCAGCCTGTTTGGCTTGCCGATTCCTCCGATTCTGTTGAGTCTTTGTTTGCAACTGATTCTTGGATTCTTACTCTGGCGCGGTGCCACCCGGAAAACGGCCAACCCATTCCAGCCACTAATCTTACGCCGCGAGGCGGTGGTCATTTTTGGCATTTTGCTGCTTGTGCAGCACGGTCTGATTTGGAGCTTGTGGCGGGGAAATTTCCCCGTCCCTGCAATCAACGGCGAAAAATATTTTTACGTCGTGGATACACTGTTCCCTGCCATCCAGTGTGGGACAATTTTAGTTGCCTGCATCTTCCTGGCAGCCGCCAGTCCTCAACCGGAAACCGTCCGAGTCACCGCATTACGAAGGCCCATCAAAAGCTTTGGTGAGATTTTTTCCCGCAGCGCCGTTTCCCTCGCGCTCACACTGGGCGCCATCAGCGCGGGCGTTTTGCTTTTGCAGTTCGCCCGGGGATTCACTAATTCATGGGAAGTTTACCTGGTCACGGCCGGCAATCTATTATCGACATTTTTGATTTTCGCCTTATTGCTTGAATACTGCCGGCTGCGCCATAAAAAGCGGGCGGTGGGTTTTATTGTGCTCTGGCTATTCGTACTGTGCTTCCTGCCTTTCATCCTCGCTGGAGTTTTTTACAGCAGCGCCTTTGCAAAATTGTCATTGCTTGCACCGGGGGTGGCTGCCCTTTCGATGGGGAATGGCGAAACCATACATTATTTGGCAGGGATTGTTTTCGCGCATTTCGGAATCGCCGTGCTTTTATGGATCGTGTGGCGTCGCGAGTGGCGCCAATTGCTGGCCAAGGCGACTGCCAGTCAAAATTGAATTGTCCCCCGCCCCGATTCGCGGCAAGCTGCCGGTTTATCTTATGGAGCAAGTGAATCTCGGAATTGTTGGCGGGGGAACGGTGGGCAGCGGCGTCTATGAGGCCCTGCAACGGAATGGCGCCCTGATGGCCTCGCGCCTCGGCGTCGGCCTGAATGTCGTGCGGGTGGCCGTGCGCGATCCCAAGAAGCAACGCGCAGTGAAAATCCCCCCTGCCCTTCTCACCACCGATTGGCGCGTCGTCGTCTGCGATCCGGCGGTGCATCTGGTCGCCGAGCTGGTCGGTGGCACGACGATTGCCCGGGAGGTGGTTTTGACCTCGCTCAAACTCGGCAAACCGGTCGTCACGGCCAACAAGGCCCTGCTCTCCGCCCACGGGGAGGAATTGTTTGCCGCCGCCAAGAAATACGGGACCAACCTCTATTACGAAGCCAGCGTCGCCGGGGGTATTCCCATCATCAAGTCGCTGCGCGAGGGATTTGTCGGCAACCAGATTACTGCGCTGTATGGCATCGTGAACGGCACCTGCAATTACATATTGACCCGCATGAAGCTGGAGGGTGCGGAATTTGCGAATGTCCTCGCCGACGCCCAAAAGCTGGGTTACGCCGAAACGCCGCCGGACCTGGATATTGACGGTCACGATGCAGCCCACAAAACGGGAATTCTGGCGTCGCTCGCCCACGGTTTCTGGGTGAACCCGAAAAAAATCCATGTCGAAGGTATCCGCCAGCTCACGGCGGTGGATATCAGATTTGCCGGTGAACTCGGTTACACGATCAAGCTGCTGGGGACTGTAAAGAAGCTGGAACCCGGATGCCGGGTGCAGGTCTCGGTCTATCCGACGCTGATCCCAAATTCCCACGTGCTGGCCAGCGTGAATTACGCGTTCAACGCGGTGTTTGTACGCGGGGATATCGTCGGCGATTCGCTGTTTTACGGCCGAGGCGCGGGCAAGGAAGCGACGGCCAGCGCGGTATTGAGCGATCTTGGCGATGCGGCCCTGGATTTGAAATTTGGCACCAAGCACCGGCTCCCGCCGTTTGTGCCGCACGAATATTCCGGCAAGGTCGCGCCGATTGAAGACGTGGTGTCGCAGTATTTCGTCCGGCTTAATGTCACCGACCGGCCGGGCGTGCTGGCGCGGGTGGCCACTATTTTTGGAGAATCCAACATCGGCATTTCCTCCGTCATCCAGCCGGAAGGACACGAAGGCAAAACTGTCCCCCTGATTTTCATGCTCCATTACGCCACCAACGGCGCGGTCAATCAGGCCTTGAAAAAAATTGGCCGGTTGCCGGTGATTAAAGGCAAACCGGTCATGATCCGCGTGGAATCGTTTGCTTAAGGCATCGTTTAAAACCAAGCTTTCCATGCCCCTGCTATTTCAATCGACGAACGGAGAATCCCCGGCAGTAAACCTGCGGGATGCCCTCTTAAACGGCCAGGCACCCGACCGCGGGCTCTATCTCCCGGAACATTTTCCCCGCCTGACGTCAGCGGAAATCGCCGCCTTTGCCGGCATGCCCTATCACGAAATCGCCTTCCGGGTTTTGTCGCGCTACACCAGCGGGATCATCCCGGATGGGGACCTGGCGGCCATGTGCCGGGAGGCTTATGATTTTAACATTCCGCTCGAGAAGATTCATGACCGGGTCTTTTTGATGAGGCTTGATCAGGGACCCACGGCTTCGTTCAAGGATTTTGCGGCGCTGATGATGGCGCGGATGTTCGGTTATTTTCTCCGGCAAATCGGCCAGAATCTCACCATATTGACCGCCACCAGCGGCGACACGGGTGCGGCTGTGGCCCATGCTTTCCACAAAGTTCCGGGCGTGCGGGTCATTGTCCTTTTCCCGATTACCGAGGTCAGTGACAGCCAGCGCAAACTGATGACCACCCTGCGCGACAATGTCCGCACCGTGGCGGTGGACGGGAAGTTCGATGATTGCCAGGCGATGGTTAAGCGGGCCTTTGCCGATCCCGAGCTCAAGCACATTCCGCTCTCGTCGGCCAATTCCATTAATATTGGCCGGCTGCTGCCGCAGAGCGTTTATTATTTTTACGCAGCGTCACGTCTCGCGCCGGGCGGGGAACCGATCGTGTTCTCGATACCCAGCGGCAATTTCGGGGACATGATGGGTGCGGTGATCGCCCGTGAAATGGGTTTGCCCGTCCGCAAGATCGTGGCCTCAGTGAATGACAACGATGCTTTCCCGAAATTCCTGAACAGCGGCATCTATCAAAAAATCTCGCCGTCGCGCAACTCGGTTTCCAATGCGATGAATGTCGGGCATCCGAGTAATCTGGCCCGCCTCGTGGCCCTTTACGGCGGCCAAATGGACGAAACCGGGAGGGTGCACCGGCAGCCTGACCTGGCTGCGATGCGCCGGGACTTGTTTTCCAGCTCCATTTCAAATGCCCGCACACTGACTTCCCTCAAAGAGTTCTGGGATAAATACCAGATTCTGCTCGAACCGCATGGGGTGGTGGCTTGGCAGGGATTTCTGGATTGGATCGCGCTTGAACCGCTGGGCGACTCACCTGCGGTGATCGTGGAAACCGCCAACCCGGCCAAATTCCCTGACGAAGTCGAGAAAGTGGTTGGCTGGCCGCCCGATGTACCGGAAAAAATGCAAGCCGCGATCAAGTTGCCGGAAGATTATGACCGCATGGCGACTGATTACGACCAGTTCAAGGCTTATCTGCTGCGTCATCACGCGGCTTGATTGTCGGCCAGTTTCTGGCATCGTCTTGGGCTCCAAACTTTAAAAATGGCTCTCATTGTCCAAAAATTTGGCGGCACCTCGGTGGGCAACCCCGACCGCATCAAGAATGTCGCGTCCCGCGTGGCAAAATACCGCGCGCAGGGGGATCAGGTGGTGGTGGTGGTTTCGGCCATGAGCGGCGTGACCGACCAACTCATCAAGCTGGCCAAGGACATCATGCCACTGCCCAGCGAACGGGAGATGGACGTACTGCTGGCCACCGGCGAACAGCAAACCATTGCGCTCACCGCCATTGCCTTGCATGCCCTGAACATTCCCGCCGTGTCCCTTACCGGTGCGCAGGCGGGAATCGTGACTGATGGCGTTCATACTAAGGCAAAAATCCACAACATCACGCCGAAGAAAGTTCACGACCTTTTGAAGCAGGGTAACGTGGTCATCGTCGCCGGTTTCCAGGGTGAAACCTCGGAAGGCCAGATCACGACACTGGGGCGCGGAGGGTCCGACCTCACAGCGATCGCCCTTGCCGCCGCCCTGAAGGCCGACCTTTGCCAGATTTACACGGATGTGGATGGCGTTTATACGGCTGATCCACGCCTGGTGCCGAATGCGAAAAAGCTCGCTGAAATTTCCTACGATGAAATGCTGGAGCTGGCCAGCTTGGGCGCCAAAGTCATGCAAAGCCGCTCGGTGGAATTTGCCAAAAAATTCGGCGTGGTCTTTGAAGTCCGCTCCAGCCTAAACGAAAACCCCGGAACGATTGTGAAAGAAGAAACGAAAAGCATGGAAGAGGTGGTCGTGCGCGGTGTTGCGCTCGATAAAAATCAGGCCAAGATCACGCTCGTGGGCGTGCCCGACAAACCAGGCGTGGCCGCGCATATTTTCAAGGCCCTCGGTGATGCCGCTGTGAATGTGGATATGATCGTCCAGAACATCAGCCACGGCACCGGCACCCCCCAGACGGATATCTCCTTCACCACGGAAAAAGCCGACCTGCTCAAGGCGCAAAAGGTCATTGACGGACTGAAAAAGGAAATCGGCATGCGCGAGGTCATTACCGACGAAAAAATCGGGAAGCTCTCCATTGTCGGCGTCGGCATGAAATCCCACACCGGGGTCGCCGGGAAGATGTTCAGTGTGCTCGCCAAGGAAGGGGTGAACATAGGCATGATTTCCACCAGCGAGATCAAAATCTCGGTCACCATCGACCTTGCCAAGGGGGAAGCCGCCACCAAAGCCGTGCACGCCGCGTTTATCGGTTAAGACAAATCGTCCAAGACAACCTTCGACGGAAAAGGCGTGGTAAACCCACGGGAATCCGCCATTGGTCGCCCTGTTAGGCGTACCATGCCATAGAAATCTGTCTTTTTCATCGCAGCAAGTTTCATGCTAATATTACCTCATAACACCCTCATTGGCATTATTTCACACAAATCATCGAGCATCGACACCACAATCACAATTTTTGAAAGAATCAGTCGCAAGCGACGTATTATTAAATAGATAAGCACGCCTGTTAGCGTTGGTGGGCATTTGCAATAACCGGTGCCGAAAGCTGTCTTTTTCAATGCACAAAACCCTTGTTTGTGGCCAGGTTGAGGGTTGAAGGAATGCGGCGACCTTAATCGGTTTTGGTGTGCTTAAGGCAAAAATATGATTTCAACCACAAAAATTCTGCTTTTGGAAGACAACCTTGATGACCGGAAGCTTTTGGAAAAGGTGCTGGGGCATCAGGAGTTGCCATGCCAAATCGTTCATGCCGAAACCAAGGAGGAGTTTCATCGGGCGCTGGGAACTGACCAGTTTGATTTGGTCATTTCTGATTTCAACCTGCCTGGTTATGACGGATTAAGCGCGCTTCATTTGACGAGGGAGCTCCAACCGGACACTCCTTTTATTTTTGTTTCGGGCACCATCGGCGAAGAACGTGCGGTGGAAAGCTTGAAACTCGGGGCGACCGATTATGTGCTCAAGGACCGGCTCGGAAGGCTGGTGCCGGCCGTGGAACGCGCATTGCGAGAGACGCAGGAAAGACGCGCGCTTGCCCGGCTTGAAGCACAATGGCATCAATCGCAAAAAATGGAGGCCATCGGCCAGCTTGCCGGCGGCATTGCGCATGATTTCAACAATCTGTTGCTGGTCATTCAAGGCAACGCTGAACTGGTCCTGTTAAAACAGAATCTGTCGGCAGACCAACGCCATCAATGCCTAAAGCAAGTTGTCATTGCCGCGAAACGCGGGACGAGTTTGATTCGTCAACTGCTAGCGTTCAGCCGCAAGCAGGCCGGATATTTTCAAGAGATCGATTTGAATCTGGCAATTGGCAACCTGAGCAAAATGCTCGTGCGGCTGATTGGTGAAGATATTTCTTTGCAATACAAGCTGGCCGAAAACCTGCCGTCCCTCAGCGCGGATATTGGAATGATTGAGCAGGCCCTGACCAATTTAATTGTGAATGCTCGCGATGCCATGCCGCAAGGCGGCTCGATCCACATCAATACCGAGGCAGTGAACATTGACAACACCCATTGCCAGAATCATGCGGAAGCGCGAAAAGGAGAGTTTATTTGTGTGACGGTGAGAGACACGGGAGAGGGCATCCGTCCGGAACATTTGGCACATGTTTTCGAACCCTTTTTCACAACCAAAGAGGTGGGCAAGGGCACGGGGCTTGGTCTGGCCATGGTTTATGGCACGATCAGACAACACCAGGGCTGGATCGAAGTGTCCAGCGAAGTTGGCGAGGGAACGACCTTCAAAATGTTCCTGCCCGCCAATCGATCCAAGGCGGTGAACCCAACTGGCGAATCAACCACGGAAAATGCCACCGGCGGCAAAGGAAGGATTTTGCTGGTTGAGGACAACCCGGATGTCAGGCAATTTGTGCGACAAGTTTTGGAGATTTCCGGTTATCAGGTATCCGAAGCCGGCAATGGCATTGAAGCGTTGAAAATATGGAAAACGAACGCACCTCAATTTGATTTGCTGCTCACAGACATGGTGATGCCAGGCGGCTTGAACGGCGGACAATTAGCGGAACGATTGCGCGCGGATCGGCCGAAGCTCAAAGTGGTTTTCATGAGTGGTTACAATCCCGACATCGTAGGAAAAATCCAACCACAGAGTTGCTTCATTCAAAAACCCTATTCAATCGATGTTCTGATGCAGACAGTACGCGAGTGTTTGAGAGATAATCTGGAACAAACAGCCGCAGGTGGCTAATCGGGACAATCACCAAAATCAAGATCGGTTTATTGAGTTAAACAATTGACGGAATAACCCTTTGATTCTATAATACTGCAATGTCTCGAAACCTTAATCTGCTATTGAGTCTTGCGCTGTTGGTCAGCGTGGCAGCAGGGTTTTGATTCGTATATACATTTTTACAACCCACTGCCTCGCGGCAGTGGGTTTTTTACTTTTAGCCGCCAATGAACACAATAAAGCACGAATGCGAAATGGGGCGCATGCCAATTGCCGTCATTGACGCCAATTTTAGAAATTGGCTGTCAACGGGTAGATGGTGCTCTTCAATTCTTCGTGTTCATTCCCATCCTTTCGTGGTTCAATCCTGACGGAACGCGATTATGCAAAAACACCCGATAACCAAATATCGTCCCTTTCCGCTCTCCCCGGTGCTGGCGGATCGGCAATGGCCCAACCGCGTGCTCACCGCGCCGCCGCGCTGGTGCAGTGTGGATCTGCGTGACGGCAATCAGGCCCTGGCCGTGCCCATGAACGTTTCCCAAAAACTGGAATTGTTCCAAACCCTGGTCAAAATCGGGTTCAAGGAAATCGAGGTCGGATTCCCTTCCGCGTCCAATACTGAATTTGATTTCAACCGCCTGCTGATTGAGAAGGGCCACGCGCCGGAAGACGTGTGGTTGCAAGTTCTCGTGCCGGCACGCGAGGATTTGATCGAGCGCACCGTCGAATCCCTGGTTGGCGCCAGGAAGGTGATTATCCACTTGTACAATTCGACCTCGCCCGCGCAACGCCGGGTGGTCTTTGGCAAATCCAAGGAGGAAATAAAGAACATCGCCGTCAACGGCGCCCGCTGGATCAAAGACCGTTTGCCCCGGCTCAAGGGCACGGAAGTCATGCTCCAGTATTCCCCGGAGAGTTTCAGCATGACCGAGGTCGAGTTTGCCCGGGAAGTTTCCGAGGCGGTAATGGATGTCTGGCAGCCCAGCCCGGCCCACAAAATGATCTTGAACCTGCCGGACACGGTTGAAGTGGCCATGCCCAACGTTTACGCCGACCAGATCGAATGGATGTGCAAAAATCTGAAGAACCGAGATTCGCTCATCGTCAGTTTGCATACCCATAACGATCGGTACACCGGGGTAGCCGCCACCGAGTTGGGCTTGCTCGCGGGCGCGGATCGGGTTGAGGGTACTCTCTTCGGCAACGGGGAGCGAACCGGCAACCTGGACATCGTGACCGTAGCCTTGAATCTTTACATGCACGGAATTGATCCGGGATTAGACTTCAGCAACCTCGGTTCCGTAGTGGAAGTTTACGAGCGTTGCACCGGCATGTCCGTGCCGCCGCGCCAACCCTACGCCGGCGAACTGGTCTTCACTGCGTTCAGCGGTTCCCACCAGGACGCGATCAAAAAAGGACTGGCGGAATGGGAAAGCAATGAACGGGAGCATTGGGATGTCCCCTATCTTACAATTGATCCGGCGGACATCGGGAGGGAGTATCGCGAAGTGATACGCGTTAATTCGCAGTCGGGCAAAGGCGGCGTCGCTTATTTGCTAGAAAGCGAGTTTGGCATTGAGCTGCCCAAGGAAATGCAGCGCGAATTCGGTCCCATCGCCAATTTAGAGGTCGACAAGCTCGGACGGGAAGTCTCGGGCGCAGAACTCAAACAAATGTTCTGGCGGGAATACGTTGAAAGGAACTCACCGTGGCAATTGCAAAGTTTTGAAACGGCCAGCAAGGACGGCAATGTGAATTGCCAGGCGAAGTTGCTCCGGGATGGCCAAGCGGTCAGGTTTTTGGGCCAAGGCAACGGTCCCCTGGCGGCGCTGGTTCACGGGTTTGGAACCCTTGGCGTTCCGCGGTTCGAAATCTCGAGCTATAACGAACATGCTTTGAGTTCCAGCGAATCGGCGGCGGCCATCGCGTACATACAAATCAAGTTGGCCGACGGACGGTGCCGCTGGGGAGCCGGGGTGGACACGAATATCGAACTCGCCTCGGTCAAAGCCGTATTGAGCGCGCTGAATCGCCTATGATTCAGTCTTGTGAAATCGGGAATAATGCCTGAGAATTTGCGAATGAGAATCAGCGGAATCACTGTCGGTCTGGTTTTGGCGAGCGTTTTATTCACCGCGTGCGTCCACAAACAGAACCCGCCGTCGACACCAGCGGCGCAAGCCATCGTGCCTCCTCCGATTGCTCCGCCGCCTCCACCGCCACCAACTCTCGTTCTGCCGCCAGGTTCGCCGCCCCCGATGGTCACTTCCAAACCGGTCTTTGTCCCGGATGTCTCCCGTTCCGGACAACCTTTGCCGGACGGCATCCTGGCTTGGGATTCCTTGATGAAAAGCACGGACGTCCTCAGCGGCTCGGACTTTGCCCATTTTTCCTTTTCGTTTACCAATATTTCCGGAAAGGACGTAACGATCCTGAATGTCCATCCCTCTTGTGGTTGCACCACCGCCCAACTACCGCCAGTGCCCTGGACGATTGCTGCCGGCTCCACGGGAGAGTTCCAGCTCAAGGTCAATTTGGCCGGTAAATTCGGAACCGTTTTCAAATCGGCCAAAGTAACCACGGATCAAGGCAACAAAGACTTGAGTTTGCGGATCAATATTCAACCAGCCCCGCCGATCCAGCTAACGGAGGCTCAAATGCTGCAAGGCATTGCGATGTCCAAAGCGGACCGGCAGGCAGTTTTTAAAGGTGATTGCGCCAGTTGCCACATCAAGAACATCAGCGGTCGCTACGGACAGGATCTTTTCAACAACGTTTGCGCCATCTGCCACATGGCTCAGAATCGCGCCACGATGGTTCCTGACTTGACGAAATTGAAAGTCCCCACCAACCGTGAGTTTTGGCGCACTTGGATCACCTACGGCAAACCGGGCTCGCTGATGCCGGCTTTTGCCAATTCCCAAGGCGGACCGCTCACAGACATGCAAATTGCTTCGCTCGCGGCTTACCTTAACGCCGTATATCCTTCAAAAGTAGCGACGATCCAGTAAACAGGGGTTAATATTGCCCTAAAATTAGACACTGATTTCAGCCATCTTCGGTGGTCAAGCCTATATCGACTTAAAATTAAGACTTTAAGCTATTGTATTTTATAGGCTTGTAACTTTCTTAATTTTCGCCCATTGAAATTTTTTGGATGTGTGTTAATTTCGGTACATGTCTAATATATCGACAAAAGCTTCGACATTTCCGATTAATACCTACTTTGCCGATTTCCGTTTGCGGATTAGCTGGGCATGGTTTTTTCGCAATGTTTTTGGCGTTATAGCCATCTCTGGTCTCAGCTTATTTAGCTACTATTTGATCAGCAATTTCATCGTGCAATCGGTCACCGTTTCGGGCCCGAGCATGTATCCGAACCTGCTGAATAATGGCAATTATTTTGTCAACCGGCTGGCCTACATCGAGAGCGATCCTCAGCGATCCGACATCGTGGAAGTGCGCGACCCGCAGGATGGCGGTTTGGTGGTCAAACGCATCATAGCCACACCGGGTGAATCCATCTATCTTAAAAAAGGGGTGGTGTATGTGAACAGCCGCCGCCTTTCCGAGCCATATCTGCCCAAGGGGACTCCGACCTTCGCATACGAGAAGAGCGAGGACGAATTCATTTGCTGCGGCAGCGACCAGTATTATGTTTTGGGCGATAACCGCAACAACAGCACCGATAGCCGCACCTTCGGCCCAGTCACCCGCGCGGAGATTTTGGGAAAAATCGTACATTGATTGCGAAAGGCTTGTAGCCGGCAGAGGCAATCAGTATTCTGTCAACCATGCACAACGCATTGGTTGACGCAAAAAATCACGAAACCATCGCGCGGCTTGGACAGTCCGCTTTAAACGGCCAGTCCATTTCCCGCGAGGACGCGCTTTGGCTCTTCAATCTCGAGTCTTCGGCCGATATTCTGGACTTGCTTTCCTGGGCTAACCGGATTCGGGAGCATTTCAAGGGGAACAAGATCCATCTTTGTTCCATCGTCAACGCCAAGGCCGGTGCCTGCTCGGAGAATTGCAGTTTTTGCGCCCAATCCTCATTTTACCAAACCGGCTCACCGAAGTACGGCTTTGTCGATCCGGAACCGGTGCAGGAAGCAGCGGAAGAGGCTCATAAAAATTCTGTGACCGCAGTTGGACTGGTTGCGGCTTGGAAGGGGCTTAATGAAGGACCGATTTTGGACGAAGTTTGCGAGCGGATTCGTGAAATCAAAGCCGGCGGCAAGACCCGTCCGGATGCCTCCCTTGGGATTATCAAAAAACAGGCGGTGGCCGACCGTTTGAAGGAAGCCGGACTGGAGTGCTATGGTCATAATCTGGAGAGTTCCCGCCGCTTTTTTCCCAAGACCTGCTCCACGCACACATTTGATGATCGCCTTGAAACCATTGGTTATTTGAAAAAGGCGGGCATTAAAATTTGCTCGGGCGGCATCATTGGCATGGGCGAGACGCGCGAGGACCGCTGTGACCTTGCCCTGGAATTGCGCGCCATTGGCGCCAATGTCGTGCCGGTCAACATCCTCAACCCCATACCGGGCACGCCTTTTGAAAAAACCCCCTCGCTGCCGGTGATGGAAATCCTGAAGACCATCGCATGTTTCCGGTTTATTCTACCCCGGCAGGAAATCATGATTGCGGGGGGTCGCACGGTAAACCTGCGGGACGCCCAGAGCATGATTTTCATGGCCGGAGCCAGCGCCTTGATGGTGGGGAATTACCTCACCACCTTGAACCAGCCCGTTGAAAAAGATCTCCAAATGATCAAGGACCTCGGCCTGGATCCCAACTGGGATGACCATGGTTTCACCGATCAGGAACCTTGCGGCTGCGCGACCAAGGCGGTTGATCCCGAACCGGTGGCCGCTTGAATCCGTAAAATGTATTTGCTTCGCCGCGCCTTTGCGTGAACTTTTTGCGCGTGCAGAGACTCGGCAAAAATCACGGTCGTTACCTCGGAGAAACCATTGAGGTTGGTTCCGTGCTGCACCAGATCGCCAACGCCGCGGAAAATCACGGCTGGACCAAAGAATTGATTTGCGAGACCGGTGGATATCCGGTCCTGGCGTGGCACCGGCAAGCGGTAGTCCAGCCCGAACGACCTCGCAGGGTTTATATCAGTGCGGGAATCCACGGCGACGAACCGGCCGGTCCATTGGCCGTGTTGAGTTTACTGCGACAAAATCGCTGGCCGAAAACGGCGGAGATTTTCCTACTTCCTTGCCTGAATCCCGTGGGTTTCACCCTCAACCTGCGTGGAAATGCCGCGGGCACTGACTTGAACCGCGATTTTCGAAATCCTCAAACCGCCGAATGCCGTGCCCACGTCGCGTGGCTTGAACGGCAGCCCAACTTTGATTGCTATTTTTGCGTTCATGAAGATTGGGAATCGCAGGGGTTTTACCTTTATGAGCAAAATCCGGACGCTCATCCTTCGCTGGCCGGGGAAATCATCGATTCAGTGATGCAGGTTTGCCCGATCGATTGGTCGGAAAACATTGAGGGCCGACGCGCCCAGGGCGGCGTTATTCGACCGATGATTAATCCACAAGATCGCCCGGATTGGCCGGAAGCACTTTATTTGATCAGCCATAAATCGCGAATGGGTTATACATTGGAAGCACCGTCTGATTTTCCGTTGACCACCAGGATCGATGCTTTAAACACCGCCATGTCAACAGCGCTCAGCCTTTTGACGGTCCATCGCTGACGCAACCCGGACGAATGAGCAAACCAGCCAAATCGCAGTGGGACTTCGGGGAACTTTTTCCGTTGGCGGCGGCGCGCAAGGTACTGTCGGTCTCCGAATTGACGTCGCAGGTCCGTGGCCTGCTCGAAAAACATATAGGCCAGGTCTGGGTGAGTGGTGAGATCACCAACTTGCGGGCCCAAAGTTCGGGCCATCTGTATTTCACCCTCAAGGACGCCGGCGCTCAATTGAGCTGTGTGCTGTTCAGCCGGGAAAAAGTGTCGCAACGCAGCCTGCTCGCTGATGGCCAAAAAGTCCTGTTGCAGGGCGACGTCACCGTTTATGAAGCCCGTGGGCAGTATCAAATGATTGTCCGGGCGGTGGAATTGCAAGGAGTCGGGGCACTTCAAGTTGCCTATGAAAAGCTCAAACAAAAGCTGGCGACCGAGGGGCTTTTTGCACCCGAACGCAAGCGTCCCCTGCCCCTTTATCCCAGGCGGATTGGCTTGGTAACCTCGCTGACCGGGGCGGCGATCCGCGATGTGCTGCATGTGATCCAGCGCCGAAACCCGGCCTTGGAAATCATTGTGGCCCCCGCCCGCGTACAAGGCGCTGGCGCAGCCGAAGAAATCGCGGGCTCCATTCGCTTATTGAACGAATTTGGCAGGCGAGTCGAGGTGCCACCTTTAGACGGTGAGCCATCAAACCAGCTGGACTTGATCCTGATCACACGAGGCGGTGGTTCCCTGGAAGATCTCTGGGCCTTCAATGAGGAAGCGGTGGCCCGCGCCATTTTTGAATCTGCGATTCCCATCGTGTCGGCGGTTGGCCATGAAATTGATTTCACCATTGCTGATTTCGTGGCGGATCTGCGGGCGGCCACCCCCAGTGCCGCCGCGGAAATCATCACGGAACATTATGTGGCCAGCCGCGAATTCATCGGGGAAGCGGCATCACGACTTCGACGGGCGGTCCGTCGCGGACTGGAAGCTGCCAACGACACCACCCTGAACTTGATCGGTCGTTTGACCCGTGTTCATCCCCGCCGGCGGCTGGACGAATCCCTGCAGCGACTGGATGACCTTCAATCTGATTTACTCCGCAATTTGAAATCATCGGCGCGAGCCCGCAAGCTCGTTTTGGAAAATATGGCCGGCCGATTTTCGCGCGCCAAACCCTTGTTGCACCTCAAAGCGCGCCGTGAGGCTCTGCGGCAACTGGAGCGGCGGCTGCATTCGCTGGGTCCGGAGCAAGTTCTGGCCCGGGGATATTCGATCACCATGGACGCTGCCAGCGGCACCCTGATACGCCAAGCCAGGCAGGTAAAAGCGGGTCAGCGGCTTAAAACACGGCTGCGGGAAGGCGAGATTTCGAGCCGGGTGGCGGATTGATTTGGGGTCAAGCGGGCGGCGGTTGCCGTCCATAATTTCTGCCAGGTTACAATATTGTGAACTGGACGAACGCAAGCGATTACTTTATTTTTCTTTCGTGCCTAACCAGTCCAAAAGCGCGGGGCCAGGCGGTTCCGCGAAACATCCGCCTTTTGAAGAGGCGTTGCAAAAGCTTGAAGGCATCGTCGAGGCCATGGAATCCGACGATTTGCCGCTTGAAACCTTGCTGGCCAAATACGAAGAAGGCGCAAAACTATTGAAAATCTGCCAGGAAAAGCTGGCGGAAGCTGAATTAAAGATCCAGCAGCTCGAAAAAAATGCCGCGGGAGACTTTAAACTGAAGCCCGTTGAGTTAACTGCCGAATGACCGTTAAGAAGAATGATTACTCACAACAAATATGCAAGTACCGTTGACTCGCCGGCGGCTCCCCTGCCCGCTGGTGGAACCCGCCCGCAAACCCTGATTCCGGTGCTGGACATCTCCCTGCCAGGCAGTAAGATTTCCCACTTTTTACGCAGTTTGGTTGGTCAAAATTTATGAGCCGATATCTCGACATGGTCGACGCGCCTGAGCACGTCAAAAAACTCACCATTCCGCAATTGCAGGAACTCGCGGCGGACATCCGCAACGAGTTGATTGAGGGGCTTGCCAAAGGCGGCGGGCACCTTGGTCCAAACCTGGGTGTCGTGGAATTGACGATTGCCCTCCATAAGGTCTTCACCACGCCCAAGGACAAGTTCGTTTGGGATGTCAGCCATCAGGTCTATGTCCATAAAATTTTGACCGGCCGCAAAAGCCGTTTCCGTACCATCCGCCAAACGGATGGATTGAACGGCTTCGCCTTGCGTACTGAAAGCGAGCACGATTGCTTCGGCGCGGGCCATGCCGGCACCGCCCTTTCTGCCGCCCTCGGCATGGCTGCGGCGCGTGATAAACGAGGCACCGACGAACAGGTCGTTTGCATTTTCGGTGATGCCGCCCTCACCAACGGGGTGTCGTTCGAGGCGCTCAACAACATCGCCCACACCACCAAGAAGTTCATTGGTATTCTCAATGACAACGAGTGGAGTATTGCCAAAAACGTGGGTGCCATCTCCGGCTATCTGAACAAACTCATCACGCATCCGCGCTACAACTCCCTCGCCCGCGATTTTGAGAACTTCGTCCGTCGCTTTCCGAAAGGTGATGTTGCACTCAGACTCGCCCATAAGGCCGAGGAAGGTTTCAAGGGAGCCTTGAGCGTGGGCATGCACCAGAAAAATGAAGTCGCCCTCGGCACTGACGGCCGCGGCGGCTTCGGCAATCCGGTGTTGTTCGAGGAAATGGGCATGCGCTACCTGGGACCCATTGACGGTCACAATCTGCCGTTGCTCATCAGCACGCTGGAATTTGCCAAACAGTGCGATCATCCGATTGTCATTCACGTTTTGACCCAAAAAGGCAAGGGCTTTGAAGCCGCCTTGAAGCAGCCGGAGAAATTCCACGGTCTCGGACCTTATAATGCCCAGACTGGTGAAACACCCATTGCAAAACCCGGCACGCCGCCCATGTATCAGGACGTCATGGGCCAGACGCTGGTGAAACTCTGCCAAAACAACATAAACGTGGTCGGGCTCACTGCCGCCATGCCCACCGGCACGGGCTTGAAACATTTGGAAAAAGCGATGCCGGATCGATATTTCGATGTTGGCATTGCCGAGGAACACGGCGTGATCTTTGCCGCCGGCATGGCGACCATGGGCTATCGCCCCGTAGTGGCAATCTATTCCACTTTTCTGCAACGGGCTTATGATTGCATCCACCATGACGTTTGCCTCCAGAATTTGCCGGTGATTTTCTGCATGGATCGCGCCGGCCTCTCAGCCAACGATGGTCCCACGCACCACGGCTTGTTTGATATCGCTTACCTGCGATGCCTGCCCAACGTCATCGCCATGGCCCCCGCGAACGAGGACGAATTGGCCGACATGATGTTCACCGCCACGAAAGCAGATCATCCCACTTTCATCCGCTACCCGCGCGGGGTTGCCGAAGGCGTGCCCGTCAAAAACGAACCTCAGGCGATTGAAATTGGGAAGGCCCAAATTGTGCAAACCTTCTCGAACAATAAGAAACAAAGAGTCGCCCTTTTTGGTCTCGGCCCGATGAATACCATCGCCCGCAAGGCCGCGCAGCAACTCGCGGCGGAAGGTTTTGACGTCGCCGTCATCAACCCACGCTTCACCAAGCCGCTCGACGCTGCCGCGCACGAGACTTACGGACACGAAGCAGACCTGGTGGTAACACTCGAAGACCATGTGTTGATGGGCGGGTATGGTTCAGCGGTCCTGGAATTATTCAGCCAGAAAGGTGTCACCACCCCGGTTGTTCGGATTGGCTGGCCCGATCAATTCATTGAACACGCCACCACCCAGGACGAACTTCGCAAAAAATACGGTCTGACGGTTGAAAACACCGTTGCCAAGGTCAAGGCCCAATTTGCCGAGCCGGCCCTGACACGCAAACAGCTGGCAGCCGCGTAAGTTCCCCTTGCCCTGATGGGTTCAACCGCGGTAAATCAAAAGGTGCCGCCCCGGCTGGTGCAAAACCGGGCGGCAACTCACCTTGAGCGCGCTGCCACTTGAAGCTTTGGAAGTCCGATCCAGGTTTACTGATTAATCGGCACCGCCACGATACCCCACGGACTACCAGGCGATTTAATTCGCTGGATCTCTTTCTCGGTCGCAAGATCCACGACCGAAACGTCGTCCGACGGCCCGTTCGCTGAGAAAAGATATTTTCCATCCGGCGAAATTGTGATGCCCCAGGGCCGTTTGCCAACCGGAATGGTGTTCAATACCTCGTAAGTCTTGGCATCCACCACCACCACGGCGCCGCCGCGACCGGTGCTGGCATACACCTTGTTTCCATCTGGCGAGACAACGACGCACTGCGGTCGCGAGTGCAATGGCAACTTGATGACTTTCAAAAGCGTTTGGCTCGCCGTATCAATGACATTCAATTCGCCGACTGATTCCGAGGGGATGAACGCCCGGGAACCATCCGGCAGAAAAGCCACGCTTCGGGGGCGCGGATGCACCACAATGTGGCCAATGATTTTATAGGTGCTGGCATCAATCGCAAACACGTCGCCGGCCGTTTCACACGTCACGTAAAAAAACTTCCCGTCCGGACTGGCGCCCACTCCTTCCGGCTCGCGGGTAACCGGAATAAAGGTCAACACCTTGCCGGAGGCTGAGTCAAGCACGGTGGCGGCGCCGACATCCTCATTGGCGATGTAAATTTTGGTGCCGTCGGGACTTACGGCGAATTGTTCGGGGTCGGAACCGGCGGGGATTTTGCGCAGGAAGGTTTTGCTGGCGGCATCAATGAGGCCGATGCCATCGGCG
>Ga0302277_1000761_pt1 | contig 24375 bp, 25 predicted proteins | sample III_Bog_N3_1_FD_198759 | JGI IMG/M metagenome (GOLD analysis project Ga0302277, IMG submission 198759) | Peat permafrost microbial communities from Stordalen Mire near Abisko, Sweden - III_Bog_N3_1 | ecosystem: Environmental > Terrestrial > Soil > Wetlands > Peat | place: Sweden: Abisko... | reverse complement strand
GCCGGCGCCATTGCCGGCTATTATTCGCAGCTTCAAAACCTGCCACGACTGCTGGGCGCCCTGCAAAAACTCGCCGACCTCGCGCCGACGGAACCCGAGCCGCATTACGACCTCGCCGCACTCGAAGCTTATCTCGGCCAGACCGCGCCCGCACTCACCAATCTCCAGGTCGCCCTCGACCTGAACGCCAAGCGCCTCAAAATCAATCCCGCCGCGCGCGACCTGCTCGCTCAGGCGCGCACGGACGTGCATCTGAATTCCCTGCGCGCCTCGCCTGAATTCGCCAAGCTCATCCAGCCGCAATAAATTCCCCGCCGCAAATTTAAAAGTTGAAATTTCCGTAGCGTCTTGCCCGTTGCCCGACCATCGCGCTTCTGCTATTTTGTGCGTCTGAATGTTTGGAAACAAAAAGCCTATGAGCAAAACCGAAACTGAATCGCCCGCCGCCGAAAATCCCGCGCTGCCGCCGGAGCAGCTTGCCGAACTGCAAAATCGCGCCACCAAGGCCGATGAAAATTGGGAACGCCTGCTCCGCACCACGGCGGATTTTGACAATTTCAAGAAGCGCGCCGCGCGCGAAAAAATCGAGGCCGCACAATACGCCACCTTCTCGCTGCTCCAAAAAGTTTTGCCCGTGCTCGACAATTTTGAAATGGCACTCGCCGCCGCGCAGAACGCCAAGGGCGAAAAACTCGCGTCGCTGCAATCCGGCGTGGCCATGATCCAGCAGCAGTTAAAAAACGCTCTTGTCGAAACCGGTCTCGAAGAGATTGATGCCACCGGCCAGCCGTTCGACCCGAATTTTCATGAGGCTGTTTCGCAGCAGGAATCCGCCGACGTCGCCGACGGCCACGTTCTCCAGCAACTGCGCAAAGGCTACAAGTTCAAAGACCGCCTGCTACGTCCGGCCACCGTCATCGTCGCCAAAAAACCGGCGGAGAATTCAAAATGAAAAATTCCAAATTAAAAACGGACGCGACAGATTGCGCCATTTTGCATTTTTAATTTTCAATTTTTAATTTCCATGGCGAAACGCGACTACTACGAAATCCTCGAAGTCTCCCGCGAAGAAACGGCGGACGGCATCAAAAAATCCTATCGCCGCCTCGCGGTGAAATTTCACCCGGACAAAAATCCGGGCGACAAGACTGCCGAGGAAAAATTCAAAGAACTGGGCGAGGCCTACGAAATCTTGAGCGACGCGGAAAAACGCGCCGCCTACGACCAATATGGCCATGCGGCCTTCGACCCGCGCGCGCGCGCGCGCGGCGGATTTTCCAGTGGCGGCGGCTTCCACGATCCATTCGATATTTTTCGCGATGTCTTTGGCGGCGGCGGCGGTGGCAGCATTTTTGAAAATCTTTTCGGCGGCGGTCAGGATCCGAACGGCCCGCAGCGCGGCGACGATCTGCGCTACGATATGCAGATTTCGCTCGAAGAAGCCGCGCTGGGCTGCGAGAAGGAAATTTCCGTCACCAAGCCCGACCAGTGCGACCACTGCCACGGCGCGGGCGCGGAGCCCGGCTCCAAAATGCGCCAGTGCGGAACGTGCGGCGGCCGCGGACAGGTGCTTACTTCGCGCGGGATTTTCAGCATCGCGCAAACGTGCCCGCATTGCAAAGGCGCGGGGCGGATTTTGGAAAAGCCGTGCAAGAAATGTTCCAGCAGCGGCAAGCACGAGCGCACTTCCAAAATCAAATTGCGCATTCCCGCCGGCGTCGAATCCGGTTCGCGCCTGCGTTCGTCCGGCAGCGGCGAAGCCGGCGCGCGCGGCGGCCCGGCCGGCGACCTTTACGTTTTTTTACAGGTCAAGCCGCACGAGATTTTTTCGCGCGAAGGCGATGATTTGTTGTGCGAAGTGCCGGTGAGTTTCATCCAGGCCACGCTCGGCGCGGAGATCGAAGTGCCGACGCTGCAAGGCAAGGCGACGGTGAAAATCCCCGCCGGCACGCAGCCCGGCGCGTTACTGCGCCTCAAGGGTCGCGGCGTGAAAAATTTGCAGGGCTACGGCCAGGGCGATTTGCATGTTCGCGTGCAGGTCGAGGTGCCGACGCATCTGAACGCCGAGCAGAAACACAAGCTGGCGGAATTCGCCGCGTTGTGCGACGGCAAGGAAATGCCACTCTCGCAAAGTTTTTTTGAGAAGGCCAAAAAGTTTTTCCAATAGGTCATGCACCGTTTTTACCTGCCGCCCGCGAATTGCCGCGAGACTTTACTGCGGCTGGACGGACGCGAAGCGCATCACGCTCTTCATGTTCTCCGCCTACAACGCGGCGAACGCGTGACCGTCCTCGACGGCGCGGGCAATGAATTTTTTTGCGACGTCGAAAGTGCCACGAAAAATTCCCTCGTGCTGGCGGTGAAGGAAAAGAAATTCACGCCCGCGCCGGCTTGCGCCATCACGTTGCTCGTCGCGATTCCGAAAGGAAAAATCATCGAGTCCATCATCCAAAAGTCCGTCGAGCTGGGCGCGCACCGCATCGTGCCGCTGCTCACGGAACGCGTCGTCACGCAGCTCGACGGTGGCGGCGCGGAAGCCAAGCGCGAGAAATGGCAGGCCGTCGCCAGCGAAGCCATCAAGCAATGCGGCGCGCGGTGGCTGCCAAAAATTGAAGCGCCACAGACCATCGCGGAATTTCTGGCGCGGGGCGAAAAAATTGAACTGTCACTCGTCGGCTCGTTGCAAACGGAGCGGCGGCATCCGCGTGAATGGATTTTGGAATTTCAAAAAACGCACGGGCGCTGGCCGGCGAGCGCCGCCGCGTGGATCGGGCCGGAAGGCGATTTTACGCTGGATGAATTGAAAATGATTGAAGCGGCGGGCGCAAAACCGGTCACGCTCGGCACGCTCACCTTGCGCGTGGAGACGGCGGCGATTTACTGCCTGTCGTTTTTGAATTACGAATTACGGAACTGACGGAGCGATTGTGAAACGGAAAGAGCCGACGGAATTTGGCTCCGGCGGATTGTTAGGCCACATGGTCATCTTTTTTAAGGGCACGCTTTTGATAATAAGCCACAACCCCTAAAGCAGGCACGATGCAGAGGGAAGCGATAAAACAGCAAACCCCCAAAGCAATGAACGGATGCCAAGCCTTCGTGCTTCCCCAAGATGCTGTAAGAATGAACAGATAGAACAAGAATGGAAATGCACTGCCGCAAGCCAGAGTAATCCCGACTCCGACAGGTTTGTGATGCTTAACTCGGCAGCGGCATAACAATGCCGATAGCGCCATGGTGGCGAGCATCAGTAAAAATATGATCAAAATGCCAGACATACGAATGTATCCCAACAATCATTCGACCGCATTATTGCAGTCTGACATCGTTGGTTTGCCTGACTATGAAACGGTTCAGGTTTTTGTCAACGCCATTTTAAGCGCGGCGAGTAGTGACCGGGCAAAACTTGACTCGGCGGGGCAAAAAACCTATCGTCCTGCACCTCGGTTGGTGGCCATAGCTCAATGGTAGAGTCCAAGCTTGTGGAGCTTGCTGTTGCGGGTTCGAGTCCCGTTGGCCACCCCATCTTCATAAAAGGCAATAAAATCAACTGTTTTATCAATTTCTACGGGCAAACAGGGTCAAAGTAAGACATGGAGTAAGACATGGACGGTCGTTTTTCATCCGTGAACCTTGTTGGACGAATCCGCCTTTGTGATTTGTTGGCAGTGCCCTAACTTGACTCAGCCGACGTGCTGGGTGATGATGCACGCTGGATAGCGGGAATCTTCATGCGATATTTTTTTGGGTTCCGGGTTCACGGCTGGGGTTTGCCCGCGCCCGCGATGCGTTCAATCTCGCGGAGGGTCACGACGGTTTCGGCCAATTTTTGACGGGCAATTTCAGGCGATGCGGCGCGCAAGCCTTGCTCGCGAGCGAGCCGTTCGGCATCGGCTGGCGATAGGTGTTGAATTTCCATCATCGCTTCATCTTCATTGGCAAGTCGAACTAGCCGCTCAATAAAACCCTTGGTGGCACGCGAGGGTGGACATGGCTCAATGTTTGTCGGGTTCAAGCTGGCACGCTTGGGTTTCTTGGGTTTAGGTAAAACGTGCTTCGTTTTCACCAAGCCGTCGGGTTCATGCTCAAAACGCTGGATGGCGTTTTGGATGAATCTGACCTGCTCATTCGTCAGATGTTCTTTGTCTGACTCAAGCCGCTTCATCAAGGCAACAAAGGCTGCTACCTTGAGGGCCGGGCCGGGCGGTGTGGTCATTTTTTTTGGCTTCGGCGCGGCGGGAGCATGGGGTTTTTGGTTTATGGGCATACAGAGGTAAGATGGGTCGCTGACTCCGCAACGCAGTCGCCCACGGCGGCTTGGCGTGAACCGGACTCCCAGATGTCCTGGGTGCCAAGGTGACTCTTGCCGCTCCCGTAAACCTTGCACACGTTGTTCGAGTTCGGCCAAAGGCCGAGAATGCCTCGGTTTTTCTCCAACAAGGCACGCTTGGAAACAGTGTTCTGGATGGCGACCAGCCAACGCTCCTGCTCGTCGGTGATGCCCTTGCCGGTGCGGATTACACGATTGATGAGCGCGCCAATGAGTTTCGGGCGCGAGGCAATCGGGATTTGCTCAACCCAATTCAGCAGACGTGGGATGCCGTAGGTGGACACCTTGTCCGGGATCGCCACCACCACATAATGGCTGCAAGCCCGCAACATGCCCTGAGTGAGAAACATTTTGTTGGGCGGGCAATCCACGAAGATGTAGTCGAAGTCGTGGAACAATGCGAGCACGCGCCGGCACTGCTTAAAAAAATCCTCCTTGGACATGGTTTTGTCCTGCGCCAACTCATAGTCAAGGTCTTCGACCTCGAACGCGCCCGAGAGCAGGTATAGATTGGCTGGTATGCCGGTGCCGTATTTCCCCCTTTTGATGAAGGCGTCTTTTTTAATGCTCGCCGGGCTGATGGCTTTGCCGCCTTTCAACAGCACGAGGACATTCTGGTCATTGCCGGTGATGGGGTCCTGGCCGAAAACGGTGGTGAGGCTGCACTGGGCATCAATGTCCACAATCAGCACTTTTTTCTTCGGTTCGTGGTGGGCGACCTGTGCGCCCAAAAAGAAGGTGGCCGTGGTCTTGCCGACACCGCCCTTGTAGTTAACCACCGCGATTGTGCGCGGGTGTTTGCCATCGAGCGCCTTGGTGAAGGCATCTGCCTCGATGGCGGCTACTTTTTCCTGGTCCGGGCCGAGGTCGAGATCATCCAACACGCTGAACGGGTTGGCCGGTTTCCGGGCGCTTGTGGTGGTTCTTGCCATATCAACCTCCTTGTATTTTATGTTCGTCTTTGGTCAGTTATTCCGACTCGTTTTCCGTTTTTGCAACTGCCTTAAGCTTCGCGACAATCCGATCCTTTGGTGCAGCCTCACCGCGTATGCCACGGTTCAATAGCCGCCCATAGTCGCCGATAAGCTGGCGCAATTTCGGGGTTGAGCCGACCTGCCCCACTTTTTCAGATTTCAAAAATTGGTTTAAGTTACCTGACCATGACGGCTCCTTCTCGACAGAATTGTCGCTAGCACCCTGGGTCAAATACTCATCAACCAAGTCTGCCGCTGAGTCGCCAAGCTCCTTTCCTTCGGGTTGAGTCTCCGGTGCCAAAAGTGCCATTACGCCGTCCGTAATCCCTTCCTGCAAGGTTGGGATTGCTGCATGTGCCATCACCTGTTTCAACAATTCAACAAATACAAAATAGAAAAGGAAGCGACTGGTTCCGCGCGTGGTTTTTTCTGCCCCACGGCCAAAACCATAATCATCAGCTAAACAATGCAGTCGGTAGGCCGCATATACATCCGCAACCGAAAAGGGGCGTTCGCTGCCATCCACCCGGTTCAGGATTTCGTGAAAAACCGCCCCGCCGGGAAGAAATGGCGGATTTTTTCCAAACGCCAAACCTGGCAAGCCCATCCAACTTGCGCCATACACCTTGAGCAGCGCAAACGCATTTGCGGTCTCTTTGAACTGGCGAGTCTCCGGGTTCTGCTTCTGAAATGCCTTTTGCGAATCCCATCCGCCACGCTGAATTTCCAAGTAGATTCCATGCTTTTCCGCGATCTGCTTTGCCCAATCTTGGAAATCATTATGCAGAGCCACGAAATCCTTTTCACTGACGGCGTTTTGGCTATTGGTGTAACGAGTGATTTCGTTCAACAATGAGGCATCCGCCGATCCCACCTTGACAATTTTTAATACGACCTCGCCGCGCGCAAGTCGCATCTTCCAAGCATCCAGTTCTACATTTTGGCCGGTCCCGCCTGAATCAAGTTTGCGTGACAAAACATCCCAAATTGTCCGCGTCGTCTGACAGCCATTGACGATATAGGGGGTTGTCAAATTGAGAGTTCCGTCTTTCTGTGCCACTTGGTCTGAAACGATGGTGATGCCATTGTTGAACAGACCAAAGCGTTCCGGCTTATCTTCCAACGTCACACGTATCGCCGCATTAACCCTCCTCCTACCACCAAGATAGCGGCGGACGTTTTTTTCATAGATGCGGTCAAGCTCCCCGGTCTCACCACGGTAGGCACACAGAAACTTGTAAAGCTCCTCCAAGCGCACGGTCCCCACCCATAAACCATCTCCAGAGTCAGATACCGATGCACGCAGTGGAACAGGGCCGACTTCAACGCCACCTGGCAATTCAGACAACTGCTCAAAAACGGTTGTTACAGAAACAGCTTCGACATTGAACACTCCTCCAAGCCTTGAACGCCCCATGGCCAAAACATCTTCCAAAGCGCGACGCTCGGATTCGCTGAGCGGGTCAACGGTCGCAAATACCAAAACAAGCCGGTCGCGCTCTGACGCGCCCGCTCGAAAATTGATCAACCGCTCACGCAATCCTTCAGACAAGGACGAAAGCGTTTTTCGATGACCAGACAATGTGTCGATTACTTTGCGACCTTCCTTCAAAAGTGTATCATCACCTTGAAACGCCGTTCCATATTTGCTTTGCACCACATACCAAGTGTCGCCTTCGCTGGGCTGGCCTTCACTGGGTTCGTCACCGCGAATCAGGCAGGCGAGATCAATTCCGCCGTCACCCGCTCCGTCACAAAGAATCAATTCAGCCGCTTCATCATTGAGGTCAAGCCATTGGTTAATGAGTTTGGAGGCAAAGCGATTACCCTTCTCGGTTGTGCTAGGATTGTTAGCAGTGATTTCAGACAACCATTCCTGTTTGAATACTTCGTAGCTTTGGGCTGGCATAATTTTTATTTGATGTTGTTTATTCTTCTTATTCCTCTTCGGTTTCGGTGTTGCGACCGAGGCGGTATTTGATGTCGTAATTGATGATGAAATCCAGTTCCTCGTCCGTGAAGCCGTAGTGCCGCGCAAGCACTCGGTCAATTTCGTCCATGATTTCTTTGGACTGACGCGGATAAAATTGGTCGTATTCAACTTTGCCTGTCGCGGCATATTCTGCCTTAAGGCGTGTCGAATTTGATTTCATGTCTCGCATCAGAGACTTTGCGAGCTTTATCAATTCATCTTCTATTTTAGAGTTCCCCAAATTTCCAAGTGGAAAAGACTCAACACACAATTTGCCAGCTTTGAACGCATCAAAGAAAACTTGCCAATAAAAATAAAAGGCGGAGCTATTGATTGCCGCGACGTAGCGCTGAATCGGAGGTTGAAAAAGATACTCTTTGTAATCCTCGGATTTTTTTACGCCGTCGCGGTCACTCTTGAAATGCGGAATAAAATCAAAGCACTTGATGTAATAATGAGCGATGCGATGCACCAAAATAGACTGCGCGTTAATCTCACTCATCTGCGCCGCAAGCCGACCTTTGGAAAACATTTTTCCGAGGACTTGCACCTCGCGAGTCGAACCAACTTTTGGAAAGCCAAAGCCAAGCGGATTAGTTGACTTCCATTCGACAAATTCAACATCGTAAAATACAAAATCGCGAAACTCTTGAAAGAATCGCATTAGTCGAGTAACCCACACAGCCCGTTCTTCGCATCGCTTGGCGAGAAGAATTGTCACGTTTTGCTTAACGCCGTCAAAAAGTTGTCCAGGATTTGAATCACTTTCAATATTCGCGAGCCACGCCAACCCGCTAGATTTAACGACCTGCTGAATCGGAAGCATTCGCTCGGTGCAAACGAGGCTCATTGGATCAATTAAACCCAAGCGACCGCACTTGCTTGCCAACCTGTAAGATCGCTCCATTACGAATGCCCAAAGATTGTTACAATCGAGTGTTTCAAACCCTTTCAGCGAATACTGTTTTTGAACTTTTGCGAATTCCACCCACGGCGGGTTGCCGATGATGACATCAAAGCCGCCGTTCTGGATGATGCTATTGAATTCAACATACCAGTGAAATGGCTGGTGACTGACACGCCACGCCGACAGTTCTCGCGCGCCGTAATCGGTAAACAAACTCGTGTCCAGCTTCTCGCGGATTTCATTCAGCTTCTGTCGGATTTGCTGCTTGTCCTCGCGCTGTTCCATCAGGTCGCCGGTCTGCGACTGGCGTTTGCGGAAGCGTCGGATTTGTTCGTCCAGCTTGCCGATGCGTTCCAGATAGTTCCGGCCAAACATGGAGTTCTGGACTTCCGCCAGCGTGGCGTAGCCCACGAGGGTGTTGCCGGCGCAGATGTTGAAATCAATGTCCGGCAGCGGCTCAATACCAAGGTTTTCCTTCTTGGCATCCGGTTCAACCTGCGCGGCGAGCTTGAGGAATAGGCGCAGTTTGCAGATTTCCACCGCCTCCGGCATGATGTCCACGCCAAAAAGATTTTGCAGGATGATAGATTTGTAGATGAAGTATTTAGGACTGACGTGCCGGGCAACGTGTTCGAGCGTGTGAGCAAAATCCTCGAACTTGCCGCCGGGCAGCAGCGGGTAGCCGTGGTCGGTGAATTTGAGCTTGGCCGAATCATGCTTCAAGGTTTCGTCGGTCAAAAATTCGCCCATGCGGTCAAGGCAGGCTTCGTAAAGCGGCTCAAGAATGTTGAGCGCGGCAAACAGAAATGCGCCCGAACCGCACGTCGGGTCAAGCACGGTTACTTTCTCAACGGCGTGCCAGCAGGCGCGAAGCAAATCCGATCCTTCGCAATTCTCAATCACGTCCTGCCCGAATTGGCGGATGTCGAGGTTAAGCGTGATGAGGTCGTTGATGTTACGAACCTCACCGCCTGCGAGTTTCTTTCTGATTTCATTGCAGCGCGACCGGCGGGCTACAACTTCGCGCCAGATTTCGGTCGGCAGGGCAAATTCCGAATCGGCAGATTTATTCCAGCCGTCGCGCTTGGACACGTCTTTGATTCCGGCTTCAATTTTTGCAGGCAGCGGAATTTCGATACCTCTTTTGACGGCGGCAAAAATGTAACGGTCAGGATTTTTGGCGAGCAAGTCCCAGACGGTCGGTTTGCCGGGATTTTCAAACGCGACGGAACATTCTTTGCGCGCGGCCTCGAACAAAAACGGAATGATTGTATTCTTGCCAATGTAGTCGGTGATGTCCTCCTTTGTGTAATACGCCCCCATCTGTTTCTGGTTGATGTATTTCTCGAAGATGTAGCCAAGCACGTCGGGATTGATTTCCTCCTTGTCGCCGGGTTGCCGGACGGTATGCGCCGGATCAAGAACCCAATCGTATTTGTCGAAGTAATCGAAAATGCGCTCAAAGGCGGCATCTGGAATTTCGATGCCGGTGTCGTATTTCTTTTCGAGTTCGTGAACGTCGAACATTCCGCCGTTGAGATAGGGAATCGTGCCGATGAGTTTTTCAAGTTCTGCCGGACGCTTTTTTCCGCCCAAGCCTTCGTGAAACAGTTTGATGAGAAAATAGCGGTAAAAGGAATGGAATTTATCTTTACCCTGTTCTTGACGCATGAGATTCAGGCGCGTGCGGAGATAATCGCGGTCGTCATCGAGAAACCCCTTGTGCTGGATGAAATAAACAAACATCAGGCGGTTGAGCATGACGGACGCATACCATTCGGCGTCGCTCTTGACGGGCATACAGTCGGCAAAGGATTTGAGGAAGGCGGCGTGTTCCTTCTGGAACTGGTCGTAGAATTTTTTGGTGACGCGCTCGACATCAAGGGCTTTTTTGACGCGTTTATTTCCCTCGCCCGGCTTGAGGTTGCCATCTTTGTCTAGTTCTGAAATATCCACGCGCATCGCATCGAGCTTGCTGATGAAATGTTCACCCGGCTGGCCTTTGACGTAGAGATGCGGACGGCGATGCGCTTTGCCCGATTCGCGTTTGACCCAATACCAGAGGCTTTGGGTGCGCGCCTTGTCGGTGAAGATGAGAATGTTTTCCGCCGCGAGCTTCGTGACGGCAGCATGAATCGCGGAGCGGTCGTTTGGTTCGGGAATCGCGCCATCGGGCAATGTGATTTCAAAAACGGCGATGCCGGACAATTCGGCAACTGGTGCGCGATGATAGCGGACGCCGCCTTTTGCTTCGCCGTCAGCCGGTTTTAGACCATGCGGCGGATTGTTCCAGCCAAGCTCGTTGATGAACAACTTTTGAAAGTTGAACTCGTGAAGAAGCTGGCGGGAGTTGTTGGGATTAAGTGGCATGAAGGTCAATCAGCGCGGAGGCCGAGGGAGCAGATGATTTGTGGCGGCGGCAACGCGCTGGTCGTATCAAGGATGACGAGACGATTATCGTTTCGCAGATCAAGAACGAGTTGTGCCAGATGTTCGGGCGGCAAACTCTGACGCAACTCACGGGAAAGCGTGTCGCGGGCATATTCGGTGAGATGACCTTTGAGCATTTCTTCCAATGCGCGGGGCAACGCTTCGAGCGGCTTGGCAAACAGCGTTGCCTCGATGCTCGACCAATAATCCTTGAGGCGATGGTAGGCTTTATATTTCGGGCCGGAGCGTGAACCGAGCGCGCCGGTCATGGCGGGCTGCTCCTTGATGACGGCTTCGGCGGCTTGCTCGACGAGTTCGTGATGATTTTCCGCACGCGGCAGTGCGGGCGTTTCGGGCGTGCAGGCGGCTAGTTCCAGAATTGCGCGCGGAGATTCGGATATGATTTTACCTGCGTTGTCCACACGCGCGAGGGCGTTCGCACCTTCGGCTGTGCGGAGAAAAACCAGTGCGCCGGGGGCGTCCTTCGGCGCGGCTGCTTTTGCAGAGAAAACGACATCCGATAAATCCTCGACGACTTTTTGCAGCTTGGGATTTTCCTTGATGGCGTCCTGCCAGATGCCGAGGGCGAACGAGCCAAGATCAACTTCGTCATCCTGATCATCGAGCGCGCCGGATTTTTCGTTGTAAAGGTTGTGCCACGCCTTCGCCTTGCCGATGTCCTCGTCAAAGAAAGTTTCGTCCGTGCCGAGAATTTCTTCGCTCTGCTTGAGCCGACCGCGCAGACGGTTGCGGAGATTGATGATGCGATCCACGCCGTCCGCCGGGAGAAATGTGTAGCAATTAACCGTAAGAGCTTCCTGACCGATACGATCCACGCGACCGGCGCGTTGGATGAGGCGGATGATTGCCCACGGCAAATCAAAATTCACGACTATGGCGGCATCTTGAAGATTCTGGCCTTCGCTCAAAACATCGGTCGCCAACAGCACGCGGGTTTCATCGGCGGCAGAAATTGTGCGCTTGTTGCTAACAGGGCTGAACGCCCATGCCGCCGCCGTCGGGTTGGGATCATCGCCAGTGACCGCGCAAAGATGGCTGACACCAGCGAGTTCGAGTTGCTTTTCAAGATAGCGGATGGTGTCGGCGAACTGCGAAAAGATGAGAAGCTTTTCGGCAGGATGTTTTTTGGAAATGAGATGATGCAGCTTTTTAAGTTTGGCATCACGGGTGGCATCCCATTCACCTGTCTTTTCCAAAATGGCGCGCAGTGCTTCGGCGTCGGCGTGCAGATGCTCGGCCAGTTCATCATTAAACAAACCGGGGCGCACCCACCGGAACTTGGTTTTTTGCGTCGTGGCCAGCAGTTGATAAAGCGCGGCTGCACGTTTGATGAAATCGGATTCGGTTTTCAACGCGCCGGATGTGTTCTTCAATAATAATTCAATTTGAGGATCATCCGATTCGGCATCGTCCAACACATCACCCGACTGCGTGCCGATGGGCAGCGGCTTTGAGTTTTTAAGCGCATGGAGCAGAATGTGATTGCGAACAATATGACGTTGCAGCGAAAGCAGAAAAGAATGTCCGCAGCTTTCCAGTCGTTTGAACAGATTCGTGCGGACATAACCAATGAGCCGTTTTCCTGCACGGTTCAAATCGGCCAGAACTGCATTTTCATCCGCGTCGGGTGGAGGTTGCGGCTGGTCATGCAGATACTTTTGGAGACCATAACGCGGAAGATGCAAGTCGCCGATAGTGTCCACGACAGGTTGCGAAAATAAATGCGCGTATTGATCAGTCTTGTCTGTTTCATCAATATCGAATTTTACCGTGCGGGGCTGACGTTTTGGAAAATAGGCGCGGCGTCCATCGGCGTAGTTGATAAAGTAACGGTCTTTGATTTCATCCTTTTCTGCGTAGTGCTTTTCAATGAATGAACGGGTGCGGCGCACCAGAAACAACCGCATCAAATCGCGCCAGTCGTCGGGGAATGGACTTTCCTGAAACGCGCGCAGTGTTTTTGGATTGATTTGAAGATTCGCAATGTCCTCGGCGGTGAGGTCGCGCAACCAGCGTTCAGGACGCACACCGAGATCGTCATCGTCGGATAGAAACAGGCGCAGTTGATTGGCAACGTCGGCGAACTCCTTGTTGAACGGTGTGGCGGAAAGCAGGACGGTATATTCGGCGTTTTGGGCGATATAATCACGGATGGCCTTGTATCGGCTGCCTTCACGGTTTCGCAGATTGTGGCTTTCATCCACAATTACCAGCCGGTAGCGGATGAGTTTTTCATTTTCAAATTCATCCACGATTTTTCCTAGCGAAATAACACGCCCGCGCAAACCATAACGCTCGCGGTAATCCTGCCACATCGGCATGAGGTTCGGAGGGCAGATAATCAGCGTTTGCAAATCGTGCCTGTCCTCCATCAACCTCGACAATGCCGTTGCCATGATGGTTTTTCCAAGACCAACAACGTCACCCAACAAGACTCCGCCGCGCTTTTCGAGATGTCCGGCAGCAACCAAAACTGCGGCGCGCTGAAAGGGAAATAGCTCCTCGTGAAGTTTCTTCGGTAATTTGAAACGATGCTGGCTTTCGCGGGCTTCTTCGGACAGATGCCACGCCATTTTCAGATAAACATGATATGGCGGCAGCATGTCAGGCCGCGCCCAGCTTTGGTCAATGATGTCGGCAAGCTCTTCGGTGATGTCGAGACACCAACGGTCAGCCCAGCGGTCATTGAACCATTGGGTCAGTTTGTTTGTGGCGTCGTGATCAAGCACATCCACGTTCAACTCACCTTGTTTTGACAACCCGGAGAACGTGAGATTGCTGCTGCCCAGAAAACCAGTGATGGGGTTGTTTGGGTCGGAACGAAAACAAAGATAAAGCTTGGCATGAAGCGGGTGTGACAGAAATAATTTCACCGCCAGCTTCTTCGCGCGGAGTTGTGCAGAAAGACGGCGCAAGGCGGTTTCATCGTCCCGCGTCGGGCAACCCCAAGTCAGTTGCTCTTTGAACGCCTTTGCCGCCTGCTCCCGCATTCGACGCGCACTGGCGTTATCCAACATTTCTCCGCGTCGCATCCGCTGTAACGCATCTCGAAGCTCTGCCTCTTCCAATCGCTGCATTCCCACGAGCAGGCGACATTGATGGCTGTCGCCGCCAACCCAATTTCCGACGTGTGAATCAATTTGTTTCCAACCACGCAAATTAAAATAGCCGACGCAAAAATCGGCGCGCTGTGAGACGAGGAGGGTTTGCTCAAGCGCCGGAAGCAGGTCGGTTTCGATGTTGTCGAAAATGCGCGGCATTGTTGGACGACAGTTTTATGAGATTGGAGCGCAGGCGCAAGCGGGAAGATTATTCACGCGGCGAATGATCGCGATGTAGCCGACCAAGAAACGGACGAAAAAACCAATTCGTGATCAAACAGCGAACACCATTCGCGGGCGGCGGCATGGTCGTCGCGCGTGCCGCCGATGAGTTCGTGGCGGCCATCAGTTTTTTTGACGAGGCGAGCCATGCCGAAGACGGCGATAATTTCGCAGCTTGCGACGAATGCTGAGAGTGAAACCTGGAATCGTGCTGATTTTGAATTTTTCATGCGGATAGCATGACAGAGACACTTGGACATTTGCTGTCCAAGCGAATAAATGATTTCAGGACTTAAAATCAGCTCCGAGAGTGCTGGCGACGGACGGTTCTGCCGGGTTACCGCAATAAATTCGCGTGTTGTTTCAGCCATCGCTCGGCCTGCAAATAATCGGGAAACAGGCGCTCCACTTCCTGCCAGAATTTTTCCGAGTGGTTCATTTGTCGCCGATGCGCCAGTTCGTGAAGGATGATGTAGTCGCGCACAAATTCGGGCGTCTGAACCAGCCGCCAATTGAGCGAAATGGTTCCGCGCCGTGAACATGAACCCCAGCGAGATTTTTGATTCCTTATGGAGACGCGTGACACATTCATTCCATGCAATGCCGCCAATTCCATGACGCGGAGCGGCAGCTCCTCGGTTGCAAGAGCGCGAAGGTGTTTTTGGATCACTGGCCGCAAGTCAGCGTGTGCATCGGAAACATTTATCCGTTCGGTGCTGAAACAGATTGAGCCGTCCGCATCAGGTTCAATGCGAACCAACTCTCCACGAAAAAGAATCTCCGTTCCCAGATTCCAAGTGTCAGGAATTTTGGGCCGGCCTGCCAGACGTTGAAATTGTTGTTCAAGCCAACCGATGTTTCGTGAGGCGAAATCTCTGGCTGCTCTAATGCTTCCGTTGCGTGGGATCGTCACTCGCGCTGTGCCATCAGGACGCAGGCGGAGCAAATAGCGACGCGCTCGCGGATGATGCACCATTAAAAGTGACACCGTTCGCGAGCCGACCTGCATCGCATCGGTCTTCGGTTCTTCTAGCTTTTTGAATCTGAAAAGTTTTTTTAGAATCACAAAATCATCAATCTCCCCACCAAGGTTTTTCAAACATATCCCGGTCAATCCGAACCGGCTCAATGCAGCGCGGATCGTCTAGCTTGGGGCTATTCACCAGTTCGCTTACGGGATAAATTTTTAACGGGTCATCGGGCGCTCGCTCCAGCGCCATTTTGTGCGACTCGCTGCGCGGGTCGTCGTCTTTCAACCACCAGCCAAAATGACTTGGCGCGATGATGACCGGCATCCGGTCGTGCAGCGGCGCAATGGCAGCGTTCGCCACTCGCGTGATGATGGTGAATGATTCAATTGTTTCGCTTGGCGGGGCTTCGTCCAAATCAGTTTCGTTATTGTCTCGCGACGGTGGTTTGATCCAGCGTTCCCACAAACCGGCAAAGCAAAACGGCTCGCCGCTTTTCAACATCACCCGGAACGGTTGCCGTTTCCCTTCTCGTTCCTGCCATTCATAAAAACTGTCGGCAGGAATCAGGCAACGCCGATGCTTGAACGCCTCACGAAACGAATTGCGGCTTTGCAGCGTTTCCGACCGCGCATTGATATTTGCGCTCCCGACACTTGCGTCTTTCGCCCATGACGGAATCAATCCCCACCGCATGAGCTTCATCACCGGTTGGTGGCGTTCCATGTAAATCACCGGCGCAAGTTGAGTCGGGGCGATGTTGTAACGCGGCGCAAGAATCGGCGCACGCGCCATGATGACGCCAACGAGCTTTATCAGCTCGTTAAAATCTTTCGCCGCCGTGTATCGTCCGCACATCGCAGTTTAATCAAACAAAGTTGGCTGCATGGATTTCGCCGGGCCGTCCGCGCCCCACAGCTTTGTAATCATTTCCCGCTGCGGCGTGAAGGGACATTTCGCCTTTGGCTGCTTTTGCGATTCGTCAATGTGCTGGAGCGCGAATTGCGCGCCCGTCATCAAAACGGTTTTGCCAAGCTGCTCATTCAGCTTTTGCGCCACGTCATCCACCGCGCCCCAGCGTTCCTCATGCGTCCGCCCCCAAAGTGTCGGATGCGTGTCCAGTTTTTCAAGGTTGAACATCGCAATCCGAATCTGCCGCACCGGCAACCACTGGCCGGCCATGATGCCGCGAAACATTTGTTCCATTACTTCGTTGATGACGGAATTGAGAAACTGCGGATGCTTGAAACGGTGGCTGGTGCCGACTTCGGTAAAATTCGTGAACCGGACGGCCACGCTAAATTCCCGCGCCTGCATTTTTTCCCGGCGCAACTGGCCGGTCAACCGCGTGGACTCGCTTAACATGAATGTCAGCGCCGCCTCGTAATCGTGTTCGTCCTGTGGGAGCGTGGTGCTGCTGGAAATCGTCGTGCGGTCTTTGATTTCCAAAACCAGCGGCTCATTCCATTGCCCGTTTGAAAACAGCCATAGCTGACCGGCGTGGCAATGTTCTGAAATTGACTTTATGAGGAGTTGGTCAGCGCAAAAAATCTTTGGGGTGATAAATGCTGACTGTTGGCAAGTCGAACTCTGCCATTTTTTGCGCTAACTGTGGCGGGTTTATCTTCAGCAAATGATTGTCCGATGTTATTAAAGTTGAAATACAGCCGAGTGAAGTCTCAACTACAATCAAGCCATCGTTAAACTCGCCGTCTGGCAGAATGCCCGAAGCCATCAGTTTTCTGGCATTTACTTCGGTAATGCCATGTCCAACCGCTATCAAATCAAAGGGCAGGATGTTCCATCGCCGCATATTAGTCAGCGCAGCAAAAGCGTGCTGTTGCGCAGGATGATCTGCCGAAGCAATAAAAACCAATTCTTGAACAACGGTGGGCGGAACAGCCAGACCTGAATTGCGGAATGTCGCTAAAAACCTTTGGGCGAAGGGAAGTCCTTCTCCTAGGTCAATCAAAACATTTGTATCAAGGGCGAACCTTGGCCGGTGCGGAGCCTGAACCGCCATAAATTATTTGCATTCCCTGTTCAAACAACTTGGCGCGCGTCTGTTCTGACCAATCGTTGGCCTGTTTGCGGACAGATGGAGCCGCTTCGCTGCCGGTGGTTTTGTCGGGATAAGGAATCCCCTTTGAAGCGTCGGTTGAGTTTGGCTTAATCATAACAGCGGATTGGCGTCCGTTGATGGCTCACTTTACCCCCCCTCCCCCTAGCCATGCAACTAATTTTTTTTCTTAAAAGCAGTGATTGTGCCAAAATCGAAGCAAATTCAATGATTCGACTTAAAATCCTTCACGATTTGAACGCGCACCGCAATCTCCGCTGATTCAACCGGCGGGATTTCCAGCACGGCCACGAAGTGCGTGCGCTCGTCATTCTTGCCGTCCAGATGACTCCATGCGTAAGCGCGGTTGTCTTGGCGTGACCTTGTAAATTAAAAACCTCTACGTCGCCTTCGCCATGTGATTTATTGCTGTCCATCCGGTTCATATTGATCGGAGTCGGCTTCTTGGCTACTTGCATCTTGGCTCACAAAATGTTCGGACAGTTGAACCGCGTCCAAAAGTTCGCCTTTGACTAAAAACCCATTGTCATCACCGCTCAATCGTTTCACTTGTTGGCAGCGGGCAATCACTACAAAGCTCAAATCCTGATTCGTGCTGGCGAATGTTATCGCTTGGGCGGGGCTGCATTGAAGTTCAAGAGATAAATTATTTGTGGTGTCCGCGCTCGAAAGGCTGGCGATAATTTTTCCGTTTTTCTCGAAAATGTCATTGACGTTGACTTTGATCAACACCGGCCTATTCGTTCCATCAAACACCGCATCCAAAAGATTCGCTGGTATGTTTAACGCCCGCGAAACATCAATTGAAAATGGCTGTGCGCCGTCTCTGTTTCGGGTGTCCAAATGCGCGCGTGCGCGTGAGTCATCTGATTTTGCGTCTGACAAGATTTAATTCGAGCCACTTTTTTTCACGGTCGCAAATGCTGGTTCGGTTGTCTGCCATGGTTATTCCATAGTTCATGCGTTGGGACTTTGTGGGCTTTTCTTACCCCAAATGCGCGGGCGCGTGCGAGCCATGAAATTGCGAGATTATGACGAGATTTCTTTCGACAAAACCCGATTGAAATACGAAAGCTTAAAATGAATTTGGCTTTTGATTCAAAATGGTTTGCCCCAAAGCATATAGCAAAGCTGGACGGTATGGCGTTTGCTCATAATGTCCAAGAGTCGGTGAATGCGCTTTTTCCCGGCAATATGCTGGCCGAAATAATCCTCCAAACTTTCCGGGTGTTCCATGAGGTAGCATCCGATCTCGCGCAGCAGGTCGCGCGTCTGTGGTCTGCCGGGACTTTTTGGGATTGTCGGGTCGCCCTTTTTCCAAGGGCGCAAGTTCCGATTCTGTGGGCGTTCAAGTTTAATTCGGTGGTTCACAGCTTTTTTACAGCTTTATCGCGGCGGGATGTTGAGGGGTTTTCCTACCCCAAACGTGCGCGTGCGTGCGAGTCATGTTCATTGCCAGTCATCTTCGAGTTTTGTTGAAGGGGTCACAGTTTCATTGGTTTTACCAATTTTCGTCATATTCCCGGCTGGGGATGCCGACGCACACACAGGCACGTCATGTGCGTCGGGTAGTTTCGCACCTGTTTTCAGAGATGCCAACGTGCGCGGGCGCGTGAGCCATGAAATGTCACGGTCACACTGCCGCCATTCGACGTTGAATTGTCCCCTGACGGCGCGGTGAATTTGCAGTTTGGTTTTCCCGGCGTCTAGCATCCGGGCGATGAAGCCGCGCCGCTGGTCAATTTGCTGGCGCGTGGCTTTGACGTAGGGCTTGCGCTGGCCGGGGCGGATGATTGGTTGCCGTGTAATTTCATTCATAAACATTAAATGGTGAGACGCCACTTGAACCGCGCCGCGCTTTTGTTCGGAACATAGTTGGCGGTTTTCTGAATCGTCCCCAGCTTGGCGAGTTTGTCCCGAATCCACGCCGCGCCCTTGCCGGTGACGCCCAGCCGCGCCGCCAAGCTGTCCCGCACAATCGGAAAATCCGCCGCGCCGTCTTGCTCCGCTTTCCGTGCGAAGCTCCGCACAATCCGAAACGCATCGCGCTCGTTTTCCGTTTCGAGCCGCGTAAAGATTTCGCGCTCCGCTGCCGAAAGTCCTGCCGTCCATCTGTCGGCCAAGCCCGCCCAAAGTTTTTCAAAACTTTCCATGTGTCCGGCTTCGTCCGCCGATGTCGCTGCCGTCTTGTTTCGGAATTGTGCCATGGCGAGCCGTTGCGCCATATCCCGCCCGACTTGGTGAAACACCTCGCCAACCAAGTCCGACAACTTCGCGTTGCGTGTGCCTGTCACCGTGATCCCCAGCTTATGAAGCAACTCCGTTTCACGGTAGAGAGAGACAGAGAAAGAAGTTTCTTTCTTTGTATCGGGGAAGTGACTTTCTAAACCATTGCAATTCAGGGGAGCGATTTTTGACTTCCCCGATAGGACGGATTCAAGGGAAGTGCGGCAGTTTTCCCAGACGATCTCATTGTGCTTGTCCGTGCCGGGATTCCAGCAACCGGGCGCACGCATACCTTTTCCAAAACGCGACGGCAGAGAATCAGGCGGGAAGATTTCACAGACGCCGGAGACAATCGGCACGCCGATTTTGCCAGCAACGGATTTCAGCAGCCTAATCCATTCGCCGGTCGGGTGAAAGTTTGGCGAGATTGCCCAGACGTGCCAGCCGCCGCTGCCAGACGTTTCCAAAATCACGGCCAAGTCGGGGGCGTTCAATAGCAACCGGAAAGCGGCAAAGGCCAACTCCCGCGCCCGGTCTGACTCGCCGTTGTGCGCGTCAAAATCCAAGCCGCCCCAGCGTGATTGCTGCTGGTCGTTGGTTGAATAGGGGACAAACGCGAGCTTTCGCAATTTTTGAGGGGTCGTGATACTTTGCAATGCCCAAGAAATTGCCCGTCCAACAGGCACACGTTTGGCTCTGGCGTATTGCTTACACCCTTCAGCATCACGCCAGCCCATAGCGTAATGATACGCCCCGTTGCCGTTGTGAAGATGCTCGCAAAGTGCAATCCATTCGCTCCGCGTCCAAACCGCGTCGGCGCGTTGTGACTGCCATGACAGAAACGCCAGTGGATTTGCCCCGGCGTCCGGCTGCGCTCCCAAGTGAAGCCGCTTGGCCGGTCGTTCGCTTTTGGCATTACCGTTTTCGCTCATTTTCTAGGCGCGTAAAGTGTTCAATGCGTCTTTGCCCTGTCGGGCGAGTTTGATTCTGTCGGCAACTGGTTTTGATTCAAAAAGCCTCTTGGCGGAGTGTTCTGCGACCGTTAGCCCGTTCAATGGAAGCTGGCCGGGGGCGGTGTCGGCGATGCGGATGCGGACGGACTTTCCCATCTGGCATTTTTTCTCCGTGTCGGCAGGGTGAACCATTTGTTCAGGATAGCGGGAATCAAGGGGGCAGCGATTAACGCAGCAAGACAAAAAGCGCGGACAAAGACGTGCGAGATTCACGATTGCACCGTGCCTTCCTGTTGGCCGTCGCCAAAACTTTCGATGGCGGCGCGGAGACTGGCACAATCAATGAGCCTCACGCCACGCGAACAGCCGGGCATTTTTAAGGAGTGGCTTTTGACACGCCCTGATTTAATCAGCGCAAACAGTTGCGAACGGCACAAGCCGCTAAACGGTTCACGCTGGCCGGGTCGCGGGAAGCGAGTGAAGGCCGGTGAGATTTGCAACGCACTCGCCGCCGCGTTGCTTGGCAGGACAACTTTTTTATCGCCGTCGTCTGGCGCATGGAAGTTCTTCTTCATGCGCCGAGTGTTTCACAAATTAAATTCGTGATTCTTCCCCAATCATTAGGCAGAATCTTTGGGGAAATTCAATTGGCCAAAGTGCTAATAGAATTAAAAATCCGTTCCTTTATTCCATCGCGGATATTGGCGGCACTAGTCAGGGGTGTAAGCTTTTTTTGTTGTTCCTGATACACGCTGTGCCGTTCTCGGTATTTGCCAATTTCATAAAGCAACGGATGCTTTTCTGGCTTTCCATTGTGAGTCCGCAAGATATTTTGCCAAATTGTCTCCGCCCAATCGTCCGCATTTGCTTTTGATAGCGGTTCCAGCGACATGACTTTTTTTAGCCACGGATTTTTTATGCGCTTAATTGAATCTTGAACAAAAACTTCGACGGACGAAACAGGTTTGCCGTCCAAATCGGCCTTCAAATGTTCTTGGGCAAGTTTTTCATAGACGGTGCTTTTTAGGTTGGAAATTTTCTCAACGCATTCAATCACTATTTTGTTCACCGGTTTGTTCGGGTTAAACTGCTTTTGATCTCTTGGAAGTTTGTAGATTGATTTTGTGCCGACACCGAGACTGTCTATCTTTTCCAAAATATATTTCTGGTGTCCTTTCAGGAGCGTCCAGTTGACCGGGAAAAACATTTTCCTAGCCGCACACTTGCGAACCACGGCTGGATTGCGGTCACAAACTTCCCATAAATCGCGGCAAACTATGCCTGCAAATGCCCATAAACCTTCAGCGGCATCGGGGTCTTTGAGCGCCCTTGCGCTCAATTCACCAAGATAGGTTTGCAATTGAACGAGCAAGGCAAGGTTTGAATGAGCCACAAGGTCGTTGTCCTTTGATGGTTCGCCGATTGTCTCTCGATTTAGGATGCGCTGCTCCTTGCTCCACAACTTATCTAAATCATGTTCCTGATTTTCAAAGTTCATGGCTTTCCTTTGGCTTACGAAACTTTTAGCGCAGGTAGTTTGTTGACAGCGACGCGCAAAGTCTTCATTTCCGTCCGCGTGTAACGGTCATTCACGGTGTCGGATTTGTGGCCGGTGAGTTTGCGGCGCAATTCCTGATCTACGCCCTTGTTGTGTAGGCCAGAATTAAACGAGGCGCGGAGCGCATGGAATGACAGGCGCGAAAGTTGCCGCTGTCCGCCAGTGTCCGCCAATTCATTCCCGATGCCCGTTTTCCGCATGATGGCGAGAAATTGCTTGGACAACCCGCTCCGCCCCCCTGCTGGCCATGCGGCAAGGGTGGGGCAAATTGCGCCATTGGTGTCGCCCGCCAGTTTGGACAAGTGCTTTTCCAGAGTTGGATGCAACGGAATTTCTAAAGTTTCGCCAGTCTTGTGCGTTTCCACGACGAGTTTGCGGCCTGCTAAATCCACCGCCTCCCATGTGAGCGAAACGCAATCCGACAAACGGAGTCCGGCATAGTAGCCAACAAGGATGGCGGTTTTCCATTCGGCGTCTGCCGCGTCAATCAGCATTTGCACCTGTGTGGGCGTGAATACTTTCCGCTTCACCTGTTTGATGCGTTCGGGCAGATCAACCGCCGACACCGGATTGGTCGCAATAAGTCCAAGCCGCCGCGCATAGTTAAAGACGCTGGAAATGGTTTTCATTTCCATCCGCAACGAGGCCAGAGCAAATTTTTTGCTGGCAAGGTCGTCGTAATACTTCTGGCAATCATGCGGGGCAACAGCGGAAATTGGACGGTCAGCTTTCGCGCCAAGAAATTCATTGAAGCGGTCAACGGACATCGCATAACGCTCTGCCGTGCGTTCCTGCCGGGAATTAGTCTTGCCACGCAACCATTCAGCAGAAAATTCGCGGAGAGTGGATTGGCGCAACTTTTCGCCGGTCGTGCGTTCGAGAATGCCGCCGATAACTTCACGGCTGATGGCTTCCGTTAAAATCTTGTCCCGCCCTAGCTGCGCGGCGCGTTCCCATTCAATCGCCAGCGCGAGCGCGGTTGTCTTGGCAGTTTTCTTGGTGGTTTTCTTCCGCCACTGGTTATGCTCGTTGCGATAAACGGCCATCCAGAACGGACTTTTGGGATGTTTCCAAACGTAAGCCATATTCAGTAAGACACAGAATAAGACATACAGGGAAGTTTGTCAAGATACAATGATGAATAGAATCAATGCTTTTATCACTTCCAAAGGGGCGGAATCGAGTTGCGGGTTCGAGTCCCGTTGGCCACCCCATTTTTGACTTTTCGGCGGCAATCTTCTCAATCAGCTTCAAAAACGGGCATGTTATGCGGGTTCTAAATTCGCCTCTGGCGCAGGGATGCCGTTGGGGAAAAGCACCTTTTGCAATCGCTGGTTCCGGTCACTAGAAAATTCCAGCCAAAGCCAAGCTGCGTTCAGAATGACGTGCGAAGGCTAAAATGCCGTGATGGGTTGGCTGGGATCAAATCAATTTAGGGATGTCGGGTTTTACCCCATGGCAGCGTCGCTGACGGCGTGGAATGGTTTGCAGTATGAGAATTATTCTTCTTTTTCTATGTGCGGTCACTTTGCTGGCCGCCACCGGGTGCATCTTCCCCGGCGGCGGTGGCGGTGGTGGCCGGGGTTATCCAGACCATGGCAACAATGAAGACCATGGCTGGGATCATGAGGGTGGCAACCACTGAAAGCCCGAACTCCCAATGAAAATAAAAAAAATGCAGTTATTTACGCTCGCAATCGCGGTCGGAGGATTGGGATTATTGTCGGGCTGTGTCGTTGAGCCAGATGGACGAGTGGTGGGGGTTCTGCCCTTCGTGGTGGTGGCTCCGCAACCACTGGTCTATGCCGCACCGCCTCCCGTCGTCTATGCCGCGCCGGCCATGGTTCCTGACAGTTACGTCTGGGATGGTTACGAATACGTCGGTTACGTTGGGAATCAGTATTATTACCTGGGTCCTAACAATCTTTGGCTGATCTGTGATCCTTTTCGGATTGAACGTTTTCACGGCTGGGAAGGCAAACATGCGGATTGGCGCAACCACGCCGTTCGCAATGACCATTATCGAACTGACCGGAACGGCCATGTTCAGCCAAGACATGATGGGCGGCCATCAAAGCTTGGAAGCGGTGATTCATTTGGAAATGACAAAGGCCACTCAGGGTTTGAGTGGCCTTTTGCGTTGGGTTGCTAAACAGTTAAACAATCGCCCGCGACTTGGCCTCGGCTTTAAGACGCCAAACGATGCCTGCTACTAACCATTTTGTCGCACTACAAATTTGAAACTAAACGGCATATTCATAGATCTCATCTCAAAATCAACCAATCCCACAATAGATCCCATAATGAATAACCACACCGGCCACCACAATACGCAACAATAAAAGCAATCACCATAATGAATACGATGCGCGCTGAATGACCAGCAAAACTGTCGGGACAAATATAAATCCCAGCTATAACACCACCGATAAAACCCAAACTAAAGCCAATCCAAGTGAATCGTCTTTTGGCAGAGTGGTCGTCACTATTCATGGTCGTGTGCTGCCGCCTAGACAGTATGGCTGGCGATGAAAGTGAAAAAGGTGTCTGCTCTCCGAGTTAAACATGGGTTGCACCGCGTGAACGGTGCCGAGCCACAAGTTGTGGGACTCACGCCCCAGACAACTGATGAA
>Ga0302277_1000758_pt1 | contig 24518 bp, 19 predicted proteins | sample III_Bog_N3_1_FD_198759 | JGI IMG/M metagenome (GOLD analysis project Ga0302277, IMG submission 198759) | Peat permafrost microbial communities from Stordalen Mire near Abisko, Sweden - III_Bog_N3_1 | ecosystem: Environmental > Terrestrial > Soil > Wetlands > Peat | place: Sweden: Abisko... | reverse complement strand
TGGCGCGTGGGAGCTGGCCAGGCAAAAATCCGCGAACAAATCCTGACCCTGCCGGCAGACACCCTCATTTGTCCAGGCCACGGCCCATTGACAACAGTGGCAGAAGAAAATGAACACAATCCATTCTTTTGATTTGCGATTTGACCCGTTCCCCTCGCATTGCTAGGCTTTTCATCCGTTTCCAAACGGTTTTTATGCGACATACCATTTCAGTTTTGGTGGAGAACAAGTTCGGCGTGCTCACGCGCGTGGCCGGACTCTTCAGCGGCCGCGGCTATAACATTGATACGCTCAACGTCGGCCCGACTCATGACTCGGGCCTTTCACGCATGACCATCGTCACCACTGGCGATGAGGCGACGCTGGAACAAATCGTCAAGCAATTGAACAAATTGCCGAATGTGATCAAGGTGCAAATTTTTAGCGATGGCGAATATGTTGACCGCGAACTGTTGCTGGTGAAAGTTGGCGTGGATTCCAAATCGCGCGCAGAGGTGATGCAGATCACCGACATATTCCGCGCAAAAATCGTGGACGTGCAGCCCAAATCGCTCACCATCGAAATCACCGGTGCCGACAGCAAGATCGTCAAGTTCCTCGGCCTGATGAATTCGTTCGGCGTGCTGGAAATCACCCGCACCGGCAAAGCCGCGATGCCGAGAAAGTGACAAGCGACGAGAATTTTCGTCAATCAACCATCAATTAAAAACCATCAACTAATTTTATGTCCAAAGTCTATACCGACAAAGACGCCGATCTCGGCGTGTTGAAAAACAAAACATTGGCGATCCTCGGCTTCGGCTCGCAGGGCCACGCCCACGCGCTCAACCTCAAAGACAGCGGCCTCAAGTTGCTCATCGGACTTTACGAAGGCAGCAAATCCATTCCCGTCGCGCAGGAAAAAGGTTTTGAAGTCGTCACCACCGCCGAAGCCGTCAAGCGCGCCGACGTCATCATGGTCGCGCTGCCCGATACCAAGCAGGCCGCCGCTTACAAAAAAGACATCGAGCCGAATCTGACCAAGGGCAAGACGCTCGTGTTCTCGCACGGCTTCTCAATCCATTTCAAGACCATCGTTCCGCCGAAAAACGTGAACATCATCATGGTCGCGCCGAAAGGTCCCGGCCACACCGTCCGCCGCCAATACACCGAAGGCAAGGGCGTTCCCTCGCTCATCGCCGTTTATCAAAACCCCGGCAAGGACGCGAAAAAAATCGCGCTCGCGTGGGCCAAAGGCATCGGCGGCACCCGCGCCGGCGTGCTTGAAACGAATTTCAAAGAAGAAACCGAAACTGATTTGTTCGGCGAACAGACCGTGCTTTGCGGCGGCGCGAGCGCGCTCGTGCAGGCCGGATTTGAAGTGCTCGTCGAAGCCGGTTATTCGCCCGAGATGGCCTACTTCGAATGTCTGCATGAACTCAAACTCATCGCCGACCTGATGAACGAAGCCGGCATCAGCGGCATGAGGTTTTCGATCTCCGAAACCGCCAAGTGGGGTGATGTGAGCGTCGGCCCGAAGATCATTGACGGCAGCGTAAAGAAACGCATGAAAGCCGCGCTAAAAGACATTCAGTCCGGCAAGTTCGCCAAAGACTGGGTCAAGGAATATGAAGGCGGCTATAAACGCTACAACGCGCTGCTCAAAAAAGGCGAACAGCATCCGATCGAAAAAACCGGTGCAAAACTCCGCGCGCTCATGCCGTGGATGGGCAAGAAAAACATCAAAGGCGCGCAAGCCGCCTACTGATTGCCGATTTCGGATTTTCGATTTCCGATTGAAAACAAAAGCCGCTGGATTTTTCCAGCGGCTTTTGGATTTCAGAGTCCGTGTTTCCTCTGTGAAAATCTGTGGCCAAAAATCAGCCGCCCAGCGAACTTGCATCCGTCACGTCGCCTTTGTTGAAGTCCACATATTCCTCGGTCAAATCGGCGGCATACATCACCGCGTTCGCCTTGGCGAGATTCAGGTTGATGTGCAGCTCAAATTCCTTCGGCGCAACGGCGGCGCATAACTCCTTGAACGTCGCCGACGTCGGTTGGCCGCGTTTTAGGCTCCAGAGAATTTTTGTCGAGTCATTCGCGGAATAGCCGATGTCAATTTTCTCCTCGACCACTTTTGCGGGCGAATAACCAATCGCATCAATGATGCGACCCCAGTTCGGATCGCCGCCGTGCCAGCTTGTTTTTATCAGCGCGCTGTTCGCCACCGCGCGCGCGGCGGCATCGGCATCCTGAACCGTCTTCGCCCCGTTCACGCGCACGGTCACGACACGGTGAACACCTTCGCCGTCCCGCACAATTTTCTTCGCGAGTTCGAGGCAGACATGGTGCAAAGCGGACTGGAAAGTTTTTAGTTTTGAATTTTTAGTTTTGAGTTTTTCATTGCCGGCGAGTCCGTTTGCCAAAACCAAAACCGTGTCGTTCGTGCTCATGTCGCCGTCTACCGTGATGCGGTTGAAGCTGTGCGCCACCGCTTCATTCAGTGCCGCCTGCAAAACTTTCGCGTCAATCACCGCATCCGTCGTGATGAATCCCAGCATCGTTGCGTGGAGTCCGCCGTGCGGCAACGTGGCCGGCCGTGCGCCGGTTGGCGACATGCCGGGCTGGATCATGCCCGCGCCTTTGCACATGCCGCCGATGCGCACCGTCTTGCCGCCAAGCTTGAATTCCACCGCGATCTGCTTCGGCTTCGTGTCGCTCGTCATGATCGCCTCGACGGCGTTGGCGGCGTGTTCGGCGGTTGAACCCAGCAACGTCGCGGCTTCGATGATGCCGGCGCAAACATTATCCATCGGCATCGGCACGCCAATGCGCCCGGTCGAGCCGACGAGCGCCGAGCCGGTCGGCAAATTCAATGCGCGCTCCGTGAACGAAACCATTTCGCGCGCGTCGGCCATGCCTTGTCGGCCGGTGCAGGCGTTGGCGTTGCCGGAGTTCACAACCACAACTTGCGCCGTGCCTTTTTTCACGCGTTCGACACAGACTTTCACCGGCGCGGCACAAACCTGGTTTGTCGTGAACATCCCAGCGACGGTGGCGGGCGTTTCGGAAACGATCAACGCGAGATCGCGCTTCAAGCCTTTGTTGGAACCTTTACCGGTGCCAAGTTTCTTGATTTCGCAAAAAACGCCGCTGGCGGAAAAGCCTTTCGGCGCGACGATGGAACCGGGAATTTCTTTGATTCTTTTCTTCATTTTGTAAAATTGTAAATTCAGTTTTTAATTTTGAATTTTTAGTTTTGAGTTGAAAAGAAAATTGTAGCCCAACTAAAAATTAAAAACTCAAACCTAAAAACTTTTTTGCGCCTCAATCTCCAGCCGCACCATGCGGACGTGGACTTTGCCGCCCGCATCCAGTGGGTGTTTGGCGACGTATCGTTGTGTGACAGCGGCGATGAATTCCTCACGCACATTTTCCGGCACGCGCTGGACGAACGGCAGCCAGGTTGTCCGCAGCCAGGTCGCCAAACCTTCCGCGCCCAGGTAGGTCGCGTCTTTCGGCGTAAGTTTCAGCAGCTGGACTTTAAAACCGTGCTTCGGCAGCCATTTTCCGTAATTGGCTGGCGCGTAAAAAAAATACGGCAGCGGCATTTTGCGAAAATACTGGCACCAGCGCTTCAGCCGCATCTCCGGCCGGAGCGCGCGAAAAACCTCGTGGGCATTGCCTTTGCCGCCGCAGGAAACCATCAGCCGGCCGCCGGGCTGCAACACCGAGGCGGCGCCGCGCAAAATTTTTTCGTGATCGTCCACCCAATGCAGCGCGGCATTGGAAAAAACCAGGTCAAACTTTTCCAGGAAACGGATTTCCCGCGCGTCGGCGATTTCAAATTTGAGATTTGAAACTTTCGCCGGCGGAAATTTTTGGCGTGCGAAGGCGATCATTTCCGCCGATGCGTCCGCGCCCGTCACCGCGCCGCGCGGCACGGCCCGCGCGAGTTCCGCAGTGATTTTGCCGTCGCCGCAGCCGAGATCGAGTATGTGCTCGTCGCCGCGCAGGTTGAGCCTGGCGATCAGCTCCCGCGCCCAGGTCTGCTGGACGACGGAATTGGCCGCGTATTCGGCGGCATTCCACTTCGTGGCCGAAGCTGGCTGGCGCGGCGATTTCAAATCTGAAATTTGAGATTTCAAATCAAACCAAGCCCACGGTTTCCGGCCAGCCGCAGATGAGGTTCAGGCTTTGCACGGCCTGGCCGCTGGCGCCCTTGACGATGTTGTCCTCCGCGCTCATCACGATGAGCCGGCCGGTGCGCGGGTCGAGCCGCCAGGCGATTTCGCAGACGTTGGTGCCGACGACATTTTTCGTGTCCGGCAACGCGTTGCCTTCGAGCAAACGGACGAACGGTTCGTTGGCGTAAGCAGTTTGATAAGTGGCGGAAATTTTTTCGCCAAGCTTGGTCGCGCCAGCTGCGTCGCTGAAATGTTCGCTCGGCGCAAGATACAGCGTCGTCAAAATGCCGCGATTCACGGGAATCAAATGCGGTGTGAATTGAATCACCACCGGCGTTCCCGCCGCCAGCGAAAGCTGCTCCTCGATTTCGGACAAATGCCGGTGTTTCGGCACTCCGTAAGGGCGCACGCTTTCGTTGCACTCGCAAAAAAGATAATCAATCTCCGCTTTCCGTCCCGCGCCGCTGACGCCGCTCAAGGAATCAGCGATGATGCCGGCGGGCTTGATGAGTCCAGCTTTGAGCAGCGGAATTACCGGCAGCAAAATGCTCGTCGGATAGCAGCCGGGCGAGGCGATGAGCAAAGATTTTTTAATCTCGTCGCGATAAATTTCCGGCAAGCCATAAACCGCTTTCTTGAGCAGCTCCGGCGCGGGATGATCGTGCGCATAAAATTCTTTGTAAATGTCCGCGCTCTTGAGTCGGAAATCGGCGCTCAAATCAATGACCACGCAGCCGGCGGCAATGAGCGGCACGGCGTATTCGGCGGCGACGCCGTGCGGCAGAGCGAGAAAAACCACGTCGGCCTGCTTCGCCAAAACCTCGGCGTTTGGCTCGACGAAGCGGAGCATCTTGGATTTTGGGTGGCTCGCGAATTTGGGAAACACCTGCGCGAGCGTCTGCCCGGCGTTCTGGCGCGAGGTGACGGCGACGAGCTCCGCGTGCGGATGGTTCAGGAGCAACTGCACAAGGACTTCGCCGGAGTAACCGGAGGCACCGACGATGGCGACTTTTTTTATTTTCATGTTCGACTAAAATTTTAACCGCGAACTACACGAACTACACGAAAATTTGTTTCATTCTCTTCCTCATGGTCATCGTCATCCTCGCTTTCCGATTACGAGGATGACGATGATTCAGAGCAACAAAAAACCCGCGGGCAGAGGCCAGCGGGTTTGGAAACTTTCCGGTGCGGTCAACGCTTCGAGAACTGGAAGCGTTTGCGGGCACCAGGCTGGCCGTATTTTTTGCGCTCGCGGGCACGCGGGTCGCGCGTGAGCAAACCTTCCGCTTTCAAGGGCGGACGCAGGTTGGCGTCAAACTTGATCAATGCGCGGGCAAGGCCGTGACGAACCGCGTCGGCCTGGCCGTTCGGGCCGCCGCCGGCGACGTTGACACGCACGTCAAATTTTTCCATTGCGCCAGCAACCGTCAACGGCTGCGTTGCAATGGAGCGCTGAGTTTCCAGCGGAAAATAATTTTCAAAGGGACGGCGGTTGATGGTGATCTTGCCGCTGCCGGTCGCGAGACGCACACGCGCGACGGCGGTTTTGCGACGGCCCGTGCCGAGAAATTCGTTGGTGCTTTTGGTGGCCATGGTAAAAATTATTTGGCGACGGAGAGCACGGCAGGCGTTTGGGCGGCGTGATCGTGCTTCGGGCCTTTGAACACTTTCAGCTTGGTGAGCAACTGGGCGCCGAGCCGGTTCTTTGGAACCATGCCTTTGACGGCGTGTTCAATCAGCCGTTCGGACTGGTCGGCCCGGACTTGAGCTACGGTCGTGTATTTCTCGCCGCCCTTCCATCCGGAATAAGTCATAAACTTCTTGTCCATTTCCTTCTTGCCAGTCACGCGGACTTTTTCCGCGTTGATGACGACGACAAAATCGCCGGCATCAAGGTGAGGCGTGTAAACCGGCTTGTTTTTGCCGCGCAACACGTCGGCAACCTGCGCGGCCAGACGGCCAAGCACCGCGCCATCGGCATCAATAACGTGCCACTTGCGCTGATCCAAATTCACTTTAGGTAAAAAAGTTTTCATCTCAATTCCCAGCAAAGGGACGTGAAATTTATCAGACTCGCGAGCGAAGTCAACAGGTCATTTTGAACAAGCTGGATGTCAAAGGCGGCGGCTTTGTCTTGACGGAAGCTTTCAAGTGGGATTACATTGACTTAGTCGGAAAAAATCGTCTTAAGTCGCCTAAATTACATCGTAGGAGTCATATGAATAAGCTATTTGTCCTATTGGCTGCCGTTCTTGTCTTTGATGCCGCCAATGCCGCCACCGTTTTCCCCATCGCGACAAATCCGGCCGTGGTTAATTTTGGCGGCGGTGTTGGATTTGACGGCACCAATTACATGGCCGGGTTTATGTCGGGGGCAAATCAAAATCTGGTCGGGCAGCTTATTTCGGCGACGAATGGTTCATTGATCGGTTCACAGCTTGTCGTAGGCACCAACGTGGGTTTTCCGCCGGCAACTGCACTAACTTTTGCCAAGACGAATTATTTTGCGGCGTGGTCTGATAGTTCCGTCGGTTCGGGCGTGGATATATCCGGCCAGTATATTTCCAGGAGCGGCGCGAAAATCGGTTCCAAATTCAAACTTCTTTCAAGTGCAGGTTCGCACGGATTGCAAACAGTGGAGGCGACCGCTTCCGACGGCACGAATTTTCTGGCCGTCTGGCAGGATCAAAATGACGACACTTTCTACGGCCAAATGGTGACGAATGGCGTATTATCCGGTTTGGTATTTACAATCAGCAGCCAATCGGGAAATGCAGATGGCGCATATTCTGCCTCAGTGGCCTTCGGCAAAACGAATTATCTTGTCGTCTGGCAAAGTCAAAACGGCGGTTCGAGCTACCAGACTTACGGAGCTTTTGTATCTCTAAACGGCCACGCGGGAAGTCCATTTCAAATCAACCAGACCGCTTCGGCGGATCAAAATCCGCCCGCGGTCGCGTTTGACGGGACAAATTATCTGGTCGCGTGGAGTTGGGACGATGGTTCTGGCTCTGTGGATATTTACGGGCGGCTGGTTTCACAAACCGGAACTTTTCCGGGGAGCGAACTCCAGTTGGCCACCGGGCCGGGCACCCAGATGCTTCCAACGCTGGCTTTTGACGGCGCAAACTACCTGATGGCTTGGAGCTACTTTCCAGGCACAGGGTTCGGCAGTGGAACCAATTCAAGCATTTACTTTCAATTCTTCAATCGTTCCGGCAGCCCGACCAACTCTGAATTTACCATATTCAGCGCACAGGGAACCAACAGTCCTTTGTTGGCCGGTCTTGTTTTTGACGGAACACGGTTTGCAGCGGTCGCCACCTTGGGAACGGTCATAACAGGCACAGACGGCAATGTCACCGGTTTGCCGAGCGGCGAGGTTTTTGGGGCGTTCATCCCCAGCAGCACGGCGGTGCAGGTGACGACGACATCGCTGCCCGACGGCACGACCAACGTGCCTTACAGCCAGACGCTGACGGCTTCCGGCGGTCAGACGCCATACACCTGGACGCTGGTTTCAAATTCTTTGCCCGCCGGTTTGAGCCTGTCGAGCGGCGGTGTGATTTCCGGAACGCCGACGACCGCCATCACCACCAACTTCATCGTGCAGGTGAAAGACAACACCAACAGCATTGCGACGCAGGCGCTGTCGCTGACGATTGATGCACTGGACACCAGCGTCGTCTTCACCGTCACGCCAAGCTCCGTCACCAACACTTACAACGGCCCGATCATGCTGACGGTGACCGGCCTGAAAACCAACGAGACGGTGACGGTTCAAAAATTTCTTGATGCGAACACGAATGGCGTGATTGACGCCGGAGACCTTCTGGTGCAGCAGTTTAATTTGACGGACGGGACAAATGTCGTGATCGGCGGCGTGACGAACATCAACGTGCCGGGCGATTTGAATCCGACAAACGGCGCGATCACGGCGGCGCTGAATTTTCAGGCTGACTTTGTGCAGACCCTCGTCGGAAAATATTTGCTCAAGCTGACCAGCCCGACCAGCCATTTCACGCCCATCACAAATTCATTTGCAGTCACGAATTTTCCCTTCGCGCAGAAATTCACCGGCACGGTGGTCAGCAATGGCTTGGCCGTTCCCAATGCCGGCATCCTGCTGTTTCCGGCGGCGGCGGACAGCAATCCGGTGGGCGGCGCGGTGGCGAACAATTCCGGCGTTTACACCATCCAGATGCCGGCGGGAACTTATTCACTGGTGCCATTCAAGGCTAATCTTGTCGCCAATTTTTCGGGCGCGCCGGCGCTCACTTTGAGCAACAACGCGACGTTCACCACCAACCTGACCCTCATTCCGGCGACAAACAGCATTTCCGGCCAGGTCGTGGATGCCAACAATTCCGGCGTCGGATTGCCGGGGCTTTTGGTGCCGGTCCAGCCCAAGGACAGAAGCCTGCTGGCAACGTGCTTTACCGACACCAATGGCAATTTCACTGCGGGGGTGATTGCCAACCAATGGAGAGTTGGAGGCGACAGCGCCGGTCCTGCTTTTCTTGGTTATGTCACGCTGCAAAACAAAACGACGACTGACACCACAACCGGCAGCGTGTCGGGCGTGTCCATCGCCCTGCCGAAGGCGACGGCGTTGTTTTACGGCACGGTCAAGGACGTTTTTGGAAATCCGTTGCCGGGAGTTGTCGCCATTCGCGCCGACGACAATAACAACGGTTTGTATGAGGCGGATGGCTACACGGATACGAACGGAAATTACGCCACTGCCGCGATTGGCGGGCTTGGCGGCAACGATCCATGGCAGGTGCAGATTGACAATCCGGGCAGCTTCACCAATTACATCTTTTCACAACCAGCATTTGATCAAAATGGCGGCGGCACGAACATCAATATCGGCCAGGCCGTGCTGGTAAATTTCACCGCCGTCATGGCGACCAATCACATCTCTGGCAATATCAAGTTCAACGGCACGAACATCGTGGGCGTGGGTGTGGATGCCTACGCAACCATCAGCAATGTGGATTACAACGTCAATGTGGACACGGACACCAACGGCAATTACTCGTTCAACGTCGCCAACAGTGGCTGGAACGTCGGCGTCAATCAACAAGGCGGCAGCGACAGTTTGGACAACATGCTCGGCAGCGGCAATTATCAGCCCCCGAACGAACAAAGCATCACCATCTCCAACAACAACGGCGTCGCGAACTTCATCGTCCAAGGCTACACCACGTTTGTGAGCGGACAGGTGGTTGATGACAGCGGAAGTCCCGTGACCTTCATGAATGTCTTCGCCCAAACCAACAGTGGAGGCAACACTGTAGGCTTTTCCTCCCAGGCCACGACCGATTCGGGCGGAAATTTCCGGATGGGCATTGTCGGCGGGAATTACACGCTCTTTTTGAACAGCGACCCGAACACCGGCTATCCATCACTCAACTTGGTGGGACCCACCGTGCCGGTCAGCTTCACCAACGGTGTCAACATCACTAATTTTATTCTCATCGCCCCGCGCGTCACGGGCGCGATCCAGGCGCAGGTCAACAATCCCAGTAGTGCTGGCGTTTCGGGCATCGGAGTTTTCGCTACGCTCACGGCCGGCACCACCAATTATTCCAGTGAGCAGATTCAAACGGACGGTTCGGGCGCGGCCAATGTGCCGGTCTGCAACGGCAACTGGCAGGTGAGCCTGAACGGCAACGACGTGCAGAACGCCGGCTACTCGACCCCCGCTTCCCAAAATCTCACCGTCTCCGGCAACACCCCGTCGGTGACATTTACCCTCGGCAGCGTTTCACCGTTGCAAATTACGACGACTTCCCTGCCTGACGGAATTGTGGGCGGGCAATACAACCAGCAATTAAGCGCTTCCGGCGGACAACCGTCATATTCTTGGTCGCTGACCCCGGGCTCGCTGGCATTGCCTCCCGGATTCAGTCTTTCAACGGGCGGCAACATTTCCGGCACCCCGACGAATGCGCCATTTGGCGGGACGAATTATAATTTTTCCGTGCGCGTGACTGATAATTCCGCGAACACGGTGGATCAATCGTTGTCGTTGACAGTCTATCCCGCCCTTACCATTTCCACCAATAATCTGCCAAACGGCACAAACGGCATACCTTACACCGCGCAAATTTTGATTTCTGGGGGCGATACGGCGGGCGGCTACAGTCCGATTCTAAATGGTTCGCTCCCGCCGGGTTTGAATTTCTCTTATGGCACCCTCACCAGTTCAAACGAGTTCTTTGTCATTTCCGGCACGCCGACCAGCAGCGGCACCTTTTCATTCAACGGAGGTGCCACTGACACCGATGGCAACCAGGTGCAAACCAATTTTTCAATCACCATCCTGGCTTCCTTGCAAATCACGACGACCACCCTGACCAATGCCACGGTCGGAGCCGCCTACACGAATCAACTGAAAGGTTCCGGCGGCACGACACCTTACACCTGGACCATCGCCAACGGTTCGCAACCGCTGCCATCCGCGCTGACGCTTTCGACCAACGGCGGAATTTCCGGCGTGCCGGCGTCCGTCGGGACGAACAGTTTCATTGTGCGCCTGACCGATCATAATTCGCTCACCGTCACCCATTCGTTCACGCTCGTCGTCAATCCCAAGCCAGCTCTTGGTTCGCCAAGCTGGCAGACAAACCGGTTCCAAATCCGGCTCACCGGTGCGGTAAACCAGAATTACACGGTCCAGATGTCCACCAATTTAAGTTCCACAAACTGGACTTCGCTTTTCATCACCAACAGCGCCACCACCAATGTGTTCAATTTGACCGACCCCAACGCCACCAACAAACAGCGCTTCTACCGCATTTTGATCGGCCCGTGATCAGCCGCCCAGATAGGCGCTTTTGACCTGCGGATTCTGACTCAACGCGGCGGAATCGTCCTGCAAGATGATTTTCCCCGTTTCGAGGACGTAGCCGAAATGTGAAATTTCCAGCGCAAGGTTTGCATTCTGCTCCACCAGCAAAATCGTCAAGCCTTGATCGCGGTTGATTTCCACAATTTTCTCGAAAATGGTTTTCACCAGCAAAGGCGCAAGTCCAAGCGACGGCTCGTCAAGAAGAAGTAATTTCGGCCTGCTCATCAGCGCCCGACCGATGGCCAGCATCTGCTGTTCGCCGCCACTCAAAGTTCCTGCGACCTGCTTTTGGCGTTCCCGCAATCGCGGAAACAGGCTGAAAACATGGTCGAGTTCACGCCGGACGATCTGCTTGTCCCTCTGCAAATACGCGCCAAGCTGCAAATTTTCCAGCACCGTCAAATTCGCAAAAATCATCCTGCCTTCAGGAACATGCGAAATTCCGCGCGCAACAATTTGGTGCGGCGGCAGACCGGCGATGTTTTTGCCGTCGTAAAGAATCTCGCCCGACTTCGGTTTGAGCAAACCGGAAATTGTCTTGAGAGTCGTCGTCTTGCCCGCGCCGTTCGCGCCGATGAGCGTGACGATGCTGCCTGCCTTCACAGACAAAGAAACTCCATGCAGCGCTGGAATAGCGCCGTAGCCGACGAAAAGATTTTTTATTTCCAACATGGTTTAACTGCCAAGATATGCTTCGATGACTTTTGAATTTGCCCGGATTTCCTCCGGCTTTCCTTCGGCGATTTTAATCCCGTAATCGAGAACGGCGATGCGCTCACAAATGCCCATCACAACCTGCATGTCGTGTTCGACGAGCAAGACAGAAATCTGATACTTATCCTTGATGAATTGGATCAGCCGCATCAGTTCAATTTTTTCGATCGCGTTCATGCCTGCGGCGGGTTCATCAAGCAAAAGCAATTTCGGCCTCGTCGCCAGCGCGCGGACTATTTCCAACCGCCGTTGGTCACCGTAGCTCAAGCCATTCGCCAGCGCATCGCGAAATTTTCCAAGTTGAAAAATTTCCAGAAGCGCCATCACTTCGTCCGCGATTTCCTTTTCTCCGTCGCGGAAGGCGCTTCCTCGCCAGAGCGCGTTACGAACGCCGCGTGGACAATGCAATTGCGCGGTGATGCGCACGTTGTCGAAAACCGTCATCGAGCCGAACAGCCGGATGTTTTGAAACGTTCGCGCGATGCCATGCCTAGTAATCTGATGCGGCTTGCGGCCAACGAGAGATCGGTTGTCAAAAATAATTTCGCCGCCCGTCGGCTGATAAACGCCGGTGATCAAATTGAACACCGTTGTTTTGCCCGCGCCGTTCGGGCCGATGAGACCGACGAGTTCGTTGCGCCCGATCTGCAAATCCAGCTCCGATACCGCCGTGAGGCCGCCGAAGCGGATGGTGGCTTTGTCAATTTGGAGAAGCGCGGTCATTTTATTTTGACAGCGATTTTCTCAAGCTGAAAAGTCCCTGCGGTCGCGTAAGCATTAAAATTATCAATAGCAACGAATAAATGATCATCCTTGTGTCACTGACCCAGACGAACGGATGTGCGGTTACGATGCCGGGAATGTGTTCAATGTCGGCTATCGCTCGCAATCCTTCCGGCAGCAGTGTCAGCAAAATCGCGGCGATGATGACGCCGATGGTGTTGCCCATGCCGCCGAGGATGACCATTACGACGATGGCGATGGATTGCATGAAATTGAATCCGCCCGGCGTGATGAACTGTTTCGAGTGCGCATAAAGTCCGCCCGCGATGCCCGCGAAAAATGCGCCGACGACGAACGCGGTGACTTTGTATTTAGTCGTGCTGATGCCCATCGCCGAGGCCGCAACTTCGTCGTCGCGCACAGCGATGAAGCCGCGGCCGTAAGTGGAATGGACGAGGGCGGTGACGACATAAACCGTTACGGCGGCAAAACCGAACGCCCAGAAAAAATTCGTCCAGCCGTGCATCACGCTCAAGCCGCGCGCCCCGCCGACGGATTGCATGTTCTGAAAAACGACGCGGATGATTTCGCCGAAACCGAGCGTGACGATGGCGAGATAATCACCCCGCAGACGCAGCGTGGGAATGCCAACCAACAATCCCGCCACCGCCGCGAGCAATCCCCCCGCGAGTAGCGCACCGAGGAAAACCGCGATGGATAAATATGGATTCAATTCGCCGAATTGATTCGTGATGGCCGCCGCCGTGTAAGCGCCGACGGCCATGAAACCGGCGTGCCCGAGCGAAAATTGTCCGGTGTAGCCGTTGATGAGATTAAGGCTTACGGCGAGGATGATGTTGATGCCGATGTCATAGCTGATGAACAGCCAGTAGGAATTGATTTGATTGGCAAACAGCGAAACTAAAAAACACAGAACGAGCGCGCCGAGAAAAAAAGTTTTGGCGTGGCGGATGTTCATACCTTTTCAATTTCCTTTTTGCCGAGCAAGCCGGACGGTTTGACGAGCAAAATTATAATTAAAATTCCAAACGCAATCGCGTCGCGGTAGGTCGAGGAGATATAACCGGCTACGAGCGTTTCGGTGACGCCGATGATGACGCCGCCGAGCGCCGCGCCGGGAAGGTTGCCGATGCCTCCGAGCACCGCCGCTACAAACGCCTTCAGCCCCGGCAAAACTCCCATCAGCGGATCAATAGACGGATAATTGACGGCGAACAATATTCCAGCCGCCGCCGCCAGCGCCGAACCGAGGCCGAACGTGAACGAGATGACGATGTCGGTATTGATGCCCATCAGCGCGGCGGCCTCGGGATTGAACGACAGCGCGCGCATCGCCATTCCGATTTTGGTTTTGAGCACGATGAAGCGGAGCGCGAGCAGCAGAATCAAAGTGACGGCGAACACGATGATTTGATTGCTGTTAAGGCTCAAGCCGCTGAGTTGAGTGATGTGATACTCCGGAAATATCGTTGGAAAACTTTTGGGCGCTGCACCAAACACATGGTCGTTCTGGCAGGTGTATTCGATCAAAAGCGAAACGCCAATCGCTGTGATGAGCACGGTCAATTTCGGACTACGACGCAACGGACGATAGGCGAGTTTTTCAATCAAGATGCCGACGACCGCGCAAATCGCCATCGAGATTCCCATGACGGCAAGTCCGCCGCCGATGGATGGCATCGGCAAAAACATCGCGACTTTCGGCGCAAGATAAAATCCGGCGAATGCGCCGAGCATGAAGATGTCGCCATGTGCAAAATTAATGAACCGCAGAATCCCATAAACCATCGTGTAGCCGAGCGCGATGAGCGCGAGAATGGAGCCGAGCGCGAGACCGTTGATCAACTGCTGTAGAAATTCAGTCATGCCTTACGGCTGCACTGTTTGGACATATTGGAACTGTCCGTTATTGATCGTCAAAATCACGGCGGCCTTGGAGGCGTTGCGGTTTGCGTCAATTGTGATTTTGCCGGTGACGCCGGCAAAATTCTTCGTAGCCGCCAGTGCGTCGCGGACTTTTGCTCCGTCGGTGGTTCCCGCCGTTTTCATCGCGGCGGCCAGAATCATCGCCGAATCGTAGCCGAGCGCAGCCATCGCGTCGGGCGTCGAATTGTATTTGGCTTTGAATTCCTTGACGAAGTTTTGCACGGCGGGCGAGGTGTCCTGCGGTGAATAATGCGTGGAAAAATAATCGCCTTCCAGCGCCGCGCCGCCGATGGGCACGAGCGCGGAAGATTCCCAGCCATCACCACCAAACAGTGGCACGGTGATGCCGAGCTGTTTTGCCTGCAACGCGATCAGCCCGACCTCGGTGTAATATCCGGGAACAAAAATGCCGTCGGGATTCGCCGCTTTGATGGCGGTCAGTTCCGCGCTGAAATCCTTGTCGCCGCTGCTGTAATTTTGTTCAGCCGCAATTTTTCCGCCGTCGGCTACAAAACCTTCCTTGAAAAATTTCGCCAGACCTAGGCTGTAATCGCTCTTCGCATCCGTCAAAACCGCGACGTTTTGCAGCTTGAGCGTCTTGCGCGAAAAATTCGCCATGACCGTCCCCTGAAACGGATCAATGAAACAGACGCGAAAAATGTAATCGCCGGCTTCTGTGACTTTCGGGTTCGTGGACGCGGGCGAAATCATCGGGATTTTATTTTCCTGACAAATTGGCGCGGCTTCGAGCGAGCGCGACGAAGCGACTTCGCCCAAAATTGCCACCACGCCGTCGCTGGAAATCAATTTGCGCACGACCGTCGCTGGCTGGCCGGCCTGCGACTGATCATCTTCCATGTGCAGCTCCAGTTTTTTGCCAAGCACGCCGTCGGCGGCGTTTAAATCGTCAATCGCCAGTTGCGTGCCCTGGTGCGACGACTGGCCGAACGTGGCCTCGCTGCCGGTCATGGACGCGAACTCGCCGACCTTGATGACGTCGCTGGTCGCGAAGGATTCGCCCGGCGGTTTGTTGCAGCCGCTGAGAAAAAGTGAAACCGCCAGGACGGCAGCTGAAAGAATTTGCCCGCGCCAGATTTTCATAAAAACTCCAAGTTCGGTTTGTTGTCGAAAAACCTCCGTCAGCCTAAACGGTTGTGGCGGAGTTTCAAGCTTTTGCAGGGCTGCGGGCAGTTCAAACAGATAATTCAAACAAGTGTTTGACAAACAGCCCGAGTGAAAATAAATTCTCCGTCCAATGAAATGGAAGATATTTACAGGAGTCGGAGTCGTGCTGGTGGTTTTTGTTGTGATTGCCACCGTCAAGGCGCTGCAAATCGGCAAGATGATCGGGTTCGCCAAAACATTTGCGCCGCCGCCGGAGACAATTTCGTCCGCCGTGGCGCAGCAGGAAAGCTGGCAGGATTCACTAACTGCGGTCGGTTCGATTGACCCGCAAAACGGCGTGACGCTCGCGCCGGAAGTCGCGGGTATGGTGACGCAGATTGCCGTCGCGGACGGCACGGTGGTGGCGAAGGGCGATTTACTGATGCAACTGGACACCTCCACCGAGGAGGCGCAATTGCGCGCGGCGGAGGCGCAAACGGAATTGTCGCGGCTCAATTTCGAGCGGGCGAAGAGTTTGCGCGCGGACAATACCGTTTCCCAATCTGAACTGGACCAGGCGGATGCGACGTTCAAACAGGATGCGGCCAACGCCGATGTCATCCGCGCAACCATCGAAAAGAAAACCATCCGCGCACCGTTCGCCGGGCGGCTGGGCATCTGGCAGGTGAACGTAGGTGCGTCGGTGGACGCACGCCGTTCGTTAATTTCTCTGCAATCGCTGACGCCGGTATATGCGGATTTTTCGCTGCCGCAACAGGATTTATCACAGGTCGAAACCGGGTTGGTGGTTCAGGTCACCTGCGATGCGTATCCCGGCAAAAAATTCACCGGCACATTGACAGCAATCAATCCCGACCTGGACGCTACAACGCGAAGCGTGCCGTTGCGCGCGACGTTTGAAAATGCGGATCAATTGCTGCGGCCCGGAATGTTCGTGCGCGCCGAGGTTGTTTTGCCGCAGACGCAACCGGTGCTGGCGGTGCCGGCGACGGCAATCTTGAGCGCGCCGTTTGGCGACTCGGTTTATGTCATCAATCCGCAAGTGGCCAACGGCGTGACGAACCTGGTCGTGCAGCAGAAATTTGTCCGCACTGGCCGCATGCACGGCGATTTTGTGAGCGTGGAAAACGGATTGCAGCCCGGCGACCGCGTGGTGACGGCGGGTCTTTTCAAATTGCACAACGGCGCGAGCGTCCAGGAAAACAACACCGACACGCCGCAACCTTCGAACTCCCCGAATCCGCCGAACAGCTAAACCCGCGCGCATGAAATCTTTTACGGATCTTTTCATCCGCCGGCCGGTGCTGGCGACGGTCGTGAGCCTGATCATTTTGATCGCCGGCTTGCAGGCCATCCGCTCGCTCAACGTCCGGCAATATCCGCGCAGCGAAAATGCGACAATCACCGTGACGACGGTTTACGTCGGTGCGAGCGCGAACCTGGTGCGCGGTTTCGTCACGCAGCCGCTTGAACGCACGATTGCGGCGGCGGACGGCATTGATTACATGGAATCCGCCAGCAAGCTCGGGCTTTCCACAATCACCGTCCACTTGCGGTTAAATTACGATTCCAAAAAGGCGCTCGCCGAAATCAGCTCCAAGGTGGATCAAGTCCGCAACGATTTGCCGCCCGAGGCGGAAATTCCCACGCTGACCATCGCCACGGCGGATTCGCAATTCGCCTCGTGCTACCTGAGTTTCACTTCGGACATTTTGGAGGCGAACCAAATCACGGATTATCTCACGCGCGTCGTGCAGCCGCGCCTGACCGCGCTCGAAGGCGTGCAGACGGCGGACATCCTCGGCGGACGCACGTTCGCGATGCGCATCTGGCTCAAACCTGACCGGCTCGCGGCGTTCAACATCAGTCCGAATGAAGTCCGCACGGCGCTGGCGGCGAACAATTTTCTTTCCGCCGTCGGCCAGACGAAAGGTTCGCTGGTCTCGGTGAATTTGACGGCGAACACGGATTTGCGTTCCGTGGATGAATTCAAAAATCTCGTCGTGCGCCGCAACGGCGACCAGCTCGTGCGCTTGAGCGACATCGCCGACGTGGTGCTCGGCGCGGAGGATTACAATTCCGAGGTGCGCTTCAGCGGCGAACGCGCCGTGTTCATGGGCATCTGGGCGCTGCCGAACGCGAACTCGCTCGATGTCATCAAACGCGTCCGCGCCGAAATGGACGCCATCCAAAAAGATTTGCCGACCGGCCTTCAGGCGCGCGTGGCTTATGACGCGACCAAATATATTTCAGACGCGCTGCACGAGGTCGTAAAAACGCTCATCATCACGCTTGCCATTGTGTCCGTGGTGATTTTCCTTTTCCTCGGCTCGTTCCGCTCGGTGCTGATTCCGCTCGTCGCGATTCCGCTATCGCTCATCGGTGCCGTTTTCCTGATGCAAATTTTCGGCTTCACGCTGAACCTGCTGACGCTGCTGGCAATTGTCCTGGCCGTCGGCTTGGTCGTGGACGACGCCATCGTCATCGTCGAAAACGTCGAGCGCCACATCCGCGAAGGATTGACGCCGGTGAACGCCGCGTTGCAAGGCGCGCGCGAACTGGTTGGCCCGGTCATCGCCATGACCATCACGCTCGCGGCGGTCTATGCGCCGATTGCCTTTCAAGGCGGGCTCACCGGCTCGCTCTTCCGCGAATTTGCGCTGACGCTCGCGGGCGCCGTTTTCATTTCGGGCATCGTCGCACTGACCTTGTCACCGGTGATGGCGTCGCGGCTGTTGAGGCATGACCGCGAAGACCGGGGATTTGTCGGACATATCAACCGCCAGTTTGACCGGCTGAAAAATTTTTACGGGCGCGTTCTGGACTGGACGCTTGCGCGGCGTCCACTGGTTTACACGATTTGGATCGGGCTGTCGCTGCTGACGCTGCCGATGTTCAAGATGGCATGGCAGGCGAAGGAAACCGCGCCGACGGAAGACCAGGGAGTCATTTTCGGCGTTGTCGAAACGCCGCCGGACGCGACCATCGAGCAGACTTCATTTTATGCGGACGTGGCCGGACGCGCCTTCGCCAATGTGCCGGAAAAGGAGCAGGTTTTCCAATTGACCCAGCCGGACTTCGGTTTCGGCGGCATGGTGCTCAAGCCGTGGGGCGAACGGAAGCGGACGGTTTTTCAGATCGTGCCCGAAACACAGATGATGGTGAACCGGCTTCCCGGCATCCGCATGTTCATGGTCACGCCGCCGCCGCTGCCGACGGGTGGTGAAAATTTTCCGATGAACCTGATTTTGTCCTCGACCGCCGAGCCGGACCAGATTTTGAAATACGCGCAGCAGTTGCAGCAGGAATGCGCGACGAACGGCATGTTCGCCTTTCCGCCGATGATTGACACGAAGGTGGACCAGCCGGAAGTGGAACTGGTGATTGACCGCGACAAGGTCGCCTCGCTTGGCCTCGACCTGCAATCGGTCGGCTCCGATTTGGGCGCGCTCGTCGGCGGCAATTACGTGAACCGCTTCGACCTCGCAGGCCGCAGCTACAAGGTCATCCCGCAGCTCGAACGCGGCGCACGATTGAACGCTGCGCAATTGGAAAATACCTACGTCCGCGGGCCGAGCAGCCAGTTGATTCCCGTCAGCACCTTCGCGCATCTCGAAAAACACACGACTCCACGCGCGTTGAACCGGTTCCAGCAGTTGAACTCCGTCAAGATCAGCGGCGTCGCCATCGTGCCGCTGGACACCGCGCTGAAATTTCTCGAAAGCGAATGCGCCAAGATGCTGCCGAGCGGCTACAAGCTCGATTACACCGGCGACTCGCGGTTTCTGCGCAAGGAAGGTGATCAATTTCTGCCGGCGTTCCTGCTGGCAGTCGTGCTGATCATTCTCGTGCTCGCCGCGCAGTTCAACAGCTTCCGCGATCCGTTCATCATCATCCTAGGCTCCGTGCCGCTGGCGATTTTCGGCGCGCTGATTTTTTGCTTCTGGAAAATGCCGAACCCGAACCTTCATTTCTGGACCGACGGCTGGACGACTTCCGTGAACATTTATTCCGAGGTCGGGCTCATCACGCTCGTCGGCTTGATTTCCAAAAACGGCATTCTAATCGTCGAGTTCGCCAACCAACTCCAGCGCCAGGGCCGGCCGAAAATCGCGGCCATCCGCGAATCCGCCATGCTGCGGTTGCGCCCGGTGCTGATGACCACCGTCGCCACCATCGCCGGCAACTTCCCGCTCACGCTCGTCACCGGCGCGGGCGCGGCGGCGCGCAATTCCATAGGCATCGTGCTCGTCAGCGGCATGACCATCGGCACCTTTTTCACGCTGCTCGTCGTGCCGTCCATCTACATTTTGATCGCGAAGGATCACACTGGCGAAAACACCCCGCCCGTGGAAAAGTGATTTGCCATGAGTGAAAACCCAAACCAACCGGCTCCGCCCGCTGCCAGCGGCAACGGCCATCGGCTCGCAAAACTCAATTCGCCGCTGTTCATCTGGCCGGCCGCCGTCGTTCTCGCCGCGCTGTTGTTCGTCGGTCTGGGATATTTTTTTGACGCGCTGACGCACGAATCCACCGACGACGCGTTCATCGCCGGCCACGTTGTTTCCATCGCGCCCCGCATTGACGGCCAGGTTTCCGCCGTTCACGTTTTGGACAATCAGTTGGTCCGCTCAAATGATTTGCTCGTCGAGATTGACCCGTCGGATTACGCGATCACCGTTGCGCAAAAACAGGCCGCCGCCGCGTCACAGGATGCGAACGTCAAAACCATCTTCGCGGCGGATGATTTGATGCGCAAAAAAGTCACGACGGCCGAGGACAGCGCGCGGCAGGCGCAGGCGGACATGGATGCGAGCGCAGCCAGTGCGAAACTCACCGCGACGAATTTCGAGCGCGCCAAATCGTTGCTGGCGGACAAGACTATTTCACAGCAGGAATTTGACGCCGCACAGGCCGCGAATAATTCCGCGCAGGCAAATTTGGTTTCCGCGCAGGAAAATGCGGCGGTTCAAACCTCAAAAGTGGACGAAGCCCATTCACAACTCACGGCGGCGGAAGCGGAAGTCGGACTGGCGAAATCACAATGGGAGGAAGCACAGACGAACGTCGCGTCGGCACAATTAAACTTGTCCTACACGAAAATTTTTGCACCGTGCGACGGGCGCATCACCCGCAAGCAGGTTGAAGGAGGCGACTATCTTCAGACCGGGCAGACGATTTTGTCCATTGTGCCAGTGGAAGTCTGGGTCGTGGCGAACTTCAAGGAGTCGCAGTTGAAAAAAATGCAGCCCGGCCAGGCCGCGCTCGTGGAGATTGACGCGCTGGGCGGCAGGAAATTTCGCGCGCACGTGGACAGCGTGCAGGCGGGCAGCGGCGCGGCTTTCAGCCTGCTGCCGCCGGAAAATGCGACGGGCAATTTCGTGAAAGTCATCCAGCGCGTGCCGGTGAAAATTATTTTTGACGAGCCGCTGCCCGCCGACCACACCATTGGCCCCGGACTTTCCGTGACTCCGAGCGTCCAAACCAGTTCGCTCCGCGTGCCGGATTTTGTGACGGCGATCCTCGCAATCATCCTGGCAATCGCGGCGGCGGTTGGTTTCCGTCTCGTTTTGAATCGGAAAACAAACGGTCATTAAATTTGGATGGGTTGGGCATTGCCGTTTGCCGCCGGATGAAATAACTTGCCCTATGCTTTTTGACCGCCAGCGTGTGTTGCTTGAACTTTTGGATGCGCTGAACGAGCCAGTCGGCTTGACAGACTTCCAAAAGCTTCTATTTCTTTACACGCGCGAAGGTGAACCCACTCCCAGCTACGAATTTGTTCCGTATCGTTTCGGCTGTTTTTCGTTCACGTCCTACGCCGACAAACGGCGGCTGATGGAGCAAGGACTGATTGACGAAGATGAGCAGACATGGAAGCTGACCGACAAAGGCCGCCGCGCCGCGCGTGCCGGAGAAAAATCGCCGCTGCCGATGGCGCGGTTTGCCAAACAATACAAAAACCTGCGCGGCAATGCGCTCGTCGCCGACGTTTACCAGCGTTACCCGTATTTCGCGACCCGCAGCGAAATCGTGGAAAAAGTGTTGCCCAAGAAAGAAGATCGCGCCCGCGTCGAGGCCGCCTGCCCGGCCAAGCAGACTCCCGGTTTGGTCACGCTCGGTTACGAAAGCAAAACCTTGGAGGCTTACCTAAATCAATTGTTGCAAGACGGCGTGACGCTGCTATGCGATGTCCGGCGCAATCCCTTGAGCCGGAAATATGGTTTTTCCAAAAGCACGTTGAGCCACGCCTGCGAGGGCGTCGGCATCCGTTACGAGCATTTGCCGGAGCTGGGCATCCCGTCGGATAAACGCCAGGATCTTGAAACGCAGACCGATTACGACAAGCTATTCGCCACCTACGAGCGCACGATGTTGCCGAAGCAGACCAAGACGCTGATTAAAATCGCGGGCTGGATTCAGGCCGAAGGCCAGCGTGTTGCCCTGACGTGCTTCGAGCTGCTGCCGCACCAATGCCACCGGCACTGTGTTTCAGATGCTTTGCAAAAAACCTTCGGGCCGAAGCTGGCGGCCCACCACATTTGATCCGGGATTATGGGGCGCGAAAAGGTTCTCATCACCGTCAAGACCTACCCGACCCTTTCGCGCAAGCACGGTGAGTTGGTTTGCACCGCTGGCGTGCGGGAAGATGGTTCGTGGGTTCGCCTGTATCCGATTCCTTTCCGGCTGCTCGACTACAAAGACCGCTATCAAAAGTTCGACTGGATTGAGACGCGGCTGGTGCGGAACACCAAAGACCCGCGCCCCGAAACATTTCACCTCGCCGACACCACCGACATCCAGCAGGTCGGGCGGATGGAAACCGTGGACAACTGGCGCGAGCGCCGGGACTTGATGCTCAAAAAGGCAAAAGTTTATGACCGGCTCGAACCGCTGATAGACGCCGCCCACGCCAACCAGCTTTCGCTGGCCGTTTTCAAGCCGACCAAAATTTTGGATTTCGTCTGGGAATCGGATGACCGCGAGTGGGATCAATCCAAGGTGGACGCGATGCGCAGCAATGCGGATCAAGCCGAACTGTTCGCCGGCGACACCTGGCGGCAGACGTTCAAGCTGATGCCCAAGCTGCCATTCAAGTTTTCCTACCGCTTTGAGGATGCCGACGGCAAACAAAGCGAAATGCAGGTCTTGGATTGGGAAACCGGCCAGCTATTTTGGAACTGCCGCCGCGCCGCCGATGGCGACGAACGGGTGGCGCTGACGAAAGTCCGCGAGAAATACATGGACCAGTTCCTGAAAACCGATTTGCATTTCTTTCTCGGCACGACCAAGGAATTTCACAGTTGGGCGACCAACCCATTCCTCATCATCGGAGTCTTTCCAATCCCGCACGAAATTACCGGCGAGCTGTTTAATTCCGGTGATTTGCTGTCGTCGAAAGGCGCACGCATCCTTCGTGTGGATTTGGAGACAATCAACGCGGAACTTGTTCGTTATCTGGCCCGCCATCCGGAAAAAATGCACAGCTTGCAGCCTCGAAAATTTGAGGAGTTGGTGGCCGAACTCTTCCGCGACCAAGGTTACGAAGTCGAATTGACTCGTTTCAGCAAAGACGGCGGCTTTGACATCCGTGTTGTGCGCAAGTCAGCCGTTGGGCTTGGGCTCACCTTGATTGAATGCAAACGCTATTCGCAAGGCAACCCCGTGGGCGTCGAATTGGTGCGTGGTCTGCATAGCGTGGTGGAAACGGCCAATGCGACCAGTGGGCTATTGGTAACAACCTCATATTTCACAAAAGGAGCAAGAGCGTTACAAGATACATACAAGCATCGGCTAGATCTGGCCGATTTTGAACGCTTGCAAGGAATGCTTAAATCCTACAAAGGACAGCTTTTGTAGATTGGCACTTTCCGCGCTGGCATAGTTTCGTCATTCTTTTTTTGTGAATTCTGAACCGAAACTTCACCATTTTGTCCCACAGTTTCATCTCGCGAGATTCGCTGACGACCGTGGCCGAATTTGGACGTTCGACAAAGAGACCGGAAAAATCTTTCCGGCTGGTCCAAACAAGGTTGCTGCCGAAAGACATTTTTACAAACTGCCGGAGTTCATTGGAACGGATGTTGACCCACTTTTTCTGGAAAAACAATTTGCCGACATCGAAGGCGAGGCGTGCAAGGTCACGGCCTGCTGGCTTCGCCAGTTGGAGCACGCCTCCAAAGTCGAAATTCCTGACGTAAATCGCCAGATGATGTCGGACTTTCTCGCTCTGCAATTTTTCAGGACTGCGGATGCCCGAGAAATCTTGAAACTTTTTGCGGAAACAACAGGTATTTATCCCAGTGGCGTTTCGGATGATGAAGCCCGAAGTCTTCACGCACGAGTGCTATGCAAGTTGGCAGACAGAAAAGGGATCGTTGCGGATTTGTCTTTAAGAATCAGGGAGTCCATCTGGCTTTTTGCTCGCAACAACAGCAATACCCCGTTCATGACATCGGATACGCCAGTGCTGCTAAAAACTCCAGACAACCGAATATGGTTAAAAGGGCCGGGGATATTTCAGCTTGGCGTGTATGCGGTTTACGCAATCACACCAACAATGGTTCTTTATTGCAAAGAGCGAACTCATTGGAAAATGCTGGAACGCTTCGATAACGCTTTGTCCCCAGTTTCCTTCACCTCAGAAATGGTTGACCACGAGAATTCGGGACATGCCGGTATGTCGGCACGGTTTGTATTTTCCTCTACCAACGATTTTGATTTCGTAAAAGCGTTTTTGAAGGAGATTGATTCTAAACCACCGCCGTTCGCAGCTGATGAATTTGGCTCTGACTAACCACACAATACGATATGCGTTGTATCTTTTGTAAGGCCACCTCGGAAGAATGTGTTTCTGTTGAACACATCATTCCTGAATCGCTAGGAAACATTGAGCATCTTTTGCCGAAGGGGTGGGTGTGCGACACTTGCAACAATTATTTTGCGCGGGAAGTGGAGAAACCGTTTTTAGATTCCCTATA
>Ga0302277_1000757_pt1 | contig 24524 bp, 18 predicted proteins | sample III_Bog_N3_1_FD_198759 | JGI IMG/M metagenome (GOLD analysis project Ga0302277, IMG submission 198759) | Peat permafrost microbial communities from Stordalen Mire near Abisko, Sweden - III_Bog_N3_1 | ecosystem: Environmental > Terrestrial > Soil > Wetlands > Peat | place: Sweden: Abisko... | reverse complement strand
ATTTCATCGGCAGCACGAACAACCGCATTACACTCAACGCCAGTAACAATTTATTAGTGATGACGAGCAGCGGACACTACAACGACCGCTTCCTGTTTATCACCACCGATGAAATTTTTCGCGTGGTAATGCGTCGCACCGATTTTTCCGTTCAGGTGTCTGCGCTATTGAACGACACCTATTTCCAGAGCGTCGTCATCGCGGGCGCCAAAGGCACCGATAACGTTAATTGCAATCTCCTCGGCAGCAGCAACCGGGCGTTCTGCAAGAACTGGATCGAAATGGTGCTGCTCACCCAACTTCCTACCCCTGCGCCCGTCACCATTGACGGTGTACCAACCGCTACTTGCTCCCGCATACTGCTTTTCGGCGGGCAGAAGAACGTAACCCAACTTCGCCTGACTACCGCCAACAAGGCGACCCCGTCCAACTATATAGAGGGCGCAAATCTGTCCGCTTTCGCTACACCGGTCGCCTTCGCCAGCAGCTTCAGCGGCGTCTCGGTCTTCAGCTCCAAGAGTCCCAGTGCGGATGTGCTGAAATGTCTGTCATGAAAATTGCCATGCCAATGCACTGCCGGACAGAAGGTTTCACTCTGGTGGAGATGGCGGTCGTACTGCTTATCGTGGCGCTGTTGCTGGGCGGCTTGTTGCCCACTTTGTCTAGCCGGGTCGAACAGCAACGCCTGAGTGAAGTGCGCAAGCAACTGGATGAAATCGAACAGGCGGTGATCGGCTACGCCCTGATCAACGGGCGTCTGCCGTGCCCTGCATCCTCTTCCAGCAATGGCACAGAAAGTTTTGCTGCTGGCGGCAACCCCACCAATGGCAACTGCTCAAATTTTGATAATGGCTATGTGCCCGCAGCAACATTGGGGCTGGTCACGGCGGACGGCTATGCGGTCGACCCATGGGACAATCGCATCCGTTACGCATTGACCAAATCGAACGGCAATGCCTTCACCAGCATCAACGGCATGAGCACAACCGGCATGTCCAGCCTCACTCCCGATCTTCTGGTATGCAGCACTTCCACCGGCATCAGCACCACGAGTTGCGCGTCGGGGACAGCACTCACCGCCAGTCCGGGCGTCCCGCTGGTGATTTATTCGACTGGCAAGAACGGCAGTTACGGCGGAACCGGCGCCGACGAAGCGGCCAATCCCAACCCCAATAGCAACAACAATGACCGCGTATTCGTCAGCCATGCACCGACGGCCAGTTCCGCCGCGAACGGCGAATTCGACGACATCGTCATCTGGCTGTCACCCAATATCCTGCTCGGGAAAATGGTGGCGGCGGGTAAACTACCTTAAGTTTGTGTACAGGCGATTCGGGACGATTCATTGCACAAGCTGATATTCAAACTGCTGCGTGTTCGGATATGCCTATCGCGTAACTATGGGCAATTCGATGGTCAGGCGCTACAATCTGAACCTCACCTCACATACCGAGATTGAGCATGACCTTTCGGCTGCCTTCACGCAAAAAATTGGTACTGACCCTCGCAGGTCTGACTGCCACCTACCTGCTGTTCGGCTGGCTGATCCTTCCACGGATTATTCAGACTCAAGCAGAAAAATTCATTGCTGAAAAAACCGGCCATCACCTAACGATGAACCGGCCTGAGTTCAATCCCTTTAAGCTTAGTTTGCATTTATCCGGGCTGCGCCTCACACAACCCGATAATGAACCGCTTCTGGCATTTCGAGACTTGATGGTAGATCTATCTGCTGCCAGCATCTATCGCGGCGCCTTGGTTTTTGACGACATTCGTCTTGATGGGCTTGAAGCCACGGTCACTCTGCTACCCAATGGCCAACTCAACTGGTCAGGCCTGATCGACTCACTAAAAGGTAAGGATGAGACATCGAACTCGCCTCTTCCAAAGCTCGATATTCAACACTTCGGTCTCAGCGGTGCCAGACTGGATTTTTCTGACAAGAGGGTCGCTCCCGCCTTCGCTACTCGCATCGAGCCCTTAGATATTGAACTTTCAGATATTTCTACTTTGCCCAATGAGAAGGGGCAATACAAGGTCTATGCGCGTACGATATTCGGTGCCAGCATCGCTTGGCATGGTGAGACCAGCCTTGATCCGTTAGCCATGACGGGTAGTTTCAGTATTGAAGATGTGGATATCGCCCGCTTGGCGACCTTCTTCAAAGATAGCCTGCCGATTGCCCCACCCACTGGAAAAGCCGGGCTGTCGGCTGATTATAAGCTTGCCTATTCTGCCGGGCATATGGATCTTAATCTGGAACATATGGCAGCGAAAGTCACCGGCCTCGGGCTTCATGGAAATGGTAAATCCTCCCCTGATATCGCGGTTGAAACCATCGAAGCGAAAGAAGGCAGCTTTAACTTGATGAAGAACGAGTTTGCTTTTGGCTCTCTTAGCATCATGGGTAGTAAGCTAGACCTTCAGCAGAATAAAATTGAAGCCAAAAAAGCAATGGAACTGGGTAGCCTAACCCTTGAAAATGCCCACGTAAATCTGAACACACACCAAGCGACGCTGGGTAATATCACCCTGAAAGGCGGGGCAGTTCGCGCCACGCGGGATACAAAAGGGCGCATCGACCTCATGGAAGCTTTGCAGGCTGCCTCTCCTCCCACTCAAGTAAAACAAAATAAAAAAATCGTATCCGCGCACACCGCCACTGAAACCGGCTGGCACTACCAAGTGAAAAAACTGGAACTGAGCGGTTTCTCCGCAGCCTTCCGGGACGAATCCGTTGCACCGGCTGCAGACCTGGCTTTCGAAGATATCGCATTAGGTTTAGAAGGGATCAGCGACGATTGGAAAATTGCGCTGCCACTCCGCGCTTCCTTTAAGGCGCATAGCGGGGGCAGCTTTGAGGCAGAGGGAAAAATCACGCCTGCCGAACCGGCAGCGGATATCTGGCTAAAGCTCACGGAACTTAGCCTTATCCCGGCTCAGCCCTATCTGTCTACTGTCGCCAAGTTGAATCTGGTAGATGGACGTTTGTCCACTGAAGGTCGCGTCAGCTACAACACCAAGGGAGTTGGCTATCAGGGCAGCTTCGCCTTGAACAACCTGCGCCTCAACGAGGCCGAGTCGGGCAATCTCTTCCTGACCTGGAAATCTTTGGGCAGCCGTGAATTTAAAATTACGCCGAAGACACTTGATATCGGAGAGCTCACTCTCTCCGGACTCGATACTCAACTGATCATCAACAAGGACAAGACACTTAGCTTCTCGCGCGTTCTCAAGCAACCGGCATCCGCTGCCTCGATGAAACTTGCCTCGCCGCCCGCTACGTCAACGCCGACAGCGCCTGCGCATCCATTCATTGTCAATATCGACCGGTTTCGTGTCAATAAAAGCGAGATGGACTTTGCCGATTATTCCCTGGCACTACCCTTCGGCACCCGGATTCATAATCTCAAAGGAATCGTTACGGGTATCTCATCGCAGCCGGGCGCGCCCGGACAGTTAGAGCTGGATGGCCAAGTGGACGACTACGGCCTCGCTCGTGCCGTTGGGCAAATCGACTTTCTCAATCCCACGGACTCCATGGATCTAAAGGTGGTATTTCGCAACGTTGAAATGACCCGGCTCACACCTTACTCTGCCACCTTTGCGGGTCGTAAAATTGCTTCCGGCAAGCTTTCCCTCAATCTGGAATACAAGATTCACCAGCGCCAGCTACAGGGCGAAAATCAAGTTACCATGGATCAATTGGTTCTGGGTGACCGTGTGGAAAGCCCGGAGGCCAAGAATCTCCCGCTTGATCTGGCCATCGCCATTTTGCAAGATTCCGATGGCCGTATTGACCTTGGCTTGCCCGTTTCCGGCAGCCTTGACGATCCGCAATTCAGCTATGGCGCGATCATCTGGAAAGCGATTGTCAACGTGTTTACCAAAATTGCCACCGCGCCATTTCGAGCACTCGGAGCGCTATTCGGCGGCGGAGAGAAATTTGAGAGCATTGTTTTTGAAGCAGGCAACGCGCACCTAACGCCGCCGGAACGCGAGAAACTGGTACAGCTTGCCGCTGCGCTGAACAAGCGGCCCAATCTTTCCATTGAGATTCATGGTGTCTATGCCGAGGCAGATCGGGTGGCGCTTCAGGATCGGCAGTTGCGCCGCACCGTTCTTGAAAAGAGCGGCCAACACATCGAAGGCGAAGGCGATCCCGGTCCGATATCCACGCACCAACCCAAGATACAGTCGGCGCTGGAAAATATATTTTCAGATCGCTTTGGAAGTGGGGAACTAGCCGCCCTCAAAGCAGGGTTCCGCCAAGCCAATCCTGGTCAACTTGAAGAGAGTGCCACTGGTAAAGTAATGTCCCGGTTATCTGGTCTGTTCCAAGCAAAGCGAAACCTTAATGAGCAGGAAGTAAATCAGATGAAGGGAGCAGACTTTTATGCCGTCCTGTTTTCCCGTTTGCGTGACCAGACAATAGTGGATAACGAGCGCCTTTTGACCTTGGCGACCGCTCGCGGAGAGTTCACGGCCACGGCGTTAAAAGCAGCAGGAGCACCAGCGGAGCGACTGGCTGTGCTAGCCGCCGAAAAAGTAGAAACCGAAGGGCGAGATATACCAGTAAAGCTGGTGCTAGGCACTACAGCAAAAATTGCGGCGCCTGCGGCATCAGGCGTTGCAGCCAACTGATGTTCCATAATTTGTAGTGGTTGCGAGTGTCTGCTTTGCGGCGGCGAAAAACTAAGAGTAGACTTCCGCAGTCGGCCAAGAGCGTACCGTCACGTTTTAATTTCTTGCCTCTTTTATTACCCATTGAGATAGGGCATATTAAGCAACTGGAAAGTCTGCAGAGTCCGGAATGAATCAAATTTTACGGCGCCCCAAAATGGACAAAATATATAGCCAAAGCGGTTCTAATTATAATAAGGATTAATTGAGGCCCCGCCTGAGGATACGAATGAAAATACCGCCCATCCCTCCTGATGAAGAGAATCGCTTAAGAGTTCTTCATTCATTGAATATTCTGGACACGCCGGTGGAGGAGCGCTTCGACAGAGTAACCCGGCTGGCCAAACGGATGTTCAATGTGCCATTTTCCGTCGTGGGCCTGATTGATAAAGACCGCCAATGGCTTAAATCCACTGCCGGCATAGACGTGAAGGAAGCTCCCAGAGAGTTGTCGTTTTGCGGCCACACCATTCTTGGCGATGAAATTCTTATCATCCCGGATACAACGCAAGATGAGCGCGTTTTTGATCACCCTGCTGTAGTAGGAGAGCCTTATGTGCGATTTTATGCCGGCGTACCGCTCAGAGTTATCGACGGAAGCAAAATGGGAACGCTGTGTATAGCCGACTTTAAACCACGTTACTTCAACACGGAGGATTATCAAGCCTTGAGGGATCTCGCTGAATTGGTCGAGAGCGAGCTGGTGGCCGTGCAACTTGCGACTCTTGATGAATTGACCAAAATTTCTAATAGAAGGGGATTTATTTTTCTTGCACAAAAAAGCCTGAACTTATGTGCCAGACAGAATATTTCTGCTTCATTGATATTTATTGATCTTGACAACTTTAAAGAGATAAATGACACATTTGGACATGCGGAAGGAGATAACGTATTGATGGGTTTTGCAGAACAATTAAAAATAATCTTTAGGGATTCGGACGTGCTGGCACGGTTAGGAGGCGATGAATTTGCAATATTACTGGCGGGAGCCGCAAGTGAAAAGGCGCATGAAACAATTGAGCGACTAAGGCAATCGTTGGCGTCATTCTTTGCAGAAAAATATCCTGGATATACCGTTTCGTTCAGCGCCGGTGTCAAAACTATAGACTTTAATCAGGAATTTTCTGTGGAAAATTTGCTCAGCCATGCCGATATTTTGATGTATCAGAACAAAGCTAAAAGATAACTCGTCACTTTATTAGCAATTGGTCAGGTTCTAATGACAACAATGGCTTACCTATTGCCAGCCAGTAAAACGAGTATGATGCCTCTGATGTAGGCTGGTCAAATAGCAGACATAGAAAATTGCGTTGGCTGATTGCGTACTACTGGCCATGAACGGTTCTCCGCGAGTGGCAGCTTTCCGGCAATGATTTTAGTAAGATGAAAATCCGGTTCGCGCCCGGCGGAACTTCACATACATCAAGTTGAACGACTAGCCTCTTACGTACAACCTATTTGTCTTGTTTAGTTTGATTTGTTTGATAATAACAAAAAAGATCAAGTTAAAAACACGGTAAATGATCTTCGTGGATACTGAACAACTATTTATAGAAGTTGGAACAGGAGTTTCGCAGGTTCCTGATGGTTATGGAGCAGGTAGAAGTGCTGCAAGTGACGCCAGATTGAGCATAAGGCAATTTCCACTTTCTGTGGTATTGGTTTATGCCTCGGTTCATTACGACCTGGATCAGGTTCTAGCTGGTATCAGTGCTAACGTTGGGAATGTCCCCATTTTAGGCACCACGACGGCTGGTGAAATCTGTGGGGGAGCACATCAGCATAGTGTTACTGTCGTAGTCATCGCCTCTTCTTATTTGTCAGTGCATGCCGCCATTGGAAATGGGGTGGCAAAGGACTGGCGACGGGCATTGACGCAAGCAATCGATAATCCGGCGATTTCCACCTACGTCAAAGGTGAACAGAATTTAAGCTCTGATCTTACAGCCAGCGGGAACTCTTTGTTCGCAATGATTTTCTATCCGGGTAATACACGAGCAGTAAGCTCAATGGGTTATGAGCTTCTGGAGTCCTTCAAACAAATTAACCTCGGTCGCATTCCTGTCTTTGGTGGAGCTTCCGCCGATGACTGGCATATGGAAAGCAACGCGGTTTTCCTTGGAGGCCAAGTTCATCATGACAGCGTTCTCGTCGCCATATTTGAAACCCAGCTAGAGGTCGGTATCAGCCTTGGTCACGGGTTTCTACCGATTGGGCAGAAAATGACTGTGACAGCGATAGAAGGGCATGAACTTATTTCTCTGGATCAGTCTTCAGCAGCAGATGTTATGGCTAATTGTATGGGCAAAAACCGAGATGACTTAGAAGGGCAGCACATCACCCTTACGACTGGATTTCCCATTGGCTCGCCCGACCCAATGGGCCAATACAGCGTCAATATCGCGTCTTACTTCACTCAACGCGGCGGCGTAAGAATGACTCAGCCGGTTAGTGTTGGCTCGGAATTAACTTTGCTAGGACATGATGCAGATAATTCTGTATTGGCAGGTCAAGAAGCTGTCCGTAAGGCAATGATACGGGCTGGCACAAATACTCCCGCTTTGATACTCGTCAATTATTGTGCTTTGCGATCTCGAATCATCGGTGAATCGTTGGCACAGATAGAAATTGGCAATTTGCTGGATATAGCTGGTCCGGCACCAATGGCTGGGTTTTTCAGTTTTGGTGAGGATGCCGTCGCCGATGATGGTATTTCTCGCCACAACAATGGTGCGGTAGCTGTTTTAGTGCTGGGAAAGCAGTTTTCAGCGATTGCCAAAGTAGCTCAGAAAAACAAGCAGCTTCTACTCCAAATTGCAGAGCAGGAGCGTGCCAATGCGGCGAATTTATCTCGGGTGATGTTTGAGAATTCCCCATCGGGCATGGTTGCAGTAGATCCGAAGGATGGTCGCATCATTCAAGCTAATAACTACGAATTAAACATGCTTGGATACACTAGTGACGAAATCCTGACCAAGACCGTGGCAGATGTTACCTACCCGGAAGATCGGCAGGAATCGCAGCAGCATTTCGAGGAGCTCTCTGGTGGGCTGGTCGATAAACTGCGCTACGAAAAACGATTACTCAGAAAGGATGGCAGTTATTTTTGGGCAGAAGTAAATGTTTCTTCACTGAAAGATAACAGTGGGAAGACCCATCTTTACATTGGTAATTCTATAGATATTTCCGAGCGCAAGGTCGCAGAAGCGCAAATCAAAAAATCATTATCATTGCTGAATGCCACTCTGGAATCTACCGCTGATGCCATCCTTGTTGTCGACTTGAACCATAAATGGCGATTGTACAATCAGCAGTTCGTTGAATTATGGAATATCCCGGATGAAATCTCTGTTGCGAAGGATGATAAGGCCGCATTGTCATATGCAATAACTCAATTGGTTGATGCAGACGGCTTCTTGAACAAAGTACATGAACTATATACCTTACCTAAGGCCACTTCATTCGATACACTAAAATTCAAAGACGGGAGAATAGTAGAAAGATACTCTATCCCACAATTTGTTGATGGAGAAGCAGTAGGAAGGGTGTGGAGTTTCCGTGATGTTACCGTTTCCAAAAAGGCGGAAAGTGAACTTCGCATTGCCGCCACAGCCTTTGAATCGCATGAGGGCATGATTATTACGGATGCCAATGGCACAATTCTTCGGATTAACCACGCCTTTACCGAAATTACGGGTTATACCGCAGAAGAAGTTATAGGCAAGAATCCGCGCATGCTCAGTTCGGGTAAGCACGATAAGGCATTCTATATTGCCATGTGGGAGAGCATCAACAGAACGGGAGTATGGGAAGGCGAAATCTGGAACAAGCGCAAAAATGGCGAAGTCTACCCTGAGTTTCTTACTATTACCGCCGTTAAGAACCCAGAAGGCATCGTTAGCAATTACGTTTCCACACTGGCCGACATTACCTTGAGCAGAGAAGCCGCAGATGAGATTAAGTATCTGGCGTTCTACGACCCCCTCACTCGCTTGCCCAATCGGCGACTTCTGATGGACAGGCTCCAGAAGTCATTGTCTTCAAGTTTGCGCAGTGGTCGGGTAGGTGCGTTGCTGTTTATTGATTTGGACGATTTCAAGGCGCTGAATGATACCCTCGGCCACAATATGGGAGACTTGTTGCTGCAACAGGTCGCAAAACGTCTGGAGTCCTGTGTGCGCGAAGGCGATACCGTAGCACGCCTGGGGGGAGACGAGTTCGTGGTGATGCTAGAAGACCTGAGTGATCAAACCGTTGACGCGGCATCGCAGACTGAGGCTATTGGGGGAAAAATACTGGCTACGCTCAACCAAACCTACCAGCTTGCTGAGCATACATATCGCAACTCCTCCAGCATTGGTATTACCCTGTTCAAAGACAATCAGCAGTCGGTAGATGAACTGATGAAACAAGCCGACATCGCTATGTATCAGTCTAAAAAAGCTGGTCGAAATACTCTACGCTTTTTCGATAGGGTGATGCAGGAGACCGTCAATGCCCGTGCAGCTCTTGAAGGTGAATTACACCACGCACTGGAGAAAAATCAGTTCCAGTTGTATTACCAGATTCAGGTAGACAGTAATCGCAGGGCATTGGGCGCAGAAGCATTGATTCGCTGGGTTCACCCTTTGCGGGGAATGGTATCGCCCGCAGAATTCATTCCGCTGGCCGAAGATACCGGGCTGATTCTGCCCATCGGGAAATGGGTGCTGAATACCGCTTGCGCCCAACTCAGGGCATGGCAACAAAATGATCTCACCCGGAATCTGACTTTGTCAGTAAACGTGAGTGCCAAACAATTCCACGAGGCTTCATTTGTGGAAGAAGTGAAAACGGCCGTGCAATTTCACTCGATCAACCCGATGCAGCTCAAGCTGGAGCCGACGGAAAGCGTGCTACTGGGAAACATAGATGAAATCGTTGCAACCATGAAGCAACTTAAAGACATCGGTGTCCAGTTCTCGCTGGACGACTTTGGCACGGGATATTCGTCGCTGCAATACCTCAAGAAGTTGCCGCTTAATCAGCTTAAAATTGACCAGTCATTCGTCAGAGACCTGGTTTCAGATAATAATGATCAAGCGATTATGCAAACCATCATCGCCATGGCCCAGAGCCTGAATTTGGAGGTTATTGCCGAAGGAGTGGAGACGGAAGAGCAACAACAAATTCTTCAGCACAATGGCTGCAATCACTTCCAAGGGTATCTGTTCGGCAAACCTGTACCGATCGAGCAGTTTGATAAAATGCTAACGCTGAACAGTGAAGTTCTTTATCCAGTTGACCACACCGCCATGATACTGCGTCTGAATTTGCATAACTCATATGATTGCGGCGAATCTACTATTGATCAAGAGCATCATAAACTATTTGACCTTGCCAATGCACTTATTGAGTCTGCATTTACACGGGATGAGAACCCGCAAAAATTTGATGTGGCCATGGAGGAATTACTCGCACATGTGGCGCAACATTTCGCCGATGAGGAAGCCATACTTGCGCAGCGTGACTACGCTGATCTTGATGAACATAAAGTTGCCCATAAGTTGTTAATAGATCATGCACATCAACTTCGCAATGCGGCAGCAGAAGGCGATGTCACGATAGGCGAATGGGTGAATTTTATTGCGGGCGATATAGTCGCACAGCACATGCTTAAAGAAGACCGGAAATTTTACCCGTTGTTTATTAATGCAGTCCGAATTTCTTAGACTATGCCATTCACATTTCCTACCTTAGCCGCTTGGGGTCGATTGCAACTGGTCAGAACGACCGCAATCGGGCAACGAATTTGCGTTGGTCAGTGACGGCTTCGCAGTTAATTTCCGCCAGTCGTCATCGTCTGCTTAGGGCAGTTCAATTTCAAATCGCATGAAGGTGGAGCAGCAAAAGCAAATGTAGCAATCTGACTGTTTGTGTCAGTTCCAGTTTGAGCCAATACACATAATTATGAGCATAACGCGCTCACCTCTCGAATTCGCCATGGCGTTATTACTGCCTCTTGCAACGACATCTGCGAGCCAACTTGATAGAATCGCAAATGAGCTAACTATAAATCGAGATAACACATGCTGGCGCAAGAGAAGCTCAAAACCTACCTTTCCCTGACCATTCTTGCATCTGCCGTTTGGTTGATGCACGGATTTATTCCAGCCTTGCTGTGGGCTGTTGTTATCGCCATCGCGACATGGCCATTGCGCGTAAAGATTGCGCAAAAAACAAAGTGTAACGATAAAACTGTGGCGGCCATCTTGACCGTCGCCGTTGCTCTTCTACTGTTCTTTCCAATTATCTATGCGCTGATTCTTGCTGCATCTGACTTGGGCGCATTGACCCATTGGATCATGGAGGTGCAGAAAATGGGAATTGCGGTCCCTGAGTGGCTACACATGATTCCAATAGTTGGCGACCAGGCGGTGAGTTGGTGGTCAGCGAATTTAACGGATGCTACCGGCCTCTCAGTATTTCTAGGGGGCGGTGGCAATACGTGGGTAAAAGAGTTTGCGCAGATACTGGGTGTTCAGGCTGTACATCGCCTGGTCACACTAATTTTTACCATTGTCACGCTCTTTTTTCTGTACGAGGGGGGGGATGATTTATCCAGAAAGACACTCACTCTGCTGGAGAAACTGACCGGTGAAATGGGCAAGCGATATGGGCTGCAAGCGGCTGCCGCGATTCGGGCTACGGTAAACGGAGTTGTGCTGGTCGGCCTCGCGGAAGGCTTGCTAATCGGCATGTCCTACTGGGTTGCAGGCGCTCCTCATGCTGCAATTCTGGGCTTGTCGACTGGGGCTCTGGCGATGATCCCGTTTGCCGCCCCCTTGATTTTTACCGGCGTGTCCGTCGTGCTGATGACTCAAGGGAATATGGTTGCGGCTGTTAGCGTGTTTATATTCGGCATGCTGGTACTGGGAATAGGCGATCATATGGTGCGGCCTAAAATTATCGGCAGCTCGGTCAAGCTACCTTTTCTATGGGTGCTTTTCGGTATTCTTGGTGGGGTAGAGGTTTTCGGACTGATTGGATTATTTATCGGGCCACCGCTGATGGCACTGGTGATAATGATGTGGAGTGATATGACGGAAGCTGCAAACTAATATTACGCTACTTATGCGCGCCGCCATGTGGTGCCGGTCGCACTGTCTTCCAGCACGACACCAGCTTCCAGCAGCTCCTTGCGAATGCGGTCAGCTTCGGCGAAGTTTTTGGCTTGTTTTGCTGCGGTGCGTGCTTCAATTTGAGAGTTAATATAATTCTCGCCTCGCATAACTACTCCATCTGAAGAATCCGATGCCGCAGACACTTCATGCACATGAAACGGCCTGCCTTGCAAAAAATCACTCGGGTCGCGTTGCAGCAAACCGAGCACGCCACCCAGCGCCCTGAGTTGTGCAGCCAGTTGCGGTGAATTTGTTTTGTTTATTTCGTTGGCGAGATCAAACAACACCGCCATTACCTCTGGCGCGTTGAAGTCGTCGTCCATCGCGGTTTTGAATCGCTGTGCATAGGGAGTGCTCCAGTCAATTCCACCCCCTTCGACATTGCCTTTAGTCCTGAGCGTAGCCGAAGGATCAGGGCGAACGGGTATCGTTTTAAGCGCCGTATAAAGTCGTGTCAGCGCGCCTTTCGCATCATCCAAATGTGTATCAGAATAATTCAACTGGCTGCGGTAGTGCGCACGCAGGATGAAGAAGCGCACCACTTCTGCATCATATTTTTTCAGCACTTCGCGGATGGTGAAGAAGTTGCCGAGCGACTTGGACATTTTCTCATTGTCCACGCGCACAAAACCGTTGTGCATCCAGTAGTTCACGTACTGGCAATGGTGCGCGCCTTCGCTCTGCGCAATCTCATTCTCGTGATGCGGAAACTGCAAGTCCGCACCGCCGCCATGGATGTCAAAATGCTCACCCAGCAATTCCGAGCCCATCGCAGAGCATTCGATGTGCCAGCCGGGGCGGCCTCTGCCCCACGGCGAAGCCCATTTCACCTCTTCCGGTTCGTCGTCCTTGGCGTGTTTCCACAACACAAAATCCAATGGATCACTCTTGCCGTCATTCACATTCACGCGCTCGCCCGCACGCAAATCTTCCAGCGACTTGCCGGACAATTTTCCGTAGCCCTCAAACTTGCGCACCGCATAGTTCACGTCGCCGTCGGCGGCGAGATAGGCTAAGCCATTAGCCTCCAAACTGGCAATCATTTCCAGCATCTGTGGCACATACTGCGTGGCGCGCGGCTCATGATCCGGCCGCAGAATGCCCAGCGCGCTTTCATCCTCGTGCATCGCATCAATGAAACGCTGGGTCAGGACATGAATGGATTCATGGTTCTCCGCCGCGCGCTTGATGATCTTGTCGTCTATGTCGGTGATGTTGCGCACGTAAGTCACGTCATAGTCCAACTTGAGCCAGCGATATACCATATCAAACACCACCATCACGCGCGCATGACCGAGGTGGCAATAGTCGTACACCGTCATGCCGCACACATACATGCGCACCTTGTTCGGTTCGATAGGAATGAATTCCTGCTTGTCGCGGGTAAGAGTGTTGTAGATTTTCAGCATCAAACTGTCTTTACAGCAGCATTATTAAAGTCGTTAATTTTTCGAGCGAATCAGCAGTACCGGTATGGATGCGGTGCGAATCACGCCCTCAGCCACGCTGCCCATCAGCAAATGCTCAAAGCCTCTGCGCCCATGCGTACCCACTACCAGCAGATCGGCATTCCATTTCTGCGCCTCTTCAGAAACAATACCACCAATGCGGCCACCAAAAGACTCTATCAATTTCGTTTCAACCGCGACGCCTTGGCTTACAACCTGTTCCTTGCATTTTTCCAGCAAGGCTTTACCTGCATCCGCGATCACCTTCATAATGTCCTGCACTGGCACCGCAACCATACCATCCGGTTCCCACATAATTGGCAGCTCCTCGCACACATGGAGCAGCAAGAGGGTTGAGCCCATTTCACTGGACAACTTAATTGCCTCCTCCAGCGCTGTGTTCGAGGTTGCACTTCCATCAATTGCCACTGCAATTCGCTTATACATAACAACTCCATATCCCCAATGTGTTCACTTAAGAAAAATTCCGTTCGCCCTGAGCTTGTCGAAGGGCTGTGGATAAGTGGCTGGTGGTTCGACAAGCTCACCACGAACGGTTAAGTCAATAGCGTTACTTAACCCTGCTCTTTTGCCCACGAATCTCTGAGCGTCACGGTACGATTAAACACCAGCTTTCCGCCCGATTGATGTTCGCGGCGGTCAGTGCAAAAATAGCCGAGGCGTTCGAACTGATAGTGCGTTTCCGGCATGGCGTCGCGCGCAGCAGCCTCGACCCAGCCCTGCACCACAGTGAACGAAGCCGGATTGAGATAAGTACAGAAGTCCACCTCTTTGTCAGCATCCGGTTCTGGCACGGTAAACAAACGGTCGTATAAACGAATTTCGGCAGGCAGCGCGTGCTCGCACGACAGGAAATGGATTACGCCTTTCACCTTGCGCCCTTCCGGATTCTTGCCCAATGTGTCGTGGTCGATACTGCAACGCAGTTCGACGACTTTTCCCGCCGCGTCTTTCATCGCCTCGTGGCAACGCATCACGTAGCTGTGGCGCAGGCGCACTTCACCGCCCAAGGTAAGGCGTTTCCAGCCCGCTGGCGGAGCTTCGGCAAAGTCGTCGGCTTCGATGAACAGCTCGCGGCTGATCGGCACAAAACGCTTGCCGAACTCCGGATGATTGGGGTGAAAGTCTGCCTCGCGCGCCTGTGCGCCGTCGAAGTTGGTAAGAGTGACCTTGAGCGGATTGATGATCGCCATCACGCGCGGCGCACGCGCTTCGAGGTCTTCGCGGATCGCGCCTTCCATGATCGCCATATCGACGATGTTATCGCTCTTGGAAATACCAATCCGGCGCGCGAATTCGCGGATGCCTTCCGGCGTGTAGCCCCGCCTTCTCATGCCAGAAATCGTGGGCATGCGCGGATCGTCCCAGCCACTCACGTGTTTCTCGTTCACCAGTTGCAACAGTTTGCGCTTGCTGGTGATGGTGTAATGCAGTTCCAGCCGCGAGAACTCGATCTGCTGTGGATGACAAGGTATGGTGATGTTATCCAGCACCCAGTCATACAGCGGTCTATGGTCTTCGAATTCCAGCGTGCATAAGGAATGCGTGATGCCTTCCAGCGCATCGGAAATGCAATGAGTGTAGTCGTACATCGGATAAATACACCACTGATCGCCGGTGCGGATGTGGTGTGCGCGGCGGATGCGATAGATGGCCGGATCGCGCATGTTGATGTTGGGCGAAGTCATGTCTACTTTTGCGCGCAGCACTTTGCTGCCATCGGCAAATTCTCCACTCTTCATACGCGCGAACAGGTCGATATTTTCTTCAACACTGCGTTCACGGTACGGGCTATTTTTCCCTGGCTGCGTCAGTGTGCCGCGATACTCGCGCATCTGCTCGGGTGTGAGTTCGTCCACATAAGCCTTGCCCTGCTTGATTAGCTCGACCGCATAATCGTAAAGCTGCGGAAAATAATCGGATGCCCAACGCACTTCGCCGTTCCATTCAAAACCCAGCCAGCGCACATCATCCTGTATGGACTGCGCATACTCCTCGCTCTCTTTCTCCGGGTTGGTGTCGTCGAAGCGCAGGTTGCATTTGCCTTGATAATCCAGCGCCAAACCGAAATTCAGACAGATGGATTTGGCATGTCCGACATGCAGATAGCCGTTGGGCTCGGGGGGGAAACGGGTGACAATGCCACTGTGCTTACCGCTCGCCAGATCGGCCTCGATGATGGTGCGAATGAAGTGCGAAACGGGCGCTTGTGTGTTGCTGCTCATTATTCGACGGCTCTTTCGGTAGAGTTGCAGGAATGCGGTGACAAGTGCCGCAAAGGTGCGGATTTTACCCGAAAACCTGCGTATCCAAGCGGGCAAAGCGAGAATGGTCGCGATAAGCCGTGAAATCTATGAACTTATTTGGTAGAATTCAGCCCGCCGAGGGATCATTATAATAATGACGCCCTGTAAAAGTACCGTTCACCTCCTTGGGTATGCTGCACAAAGCGCGGTGCCATAGGCGAACAAATACGAAGCAGAATGCCAAAGTTTTGGACGATGCCCATAGGTGCTGGGCGTGCTTTGCGTGAATTTAGGCTATAACTCATTTCGGGAAAACACAACACCATGAATATGCTTAACCGTTTCAGCCAACGAGCCACACTATGCGGATGCGCGCTATTGCTGTGTTTCAGCCTCGCCGCAGGTGCAGATGAAATTCAGGATATCAGCAAACTGCTCAAACAAGGCAAACAAGAACAAGCGCTGACGCGCATCAATGCCTATTTGACGAACAAACCGAAAGACGCACAGGCTCGCTTCTTGAAAGGCCTGATTCTCACTGACCAGAACAAGACCGATGACGCCATCCGGGTGTTTTCCGGCCTGACCGAGGATTACCCGGAGCTGCCGGAGCCTTACAACAACCTCGCCGTGCTGTACGCCAGCCAAGGTCAGTATGACAAGGCGCGGATCTCCCTGGAAATGGCAATTCGCACTCATCCCAGCTATGCCACCGCGCATGAGAATCTGGGCGACATCTACGCCAAGATGGCAAGCCAAGCCTATGACCGCGCATTGCAACTGGATCACAGCAACACCAGCACGCAAACCAAGCTGGCGATGATAAATGATATTTTCACCACCGGGGCTGCCAAGAATGGGAAGTCCGCTAAAACCACCCACAAAGCGCCAACTGTTCCGGATTCGACTCCCGATACGGTTGCAACTGCTCCGGCCTCAATGGTAGCAGCAGCTACACCGCCCGCAGCAGCAGGAAAGCAAGCTGCTGCGCACACGACCACAGCTGCTAGCGATAACGTGATGAAGAGTGTGCATGAATGGGCTGCCGCGTGGTCGGCCAAAAACGTAAAGGGTTACCTCGCGTTTTACGCCAGCGATTTTAAAACACCGGATAGTGCCAGCCGCGCCGACTGGGAAGCACTACGCACTGATCGCATCAGCAAACCCAAGTCCATAGCGGTGGGAATCAGCAATGCCAAGGTCAGTTTTATTGACGACAGCCACGCCAGCGTATCCTTTAAACAATCCTATCGTGCCACTCACCTGCATACATCTTCCAGCAAAACGCTGGTACTGGTGAAATCCGGCGACAACTGGCTGATACAGGAAGAACGTACTGGAAAGTAGCGGTATGCGGATTTCTATTTTTTTGCTTGCGCTGTTATTTACCCCGGCGCTTGCGCTCAATCCTGCGTCTGCCGGAGAGCAAGCTGTTGGCGCAGCCGATTCACACAACATGGAAGCGTTGGTGGTGGAAAGCATGCTGTCAATATCCAACAACAAGCTGGATGTGGCGCTGAACGAAGTAGACTCGCTACTCAAGATTAATCCCAACTTCAAACTCGCGCAGCTAATAAGGGGCGACTTGCTGCTGGCGCGGACGCGTCCGCTAAGCGATTTCGGCAATGCGCCGGACGCAACGGCACGCATGGAAGATTTTCGCGACGAGGCGCGCGTACGCCTGCACCGTTTTCAGGAACAGTCACCCGCCACACTCATACCGAAATTCCTGTGGCAGCTCGATTCACAGCAACACCACGTCATCGTGGTTGACCTCAGCAAGTCCACACTGTATCTCTATGAAAACGTCAATGGCGAACCGCGTTACGTGGCAGATTACTACATAAGCTCTGGCAAAAAAGGCTCCGAAAAATTATCCGAAGGCGACCAGAAGACCCCGCTCGGAGTATATTTCATCAAATCCAGCCTGCCCAAAAGCCAACTCTCCGACTTGTACGGTAGTGCCGCCTACCCGCTGAGCTACCCGAATGAATGGGATCGCAGGGAAGGCCGTGACGGCCATGGTATCTGGCTACACGGCACGCCAAGCAACACTTACAGCCGCCCGCCGCGCGCCAGCAACGGTTGTGTAGTGCTATCCAATGAAGACCTGGATCATGTCGGCCAGATATTGCAGATAGGCGTCACCCCGGTAATCATCACCAACCAGATGGACTGGAGCGACGAGCAAAGTAAATCCGACCGCACCGCATTACTGAATGAGATCGAACAATGGCGAACCGACTGGGCCAGCCGCGATACCGACACTTACCTCAAACACTATGCACGCGACTTCTCCAGCAGCGGTGCGGACATCTCCGATTGGACACGGCAGAAGAAACAGGTGAATGCCGGCAAATCATGGATCAAAGTGAATCTTTCCAACCTCAGTGTGTTTGCCTACCCTAACCAGCCCGACTTGGTAGTGGTCAACTTCGAGCAGGATTATGAAAGCAACAACCTGAACAACCACATGAAGAAACGCCAATATTGGATGAAGCGCGATAATCGCTGGCAGATCGTTTACGAAGGCGCAGCGTAAATCCCGCTATTGTCATAGCCCATTTCCATTCCTACGCAAAAAGGAAACACTACATGAATCTCCTGAAAAGTCTTTCCGTATTATTACTCGGCGCGATGCTGTGTTGTAATGCTCAGGCCTCAACCTCTTCCCAATCTCCCGCACACAAAGGAAAACATAACATGGTCAAACTGCACACCAACCACGGCGACATCACCATCGAACTCGACGCCGAAAAAGCTCCCGAAACGGTCAAGAATTTCCTCAGCTATACAAACAGCGGTTTTTACGACGGCACTATTTTCCATCGCGTAATTGACAACTTTATGATTCAGGGCGGCGGCTTCGAACCCGGCATGAAGCAGAAAAAAGTGAATGCCCCGATCAAAAATGAAGCGGCAAATGGCCTGAAGAACGATAACTACACCGTCGCCATGGCCCGCACCGGCGACCCCCATTCAGCGACAGCACAGTTTTTTATCAACACCACCGATAACGGCTTCCTTAACTACCCTGGCCAAGATGGCTGGGGCTACGCCGTATTCGGCAAGGTGGTGGAAGGCAAGGAAGTGGTGGACGCCATCGGCAAGGTCAAAACCGGAAACCGTAGCGGCTTCCAGAACGTGCCCGTGGAAGATGTCATCATCATAAAGGCCGAAGTGCTCGAATAACGCAAACACTGCATCAGGAAACGGCGCTCCAAGCGCCGTTTTTAATTATTGCCATGCCACATACACTTTTTATTTCCGACCTCCACCTCTGCGCAAAACAACCGCACTGCGCGCAAGTGTTTCTGCACTTCATACAGCACACCGCCCCCAAGGCGGAAGCGCTGTATATCCTCGGCGATCTGTTTGAATACTGGGCGGGAGATGACGATCTCGACGATCCCTTCCATCAGCAAATCATCCATGCAATGCACACTCTGGCGGCAAGCGGCACTCGCCTGTTCATCATGCACGGCAACCGCGACCTGCTGATGGGCAAAGCGCTGGAACAAGCCAGCGGAGCCACGCTACTGACCGACCCCACGCTGCTTGACCTGTACGGCACACCAACGCTAATCAGTCACGGCGATGCCCTTTGCACGGATGATGTCGCCTACCAAACCTACCGCAATCAAGTGCACGACACGGAATGGCAGCGCCAGTTTCTTGCTCAAACACTGGCGCAGCGCAAAACACAAATCGAGCAACTGCGCGCGCGCAGTGAAAATGAAAAGCAATCCAAAAGCAGCGCGATCATGGATGTGAACACTGAGGCAGTCGCGGAGCTTTTGCGTGAAAACGACTACCCACGCCTGATCCACGGACATACCCACCGCCCGATGCATGTGCTGCATCATCTGGACGGCTATACCTGCGAACGCTGGGTGCTGGGAGATTGGCACGAGACGGGGAATACCTTGCGGTGTGAACCAGAGGGATGCGAGTATTTGACGGTTGCTTTGCCGATTTCGCCGTAAATATTAAGCCCGTTCGCCCTGAGCTTGTCGAAGGGTTCTCGGTGAGTGACCACATCCCAATTATCAAAAAGCAATTTCGCCAGTGGTAGACCGGCAGCTAGTCACTTTTTTTGTCTTGCCAAGAAAAGTAACCAAAAGAAATCGCCCCCAATCCGCCATCCCTCACGGGATTCCCTGCGTTGCTCGTCTGTTCAGGCTTCCTCATAAACTCGCACGATCCGCTACTCGGTGGCGGAACAGGGGAGGGGGAGGTGCGCAAAGAGCGTGTCGCAAAAATTACGGGCTACGCCCCCATTATTTCTGTGCATTAACAATGAAGCCTCGCAGCTCCTCAACTGAAAATGGAGGCGATCTCCGATGCGCAACTGCGTGACAGTTCGGGCAGAGAGGCACAAGATCCAAAACAGGATTCACTTCTCTCTGACCCCCAGCATCCGAAATCTGGCTCAAATGATGTACATGAATGAATTCTCTTGCAATGGAGCCATACGCGATTTCTAGGCTCATGCCGCAGGCCTTGCATGCATATCCATGGTGGGAAAGACATGCAATTCTGGCCTCTGGGTTTCTTTCATACCCCACGCGATATGAGAATACTTCGTTTCCTTCGTAGTATTTTGATGCTGGCGGCTCGCTTAAAAGTGAAGCATGAGATACTAAACCAGCGGCAAATTTTGCTGCCAATTCTGGTAGTTTATTATCTTCAAAATACTTCGGGCCGACAATTGTTGACGCATAGTCAGCATGGCTTACAACATACTCATCACCCTCGCTGAGAAATTGTAGCTCTGATAGAAGGATGCACCCGACTTCTGGATTTTTCCCTTCGATGCCCAAGATGTCGAGAGCTCGTTGCTCAAGCTCTTCAAAATTTGATACTCCATTGCCAACCCCGAACTGCGTCCACGCATCTTTAATGGATAGTACTTCATAGCCAACGAGCACGCCACGACCAACAATATTCCGTGTGCGCCGTTCATTGAAGTAGAACCACGACCCATGTGGAATATTAAGAGCATTCCTGCCCTTTCTCCAGAAATTCACCTGTACGTCAGGATTCAATGTGCGGAGAGTTTTAATCCAGTTAGGGTCGGTTTTGTAAATGCAGAATATGGGCAAATTCTAACATGTGGCAAATGGCAAGACTGCCATCAGTTAGTATGTTACGTGGCTCCAGTGCAATGCGCTATGACTATCAAAGCAACGTGCGTGCCCATACTCTACAACAAAACACTTTTGACCAGCGCCAAACACAACAGCGTATAGCCCGCCGCAAGGATGTCGTCGAACATTACACCGAGGCCACCGTGCCATGTCTGATCAAAATGGCGAATGGGCGGCGGCTTGACGATGTCGAAAAACCGGAACAGAGAAAACGCGAGCAGACTCCAGAACAAACCTTCTGGGGTAAAGAACAGCACCAGCAGCATGGCCACAATCTCGTCCCACACGATGCCGCCATAGTCCGCCACACCCAGCGCACGCCCGGTCTTGCCGCACACCCACACGCCGAAGGCGAACAGCCACACCAGCAGCACGATGAACATGGCATCGGTAAAGCGCGGTGCGAGATACCAGTAGAGAGGAAAAGCGACCAGCGTACCTATCGTTCCTGGCGAACCGGGGAACAGGCCGCTGCCGAAACCGAATGAAATGAAATGCGCGGGGTTGCTGAAAATAAAACGCCACGAAGGTTGCACACGCAACTCAGCGGAAGTGGTCATAGCCGGATTCCCCAATATTAATGGCGCTGCCATCTGCGGCACGCACGATGCAGCCGCTGCCCGCCACAATAGTCCCGACAAGGGTCAGCGGCAAGTCTATTTGCCTGGATATATTTTTCACTTCACTACGATGCGCGGCAGGTGCAGTGAAACACAGCTCGTAATCGTCGCCGCCTGCCAAGGCGCAGCACTGAAACAACTTAACCCCTCCCAACCTCCCCTTGTCAGGGGAGGAGCTAAACTTCCCCCCTGACAAGGGGGGATTGAGGGGGGTTAAGCGCGTCCGCAACATATCTGAAACCGGCAACGCGTCAAATTGAATCTCTGCCCCCACTTTCGAACACTCCAGAATATGTCCAAGATCGGCCAGCAGTCCATCTGAAATATCAATCGCGCTATGCGCCACTCCACGCAAAGCCAGCCCCAGCGCCACGCGCGGCATAGGCTGATGCAAAGCGAGAGCGCACAAGGAAAAATCCGTAGCGGATAAGTTAACTTTACCTTGCAGATGCATCAATGCCAGCGCGGCATCGCCCAAGCGCCCCGATACCCATATGTCATCGCCAAGCTGCGCGGCGCTACGGCGTAGCGCCGCGCCCTGCGGCACCTCGCCCATGATAGTGACGCACAGGTTGAGAGGGCCGCGCGTGGTATCGCCGCCGATAAGCTCCACACCCTGTTCATCCGCCAATGCAAAAAATCCCGCACTGAACTTTTGTAGCCACGCTTCATCCGCCTGCGGCAAAGACAGCGCCAATGTCGCCCAGCGCGGCTGCGCGCCCATCGCCGCCAAGTCGGAAAGATTCACCGCCAGCGTCTTGTGTCCCAACAGAAATGGATCAGCATCCGGCAGAAAGTGCGTACCGCTCACCAGCATGTCGGTAGATACCGCCAGCTCCATGCCGTTGCCGACACGCAACAGCGCCGCATCGTCACCCACACCCAGTACCGCGCTAGGCGTGATGCGTGTGAAATAACGCTGGATCAGGTCGAATTCCGACATGCCTCACCTCATGCGGAAACAGGAGATTATTTGGCAGCCAGCTCGGCCGCGCGCACTTGCGCAGCCAGCTTGTCCAGTACGCCGTTGACGAACTTGTGTCCATCGGTGCCGCCGAAGGTTTTGGCGAGCTCCACCGCTTCGTTGATGACCACGCGATAGGGAATCTCTGGATGGTGCGACAACTCATATGCGCCCAGCAGCAGCACCGAAAATTCAACCGGGCTGAGTTCTTCGAGTTTGCGGTCCAGGTGCGGAGTTACCGCCGATTCGAGATCGCCATGCTGCGCCAGCACGCCGCGCAACAGTCCGCTGAAAAATTCGGCATCAAAACGACCCGAGCCTTTTTCTTCGCGAATCTGTTTCTCGATCACAGCGATATCGCCACCAGTGAGCCGCCACTGGTAGATGCCTTGCAATGCCAGTTCGCGGGCGCGGCGGCGCGAGCTTTTGGCCGGGGCCTTTGCCTTGACAACCTGATCGTTCATGCAAACTCCCGCAACAAATTAACCATCTCAATCGCCACCAGCGCAGCTTCTGCACCTTTGACGTTCATGCGATCCTCGGCCTGCTCGTCTGTTTCAGTGGTGAGGATGGCATTGGCGATGGGTACACCACAATGCAGTTGCACCTCGCCCACGCCGCGAGCTGATTCATTCGATACCACCTCGAAGTGATAGGTGTCGCCGCGTATCACCGCACCGAGCGCGATAAGCGCATCGAACTTCCTGCTCATCGCCATATGCTGCAATGCCAGCGGGATTTCAAGCGCGCCCGGTACCGTCACCAGCGTGATGTCCGCATCGTTCACACTCTGCTGTGCAAGCTGCGCACGGCAAGCCGATAGCAGGCCTTCGCAAACCACTTCATTAAAGCGGCTCTGCACAATGCCGATGCGCATTCCTGTGCCGTTCAGGTTTTTCTCAATTTCTCTCATTTCGATTCCTTAGTCTGACAATATCCCACCACTTCCAAGCCGAACCCGGTCATGCTTGGCAGTTTACGCGGGGTGGCGATCAGGCACATCTTGCCGACATTTAGATCGCGCAAAATCTGCGCACCGATGCCATAACTGCGCGGGTCCCATTGCGCGGCATGATGCTCCTCCGGCATGGCAGAGGCACGTGCCAGCAAGTCCTGCGAAGTTTCGTTGTGATGCATCATTACCAGCACACCGGCGGATGCACCACTAATTTTTTTCAACGCATCATGCACACTTGTGGACTGCGGATAATGCGCTTGCTCCAGAAAATCCATCACCGACAGGGGCTCATGCACGCGCACCAAAGTTTCCTGCTGCGGATGGATATTACCCTTCGCTAAGGCAAGGTGGGTGTATTGCGTCGTCTTGTCTACATAAGTCACCAGATCGAACTCTCCGTATGCGGTCTGCACTTTGCGGCTGGCAACGCGCTCAATCAGCGTCTCGTTATGAATGCGATATTCGATGAGGTCGGCAATGGTGCCGATCTTCAATCCATGCAACTTGGCAAATTCGACCAGGTCTGGCAGCCGCGCCATCTCGCCATCTTCCTTGATGATCTCGCATATCACCGCCGCTGGCATCAGCCCAGCCATGTGCGCCAAATCACATCCAGCTTCGGTATGCCCTGCGCGCACCAGCACGCCACCCTGCCGCGCCATGATCGGGAAGATGTGGCCAGGTTGGACGATGTCCGTGGGCTTGGCATCTTTCTTCACTGCCGCCATGATGGTAGTGGCTCGATCAGAAGCAGAAATACCGGTAGTCACCCCTTCTGCCGCCTCGATAGAAACCGTAAAATTGGTTCCGAGCGGACTCTTGTTCTCCCGCGCCATGTGCGAAATTCCCAGCTGGCGGCAGCGTTCCTCTGTCAACGTCAGACAGACCAAGCCACGCGCGTGGCGGATCATGAAGTTGATAGCTTCCGGCGTGACGAACTCGGCGGCGAATATCAAGTCGCCCTCATTTTCACGGTCTTCCTCGTCTACCAGAACCACCATCCGCCCGGCGCGGATTTCGGCAATAATTTCGTGTATCGGTGCAATATCGGTCATTTCAATTCTTCTCTCTCTGCATGCATCATGCGCTCCACATAGCGCGCAATCAAATCAATTTCCAGGTTTACTTTTGCGCCTGCGCGTAATTCTTTCAGTGTGGTCATCAACAGAGTGTGAGGGATCAGGTTGACGTTGAACACCGCACCTGATACCTCGTTCACAGTGAGGCTGACGCCGTTGATGGTGATGGAACCTTTCACTGCAATATATTTC
>Ga0302277_1000756_pt1 | contig 24524 bp, 15 predicted proteins | sample III_Bog_N3_1_FD_198759 | JGI IMG/M metagenome (GOLD analysis project Ga0302277, IMG submission 198759) | Peat permafrost microbial communities from Stordalen Mire near Abisko, Sweden - III_Bog_N3_1 | ecosystem: Environmental > Terrestrial > Soil > Wetlands > Peat | place: Sweden: Abisko... | reverse complement strand
TAAAGCCTCAGTAAGGCGGCGGCGGGCTGCGCGGCCGAGTGAGAAACTTGTTTCACAGCCCTCAAGGTTCAGGGTTTCGTGATGCCGTCCCTGAGGGCCAACCTTCGGGGTGATTTTTTTCACCCGATCCCGATGGATCATCAGTGAGCGGTCAAGCCTGAGAAAGGGCGGCGAGGGGAGAATCTTCTCGTAGTAACTCAGGGGATGGCAGATCAGGACAGGAGATTCCTTCTCGATGAAAATCCGGGTGAAATCACCATCAGCTTCGAGAGCCACGATCTGGTACGTTGATGCAAGGAGGGTGCGCTGAGGGGTTTTGAAGCAGATGCGATCCTTTTCCTGCCAGAGTGTTTCACTAGGGATTTTGGTTCGCAGGCGGTCGAGGGCCATGTCAAATCGTTCCTTTTTGACCGGTTTAAGTAGGTAATCGACCGCCTCAAAATCAAAAGCTTCGACGGCGTGACCGGGATGCGCTGTCACAAAGACCACCTTCGGAGGGCGTTCCAGACTTCGAAGCAGGGAGAATCCATCTCCCCTCGGCATTTGGATATCCAGGAATATGGCATCCGGATTTTCTTTCTCGATCAAGCGACGGGCAGCGGAAAGAGAGTCGGCCTCTCCGGCTATCTCAACCTCCACAACGCCGGAAAGCAGTTGCCGAAGATGCTGGCGGGCCAACGGTTCGTCATCAATGATCAGGATACGGAGCATGGGAGACCTTGGAGTTTGAGTTGTGCAATGACATTGTCATTCTGCTCGCTGAGGTGAAATTCATTTCGGCCCGGGTATTGCAATTCGAGCAGTCTCCGTAGGGTGGAAAGGCCGACTCCATCAGAACCCTCTTTTTTCAATTCTCCCGTATTGCTTACGGAGATGACCAGAGTATTTTCCTCTTTGGTAGCCAGAATATTGATCGTGAGCGGGCCGTCATCTGGCCAAGCGGCGTGTTTGACGGCATTTTCCACAAGCGGTTGAAGGATAAAGCTCGGGACGCGTGTCTTTCTTGCGGCGCGTGTTGCTTTCAGTGAAACCTGAAGTCGTTCTCCGAAGCGGCCCTTTTCTATTTTCAGGTAGGCGGCCATGGCATCGATCTCTCTGGCAAGAGGAGAGGTGTTCAGATCGCGATGATCCAGAATATAGCGGAGATAGGCAGCGACATCATGGACAAGTTCCGAGGCGGCGGCAGGGTGGGGGGCAATCTCGGCCGCAATGCCATTCAGTGAGTTAAAGAGGAAGTGGGGATCGATCCGGTTGCGCAGAAGTTGAAGTTCCAGATTCCTTGCCTCTGAGCGGGACTTCCTGCCACGGAGCATTTCATGATAGGCTTCCAGCTTTGCCTTCAAGCCGTAATAACCAAGACCCCAGGCCACGAAGAGAATCCAGGTGAATTCCAAACGATGGGACAGAGCCAGCCATTGGGGCAGATGGGGACTCCCCCAGGCCATGTGATTGACAATCCCTTGGGCTGTCTCAGCCTGAATCAGGGCTGCCACAAGACTGCAAAGAAGGACGAGCAGCAGGGTTTTGAATCCGAAGAAATCCTTCAGCAGCGTTCGGCGATAGATTTCCCTCAGCTGGGCCGTAAGTGCCAAGGCGAGAATGAGATTGATGAGCAGGAGTGCAAGGCCCGCCGCAAGGTTCGGATAAAAAAAGACTTTCGTGACCAGACAAAGCAGGCCAAAGAGCAGCCACAAGACAACATTCAGCTTCCAAAATGAAAGGGTGGTGAAGAAGTTTTCTCCCAGTTTGGATTTCATGGAGGATCTCCCATGGGGCGCATCCTTGAGGGTGCTTCTGGTCGCGTCAAACCATTGTTCTGAAATGATGCATCCGATTCATCGACTATTTTGGCCGATTCACCGAATACCTCTATCCAGGGTGAACAGATGATGCCACTGGGGTGACGAATACCCATGACTATGAAAATCCCATCCCCCAATCATCCCCCTCAATCATTCACCCGATTCATCAATCATTTTCTGGCATCCCGGATTCGGTCGCTGGCCCTTCTTTTTGTGCTAGGAACCGCTCTTGCCACAGGGATTCCAGCGAAGGCAGCGGGCATCTCGGCGGGATGGACTGTCTCCCCCTGGTCAGGCGGCTACACGGCATACCTGAACATCACAAATAGCGGAACCACGGCAATCAGCGGCTGGACGGCAAAATTCACGACACCCCAGCAGGAGACTTCCGTTTGGAACGCGACGATTTCGGGGCCAGTCGCCAATGTCTACACACTTACCCCTGCCAGTTGGACTTCCACGATCGGAGCCAATGGGGGAGCGGTTCAGATTGGATTCACTTTCAACGGGGCACCACCTCAGACGCCGACGAATTTGCTGATCAACGGACAGCTTGTTAAGCTGAATGGAGGGGCTTCGCCAACTCCGACACCAAGTCCTTCACCTACGGCAACACCCAAGCCCTCTGCAACCCCATCGCCAAGTCCCTCCCCGACGGCAACACCCAAACCAACAGCAACCCCGTCCCCTACGGCAACACCTAAACCCACAGCCACCCCCTCACCGACGGCTACTCCAAGCGCGACACCAGTTGCAACTCCTTCGCCAACACCAGCTGCCGGAAACAATCACCGGCTGACCGGTTATTTCCCAAGCTGGTCGGATACGTGGTATTCCTATACGACTGATCCCCAGCTTCTCACGTCAAGCAAGCTGGCTCAGGTGAGCACCACATCCTACACGGATGTTTACCTTGCGTTTGCGCAACCCAACTTTGCATGGAGTGGAATTACCAGCAATACTTGGACGGGCACCGGTCTTAATTTCACAGCCGCTCCACAGGATGTGGCGCAGGCGATTCGTTTGCTTCACAACGCCGGCCAGCGCGTGGTGCTCTCAGTGGGGGGTGCCACATACACGGCAGGCTGGGGCACGCTGGCTGCCGATGCCGGAAAAGCGATCGGTGCCTCCACGGCTCCGACCAAGACAGCTCTTGCGCAGTTTTTGGTCGATCTGAAAATCGACGGACTCGATGTGGATTATGAGGTCGATGGTGCCGACTCCGCCACTGTTTCCCAGTATGCACAAGCCATTCAGGTCATGCGTGAGGCGGTGGACGCAGCAACGGCTCTGGACGGTCGCGTCCGTGTTCTTGCACTTGCCGGATGGTCCACCGGGGCTGACTACACGGCCCAGGCAACAAATCCTTCAAACCCAAACCAAATCTCCTACTGGGGAGGATCCGCCGGGCGTGAGCGGCTCACCTTTGCGACCACAGTTCCATCGGGTGCCTATGCCGGAAAACAGGTGGGCGGCCTGCTGAATATTCTCAATGTCATGTCTTATGATGCGGGATATCAGCACTACGACCCCGCGTTGGCTTATGACGAATATCGCAAGCTCCTCCCTTCCACGGTGGCCGTTTCGGGTGGATTGGAAATTCCTCCGGAGTCCTGGGGCGGGGCTCTTCTGGTTGTCAATAATTCCGATGCCGGACAGACAGGCACCCTGGTTCAGAACGACCAGTATGGCAATGTTCTCAATGTTCCCTATTCGGTGCAGCGCCTTGGAACACATATTGTGGCGAACACAGTGAATGCCAATTCCAATGACGGACTGATGGTTTGGGATTTGCTTCTGACTCAAACGACCCAAGTTACCACGGCAAGCGGTGGCACGGCACTCACAGCCACACCGACGAGTATCGGAGTCGAGGCGGTCTCCTTGTTCGGTGGTGCAAAATCTGCGCCGAGCCCAACACCATCGCCTACGGCTACTCCCACGGCAACCCCTTCCCCGACTGCAACACCCAAGCCCACGGCAACTCCATCGCCCACTCCGAGTGCGACACCAAGTGCCACACCTGTTGCGAGCCCAACTCCCTCAGCCACACCAAGTGCAACTCCTTCCGGTGGAGGTGTGACGACCAGCGGGCAGATTAACTTCCATTACTACTATGGAACCAGTCCCACGACGGCGCAGGATTTCCTCGTGCTGACCGGTGACAACTACACCGATCTCATCATGTGCAACATGATTGCCGGTGTGATGTATGGCCATCTGCTCAATGAGTTCACTCCGGGCATCCAATTCAATCAGGATTATCTCTACGGTTCGATTTTCGGACAGCTCCTCCAGGAGAACCTGGCCACGGAATATTATACCAATACCAGTCTGCTCATTGATCCTTCTTCCAAACAGCAGGCCGTCTTTGGAACCGGTCAGGGTGGACCTTATCAGATCAACAACTATGCAGCCGATATGGTGGCGGGAACATATGCCCCCGCTGGATTCTCGCTGATCAACTATGTGGCTCTGCAAAAAAACATCGGCTACAGCATGAGCAATGCCGCCTCGCAGCACACCAATGCGACCCCGGCTTCGTTCAACAACAAATATTATGGCCCGATGCTGACGGCCTACTTCCACTTCAATGATTACAAAGCGCTCCAGTACATCGGTGGAAATACGAACAGCTCCGGTTACGAGCCCTGGGCATCGACGAATGCAGACTGGAATCCAGCCTGGCAGCCTTCCTTCTCGGAGGCGGTGAAATCTTTCACGAGTCTTCCCGGCAACCAGCTTGAGATCCTCCTGAATATCGCCTACAACGCCGGTTATTACGCCCAGCTTTTTGTGGACAAGTCCACTGCGAGTGCCAATTCCACGGCGGCGACAGTGGCTTCCTTCAATAGTTTCACCAATGCCTGGGCGGGGGATTCCTATCATCAGTATCCCTATCAGGTGAGGGGTTATCTTGATCAGCTCTACGACAATCCCACCCCTGACTCAAATGATCTGAACACGATTGTGACTCCGAACAACCATGTGGCCTTCAACATGGCGACATTGGAAGGTGTCTTCAGCAATGTGTTCCAGACGCTCTCCTATGTCGATGCCTCCGGAAACTATGACAGCATCACGGCAACGCAGGCAACGACAGCCTTTGCCTCGGCACTCAGCTCGGCGGGACTGACGACCTCCTCGACACTTGATCTCAGCAATGCCGCCAACCGGGCTGCCATCTTCAGCGTGATTAACGCTGCGATTACCAATCTGGAGAAGAACCTGAATACCTCATTTAGTGCGACGACACTGAATCAACTCTGATATCGCACCCAAAAGCGAGCTCCCACATAAGAGACTCCTGCCCCTGAAATACGGGCAGGAGTTTCTTTTATCACCAGGGCACAACGATGTATCTTGTCAGGTGATGCTTGGTTGTTTCCTCAAATCATTAGCCCTTTTTACTCTATTTTCCGTTTGTCTGTCTTCGACAGTCAGGGCGGATGATCCTGGAAATCAATCCGCGATGATGGATCGTATCCTGCATCCTGATCGCTCCAAAAAGAGCTCTTATCAGGGGAAAACCTTCGATCCCGGGCAAGAATATGGATCGCGGGAATTTGTGACGGGCGAATACGCCGGGACAAAGCAGTTCGAATCCAAGTCATTCACGACAAAAATGTTTGAAGGGGCGAAAGAAAGCTGGATTGGAAAAAAACTTTTTCCCGAGAAAAAACTTCCTGAAAATCTTCAGGGAACAAACCGGGAAGCCGGGAAGCAATTTGCCTCCAGTTCCTATGCGACCAAGAATTATGGCGATTTGGACAAGAAGAGCAGCTACGGGGATCATGAAGCGTTTTCCACGCGGGAGATTACTCTCAAAGGGAAGACCCAGGGTGCACTTGACAATGATCTGCAGCTGCAGGAGGCGGTGAAAAAAGGTCTCTCCATTGATGATGTCAGGAAACTTCTCAACAAAGTCCCCTGAATCTGATTTTGTAGAGAATCATCGTTTTCAACCGTAATTTTTATGCCTTCCCTCGATCAACTTGAACCACTCCTCGCTGGTTGTGCCCAGGTACTCAGTCAGGCTGAACTGAAGGCCAAACTGGATCTGGGGCGTCCCCTGAAAGTCAAACTGGGAGTCGATCCCACCTCTCCGGATATTCATCTTGGACATACGGTGGGACTGACCAAGCTGCGCCAGTTTCAAGAGCTTGGACATGAGGCGATTCTGATCATCGGCGATTTCACGGCCATGATCGGGGATCCCAGCGGCCGCTCGGCTACCCGACCGCATCTTTCCCATGATCAGGTGATGGAACATGCCAAAACCTACCAGTCCCAAGCGTATAAAATTCTTGACCCTGAAAAAACAACCGTTCGTTTCAACGGGGAGTGGTTTGAGGCGATGGGTTTCGAGGATGTCATCAGGCTGAATAGCCGTGTCACCCTGCAACAGATGCTTCAGCGTGAAGACTTCAAGGATCGGCTCGATCGCGGATTGCCGGTGAGGGCTCATGAAATCCAGTATCCGATCATGCAGGGCTGGGATTCCGTCGTCATCCGCTCCGATGTGGAACTAGGCGGAACGGATCAACTTTTTAATATTCTTGTCGGGCGTGATCTTCAGAAGGAGGAGGGACTGCACCAGCAGGTGGCGATGCTGCTACCGATTCTCACCGGCCTTGATGGCATGCAGAAGATGAGCAAGAGTCTTGGGAATGCCATTGGTGTGGCCGAGGCTCCAAGGGAAATGTTCGGAAAGATCATGAGTATTTCCGATGAGCAGATGGGGGATTATTACCGCCTTCTCCTTGGAGAGAATAACATTCCAGGAATCCATCCCATGGATGCCAAAAAGTCGCTTGCCGAGAGACTGACCTCCCGTTTCCATTCAGCCGCCGAAGCGCGGCATGCCCGTGAGGACTTTGAGCTTCGTTTCTCGAAAAAGGATCTGGAGTTGGCGGATCTTCCTGTTTATCGCCCTCCCTCCGGGCTTCCCCTCGACATCATTTCGATTGGTGTCGATGCCTTTGAGCAGGTTCTTGGAATCAAAAAATCTCGCGGTGATCTCCGCCGTCTTGTGGAGGGGGGAAGTGTTTCCTGGAGGGGTGAGAAAATCACCGATCCCAAGGCCGTTCTCCCTGCGCAAGAGTCCGGGGTGCTGAAGCTTGATCGGCGTAGCGCAGTCAGGATTGGCTAGAGGGAACCGCTGCTCTATCACGATGATTCCCAAGCTTGGCTGTGTGCCTTATCTCAATGCCAAGCCTCTGTTGGAAGGCCTTTCGTATCCTGTGGCAGGGATGGTACCCTCCCGCCTTTACGAGTCCTATCAACAGGGTGAATTTGATGCAGCTTTGCTATCATCAGTCGATATATTATCCATGCCTGATATATCCGTCGTCGATCATGTCGCCATCGCTAGTAAGGGAAATGTCCACAGTGTGATCATGGCCTATAGTGGAGAGTTAAAGTCGATCAAAAAAGTTCATCTTGATCCTGCTTCCCATACCTCAAATGTTCTCCTAAAAATTATTCTCCGGGAATTTTTCAATATCTCACCTGAATATGTCCAATTTCAAACTGACGAAACCTCTTTTTTGAGCGATGGCGCTGCCCATCTTTTCATTGGAGATCGGGCCATCTCTTTTAGAAAGCGGACATCTTCTGAATCCATTCATCTGATGGACTTGGGAGATGAATGGTTCAGAAAAACAGGATTTCCATTTGTATTTGCCATGTGGGCACTTAAGTCTGATTATACTAATAAAAAGTATTTATCAGACGCTCTTCGCAATGCCAAAATGCTTGGTCTTTCGCGTCGGCAAGAAATTGCCTCTCGTACACCCGATCCTACCTTTTCCCTCCGTTACCTGACAGAATTCATTCATTATGATCTCGAGGAAAATGAAAAGAAGGGGTTGCAACTTTTTGCTGATTATCTCCGAAAATATCGTTTCGTAGAACCACTCGGGAACTCGCTTGTCTATTTTTAAATAACATAAGTTTACATCTTTCATTGTTTCCACCCCGAATGATTGTTTTCGTAATCGTGCTCCTGCTCCTCGTGACAGGCCCCATTTTAAGGGCGGAAAATGTTCCCTATAAGGACCCGAAGCAGCCCGTCGAAACCAGGATTGAGGATTTGCTCGGTCGTCTGACGCTCGACGAGAAAATCGAGATGCTAAGTGGAAGATTCCCCATGTCCCTCCATGGTAATGAGCGTCTGGGGATACCGGCCTTCACCATGGGAGACGCCTGCATGGGGATCCATAACTATGGAAAAACAACTGCCTATGCGAATGGCATTGCTTTGGCGGCGACCTGGGACGTCCAACTTGCGGAAAGGGTGGGGGAATCCCTCGGAAGGGATTGCCGGGCCCGTGGTGTGAATTTCCTTCTTGCTCCCGGCATGAATCTTTATCGCGCTCCGATGTGCGGGCGGAACTTTGAATATCTGGGGGAAGACCCTTATCTGGCTGGCGACATCGCCTCTCACCTTATTAGGGGTGTGCAGAGTCAACAGGTAGCTGTCACGGCCAAGCACTTCGTTGCGAATGAACAGGAGGTGGATCGACACGATCTTAGTTCCACGGTGGATGAACGGACGCTCAGGGAACTGTATCTCAAGCCCTTTGAAATGGTGATTAAGACTGGTGCCTGGGGCGTCATGAGTTCCTACAATCCCCTCAATGGGATCCATACTTCGCAAAACGACTGGCTGTTGAATAAGATCCTGAAGGGGGAGTGGGGATTTGGGGGCATTGTCATGTCCGATTGGATTTCCTGTTATGATACCCAAGGCATTTTTAACGGGGGTCTGGATCTCGAAATGCCGGAGGGTAAATTCTTCAATAAAGAGAAGCTGTTGCCCCTCATTCAGTCAGGGAAAGTGCAGCAGGCGACCCTTGACGACAAGATACGGCGGCAGTTGAGAGTGGCGTTCAGTCTCGGTTGGTTCGACCGTCCGCAGCAGGATCCATCGATTCCCAAAGACGATCCGGCAAGTGATGCCCTGGCACTGCAAGGTGCGCGGGAATCAGTGACTTTGCTGAAAAACGAGCATTTACTCCTGCCTTTGGATTTAACCAAGGTGAAGAAAATCGTCCTGCTTGGGCATAATGCTGATCCAGCCGTCTATGGGGGAGGGGGGAGCGCCCTTGTCGATCCGTTTCACAAAGTCAGTGTTTATCAGGGGATTCGGAAACTCGTCGGACCGAAGGTAAAAGTCATCCTTGTTCCTTGGAAGAGATCCATGAGTACCGCCGCGAGTCCGCCCCCCGTTGCGAAACCACATCCGGAGGCTCTCGAGGCCAATGGGGCCGAGGGCACCCCTCCCATCCCCTCCGAGTTTATCGCCGAGGTGAAGAGTGCCGATGTCGTGATCGTCTGCGCGGGCTTCAGCCAAGCCCAGGTGCAAAAGGAGGCGGATCCCAAGCAATTCGATGAGGAAGGAGAAGGCGCGGATCGCTCCTATGCGCTGCCTCCCGGTCAACCGGAGGTCATCAAGGCGGTTGCAGCATTGAATCCCCGGAATATCGTGATTCTTAATGCCGGAGGAAGCGTGGCGACAAAGGACTGGATCGGCTCGGTGCCCGTTTTTCTGGACGCATATTATCCGGGTCAGAACGGAGGCACCGCCATCGCAGAGATCCTTTTCGGTAAAACCAATCCCTCGGGCAGACTCCCCTTCTCCTGGGAGAAGCGGTGGGAGGATTGCGCGGCCTTCGGCCATTATCCCACTTACGAGGAGGGCAAGCTCCGCAGGAATGATTATCAAGAGGGGGTGTTTCTGGGGTACCGCTGGTTCGACAGCAAAAAAATCGAACCGTTGTTTCCCTTTGGATTCGGTCTGAACTACACAACTTTCAGCTATTCGGATCTGAAGATTGTTCCAGGAAAGGATGACACCTTGAAGGTTGAGGTGACGATCAGGAATACCGGTACCGTATCAGGCGCTGAAATCGTCCAGCTCTACATCCAGCCACCCAAGACGGATGTTCCCCGCCCCGTCAGGGAGCTCAGGGGTTTTACCAGGGTTGAACTGGCACCCCATGAGGGTCGGAGGGTTGCGCTCTCCCTTCATCGTCGGGATCTTGCCTACTGGGATCCTGCTTCCAAACATTGGAAGGTCACGCCAGGAAACTATGTCTTCGCTGTGGGATCATCCTCGGCAAAGCTCCTGCTTCATGAGGATCTGATCGTGTCAGACAGCAAGTTTGATTAAATCACTCCAGGGCGAGTCTTTGCGTAGAGCAGTTTAACTAATTCTATGGCCATTCTTTGCGGCGGCATCAGGTGTTTGGAAGTGTCGCATTGCTTGGGCTGTAGCACAGTGACTACAGCCGCTTCGCTTGCTTCTTGCCAACCAACACCATGAAGCTCGCAAATCTAGGGCCGCACTATTATTTAAAATGCTCTAGCCATCTCCCATGGTCTCGTTTAGTCAAATGCCCATGGTGAATCTGAATAACTTTTGTTTTCCCAAGAAATCCGCACTGCTTTCTTCTGCTGCCGTCGGTTTTCTTCTCATCGCAGGCTGTCAGAAAAAGCCGACAGAGCCAGCAGTCCGTCCCCCGGTGCCCGTGACGCTCGGTGTTGTGGTGGAAAAAAATATGCCGAACCACAAGGAGTGGATTGGCAATCTTCAAGGCACGGTCACTTCGCTTGTGAAGCCGAACATATCGGGCAACATCATTCAGCGATACTACACCGAGGGGAGTGTGGTGAAGCAGGGTGACCCTCTTTTTCAGATCGATCCCGCCCCCTATCAGGCGGCGCTGGATCAGGCCAAGGCAAACCTTGCCACGGCCCAGGCGAATGAGACGAAGGCCCAGCAGGATTTCGTCCGCTATCAGAGCCTCTTTGCAGGCAAGGTGATCAGTGTTCAGGAATTCCAAAACCAGCAGCAGAGTTACCAGGCGACGGTAGGTCAGGTTGCCTCCCAACAGGCTGCTGTTCAGTCGGCCCAGGTGAACCTCGATTTTACCAAAGTCGTCGCACCCATCGATGGGCTTGCGGGATTGGCGAATTACGAGGTCGGCACCTATGTCAGTCCCGGATCCCAGGAACCGCTCACGACCATCGTCGCCATTGATCCGATCAAAGTGGTCTTTCAGGTCGGGCAGGACGATTATATCAGTTTCATCAGCAGCAGTCTGAAGAACCCGTCCTCCCAGGCAGAAAAGCGCAAGGAGGATGAGGCCTTTGGGATGCAGATGCTTCTTTCCGACGGAACGGTGTTTCCTCAGAAAGGAGTTTTCCGTGCTGCCAATAACCAGATCAGCACCCAGACGGGTTCGATCACCGTCGAGGGGCTCTTTCCGAATCCCGGTATGCTCCTGCGTCCCGGTCTCTTCGCACGGGTGCATGCGACCGTCGGAGTTAGGGAGAATGCACTGGTCGTGCCTCTGCAGGCCGTGATTACCGTGATGAACCTGAATCAGATTGCCGTGGTGGATGACGACAACAAAGTCACTGTCAAGAATGTGACGATTGGCGAGACAACCCGCGAAGAGGCCGTCGTGCTCTCCGGTGTGAATGCCGGGGATAAAATTGTGGTTCAGGGAACGCAGAAAGTCACGGAGGGCTGTACGGTCATGCCGCTTCCATCGAGTCCGCCGTCGGACCCTGCCGGTGCTTCGGCCTCTCCTGGCGGTCCTGCGGAGGGTGGGGACGCGACGAAGACACTGCCTGCTTCCTCCTCATCACCTGACGCCGCGAAATAGGGGCCGAACGGAAGCCTCAAGCCCTTCTTCACCATGGCAAAATTCTTCATCAACCGGCCCATCGTGGCCATGGTCATTGCGATCATCACGGTGATCCTCGGACTGGTCTGCCTTGTGGGGCTGCCCGTTTCCCAGTTCCCGAATATCGTCCCCCCTCAGATCCAGGTGCAGGCCTCCTATCCGGGTGCCGATGCCACGACGGTGAAGCAGGCCGTGGCCACCCCGCTGGAGCAGCAGATCAACGGCGTGGACAACATGCAGTATATGTATTCCCTGAATTCCAGTTCGGGGCAGTCTCAGATCAACGTCATTTTTGCCAACAACACCGTTCCCGTTACCGACCAGATTCTGACCCAGATGCGCCAGAGTCAGGCGCAATCCCAGCTTCCTTCCCAGGTTGTCAATCAGGGGATCAATGTGGTGAAGACTTCCCCTTCGCCCTTGATCTGCTTCGCCCTCTACTCTGATGACGACCGCTATGACGGGGTCTTCCTGGCGAACTATGCCTACGTCAACATCGTCAACCCGCTGACCCGTCTCACCGGGATTGCCAGCGTGACGATTTACGGATCGGGTCAATTCGCCATGAGATTGTGGCTCGATCCGGCAAAGCTTGCGAATTTCAACATCACGACCCAGGAAGTCTTTAATGCGGTCAACCAGCAGAACACCGTGAATCCCGCCGGACAAACCGGCGCGGAACCGGTCCCGCCCGGACAGCAAATGACTTTTACTGTCCGTGCTCCGGGCCGACTCACGACGGCGAAGCAGTTCGGGGACATCGTGATTCGTGCCGATCAGAATGGTTCGGTGGTGCGTGTGCGGGATGTTGCCCGCGTCGAACTCGGTGCCCAGACCTACAATATCGACGGTCGTTTCAATGGCCATCCGGCCGCCATTGTCGCCGTTTACCAGCTTCCAGGAAGCAATGCCCTCACCGTGGCTGAACTCGCACGGAAGCTGATGGCCCAGTCTTCAACCACCTTTCCCGCAGGTCTGAAATATCAGGTCGCATTGGATACCACCCAGGCGGTTACGGCCAGCATGGAGGATATCGAGCATACCCTTGTCGAGGCCATGGTGCTCGTGCTGATCGTTGTCTTCCTCTTTCTTCAGAACTGGAGGGCGACGTTGATCCCGGCAATTGCCGTTCCTGTTTCGCTGATCGGCACATTCGCCGTTTTTCCTCTCTTTGGCTTCTCACTCAATACGCTCTCCCTCTTCGGCCTCGTCCTGGCAATCGGTCTGGTGGTGGATGATGCGATCGTGGTCGTCGAGGCAATCGAGCACCATATCGAGGAGGGGCTTTCCCCGCACGATGCAGCCGTCAAGGCAATGGAACAGGTCACCGGGCCGCTCATTGCCACAGCGCTGATCCTCTCCTCGGTCTTCGTTCCGACCGTCTTTCTTCCCGGCATTACCGGCGGACTTTACCAGCAGTTCGCCCTCACCATTTCCATCTCGGTCATCATCTCGACTTTCAACGCGATGAGTCTGAGTCCCGCCTTGGGTGCGATGCTGCTGCGTCCGCGCACCGAGGTGAAGGGACCCCTTGGAGCCTTCTACAAAGCCTTTAACAAGACATTCGATGCAGGCCGCTCCGGCTATCTCGGGGTCTGCGGCTATCTCCTTCGAAAGAGCTTTCTTGCAGCGTTCCTCCTGCTCGGAATGGTGGGACTCTCCGCTTTCTTCGGCGCCAAGCTCCCTCCCTCCTTCGTCCCCGAAGAGGATAATGGCTATCTTTACGCCTTCTCTCAGCTTCCGAATGCCTCGTCCCAGCAACGTACCGACCGGGTGGCGCAGCAGGTTTCATCCATTATCTCGAAAATCCCCGGGGTCGATCATGTGACAAGCATCACGGGGTTTAATCTCCTGAGCGGTGTTCAGACGACTTACAGTGCCTTTTATTTCATCACGCTCAAGCCTTGGGATGAGCGGACTAAGCCCGGAGAGGATGCGTTCTCCCTGCTTGGCACCATCAATCGCAAGATCATGCCTGTTCCGGGGGCGGTTAGCGCCGCCTTTCCCCCGCCCGCAATTCCGGGAATCGGCACCTCCGGAGGCACCACCTTCATTCTGGAAGACCGGCTGGGCGTCGATCCGACATTCCTGCAAAAAAATGCCTATGCCTTCATGGCGGCCATCAAGAAGCGCCCCGAAATCGGCTCTGTCACCACGACCTATCTCCCCTCGGTGCCCCAGATTTCGATGACGATCGATCCGGCCCTCTGCCTGATGCTCGGCGTGAATCTCAACGATGCTTACACAACGCTCCAGTGCTTCCTCGGGGGAGTGCCGGTGAATTACTTCAACCTCTTCAATCTCCAGTATTACGCCTATCTTCAGGCGGAAGGTTCCAGTCGTACAGATCCGAAGAACGCTTCTCTTTTCTATGTGCGCAACAAGACGGGGGATCCGGTGCCGCTTTCCAGTCTGCTCCGCATCAAACCGATCCAGGGCCCCGAGTTTGTGATGCGATTCAACATGTTCGACTGTGCCCAGTTCAACATCAACGGAGCCCCCGGTGTGAGCACGGGCCAGGTGATGAAAGCCCTTGAGGAAGTCTTCAAGGAGTCAATGCCTCCCGGGATGGGCTTCGATTACTTCGGCATGTCTTTCGAGGAGAAACAGGCTGCGGAGGGGATTCCCCCGACAGCGATTTTTGCCCTTTCCCTACTCTTTGTCTTTTTGATTCTGGCGGCGCAATATGAGAGCTGGTCACTTCCCTTCAGCGTGCTGCTGAGTACCCCCGTGGCAGTTTTTGGGGCTGTTGCGGCGCTTTTCGTGCGTCGCATGGATAACGATGTCTATGCCCAGATCGGTCTGATCATGCTGATCGGTCTTGCGGCAAAAAATGCCATTCTCATCGTCGAATTTGCCAAGGAGGAGATTGAACGTGGGCAGCCCTTGTTCCAAGCGGCACTCGATGCCGCGAAGCTTCGGCTCCGCCCGATTCTGATGACCGCCTTCGCTTTCATCCTGGGATGCGTTCCTCTCTGCATCGCCACGGGGTCCGGAGCCGTTTCACGCCGGGTTCTTGGCTCCACCGTGGTTGGGGGAATGCTGGCCTCCACCTTGATCGCGATATTTGTGATCCCTGTCTGTTTCTCCTGGTTTGAAAGGGAGAAGGGAGGGGAGCCCGAAAAGTTGAAAGGTGAAAGTTAAGAGGTGAAAAGCCCGGAAGTCCAACAGCCCAACAGTCGATATTCAGAAGTCAGAGATCGGAAGTCAGAGATCGGAAGTCAGAGATCGGAAGTCCATAGTCGACGGTCGACAGTCAGCCCTCGACTCAGTCTTCAGTTTTTTTAGAGATCTCTCTTGTGTCTTGGAGGGCTTCGGCTCATAGGTAATTGCTATGGTCGCAACTTCCCTATCCCCTCTGCCTCAGTTCCCCATTCCGCCCATTTCACGTGGCTGGTCCATCGCCGGTGGTATCGCGATGATCCTTCTCGGATTCTTTGCGCTGGCTGACCAGTTCGTATCAACCGCTGCCGTGGCGACTTTTATCGGCGTGATCCTCATGTTTGCCACAGCCTTTCAGTTGATCAAGGTTTTCACCATCCACGGGTGGAAAAATCATCTCTGGTTTGCTCTGTTTATGGCGTTGCCGGATATGTTTTCATCGCCCATCCCTTTCATGCGGCTATCGCTTTCACTCTGTTTCTTGGCTGGGCCATCCTGATCGGCGGTATCTTCCGCGCATTTTTGGCCTTCAAAATTCGTGCCCACCAAGGTGCCGGTTGGGTTCTCTTCAGCGCCGCAATTTCCGTGGTTCTGGGTGGTCTGATCATCTCGCAGTGGCCCGGAAGCGGTCTTTATATCCTGGGGCTTTTTCTTGGCATCGAACTGATTTTTGCCGGTGTGGGATGGCTTGGACTCGGACTGTCCACCAACAAAAGCTAGCCAGGTTCGCAGGTCTGTAGGTGCCGGTGATTGGAATGCACCCGGAGGTTTTTTCGTGGATGATTTCGCGAAATTATTTCCAAGCTCGTGCTTGTAGAATACGAAAAATTTAATTAGTTTCCAGCATCCCCATGACAAAATGTCGCCCCAAATTCCTCTTCAGGGAATTTCTCGAAAATCAGTTTTTGCCGGTATTTGTTTGTCTCTTCCTCGTCGTCCCGCTGCTACGCGCTGATGATACAAGCGCTGAGCAGACCCCGGAGGATCTCTTCAAGAAAGGCGCGACGGCTTTTCAGGCCAAAGATTACGCAACGGCCTCGAAGGACTTTGAAAGCGTCCTTGCCATGGGACCCACCGGTGATGCTTTGGAGACGATTCTCTTCAGCCTCGCTGGGACGTACTTCAACCAGAAAAATCTTCCCAAAGCGGAGGAGTATTTTAACCGGGTTCTGAAGGAGTTTCCGAACGGGAAGTATAAAAGCAAGGCCCTGATTTCACTGTCTCAAATTGATTTGCAAACAAATCGGAAGGAGGAAGCTGCAAAGAATCTCAAGTTGGCTTCGGAGGGAGGTGGTGATCTTGCAATCCGTGCCAAGATGGCCGAGGTGTCGCTGATGGTTGAGGCGAACCGACTTTCCGAAGCTGCTGACATTCTCCAAACGATGCTGGCAGGTGGGATCAAGGATGAGCTGACCGTTCAGGCGGCGATGGAACTTGCTGAGATCCAGTCAAAGCAGGGGCATCTGGACGATGCTCTTCACCTCCTGAATCAACTCCAGGGTGTGAGCAATCTTGTCGATAATCCCCTTCAGCTCGACATTCTTGCCCTGCGAATCGGGGATGGATTGCTCGCCAAGGGAGAGAAGAAGAAGGCGCTCAAAATGTATGCCATTGTCCGTCCCAAGGCGGTTGTCATTGATCTTCAGAAAGAGCGCATTGCAACTCTTCAAAAACAGATTGACGATAACAAGGCGGGTCTTCAGACGAATCCTCACGCGGTCATGGAGGTTAATGCCGCCAACGCTCAGTTGCAGACCGAGATAGATACTCTCTCCAAGGTGCTCGACCAGTTCAGCAGTGCACCGGACTCCTTGGTTCCCGTGAGGATTCGCGAGGCCAAGGCCTATGACGAGCTGAATGAAAAATGGGAAACCATTCTCATCTGGGAGACCCTTTTGGACGGCACGACACCAACGATTCGTGAAGATGGTCTTTTTAGTATCGCGACCGCCTATGTCTCGCTCGGCCGACAGGACGATGCGACCGCTGCAATCGACAGGTATCTCGCCGCATTTCCCAACGGGAAATATGCATCGCAGGCGGGTTATCTCAAGGGATCCCTCGCGCTCGAAGCCGGCAATTATGTCGTGGCAGAGACGGTTTTCGGTGAGCGGCTTGCCAAGGGTGACAATTCTGCCATCGCCGCCGACATGCAGTTTCTGCTGGCGAACTGTCAGTTTGCCCAGGCTGCGGATCCTGAAAAGTCGGATAAATACAAGCAGGCCATCGAGAATTACAAAAAGTATCTCGCCAAGTACCCGGATGGAAAATTTGCCGCGGAGTGCATCTATCGAATTCCACTCTCCACCTTCATGCTGGGCGATTATCAAAATGCACTGGATGGGTTGGAGGACTATGTCAAGAAATACCCCAATGGGGATTTTATCGGGGACGCAGGCTACCGCATTGCTCTCTGCTACAATGCTGCGGGGCAATATGACGAGGTTCTTAAGCGCTGCGCCGAGTGGGAAAAGCTCCATACCGGAGAGGTCATGAATGCGGAGGTGGTGGCGCTTGAGGGAGATGCCTATGCTGCCAAGAATATGCCTGCGGAATCCGCGGCAGCCTATCGACGCTCTCTGAAATTGAGTGATTCGGACGAGGTTTTGCAATATTCCCTTTTCGAGGCGAGCAAACAGTATCAGAAAATCAACCCGATCCCATGGGAGGAGATCGAGGGGATGTTCACCGATTTTATAGAACAGCATCCGAAGCACCCCGCCGTTGTGGCCGCCATCTTGATGGTTTCCCGTGCAAAGGTGAAACTTGGCAAGATTGAAGAGGCTAAAGCCTACCTCGCCAAAAATATCCTGCTGATCATTAATGATCGAAATCAAGATGCCGTGGAAAAGCTCCTGACTGCCTTGGCACAGGCTTGTTCCAAACGCCCTCATCCTCCCCTCATCACTACGAATGCCACCTCAGCGATTCCGTTGTCGGTGCATGCCGATGCGTCTGCAACACCCCGTCCATCGCCGACTCCCATGCCGCCCTATGATGCCGAAGCCGATTTTGCCAAATATCTGGATGATGGCAATGTCGGTGATTCACCGATAGCAAGGGCGAGGTTGGTTTATGGACGGGCCCAGTTGGCCGGTTTTACGAGAAAGCCCGACAGGCAGAAGGAGTTGATGGCTTTCATTTATCAGACGTTCCCCGCCAACAGACTGAGTGCGGAGTTGCTTGCAGATTGCGGTGAGATAGCCCTTCAGAAAGGTGATCTGGATAAAGCGGAGACGCTGTTCAAGGAGCTGATGACTTCGTTTCCAAAGAGCGAACTGCTGGAATTCGCTTACTGCGGATTAGGGGAGGTGGCTCTAGAAAGAAATCAACCCGTGGCCGCGATTGTCTGGTTTGATTCTGCCGTCACTATTGCGAATGCCGAAGTCAAGTTGGCCGATATTACCTATGGTAAAGGAAGGGCGCTGCTTGCTCAGGGAAAACTCGACGAGGCAAAGAGGAAATTTGAAGAGGTCGCGGGAAACAAGGATTGGCGCGGGGAGATCACGGCAAAGGCACTCAACTCGCTCGGAGATGTTGAGGCGCAACGCGGGGATCTGGCTGCGGCAACCCAGTATTACCAGCGTGTCTTCGTGGCCTATCAGCGTTTTACCGATGAGGTCATCACGGCCTACCTGAAAGCCGCCGATGCATTCATCAAACTGAACAAGCCCGAGATTGCCGCCGCTCATCTGCGCGAGATGCTGTCCAAACCCAAACTTGCCAAAAATCCAAGGGCCGACGAGGCACGCAGGAAGTTGGAATCGCTTCCTGCTGCAACACCTACTCCCACTTCTGATCCTGGAACAAACACCTCATCCAACAAGTCATGAGAGAGTTCAAACACACTTTTTTTCACCCGCTGATTCTGCTTCTTTCAGCAGCCTCCCTGCTGACGGCCGAGGAGATCACTACCAGTGACGGCCAGGTTTATTCGACTTCAAGCATGACTCGTTCCGGAAACAGTATTCTGGTCAAGGTGGCGACAGAAAGTGGAGGCACGCTGGAAGAGGGAATTCCGATAAAACGCATTGTCAAGGTTTCGTTTGCCGAGCCTCCCGAACTGGCCCAGGTAAGGACGGCTTCAGAGGATTGCAACACGGCTGAAGTGATTTCATTATCCAGAGACTATGTTTCCAAGGAGATGGATTTTAGAGATCTTCCTGGATCCTGGTGGTCACAGATTGCAGATGCTCGTCTTCTAGCCCTGGCTTCCGCCGGGAAGAATGCGGAGGCATCTTCCCTTGCCGATCATATCGGCTCCCTCCAGACTCCGGGCTCCGCGTCTCTGGCCCGGGGAGGAACTCTCTTTGGCTCCTTGGAATCAGGTGATACGGCGGCGGTGATTTTGGGAGCCAAGGCTCTTCCTGCTGTTGGAGGAGACAAGGGATCAGCTTTGGCTCAACTGGCGCTTGGCCGGGCCTTGCTGCTGAAGAAAGATTATCCGGGGGCCCTCCGGGCTTTCCTGACCATCAAAGTTTTTTATCCTTCCGTGACCCTGCTTCAACCGGCAGCTCTTCTTGGCGCTGCCAGTGCCTATATCGGACTCAAGGACACAACCAGCGCAAAAGAGTCGCTCCAGGATATCTTTGATGGGTACCCCAATTCAATTCAGGTTTCGGAAGCAAAAAATTTACGCGAACAACTTAGCAAGTCTTGATCATTCCTTGATTCAGCATATAAACAACACAACCTCCATGAAACATCCAAAAAAGTATTATCTCCCGCTTCTTTGCCTAGGCTTCCTTTGTCTCGGCACGGTAGCTCTCTCCGCAGCTGATGAAGACAAGGATGCCGGCAAGGTCCATACGAAAAATTTATTTGAAACGATCCTTGAAGGGGGATGGGTCATGGTTCCGATTGGTATCATGTCGATTCTCACGGTTTACCTTTCCGGGGACGGATACATGCGCACGGAGATCAAGAAAACCTCTCCTCCGGAGTATGAGGCTGAGGTAAAACTGTTTTTTCAGCAGGGTGATTATGTGGGTGCCTACAATTTTTGCCGTCAGAACAAATCGCCATTGACCAATGTGCTCCGGGTTGGAATCTCACTTCTTGGGGACGGAAAACTAATCGTGGAGGAGGGGATGCTTTCCGAAATGCAGAAGGAAAACTCCCATCTGAGCACGCAGGTGAATTATCTCTCGGTCATCGGCGTGGTGACTCCGATGATCGGTCTGCTTGGTACGGTGACGGGAATGATCAGGGCCTTTAGTACCCTTGGAGCCTCGGGTATTGGTGATCCCGCCAGTCTCTCGGGCGCCATCGGAGAGGTGCTTGTGGCAACGGCAAGCGGCTTGGTGATCGCCATTCCTGCCTTTGGCATGTTCTATTTCCTTCGCAGCCGGACGATTACGGCGATGCACCACATTCAGGATACGATCAACCAGCTCTTCCGCAAGATGCCCTACGAATATCTGGCCGGGGTTCATATCAGTGGTGAGGAAATTTATGCCGCCGCTCCCAACTGGCTGGAGACTTCCACCGAAGGGCATCCCGAAGGTGACGCGGGCACAACGCTGGCCGGGGAGCCCGCATAATCGCGTCTTCCGCACACGACGATGGCAGGAGGAGGCAGCGGAGTTGAACGGGGGGAACCGGAGTTTCAGATTGCTCCGATGGTGGATGTCCTCCTTGTCATTCTCGTCTTTTTCATGATCATCACCTCCGCGCAGGTACTTAATGTGGACAAAACCATTAAGCTTCCTTTGGCTTCGGAAGCTCTCAAAAAGGAAAATTCCCGCATTGAGGCAATCATTAATGTCCGTTGGGATCCCGAAGCGAACCGGGCAAGTTACAATTTTTCCGACCAAATTTATTCGAGAGCGTCCGATCTCCTTGAGCCCTTGAAAGCAACAAAGGCTTCCTTGGAAAAACATGTCAAAGCCGGCCAGAATCCTGAGCTTCGCGTTGTGATTCGTGGGGATCGTGATGTTCCCGCCCTCTTTGTTTCCAAAGCCATGGATGAGGCCGCAGAGGCTGGGGTTTCCGATATTTCCTTTTCCACAGTCAATCATGACTGATCATCCTCCAGTAATTAGATGAAACCTTTTCCTATTGACGATGAAGGAACCCTTGGGTTTCAGATTGCCCCGATGGTGGATGTGGTCTTTGTGATCATGCTTTTCTTCATGGTCATGGCAGGCGCGGTCAAGGTGGAAAAGGAGCTTGTGACACGCCTTCCCGGGAGTGTTGAAACCTCGCCAGCGGTGGAGTTCAATGACGAGACCATCATTTCCATTTCCGACGAGGGCGAAGTCTCCCTGAATGACGAACCAACTGATCCCGTCAACAGCGTGGATCTTCCCAATCTGAAGGCCACTCTAATGAGGCTCAAGGAGAATGCGGACAATGCCAAGCAACCCGTGGTAGTGACAATCGTCAGTGACCAACATGCAAAGTACAGTCGTACCATCAATGTGCTCAATGCCCTTGCGGCAGCCAAGATTACAAATGTTACGTTCAATGTGAGCGACGACTGATTCTTTTCGGAGCATCAAAATCCGGAGTGGATTCCCCGGTTCCCAGACCAAGTGGAGAGTGAAAAGAGGAAAGCGGGGAGTGGATTAAAAAAGGTAAAGCTGCCGAAATCCTCTAGACCAGTCTTTTGTGCATCGATAGCTTCGCAAATCGCATTGTCTTTGGAGGTGACCCTTCGTAGCGCATCCAAGAAAAGGCCTAGTAACCCACGATGACCGTGGATAACAATCCAAATTGGAAATCCCTGAGTAACTCCCTGAAAATGATTTTATTCTCTGCCCCCACCGTTAAGAACAGTACACTCTATGGGCGACATTTCCGCCGGATCGCGCGAGGGAAGTTCACCGAGCCCGTTGCCATGCTGGCATTTGCCTGCGCCGCAATCTTCACCACCCTCACAGGTGCCAAAGCCGACAATATCGATTACGGGGCCGGCAAGGTCAACTCGCTTGCTCCGACCGCCGGTACAAAGATTGGAGGAACCGACAATTATAACTATCTGGCTCTTGCGGACCATCAGGGGCCGAGCGGCGTGCCGGTGGGAGGAATCGGGGTAGGCTGTTTTGATTACAATCCGGAGGGCGCATTTACCCGGATATGCATCAACAACTGGCACGCCTCAGATCAGGCAGACGCCGGTATCATTCATAAAGCACCCGGGACGTTCCTGGCTGTCTGGCGCGACGGGAAAACACAACTTCTCCAACGCGGGGAGTCGCAGGCGGGGATTCAACCGGCCGCACACACCGTGTACCGCGGCCTCTTTCCGGTTGCCGAGTGTAGGGTGGATGACGCTGCTACGGTTCGCTGCTGGTCTGGATTGGTGCCGCAGGATGTCAGGGATTCCTCCCTGCCACTAGCCTGGATCGAGGTCGAGGTTGGCAATTCCACGGCTGCATCGCAGCAGGTGGCAGTGGCCTTTTCGTGGCAGGATGTGATCGGGCGCGGCATTGTGGATGTTTCCAATCTGGACCTGCTCAAACGGGGGGGTGCCACGACTTGGGGAAAAGAGGAGGCCTTCAATAAGGCTGACAAAGCGGGACAAAAGACGTGGACGTTTCTCGACCGTGTTTCCACTCAGGCCGGGGCGTTTACGGTCGGTTCCCTGACTGGCGTCAGGCAATTCAGCGCACCGCTGCATCCAATCTTAAATACCTATCAGAACTATAATAATGAAGTGGCTGTGCTCGCGGAAAATTCGGGTGGCACTGAGGTGACCATTCTGCCGGGCTATTCGGTCGACGATGCCGGTAACGCATGGAAATCGTTCCGTGACTCCGGCCATTTTGATAAGGCCACCGGGACCGTGCCTCTCTTTTCCCCTGAGGCAAAGAGGGAAATGGCGAGCGCTGTCGCGATCCGGGCAACGCTCAAGCCGGGTGAAAAAAGGGTGTTCCGGTTTGCGGTGGCATGGTTCCAGCCTCAACTCAAACCGCAGGGGGATCCGATAACCTATTTTGGCAAGGCGGATTATGGGCGGTACTTTCATAACTACTTTCAAAGCCTCCCACAGTTGTTGGACTATGCGGCGCAAAACCGCGAGCGGATCAGGCAGGGCACCCTCTCCTGGCATCAGCCGATCCTTGCGAGCACCTATCCGGACTGGCTGAAGTTTAAGCTGATCAACAGCGCCTATACTCTTTATGCCAACACGATTCTGAATAAAGCCGGTGACTTTACAGTAATGGAGGGGGGTATGAACGGCCTGGCAGGCACGATGGATCAGCGTCTCAGCGCGCATCCCTTCTACTTCAAATTCTTTACCGCACTGGATCGTTCCGACCTAGAAATGTTTGGTTTGAATCCCGGAAGCGAGGGGCAGATTCTGCATTTTAACGGGCACTATTACTTCGGCATTGATTCCCGCGACGGGGAGACTCCCGTTCCGGACAATTGCATGGTGGACAATAGCGGTGGCTGGCTGGTTCAGCTCGCAAAGGATTGGCAGCAACATGGCGATCTTGCATGGATCAAGCAATTCGACGGGGAGATTCATAAGAGCATCGCCTATTTACGGGCCCGCATCGAGAGCAAGGAATTTCAAATCATCACCGGCTCCACGACATACGACGATTTCTGGCATCCGGAAATTTACGCGTACAATGCGAGCACCTATCCGGTGTTTCTACGAGCCGGCGGCGTATTGCTTGACGCTCTCGGCGACCACGAAGGAGCAAATGCTTGCCGCGAACAGGCCGTGCTCTCGGCAAATGACGCGATCCGGGCACTCTGGAATGGGAACTTTTTCGCCTATGGCGCAGACCTGGACGGAAAGAACCGCCGGGACGACATCATGTTCAGCGGCCAGCTTGCGGGGCAATTCCTGAGCCGCTATTGCGGATGGGGCGATGTTTTTCCGATGGATCTGGTCCGGAAATCGATCCTCTCGCAATTGAAGAGCAATATAGCCGGTTCTCCCGACTACTATGCGCCCAAAGTCTGGCTGGTAGAGGATGGCAAGGCGATGAGGGACCCCAGACGTCCGAATGATCCTAACGCGAATTCCACCTGTTGGCCTTTCTACCTCGAGAGTTACACCGCGATGGCCGCGATACAGGCCGGCTATGTCGACGATGGCCTCGAAATCATGCGCCACATACAACTCGTCAATTTGCGCAATGGCTGGACCTGGACACAGGATCTCTGGCAGCCGGGCGAGCTGACCTATGTTTGCGCGCCGGTCACCTGGTTTATCACGGATGTTCTCGCGGGTACGGCGCTTGATATCCCTTCCAAAACACTCTTCCTGGCACCGGTGCTTCGTCCATCCGATGACAAACTGGTACTTCCCGTCTACTTTCCCCGATTCTGGGCAACAGTTACCGTGGATCGCAAAGGCCATCAACTTGCCCTGCAGGTTACCCGGACATTTGGAGATCCCAACTTCACGATTGAACATGTGATTGCGCAACCGGTCGGCCGGCCCACATCGGAACTTCGTACGGTGGACATTCCTCCATTCAACGTTCGCGACGGCGCGGTCTTGGATCTTTCGGCCTATTGGGATAAGTTGGTCGCGGCTGACGTGCAAGGTGCCGTCCTTGGCGAAAGCACGCCCCGACAACTCGCGCTACCCTTGGGACGTGTCCATTCAGACGAGTCAGCGCCGTCACCGTCTGGCAAGAGCATTATTATCACCGGAAACATCACTCACTTTAAGACACCTTCAGGAGTGAAGGTTGAGGGCGTTCCAAATGACGGTACGTACAACGAAGAGGTCTATGGCGACTCTTTTACCGCCAAGGCTGCGGGACTTCCAGCCGGGACCTATACGATCGAGATTGATTTTGCCGAACTTTTCGTCCAAGGGCCGGGAAAAAGGGTCATGAAGATCACCAGTGGGGATAACGTCTTGGCGGACAATCTGGATCTTTTTGCA
>Ga0302277_1000755_pt1 | contig 24530 bp, 20 predicted proteins | sample III_Bog_N3_1_FD_198759 | JGI IMG/M metagenome (GOLD analysis project Ga0302277, IMG submission 198759) | Peat permafrost microbial communities from Stordalen Mire near Abisko, Sweden - III_Bog_N3_1 | ecosystem: Environmental > Terrestrial > Soil > Wetlands > Peat | place: Sweden: Abisko... | reverse complement strand
ATAGTTGTGCCATCGTTTTCGCCTGCTTACTGAATTGCACCCCGATGCGCGCTGAGAAGCTTGGCGACGGCCCTAAGATGTCCGCGACGCAGCTGCTTCGGAGCGCCGTACAAGGTGAATTGCAAGCGCAGGCGGAAGATCATTCTCGCTGGATGTATCGAGTACGAACCAAAGACGCTGGAGCGGAAGAAGTCAAGTGGGTGGTGGAAACTCCAGAAGGAGATGTTGCGCGACTGGGATGGATCAACGGCAGAGCCATTTCATCGCAGCGTGAGCAAGATGAGAATCAGAGGATTTCCTCTTTAGTACACCAGCCCGATTTGCAGAAAAAGCAAAAGCGCGCACAGGAAGAAGATTCGCGACAAACAGAGCACATGTTCCGAACCTTGCCCGACGCCGTGATCGCGCGCTATGGACGGCGCGACGGTGACTTGCAAGAGCTTCTTTTTGAGCCCGACCCCGGCTTTCATCCCTCTTCACGCGAGGATGTAGTTTTTCACGCGATGGCGGGACGAATATGGGTAAATGCGAAGCAGAATCGACTTGTCGAAATTGAAGGGCATTTGCTCCACGAGGTTAAGTTTTACGGAGGGCTGCTCGGGTACTTGGATCAGGGGGGACAATTTCATGTCAGGCAGGTTGAAGTTACGCCCGGGCATTGGGAGATCGCGCTGCTGCACGTGGATATGCGAGGCAAGGCGCTCTTTTTTAAGACGATCTCCGTGCAGCAAGATGAAATGCGGAGTGACTTTCGGCGCGTGCCCGATAACTTGACGCTTGCCGAGGCAGCCGAAGAGTTGCAAAGACGGTGTGCTGCTCAAACCGCAGCGGCGGTTCAGCAGTTGGACAGAAATAGTAATGACACGCGATGAGGAGTTTATGAGAGTAGCAACTTTTGTTTCGGTGCTTGTTTTAGCAGGTTTGAGCGTCGCACGACTGAGTGTCGCGCAACAGGGACAGGTTTCCACACAATCGACAGGGGGACGATCGTCGTCCGTTTTCCCGTCGGCGGTGGTGCAAAATGAAGGGGACGTGACGCAGTTCTCGCAAACTTCCGAAGGTTTAACTAGCCCAGAAGTAGAGCGTCTTATGTACGACAGTATTCACTCCGAATCAGGGTTGGCTGAAACTGCCGTAGTTGTGGAAACGAATGATAAGTCGATCCGGTTGAGCGGCACGGTGGCGCGCGAATCGCAGCGCGGGCTAGTGGAGCAAATCGCGAGATCCTATGCTGGGACGCGAGAGATAGTAAACCAGATCAAGATCAAGTAACGGAAGCCTGGCCGGCTAACTCTCAAATATGCGACAGACGTCGGAAGGGTTTTGGCCTGCAGTAAACCGCGAAACAAATCACTTGGCTCTTTCCGCAGCTTTTGCGGGGTGATTTGCTGAGTTGCTTCGACATGAGGAGAGAGTTCGATACTATTTGAGGGTTTTTAGTGTCAGGCACGGCGGCGACGGCAAGACTAGACCGATAAGCATAAGGCTAAGGGGAGCGTTGCGAAAATCGAGCCGACGGTGATTGTCCGCGACTCACCGGTTTGTTCCGTGTCGATGACTTCGTCGGTTAGTGAATTGCGATATTGCTCACAAGAGTCAGACGATGGGATCTGAATCTGGGTATCTTCCCAGATTTGTGGACCGATGGGCGGGATGTCCTCTCCGTTTAGCAAACCCGCAACAAGGCGCGGCGCAATGACGAGCAAACGAGTCTTGCCGAACTGCCTGGCGAATGCAACGACGTGTTTCGCTTTCGAGCCTTCCACCCTCAGAGGCAAATAAGAGCCATGCTGAAACAGGTCGGCATCTTGTTGACGGAGATACAGCGTCTTCCAGGTTAGGAACAGCTTGAGCCGACCATCCTCAGGATTATTCAGTAATGTGGCCACGGATTTCGGATCGTGGCTCAGCTTGCGGATGCGTTCGAAGTTCTTACGACTACTGAGATAATCGACCGGACGCCGATTATCGGGGTCGACAAGACTGAAATTCAGTAGTTCGTTGCCTTGATAAATGTCCGGCACGCCGGGACAAGTCAATTTCAAAAGTGTCTGGGAGAGGCTATTCCAAACGCCGAGTCGAGCCACGAGGCATTGGAAGGGTAAAAAATCGAGCAGGAAGCGATTCTCGGCGGAGGGAGCCAGTAATGTATGAACAAAGCCGGACACGGCAGTCTCATAATCCTCATTTCGATTTACCCAACTGGTGCTCCTCTTGGCTTCGCGGATCGCTTTTAACATAAAATTGTCAGTGCGCTCCGCGAAAGCCTTCTGGTCTTGCTCCATGGCGTTCTCGCCGGAGGCTTCCGAGGGCCATGCACCCACCAAAGTCTGATACAGCAGATATTCGTCGTTGGCCGAGGGAGCGAGGCGGTCGTTGACCACGCGCTTATGCGTTCGGTTCATGCTTCGCCAATCGCGGACTCGGAGTCGCCATTGGCCGGAGAGTTCCGACAAGACATTGATCCGCGCGCGCACATCTTCGGAGCGTTTGGAGTCGTGGGTGCTGGTCGCAAGCATGGTTCCGGGCCACGACTTCAAGCGATCCAAGTTTGCCGCATGAAACTCGGAGGGTTTAATACCGAACCGGTAGAGATCGCCTCCGACATCGTTTAACGAGATCAGTCGATTGTAGCGATAGAAAGCGGTGTCCTCGAGCCCCTTGGCCATCACCGGACTGGTGAACTGCTGAAATTTCATGGCGAAAGTTGTGACAGCATTCCGGTAACTGGGATCGCTCCCATCCGCGATTTGCGTTAGAAGAATTTCGCTGATGAAATCGTAGATGCTGGTGTCCGCGGCGGCGCTTCTCCATCTCGCGGATGCGATCGCCAGGCGGATGTAACGCGAGTCGCTTTCCGAGAGTCCCGAAGCAGTGACATAGGTACGGTAAACGGGAAACGCCGCAACCACTTCTGTCAGCGCGTCGCGCAGCCCGTTCAATGTGAAATCGCAGGTGCGGCGCTTGGAGAGGGCGATGCGGGCCAGTTGACTGGCCAGCACATTGAGTTCGCTAACCAGCGCAACACGGATAATCAGTTTTCTACAGTGATACGCGATTTCAGCGAAATCGGTGTCCTCGCCGATAAAATTCCGGTAAATACGATCCATCCGCGTTGCGGCAGAAGAATCTACGAAGAGATTATTCACAAGATTCGAAAAATCGTAACCTGTGGTTCCTGCTACTTCCCAGTCCGCGGGCAATCGTTCAGAGCCGGTAAGTATTTTTTCGATGACCACATAAGATGATCGCCGGACTGAAGTTTCGCTTGTCTTATTTCGGACGGATGTGCCGGGTATGTTGTTTGCTATGGCAGTATCGAGGCGCGCGAAATATTGAGCAGGATCATAGAGACCATCCGGATGGTCGAGGCGTAAGCCATCTACCTTTTCTTCAGCAATCAAGCGGAGAACCAGGCGGTGGGTCACCTCAAAAACCTTTTCATTCTCCATGCGGATTCCGGCGAGATCGTTCGTATCGAAGAATCGACGGTAATTGATGTCGTCGGACGCCACGCGCCAGTTCGCGAGCCGAAAGGCTTGAGCCTTGATGAGTTCGTGGAGATCTTCGAAACTGGACGGGTCTTGCAGGTCTCCATTGATCAGATCAACTGCCCGAAGGATGCAGTCGGTTAGTTGCGGAGAACGAGCGCACAGTTCTGCGAGCCGGCGTTTATGAATTTCTTTATCCCGGGTGCGTTCCGCGACGCGATCCGCGCCGATGTCGTGCCTGGGCGGTAGATTTCGAAATCCCGCTATCAAACTTTGAAACTCAAGTACCGCCGGATCCGTCTCCCCGATCATCTCGATGGCGCCGGTGCCGCAGTGCTGCAGAATTCGTGGATATTCCGCGGGATCAACCGGGAACCGATGTTCGTGATACATGATGTCGAACTCGCCATTATCGGCGCGGAAGACGAGTTTCAGATCACCACTTTCGAGGACGACGCCGTACTGGTCGTGAAGAACCGGCACGAGCACCTTGCCATGAAGCTCTTCTTTGAGAGGGTGCCAGTCGATATCGAAGAAACTGGCGTAGATCGACGACTCTCCATTCTCCAAAACGTCGAGCCACCAGGCATTGTCGCTGCCCATCACTCCCATATGATTTGGAACGATATCCAAAATCAATCCCATACGGTGTTCGTGAAGTGCCGCAACGAAGCGGTCAAAATCTTCCGGGGTACCGATTTCGGGATTGATCGAATTGTGATCGACGATATCGTAACCATGCATACTGCCGGGGCGAGCCTTAAGACAAGGAGAGGCGTAACAATGACTTACTCCAAGCGCCGCCAGATAGGGAACGATTTCCGTCGCATGGTTGAATGTGAACTCGTGGTTGAATTGCAACCTGTACGTCGCCAGCGGCATGGAGGAAGTCGTCATGGCTGGATCATCCATACGACCGACCACGGCGGAAGTTTTCCACGATTCAAGCCAACTCCTCTGCCATCTTGGCTGGAAGAGCCGGAATAACTGGAATACATGATCGGTGCGGAAGGCAGTTGCAAGTCTTGGAGGGACGAAGGACTAAGGTTCGCGACCAGCGTCAGTTCCGAGTTATTTCCAAACCGCCAGCACGCGCTGAGGAGTCCGTCGCGGCGAGCTTCGTGTCTGGCTTTAGGGACGCAAGTGTTGGAGAGCAACGGGACAATGTGCTTGCGCCGGATGGTCAGCAATTCGCGATAGAAACCAAGCCAAGCTTTGCCGCCTGGTTCGGTTACAGCGTTCCAATCGAGACGCGAAGCCGCAAAAGTTGAGGGGGCATTTGGGTCGGGAATCCTCTCGCGTTCTGACAAGTCGCTGAAGGATGTAAAACGGGCGAACTCATTTCTGCGTCCTGCAGTAACGGCAGCAGCAAGATCCTTTTCGAAATCGCAGAAGAATAGAAAAGGAGTTTCCGCGCCGAACTCTTCGCCCATAAAGAGAAGAGGCGGAGCCGGGGCTAAAAGAAGAATCGCAATTGCGGCGCGGAGGGCAGCCGGCTCTGCTATGTTGACGATCCGATCTCCGAAAGCGCGATTTCCAATTTGATCGTGATTCTGAAGAAAAGATATGAATGAGGTTGGCGAGAGGCCAGCAGTGGATTCGCCTCGGGCTCTCCCATTCTCGTGAACCGAGGTTTCACCCTGGTACGCGAACCCCTCAGACAAGCACCTTCCCAATTGTTCAAGGGGACGGACGGCATAGTCCATGTAGTAACCATCCTGCTCACCCGTGATCAAGACATGCAAGGCATGATGAATATCATCATTCCACTGGGCAGTGTAGGTGCGAGGGTTGCAATCCTGGGTTCGGCGAAGGCGCTTCGCTTGATTGCGTTCATTTTCGAGTACGAGGTGAACGTGGCGATCTGGGGTGATGGATTTGCGAACGGTTTCTGCCAACTCCGTGAGTATGTCTGGATTCGAGTCGTCGGCAATTGCGTGGACGGCGTCGAGGCGAAGTCCGTCAAAGTGATATTCGTTGAGCCAATAGAGAGCGTTATGTATGAAGAAATCGCGAACGATGCGGCAGTGCTTGCCGTCAAAATTGATGCCATTGCCCCACGGAGTGTGATGCCGTGCAGTAAAAAACTGGGGAGCATAGGAGTTGAGATAGTTCCCTTCCGGGCCGAAATGGTTGTAGACGACGTCGAGCAAGACCATCAGTCCCCGGTGATGGGCCGCCTGTATCAGACGTTTAAGATCTTCGGGGCGCCCGTAACTGGCGTCGGGGGCGAATTCGAATACTCCATCGTATCCCCAATTGCATCGGCCCGGAAAATCCGCGACCGGCATCAGTTCGATCGCTGTAACTCCGAGGTCGACGAGATGGTCGAGTTGATCGCAGGCAGCGGAGAAAGTTCCAAGGGAAGTAAACGCGCCGACGTGGAGCTCATAAATTACCGCGTCTTCCCACGGCCTGCCTCGCCAGGCTTCATCCCGCCAGTCAAAGGCATTGGGGTCGATAATCTCGCTGGGTGCGTGTACATCCCCAGGTTGGAACCTGGAAGCGGGATCGGGAACCTGCTGGCCATCGTCAATGCGAAAACTGTATCGGTCGCCCGGCACGGCCCGACCCGTGACTAACTCAAACCAGCCTTGGTCGAGTGGCGAAAGTGCGGATTGCCACGATCCCTTCGAACCCTCGACTAGGAGCTCAACCTTCTGAGCAGCAGGGGCCCACAATCGAAACCTGATGGACCCGTCGTCAAGACATGCCGCGCCAAACGGCATATCATGACGCCGCTTCATTCGGCTCCTCTTTCTTTCCGTTCTTGCGCCGCTCGATCAGCACGACCATGGAGCGAGCTTGAAGCGGATAAGGTGTTCCGGCTTCGTGAGTATTGGCGGGGCGTAATCCGTCCTCTTGGGAGGTATCCATCCATGCGCTCCAGCGCACCCCAGGGCGAGTGGCCGGTAAAGTAAAAGGCACATCTTCATGATGAGAGTTCAAGAGAACTAGAAAATTCTCGTCAGTAAGTTTGCCTCCACGCTCGTCAGTCTCGTTCAGTCCCTGACCGGAGAGAAACATTCCCAAGCAGCGAACGGATGGATTACGCCACTCGTCTTCGCCCATCTCTGTTCCGCTGGCGTTGAGCCACAGGACGTCCTTCACGGTCGCGCCCTTAATGGGACGGCCTTGAAAAAAACGACGCCTGCGAAAAATAGGATGCCGCTTCCTTAGATTAATCATCCGCTGCGCGAAGGCGAACAAGTCACGATCGCGAGGGTGCACATCCCAGTCCAACCAACTGATTTCGTTGTCTTGGCAATAGGCATTGTTATTGCCTTTTTGAGAATGCCCGATGGAATCTCCGGCATACATCATGGGGACGCCCTGAGACAAGATTAGAGTGGCGAGTAAATTACGTTTTTGTTTGGCACGCAAGGCGAGAATGTCAGGGTCGTCCGTCGGACCCTCTGCCCCACAATTCCAACTGCGGTTATTGTTGTTACCATCCCGATTGTCTTCGCCATTTGCTTCATTGTGCTTGTCGTTGTAACTTACTAAGTCCTGCAAAGTGAAACCGTCATGGGCGGTAATGAAATTAACACTCGCGTAAGGCCGCCGTCCGCTGTGACCGTAGAGATCGCTCGATCCAGTTAGTCGGTAAGCAAGGTCGGCGACCGTTCCGCTATCGCCTTTCCAGTACGATCGGACGGTGTCGCGATAACGATCGTTCCATTCGGCCCATCCAACCGGGAAGTTTCCCACTTGATATCCACCTTCGCCGAGGTCCCAGGGTTCCGCAATCAACTTCACTTGAGAGAGGACGGGATCCTGATGGATGATGTCGAGAAACGCCCCGAGGCGGTCCACTTCATGAAGTTCCCGAGCGAGTGTGGCAGCGAGATCGAATCGAAACCCATCGACGTGCATCTCAAGTACCCAGTAACGCAAACTATCCATGATGAGCTGCAGCACGCGTGGATGGCGCATGTTCAGGGTATTTCCGGTGCCCGTGTAATCCATGTAATAACGCGGATTGTCGGGTACGAGACGGTAATAGGTGCTGTTATCGATTCCTTTCAGGGACAGCGTGGGTCCCAAATGATTGCCTTCGGCGGTATGGTTATAGACGACATCGAGAATTACCTCTAACCCCGCCGAGTGAAGGGTCTTGACCATGGTTTTAAATTCACGGATCGAATCAGTGGCGAGATAGCGCGGCTCGACTGCGAGAAAACCGATCGAACTGTAGCCCCAATAGTTGCGCAGTCCACGATCAACTAATTGTCGATCATCGACAAAGCTATGCACCGGCATAAGTTCGATCGATGTAACTCCAAGCCGGGTGAGGTAGTCGATGACGGGCGCGGTTGCTAACCCGGCATACGTTCCACGCAAGTGTGCGGGTACGTCGGGATGGCATTTGGTGAAGCCCTTTACGTGAAGCTCGTAGATCACGGTCTCGTGCCAGGGAATTCTGGGTGGCGCATCTGTGCCCCAGGTGAAAGCAGAATCGATGACGCGATTCTTGGGCATTCCGGCTGCATTATCGCGACGGTCGAAAGACAAGTCTTCTTGCTTGTTACCAACCCGGTAGCCAAAGTGCGAGTCCGACCAATTCAGTGGTCCCCGCAGTTGTTTTCCGTATGGATCCAGCAAAAGTTTATGGTGGTTGAAGCGGTGTCCTTGCTCGGGAGCGTACGGACCGTAGACCCGATACCCATAGAGCTGACCCGGTCGAGCTTCGGGAAGGTAGCCGTGCCAGACCATGTCGGTCTGTTCAGGAAGGGTGACGCGATTGATCTCACGCCTGCCCGCAACGTCAAAGAGGCAAAGCTCGACTTTTTCCGCGTGTTCGGAATAGAGAGCGAAGTTGACCCCTTCGCCGTCCCACGTTGAGCCCAGGGGATAAGGTCGTCCGGGCCATACAATCGTTTGAGTTTGATTTGGCATTTAATTTTGAATAGGGACAAAGCTTAAGCTTATACGAGACGCGCCGCCGCCCGACACACTTCAAAGTGTCCAATCAAATGTAGATAGCAGGGCTGCGAGTGTACATAAAGGATTAACTGTACTGTACGGGACCAAAAATCGCAGGATCGATCCCGCAATCGAATCCACGACCGAAAAGAAAGTGAGTATCCAGCATGGCCGCCGCGATATCTCTCGCGTCAGCGTTGGGAGATGCGCAGCTTGGCGACGGCGAAGAGCGCGGAAACTAAATGGGCAACTCCTGAACCGTGGGAAAGTGATGCTGCTCGCGCCCGATCTTTCCGTCGTACTTCGTCGTCATCTTAAAGAGTTCCAACCGGCCGTCCGCGGCCTGCGGACGGCACTGGTCCCGCAGCGCCTGCATCTCGGTTGCGGCGAGTACTTGGAAATTGACGGCGACCTTTAGATTTTGATCGAGCACCTCCATGGTGTCGACGCCACTTATCGTGGTCGCGACGGGAAGGCTCATGGCGTAACGCAGCCCTTGTTCAGGCGTCACTGCTCCGTGACGCACGAGTTCACCGCTCCCGCCAAGGCTTTTCATCCCCAATGCGCCGATACCGCGGCGGTTTACTTCCGGCAGCACATGGGTCTCGAAGCTGCGGAAAGTTGCATCGCAACAATTAAGTGGCATCTGGACAGTATCGAATGGAAAATCGTGAGAAAGCATCTTCAGGTGAATCTCGGGATCTTTGTGGCCGGTAAATCCGACAAAGCGAACCTTGCCCTGCTGCTTTGCCGCGAGCAATGCCTCAGCTGCTCCGTTGGACGCGAAGATCAGGTCTGGATCATTCTCATAAACGACTTCATGGATTTGCCAAAGATCGAGATGGTCGGTTTGCAGGCGGCGTAGCGACTCTTCGAGCATACGCATGCCGATTTTCTTATCACGGCCGTGAGTGCAGACCTTCGTCATAACAAAAGCCTGATCGCGTTTTCCGCGCAGGGCTTTGCCGAGTCGCTCTTCACTGAGCCCGTCATGATACTCCCAGGCACAGTCGTAGAAAGTTACGCCGTGATCGAGCGCCTTGGCCACGATTTCATTAGCTGCCTGATCGGTTTCAGCGGAACCGAGATGATATCCTCCGAGTCCCATGGCAGAAACCTGCACTCCTGTTCGTCCCAATGGCCTCTTCGGAACTACACCAGACGGGATCTGTGATGCATCGTTTTGTGGCTGCGCCATGCTACCTCCAGAAATAATCGGCACTGCGCCGAGGAGAGCCACCCCTTGCATAAACCTTCGCCGATTTAATTCGTGCCTTGTCTCCATTTTGCGCTCTCCTAAAACTGTTTCTCAGGGAACGGATGACCGGTGTTCTCCGGTTCTCCCAGCATATCTTTCACTTCAGATTGCTGGGTGTCGAGCGGGAAGCCGTGGGCCAACCGAGCCTCTGGATTGTCGAATTTCAGCGATAGCTTGTAGAGTTCATATCGACCGTCAGCGGCCTCTTGTTTGCAGCGGTCGCGCAGCGCATTCATTTCGGCGTCGGTGAACGGTTTGAAATTCTGCGCAATCTGCAGGTTTTGGTGGAGAACATCGAGACTGTCGATACCGGTGATGGTCGTAGTAACTGGCAAACTCATGGCATAGCGAAGTGCTTCTTCGGCGGTGATGACGCCCTGTTTGATGGCGTCACCGTGTCCGTTGAGGGGCTTCATGCCAAGAACCGCGATTCCGCGTTTGTTAAGTTCGGGCAAAACTTGCTGCTCGAAGCTACGGAAGTTTGCGTCAAACGCATTCAGCGGCATTTGGACGGCGTCGAATTTAAAACCTGTTTCCAACATGCCGAGGTGAACCTTGGGATTCTGGTGGCCGGTGAATCCCACATAACGGACTTTTCCGTCTTTTCTTGCCTTCTCGAGCGCTTCGGCTGCGCCGTTCGGTCGAATGAAGAGAGCGGGATCGTTTTCGAACGCCATGCCGTGGACTTGCCAGAGATCGAGATGGTCGGTCTGCAACCGACGCAACGATTCCTCAAGCATAGTTAGGGCCAAGCTGGCGTCACGCCCATGAGGGCAGGTCTTGGTCATCAGAAATATTTTGTCGCGACGGCCTTTCAACCCGGCACCCATCCAAACCTCAGTTTTCCCGCGACGATATTCCCAGCAGTTGTCGTAAAACGTGATGCCCCCGTCGACGGCCTGATGGATGATTTCGACAGCAGTCTTTGCATCGGGTGCTTCGCCGAGGTGGTGGCCTCCGAAACCGAGAATCGAGATTTTGTCGCCGGAGCGGCCAAAAGCGCGAAGCGGAATTGTTCCGTTAAAGGTTGATGGCATGGGATCCTCTAGTCGTCAACGTTAGTTCGGACTGTTAGAACCCCTTCGATGCGTGAAGCAGACAACGGGTTCGCCGGACTAACGCGCAGGTATCATCGTTGTCCAGGTCTAGGTACTTACCCGAGCGCGGTAGTCATTGACCGGGAAGAGCGCTACAGAACCGCCCCTGAAAGAAATGCAGCTAACCCCTGATTGCTCCTTGCACCGGCGATTATTAATCTGCTTGCTGGAGTACATCAATGTATCAGTAAGTTAATCTATCGAGGAGTCACCATGACAAGAATGTGGTATCGATCTTTAGCTTGTGCAACCGTTGCGGGGTTGCTAACGCTGGCCGCTGCGCAACAGGATATGAATTCGATGGGCGTGGGATCATCCGGGAATTCGGCAAAGCTCGGCATGTCGGATCAAAAGTTTATGAAAGAGGCAGCGCAGGGGGGAATGGCTGAAGTCGAACTCGGCCGGCTTGCTCAGCAAAAGGCCTCCAGCGATGACGTTAAGAAGTTTGGACAACGAATGGTGGACGATCACAGTAAAGCAAACGACAAACTGAAAGAACTGGCGAACGCCAAGGGTGTGAATCTGCCGCAAAGTCTGAACGCCAAAGATCAAGCGACTAAGGACCGTCTGTCAAAACTGTCAGGCGAGCAGTTTGATAAGGCTTATATGACAGATATGTTAAAAGATCACAAGAAAGACATCTCCGCGTTTCAGTCGGAGAGCAACATGGGGCACGACGTTGATGTAAAGAATTTCGCCACGCAGACGCTACCAACATTGCGGGATCACTTGAAGGATGCGCAGGGAATCGCCCCCAAAGTTCTCCAGGCGCGTAACTCGATGCAACAAACCTCTTCGCAATAGTGCAGTGGGGTGTAATGAATGCTCCGCAGAGGCTTCCGCAACGAGGACGCCGCGTAGCACGCATTCCAACATGAAGGGAGACAAAAACTTTTCCGTCGGGCCAACCTCAATTTATCCAGCCCCCACAACTTCATCCCGAGCAAAGCGAGAGACCTACGCATTTCTGGCTCTTGCTCGGGATCATCGATTTAAAGGCAAAGTTGTTATTCGACCATGGTGAACGGAGGGTGATCTGCAAGACGGCCCGTACAGCATTATCCGGATTGTTTGGCCTTAAGTCCTCCTCTAACATCGATGAGTCCGCGCAACTACGAAGTGACTTATGAACATTGCCCAAGTAGCACCACTCTATGAAACCGTCCCCCCTCCCGGATATGGAGGCACCGAGCGAGTCGTCTCCTGGCTGACCGATGAACTGGTTCGTCTCGGTCATCAAGTAACACTCTTTGCCAGTGGAGATTCCCGTACTACCGCTCGGCTGGTGCCGGGCTGTGCGACGTCGCTCCGAACCAATCCGGATTGCAAAGACTATCTCGCACCACACCTTCTAATGCTCGAGCAGTTGCGCAAGTGCCGGGGTGAGTTTGATGTGGTTCATTTTCACACCGACTACCTGCATTTTTCACTCTGCCGCGAGTGGCGACTGAATCACATCACTACGCTGCACGGTCGTCTGGACTTGCCCGATCTGGTTCCGGTGTACGACGAATTCGACGATATACCCGTAGTGTCGATTTCGCGCGCGCAAAGGCGACCTCTACCGGAGGCGAATTGGGTGGGCAATGTTTATCATGGCTTGCCGGAACGCGCGCTACGTTTTCATCGCGGCCCGGGCAAATACCTGGCATTCATTGGCCGGATTTCTCCTGAAAAGCGGCCCGATCGTGCAATCGAAATTGCGATGCGCTCCGGAATGCAATTGAAGATCGCCGCGAAAATCGATCGTTCCGACCAGTCTTATTTCGAAAACAAAATCAGACCGTTGCTCGGGCAGCCCAACATCGATTTTATCGGCGAGATTGGAGATCGAGAGAAGTCTGAATTTCTCGGAAATGCCGTGGCTTGCCTGGCGCCGATTGATTGGCCCGAGCCTTTCGGACTGAATATGATCGAAGCCATGGCGTGCGGCACGCCGACGATTGCTTTTCGCCACGGTTCGGTTCCCGAAGTCTTAGAAGACGGAGTAAGTGGGTTTATCGTGGAGTCAATAGAAGAGGCGGTTCGAGCGGTCGACCGTGTGAAGACGATGTCGCGGGCGGCGTGCCGTGATGCTTTCGAAAGACGGTTTACCGCTCGTCGTATGGCGAATGACTATGTGAAACTGTACGAGCGCATGATTGAGGCAAGCTTGCCGTTCCGAGTTACTCCGATTGAAAGGCCAGCTGAAAGCGAAGAAGAACCGTTGCTGGAGGACGCCGCCTAATCTTGGAAGACGTTATACAGGTAGAGAATCAATTTTATGTCCTGGCGACGTCCTCGCTGGCGGACGATCGAACCCGCGTACTGAAATACGGTACGACCTTTGCAGTAATGAATCGCTTGGGAGACATTGAGTCTCTGGGACTTGGCGAACAGGGACTTTACCACGAAGGGACTCGCCACCTCTCGAAATTCGTTTTGCGCATGGGCGAGAAAGCCCCCCAGTTACTCCGCTCGACTATTCAAGACGACAACGCGTTGCTTACTCTCGACATGATGAACCCCGATGTCTACCGGGGGGGAACCCTTCTTTTGCCCCGCGGATCGGTGCATTTATTCCGCTCGAAATTTCTCTGGCACGATGTTTTGTACGACAAATTGAGGCTCGCGAATTTTTCCATGCACAGGGTGGAGATGCAACTCAGCCTTGAGTTTGCGGCCGACTTTGCCGACATATTTCAGGTTCGGGGAACAAGGCGGAAGGAGACAGGAGTTAACCTCCCAGCAGTTGTTGACACAGGCCGAGTGCTGCTTTCCTATAGGGGTCTTGATGATCGACTGCGCCGCACCCAACTGCGATTCAGTCCCTCTCCTACACAAATGTCCGAGGATTCGGTGGATTTCGAAATAAGTCTTGAGCCCAAGGAAGAAACCGAGATCACGATCGCGATTACTTGTGACGAAAAACAAGCCGACAGGAAGGCCGTGGTTTTTGAGGACGCCTTGAGAGAATTGCGTTCCAGCTTACACGAGCTTCAGCGCCGCTTTTGCAGTATTGAGACCGACAACTCCCGATTCAATGCCTGGTTATCGCGATCTGAGGCAGATGTGCTCATGATGATCAACGGCAACCCTGAGGGCGCGTACCCCTACGCGGGCGTCCCGTGGTTTAGCACTGTGTTTGGGCGGGATGGCATTCTGACCGCAATGGAATGCTTATGGGCAGCCCCGGGGATTGCCAGGAGCGTTCTGAAATATCTCGCGGAAACTCAAGCGACTCGTTTCATTTCCGGGCAAGAGGCTGAACCGGGAAAGATTCTGCATGAGATGCGTCGCGGAGAGATGGCAAACCTGAAGGAGGTTCCATTCGGCCTTTACTACGGCAGCGTCGATTCTACCCCCCTCTTTCTGATGCTCGCTGGAGCTTATCTTGATCGGTCTTTGGACTTAGGGTTCATTCAGGAAATCTGGCCGAATATACGGGCGGCTCTTGATTGGATCGATCGCTATGGTGACGCCGATGGAGACGGGTTCGTAGAATACCAAGCCAAGTCGGACAAAGGTCTGAGCCAGCAGGGGTGGAAAGATTCCTATGACTCGGTATTTCACAAAGACGGCATCCTCGCCAATCCGCCGATCGCTTTGTGCGAAGTGCAAGGCTACGTTTATGCAGCGAGAAAAGCCGTAGCTTCGATGGCCGCGCGACTGGGATACGCAGATCTTGGGCAAGAACAGAAGGCGAGAGCGGCCGCGCTCCAGAGTAAGTTCGATCGCGTTTTTTGGAACGAGGAACTTGGAAGTTATGCGCTGGCCCTGGACGGCGACAAGAAACCTTGCCTGGTTCGGGCGTCCAATGCGGGGCACTGTCTGTGGACCGGTATTGCTTCCCAAGAGAGAGCTGCCTCACTGGTTCGAACCTTGATGAGCGAGGAATTATTCTGCGGCTGGGGGATTCGTACGCTTGGCAGTGGTGAAGTTCGTTACAATCCGATGTCGTACCACAACGGATCCGTCTGGCCGCACGATAACGCGATCATCGCGGCCGGCTTGGCTCGTTACGGCTATCAAGCCCAAGCGCTGCGCATTCTTGAGGCTCAGTTTGAGGCCAGCACGTTCATGGAACTCAATCGGCTGCCGGAATTATTTTGCGGCTTTCATAAACGCTCGAATGTGGAGGGCCCTACGCTCTATCCCGTAGCGTGCTCGCCCCAGGCATGGGCGGCGGCCGGTTCTTATATGCTCATCCAAGCGTGCCTTGGAATGAGTCTCCAGCCGGAAAAAGGAACAGTGCATTTCTCCGCACCCTATCTTCCCCAAAGCGTGAAACGAGTCGACTTATCGCGTCTCGTGGCCGGGGAAAAGTGTATTGATTTTAGGGTGCGTCGGGATGGCGACGCGATCGTTGTGGAAACAATATCGAGTCGAGGCGTTCAAGCAATTTTCCCCGAAGTGTGAAGTCTTACTTATGCTTCCTAGGATAACTTCCCATCAATTCGCATTTCTTTCAACATTTTGCCCCCGATGGCGTTCGTCAGTTGGTCGCGGTGGAAGTGGGCCGGAATTCCATCACCATCCTGATATGCTGACCTTGTCCATGAGGGTTGATCGTGTGAGTTGATCATTTTTCGTTCTTGCCGTCCTTTATCGTATTGCTTGCCGTGGACTTTAGCACCCTCCGTCAGAGGAGCTCAGGATCATTTGAGCAAAGTATCTTAGGTAGGAGAAGCGGCGATGTCCGAGAGTGTTCGTTGGATTTGGAAGTGGGCTGTGGGGATCGGTTTTATCGTCCTGCTGGCCGCTGCTGCCGCCCTGATCGTAATCTACCGCGCAGAGCCAACCTTGCGCTCCGTTGTAATTGAAACTTTATCGACAAGATTCAAAAGCAAAGTTGAACTCGATTCCTTTCAAGTATCTTTGCTGAAGGGATTCGAGATTTCGGGAACGGGTCTGCGGATCTTCGGAACGACCGACCCCAACAATCACGAACCCGGGATACAGCCGATCATCAACGTCGCGGAATTTCGTTTTCGGATGGGAATCCGGGACTTCCTTCGCTCACCCAAGCATGTCGACGCAGTTTATATACATGGATTTCAACTAAATCTCCCCCCGCGCGAGCAGCGCGATGAAATGAGAAATATGGAGCCCAAGGGCGGGGGCAAAATCGAGATCGTCGTCGATCGACTGGTGTTCGACCAGACACAATTAATTATCAATACCCTGCGGCCCGGGAAACTTCCGCTGGAAATTGATATCGCAAAATTAACCATGACGAAAATTGGGTCGGGCTTACCGATGCATTTCGATGCAGAACTGACCAATCCAAAGCCTGTCGGCCAAATTCTTTCCAGTGGACTATTCGGACCGTGGCAGGCGGACAGTCCTCGGGACACTCCAGTAAAAGGGAACTACTCGTTCCAACATGCGGATCTTGGGACGATCAAAGGGATCGGCGGGACTCTTTCATCGCAAGGAGTGTACGAAGGGGTTCTCGACAAGATCGTTGTTGATGGTTCAACGGAGACGCCGGATTTCTCGCTTGCGTCGGGCGGTAAGCCGGTGCCGTTGCATACCGACTTCCACGCAATCGTTGACGGGACTAGCGGGGATACCTATCTTCAGCCCGTGAAGGCGAGAATTTTGAATTCATGGCTGACTGCAAATGGTTCGGTAGTGCGGACGAAGGACCCCAAAGGTCACCAAGTCCAATTGGATGTTTCGATCGCGAGTGGAAAAATCGAAGACTTACTGAAACTGGCGGTAAGAACCGATCCTCCGATCATGACCGGCACGGTGCGATTGCAGACCAAATTCGATTTGCCTCCCGGAGAACCCGATGTTGCCAACCGATTGCGGTTGACCGGGAAGTTCCGCGTCGATGGAGCGCACTTCAGCAACGAAAAGATTCAGGGAAAAGTTGACGCCATCAGCATGCGGAGCCAGGGCAAACCGAAACTGGCGAATGACAATATCCCCGACAACGTACGCTCTGAAATGAACGGCATGTTCGTTCTTGACCATGGGCTGTTGTCCTTTTCGAGTTTGCATTTCCAGGTGCCCGGTACCCGTGTCAATCTGACGGGGACCTACAGCCTGGACGGCAATCAATTCGACTTTCACGGCAAGGCGCTCATGGATGCCAAGCTTTCTCAGATGGTAACGGGATGGAAGTCCATCCTCCTGAAGCCTGCCGATCCGTTCTTCAGCAAGGACGGCGCCGGGACTGAAGTTCCTTTCAAGATCACGGGTACAAAATCGGAACCTCATTTTGGCGCAGATTTCGGGCACAAAGACGACACGAAAGAGATTGGGAAGAATTAGCAGGACGCAATTCCTCATATGCGGCGATGCAAGCCCGCACTTTTTTGCCCGCGCGGTAGATATCCGACCTACTGTAGAGACTGTATGCGGGCGTTCTATGATCCTGCATCAACTCTTCTTCAAATCGGCTTGTGACCTCTAATAGGACGTTGGAGGGATCGTATGAGCCGAGACGATTTGATGAAACCTGATTTACTCAGCGAGATATTGGTGTTTGGAAGCGCAACGATTTTCTTCGCAGGATTATTAACACTCGCGATTGCCGCTTACATGCAGTGGTCTCGGCTTGCTTAGAAACCGCTTTGTGGTAAGCCTCCTGAAGAGATGGCGCTCACTTCTTCGACCCTACAGACATTCTGAAAACTAACTACTGCCTTAAGGGGATTGGACCGTTGGGCGCAACCTCTACACTGAGTATTGAAAAGTGGCAGCGAAGGAGTTTTTATGAAATTCAGTAAATGCCTGCTAGTTCCATTCCTAACGATCGTTTGTGTCGGTGCGGGAACGATGGCTGCGCAACAACCCGCACAACCGGATAATACTACGATGAACCGGCAGGACCGTGACGCCGGCCAACCAACTGCTGATCAGCAGCAAAATAAGCGGTCAGACCGCGACCTAACTCGGCAAATACGCCGTTCCATTGTCCAGGATAAGTCGTTGTCAACTTATGCCCATAACGTGAAAATAAACACTCAAAACGGCCAGGTTACTTTGGAGGGTCCGGTGCGCTCGGATGATGAAAAGCGGTCGCTGGAGGCGAAAGCTGCGGAAATTGCCGGTGCGGATAAGGTTACTGACAATTTAGAAGTCAAGCGAAAAGATCAATGAACCAAGATCAGTGAACAAGAATAGTTTAACTAGACTGCGCCAATCAACTAAAGGAGAAAGTCCTATGTCAGATCGAAATACAGCTGTTTTCGGTATTTATCCCAGCTATGCCAACGTAGAAAGCGGCGTCGATGGCTTGAAGGCGGCGGGATTCAGCAATCGAGATATCTCAGTGCTGTTTCCCGAAAGTTCCGGGACGAGAGACTTTGCCCACGAAAAGGGAACGAAGGCCCCAGAGGGAGCGACGGCGGGTGCCGGAACCGGCGTGGTGCTCGGGGGAGCAATGGGATGGCTGGTGGGCGTTGGAGCTCTCGCGATTCCTGGGTTAGGGCCGTTTATCGCGGCCGGTCCGATCATGGCTGCGCTGGCCGGAGCCGGTGTCGGAGGAACAATTCTCGGTATTGCCGGAGCTCTCGTCGGCATGGGCATCCCGGAGTATGAGGCAAAGCGCTACGAAGGCCGCGTAAAGGACGGCGGAATTCTGCTTTCCGTCCATTCGGACAGTTCGGAGGCGACGAAGCGGGCTAAGTTGATTCTTGAGGCTACCGGCGCGCAGGATATTTCGTCCACCGCGGAAGCAAGCTCAGGCACTGTGAAGGAGGATTCGGAACTCCGCAGGGCCAGTTAGTCAGACTTGAGTACTCGGCGAGTGTTAACAATAAGGCCGTGTGTTACTTCTTGCTCAGCCCAAGAAGCTTTGGAAATGAAACCACAACAGAAAGGGGGAGCACATGAACTCAGACCAAATAAAGGGCAAGTGGAAGCAGATGAAGGGCTCGGTGAAAGAGCGCTGGGGCAAATTGACGGATAATGATATAGAAGTTATCGATGGTCAGGAAGAACAGCTCGTCGGCATGATTCAGGAGCGCTACGGGATTGCCCGGGACGCGGCTGAAAAGCAAGTTAAAGAGTGGAACGACGAGGTCGAGCGACAATCGAATGTCGACCAGAACCCTCGCTTCGACGAACGTTTAAAGGCTAGTTAACTTATTTTCTCGATCCAACTTTCCTGTCAAGACCAAACGGGAGCCGGTTCCGGCTCCCCCTTTTTTTTAAAACCCAAGGCTTCAAGCAACCGAGCTGTCGGCCTCGATTGGCGCATTCGCAATTTCGATCGAGGCATTCGGAATCGCCGGCATCTGGACTTGAATAATGTCATTCTTCACCGCATAAACCACCAGATCGCGAATGGAGTGAAAATCAAGCTTGCGCATGATATTACTCCGGTGGGTTTCAGCCGTCTTCGTGCTGAGGTTCAGAAGACAAGCGACCTCTTTTGAACTTTTCCCCTCGGCTAGAAGTTGGATTACTTCGCATTCGCGCGGTGTCAGCTTCGGGACATGCGGCAACTCGTCGTTTGCTGGTTTGTATCCTTTGTCGAGAAAACCCGCCAGCACCATGTCATTCACTCGCGGAGTGAAGAACATGCGGTTCCGCTGCAGCGCCTCTACTGCGGAGACTAAGTCGCGAGCGGCGTCCGATTTCAGAACGAATCCGCGAGCACCAGCGTCCAGAGCTTCGCGTATAACCTGGTCGGAATCCGTAATGGTCAACACGATGATTTTCTGCTGCGGGTTCTGTTGCGCCAGTTGGCGAGTCGCGGCCAGACCATTAAGATTGGGCATGCCGACGTCTAGAATGACAACGTCGGGTTTGAGTTTTCGGGCCATTTCGACTGCCTGGCGCCCATCCTGAGCCTCTCCGCAAATTTCCCAATCGGGGTGCGTTTGCAAAAGAGTACACAGCCCGCGGCGGACGACTTCGTGATCGTCGGCGATTAAAATACGCAACTTCATGGCTAACCTCCGTGAGGAACGATAAGACCACTTCGTTTTGCATAAATCGATAAAGGGCGAACCGAGTCGACGTAGTACCGAAAGACAGTACCGAAAGAATAATTGTGACGCACGCCCCTCCCATGGAACTGCATGCGTGCGCGCGACCTCCGCAACCGGAAAGCGGCCACCTAAAACGGGTGCGGTACGAATCTCACGCGTTCCAATCTAATCCGACGGGCTTGGTTTCGCGAATACAGCAGATACTGTAGGCGTTCTGCGAGTTAAACATTTACGGTAAGATTGAGAAACGCGTTGGGCGCCCGGTTTCGGTGTGGTCGAGGTGGAAAGTGTTTTCGTTCGTTGCATCACAGATCAAAACATCCATGGGTTCCCGGAAAAAAGCGCAAGTTGCATTCGCCTCGGCTGTAATGCTGCTTCTCCTTAGCGGGGTGGCGGCGTATATCGCGATCAATCGTCTGCTGGCCAGTGAGGAGTGGGTGAATCATAGCCTCGAAGTTCGGGCTGCCCTGGGAGAGATCGATTCGGCTTTTGTAAAGGCTGGTCGCGCGCGAAGCGCTTACGTCATTTCAGGAAACGATGAGTTTTTGGAGCAATTTAACGAAGCCCTGCCCGAGCTTGCGATCAAGTTTCGCCAATTGCGCGCTCTGATCGCGGATAATCCCACACAAAAAGCGCTTTGTGACCGCCTCGAAAATGTAACGGGTCGTCGGGTGAGCTTGCTTCGCGACTCGATTGCGGCGAAGGAGCGAGCACCCGAAGATAAGGAGTCGCAGGCTTCTTTCGACCGTCAGGGAGTTCCGCTTTCCTCGGAAATGACATCTCTTACGCAAGAGATGCGGCTGGCGGAAACTCGATTATTCGCGACGCGCCAAAGCAGTGCCCGCCACTTGTTTATGGTGACGGTGGCCATCCTGACGGTCTCGTTCTTGTTGGCTCTGGCGCTGTTGGCGCTACATTACAAATTGCTCTTCAAAGAACTGGAGGCCCGTGAACAGGCGGAGCACAATGCGCGAGCAAGTGAAGAGTCTCTGCGCCGGCTAACCGGCCGTTTATTGCAGCTGCAGGATGCCGAACGACGTAAGTTTTCTCGCGAACTGCACGACAGTCTCGGGCAGTATCTGGTGGGCGTGAAGATGAACCTCGAGTTGTTCGCCAGCCAGCGCAAGGATAACTTCCTCGCGGAGGCGATTCAGTTGCTCGACCAGTCCATTGCGGAGACGCGCACGATTTCGCACCTTCTCCATCCACCGCTTCTGGACGAGGCGGGACTGGCGTCGGCTGCCACTTGGTATCTCGAGGGATTTTCGCAGCGCAGTGGAATCAAAGTGAAACTGAAGTTGCCCGACGACGTTGCTCGCTTGCCAAAGCCGATAGCGTTGGGGCTTTTTAGAGTTTTGCAAGAGAGCCTTACCAACATCCATCGGCATTCCGGCAGCGCTCGGGCCGATGTCGCGCTTGAACTCTCGCGCGAATACGCAATCCTCACGGTGCGAGATTATGGTAAAGGGATCGCGCCGAAGGTGCTCGACAATTTTTTGACCAAAGGGACCGATTCGGGAGTGGGCTTGGCTGGCATGAGAGAACGGATTCGAGAATTGGGGGGTCAACTGATCATCCAGCCGTGTACGCCGGGAACGCTGATTTCGGTGACTCTTCCGATCACTTCTCACGACAAAGATAAAGATCAAGATGAGAAACTCGCCGCTGCCGACTGAATGGCAGAAGCTAGCGTCAATTGGGAAAGTACGTTTCCTGGCGTAAGAGCGCTCCGACACCATCCACCACCGAACCGACGTCGGTTTTTGCGCAGGCACCCCAAGCTCCGACTTTACGAGCTTCCTCCGAAAGCTGCCGCGACAGATAGAGGGTGACAATCAGGATCGGAGTCTTGGGCGACAGTTTTGCAATCTGGCGCGCGGCTTCGAGGCCATTCATCTCGGGCATTTGAAAATCGAGCACAATAACATCTGGATGGAGACTGGAGAATCGATCGAGTGCTTCGCGTCCGTTGCGAGCCTCATCGCAGACCTGCCAGTCATCGTGTTGTTCGAGCACCCCGCGAAGATAACGGCGCACCGACGGATTATCGTCTACGACTAAGATTCGAGCATGACGTCCTGGAATTGAATTCGACACCATTTGCACGTCCTAACCAAGACGTTACGCTTCTTTACGAGGGTGCAGCAATACATTGAAGCCCTGACTTCTCATCGTAAAGACGGCAGTTGTCATCTTTCATCCGGGCACTAAGCGGTGCAGATGTCGAAACGAAAGGGTGAAATGTGAACCAAGCGTGAATAACCGACCGAGACTCTCGGCCGGATTAGAGATTTCACGGTCGGGAATCGTGTCTCAGGCATTCCCGACCGCGACTGCGTCCATTCAGGACAACATTTACGGAAACTCCTAGCGCACGTTGAGATTCAACTCCGCAAACTCTTAGACCCGCCCCATTAACACGAGCACCAGGACGATAACTAACACCAGTCCCAATCCGCCACTGGGATAGTAACCCCAGCCGGTACTGTAAGGCCACGTGGGTAGGGCGCCGACCAGCAGCAGCACCAGAACGATTAACAAAATCGTATACATGTAAGTTAGCTCCTGTTAAGTATTGAACTTAAGTATTGAACCAGCGATAGGCAACACCGCCGATCACACCCCACGGTAACAATCATACCCGCCGTTAAATATCAGTGTGAGTATGTAGCTGCCTGAGTGCGAGTATGTAGGAAGCTGGCATCGGGTCCTATCCGCAAAGAAAAAACGCCAGGGGAGTCGGATCTCTCGCCCTGGCGTTGGGGTTGTTTCAATGACTTATTCAGCGGGATGCCGTTTCGCGGCCGTGGGCCTCTTCCGAAACCTTACGCAGCACAGAAAGAAGTGGTTCGCTGGCGGCTGGAGCGGGAACCTTGCCGGTCAAGATCGCGTCCGGCGAATTTAATTTGCCTGCGAAAAGCAACCTGGTCTCGTCTTTATCCTGTTTCACAACCGTTCCAGAAAGATCCACGCCAGCGAAGAGCCCGCGAGCGCGCGAGTAGGTTAGTATCTTGTCGCTCATCTTGATATCGGTGTCAGCGGCAGCGTCGCGTCCCACGGGACCCGCGGCTGCGGAAGCATCTCCGCCGACCTTGAAGTGGTCAGACATCAAGTGTTCCATTCCGCCATGGCCCATGAAAACCATGACCAGGTCGATCGCTTGGCCGCCCAACTGAAGTCCCCAGCTTCCACCCGTGATGTCGATAGGCAGAGGGGCGCTCCAACCGTGTTGAGTGCGACAGGTTGCAACACCTTTGCCGTGTTCGCCTCCGAAGCCCACCGCAATCTTAACCAAAGATGGGATGACCGCAATGCAGTTAGCACTATCCAGAATTTTGTCGGGGATCGCATGGTCAGGAGTAGCCATAACTTCCTGAAGAACGGCTGCGGATTTATCGATGCGCTTGTTGATGTCGGATTCGTTCTTGTCGTCATCGGCCCAGGTCAAGCTCGCAGACAGCAGAGCCATGGTAATCAGAGCCAAGATATACTTTGTTGCTTTCATGTGAGCCTCTTCTGTGCCCAATCTGAGCACCTGGAAATATTGTCGTCTAGAAGACTCTAGCTGGCATAACGGATGCCGAGCCATCCCTTCTAAACCTTAGATCGTCGAGCGTCGAACCTTAGTAGGGCACTTCCACTCTAACGCTTAGAATCGCCAAGTTTAGGCGGCAAGTGTCCCGACCGCCGATAAGGGGGCACGGATTTCTAATGACGGCACGGCCCGCAATGCTTCCTTCCAACGTTTCGCTTTCGTTCGCGACACTCGCGACAAAGGAGTCGTATGCTGATCGGCTGACGTCTCGGCGGAGACCGTGGCGAGCCTCTGTTCGCCGACATTGGAGGTCAACAACTCACGTATGCGCAACTTTGCTTTGTGAAGCTGAGACTTGGAAGTTCCGACCGAGCACCCGAGGAGCTGGGCAATTTCCCGATGTTGATATCCTTCGACTTCGTGTAGCAGGAAAATCGCGCGATAGCCTTCTGGTAGCTCACTGATCGCGCGGGTTAGAGCGACCCGAGACACCGAGGTCTCTAAGCGGCCATCTCGGGTACCGTACTCGCGGCGAACGGGCTTTCCGCCATCCTGTCCTTCGTATTGCTCGTCAAGCGAAACGCGGCAGGGAGACTTACGGCGAAAATGCATCAGTACAGTATTCACCGCGATTCGGTACAACCAGGTTGAAAGCGCCGAGTCTCCGCGAAACGTGGATAACTTACGGAAAACCTGCAGGAAAGCGTCCTGGGCCAGATCCTCCGCTTCAGCGGCGTTATTTGTCATCCGTAGACAGAGTGAGTAAACTCGCATTTTGTGCGAGTGAAAGAGAGTAGCAAAGGCGTCAGAATCGCCTTGTTGAGCACGCTTGATCAGTTCGGGACCCATGCGATTGATAGGAACTCCGGGGGCAAGATTGGTCACTCACGTTCTCCTTTTTCAAGGCCGTAGTAAACGGCAAAACTAACGGCAAAACTATTGCATTATCGAGAGGTTGTACCTCAGCTTCCCGTGTCCGAACACTAAAGGCGCGAGGAGAATGCATCTATCGAGTTTGAGCCCTAGTCGCGGGGGTAAGTTGCTGTACGGATAGTGGTGTAACGGAAACGACTAGCTATTGGGGCCGAGTAAAGAAAAGTGGGCTTTTTGTCTTAAGGATCAAATCCTGAGGTTGAAACGCGCTCTGCTCGGACGCTGATTTAGCTGCGCGGCGTCAGGCCCATCGGATCGTAATCAGACCGCAATCAATTTTGGGGATGGGTCGAGTCAACTCAAACGAGTCGTCTACAGGAAGATCCCGAATACAAGTACAAGTTTGCGGGGATTTTG
>Ga0302277_1000754_pt1 | contig 24566 bp, 27 predicted proteins | sample III_Bog_N3_1_FD_198759 | JGI IMG/M metagenome (GOLD analysis project Ga0302277, IMG submission 198759) | Peat permafrost microbial communities from Stordalen Mire near Abisko, Sweden - III_Bog_N3_1 | ecosystem: Environmental > Terrestrial > Soil > Wetlands > Peat | place: Sweden: Abisko... | reverse complement strand
TAATGGCGGGTCATTACATGATACCATTTTATTATCTTGGCCATGATAATATTGCCTATTGGTCTCAGCATTTAAGGCGTCCGTCCATTATCCCGCTTGAAGGCCTTGTTCAAGAAAGCTGGTGGTATGAATAGAAGGACGTTAGCTTTTCTTGAGTTCCCTAAGATTTTAAAAGCTCCTCAATAAATACCGGGAATAAGTCGAAAAGTTCGTTGTGCATATTCTTGGTATTCTGGAAATTGGGCGGAAAGAACCTTTTCCTCATAATGCATACGTACAAACTGAAAAATAAATTGTACTGATACCAAAAGAATAGCCCCTATCGACCAGAAATTAATGAGGGCGCCAACAGTAGCTAAGGCTTCAACAAGATAAAGCGGATGGCGAATTCTTTTATAGGGGCCCGAAACAACGAGTTTACGGCTTTCTGGCAAAATTGAGAAAGAGCGGCCAAGACACGTTAAAATATAAGCTGTCAGTCCATTGCCCAACAAAACAAGCAGACTTGCCAGTATTTGCAAAATGATAGGAAGCTCCGTAGAGGGCTTAAAGAAAAGAAGTCCCATCCCCATAAATCCACCTAATAAGGCCGCTAAGCATGGCCACCACCCTGCAAATTTATTGGTTGGGCGGGACCGTACTACATAGAGACACGCAATCGTCAAACTATAAAGGCTCACAGCAAAGATGGCTAATCCCTTACTGAATGTCGCGAGATTAAATCCTGTTTCGTGTAACTGCTGAATTTCACGTAACGCGTTTTGTCCATAAGCCCCCGCACTAAAAGCAAAGAAGATGCCGAGAATAATGCGTATCCCAATATCGACACATACACGACCATCCAATCGTGACTGGATGATCGAAAAAAAATCTTTTGAAGATGCTTTGGTATTCATGGAACAAGATTCTCCCTAAAAATATTTCTCTTATATGACAAGGAGCGAGTTAAGAGATGATTACAGTGATTCAAGAAATGACAAAAATTCAAAAATACTTTCGTACGTAACACACTTATTTTCCTATATTTTTTGTATAAGTATTTTGAGTTTCAAACCAATTTGGTTTCATAATATCTCATTGTTTTTGTTCAAAAAATTCACTGTTCTGTTCATATTTTTTTAAGTCCTTACTGCTAATCTTGGTTCATCGGACCTTCAGGGGTTCATCGTCATAAACCAGGAGAATAAAATGAAAAATCTAGTTCGCTTTGTAACACAAGAAGACGGCGCAACAGCTATTGAATACGGCTTGATCGCTTCCCTCATTGCCGTAGTCATTGTTGCCGGATTAACCAGCCTTGGCACAGGTTTGAAGAGCACGTTTACGACGGTAGCAAGCTCACTCTAAAACCCTGAAGGCAACGCCTGCCCAAGCAAGATGCCAGCCTCAAGGCTGGCATCTTCGCGTTGGAGAGCAAATAAACGGGAGAAAAAACTTAAACGCAAAGTTGTTTTCATAACGTTCACATCGCCAAGCTCTTGTTATCCAACGAGTTTAAATTCAAAGATCCAAATTAGCTTTGTTTAACAACCCAAACTCTCTTTTCATAAATATACGAAAAGTTTCGTGATGCTCTGTTCTTAATCATTTCGTTCTGGTCCCAGAACAATCATAAAAGCATCAGTCCATAATAAAGTGAAGTGGGTATCGATCGATTCACGCCTAATTAATAACACCTCATACATAGTAGTCCCAGAAGATCGAATTCTGATCACTTTCGGAAAGAAAAATGTTAACGCTGACCGCCTTTCACATAACGATTTTACTCGGAGCTGCCGCTTTACTTATCATCGCGGCTGTAAGTGATGCGCGTCGTTTTCGAATTCCTAATCGCATTTGTGCCGCCCTCTTCTTACTCTTCCCTTTCTTCGTACTTACCGCTCCTCAAGAAATCGACTGGCAACAACACTTGCTCGTTTTTCTTCTCGTTCTCATTTCAGGCTTCGCTATGTTTGTAGGAAATTTGACCGGCGCTGGTGATATAAAATTATTGGCCGTCACAGGATTATGGGCAGGGCCTCATCTCATTGCCGTCTTCCTTATTACAACGGCAATCTCAGGCGGTTTACTCGCTTTGGTCATCGCCCTCACAACTTATATACGCAATCATCGTCAGCCCCAGGCCGTTTCCTTAGCCAATGTTCCTATACCCTATGGCATTGCCATCGCTTTAGGTGGTCTCAGCATGCTTTATGCCTTATCGCAGCCTATAATTTTTCCAAGTTGAAGGTGATGACTTATGCCAAAACGTAAAATTATTTTACTCTTCACCGCAGGACTTGTCGCCATTGTAACAATGCTCATCGTCAAATCCATGATGGCTCCCGTTGCCGCGACCGTCACGGCGCCGGCAGCTGTGCAAACAACGGAGATTTTGATTGCAGCTCATGACTTGCCAACAGGAACCATTCTCAAAGAAAGTGACATGAAATGGACGATTTGGCCCCAAGAGGCTGAGACAACAAAACTTTATGTTAAAGGCGGTACTGAAATGAGCAGTCTCGTTGGAGCTGTTCTTCGTGATGGGTTACGCAGCGGGGAACCTCTTGTCCAAGGACTCGTCGTACAACCTCATGAGCAGGGCTTCTTGGCCGCCGTTCTTACTCCCGGTTATCGAGCCATATCGATAACACTTACTCCCAGTTCAGGCGTTGCAGGTTTTATATTCCCTGGTGACCATGTCGATGTTATCTTTACGCATAGCTTTAGTCGTAAGGAAGTATCGGACTTATCCGAGCGTCGTGTGAGTGAGACCGTTCTTAGCGATGTACGCGTTCTTGCTCTTGACCAGAAAAGTGATAATCAAACATCCGATCCAAAAGTTGCTCAGCTCGCGACGCTGGAAGTAACCCCTAAACAGGCAGAAAAATTATCCTTAGCGGCGGATATGGTTACGCAAGCAAGTATGACACATGCGACCTTGTCTTTAGTCTTACGAAGTTTAGCTCGTGAAGATGACAAAACAGATGCGGTTCATGATGGCGTCACGAGCCCCACATGGGACAGTGATGTTAGCCAAGCTTTTCCTACCGTCAATGGTGAGGACGGTTTAATGCAGAAAGTACAAATCATGCGCGGCAAAGAGATCACCGAAATCGATTTTGATCGGCATCATTGAGGAATCAAGTTATGAAAAAAGTTTTTTGTCTTAGCTGTATAATCCTTCTTCTCACAGCTTCTTTCTCTGTTTTTGCTGCTTCTTCTGACATGCATACGGAAGATCACGCAACAGCTATGAGTATCATCGTCGATCATGGCGTTCCTATAACATTGAGCAGTCCGGCAACATCTGTCTTCATCGCCAATCCCGATATTGCCGATGTCCAAGTGATGTCTCCAACTTCCATTATGGTTTTTGGCAAACGCACAGGGGCCACAACCTTTATGGCGACCGATAATAAAGGACACACTTTAGCCCAGCGCACGATTACAGTTACACAAGATCTAACGGATTTACGTCGTGAACTGGATGCCGCTATTCCCGGAAATAAAATAAAAGTTCAGGCGCTCCCCAATGGTATTGTATTAATGGGTGAAACACGCGACCCTGCAGCTGTCGCGGATGCCTATAAATTAGCCCAACGTTATGTTCCAGCTGCAGGTGGGGATATTATCAATCGCATCCGAGTGGCTGGAAGCAACCAAATTCAGATTCGTGTTCGTTTTGCCGAAGTATCGCGCAGTGTCAACAACACGTTAGGTATCGATTGGGATACCGTGAGCTCTTATGGCGGTTTTGTTTTTGGATTAGCTTCAGGTGCTAATTTTCTTACACCCGTGGCCGGTGGTATTGGGACAATAACACGTCCAAGCAACCCCTCACTCACAACATCAAACAATGTTATCTCCGTACAACATGCAGGTGGGCGCACAAACGTCAACAGCATTATTGATGCTTTAGCCCAAGAAGGTCTTGTAACGATTTTGGCCGAACCAAATCTAACCGCCATGTCGGGTGAAACAGCAAGTTTCTTGGCTGGCGGTGAATTTCCGATCCCGATCCCCCAAAGCAGTGGCAGCACAGGCGGTACAATCATAACCGTTTCGTTCAAAGATTATGGAATTTCTTTAGCTTTTACACCTACTCTTATTGGAGAAGATCGTATTAGCCTGCATGTTAAACCCGAGGTCAGTCAGCTGACGACCACAGGGGCCATTCAGCTTGATAATATAACAGTTCCTGCCCTTACAACACGTAAAGCCGAAACAACTGTCGAAGTTGCAAGTGGTGAAAGCTTTGCCATAGCGGGTCTCGTCAATAATAATCAATCCCAAACGGTTGATAAATATCCTTTGATTGGGGACATGCCCATTCTAGGACCTTTGTTTCGCTCCAATCAATTCCAGAATGATCAATCCGAACTTGTTATTATTATTACCCCTTATATCGTAAGGCCAACAGGCGACAAACAGCTAGCCTTACCAACGGATGGTTTTAGTTCACCATCTGAATCGGATCGTTTACTAAAATTACGTTATAATAGCAGTGATCCATCTACACGTACGATGAGCGGGGCTCCTATAGCGGTTCCCATAGCCTCACCCGTTGAACCTGTTGCTGTTGAGCCTCCTAAGGAAGAACAGGATAATAAGGAACCGGATTTAATTAAACTTAACCCACCACCTGCCCCGACGGTAAAACACGACTCGTCCAAATCGTCGCCCGCAGGACCAGGTGGTTTTGTCGTGGAGTAAGACAATGCATCGTCTTTATAATTCAAAAGAACTTAGATCGGGTATGCTCCTCTCTTATATGTTGGTCGGGTTGATGGCCTGTACACCTACCGCCACCCCCAACTATACGATAGGTGTCCAATCAACGCCCCAAGGCATGGTCGCCATAGCCCCTGAATGTCTTAATTGGACGGCAAACATAGAAAATCCTTATGATAACCAGCCTATTCCACAATTTGGCTGCGCCAGCGCTCGCAACCTCGCTTTTATGGTTGAGCGCCCGGACGATTTAATTCAAGGACGCGAGATTGGCACAAGCAGCGGCGTCATGGCTGTGGGGGCTATGCGTCGCTATGAGAACAATCAGACACGTGGCATTCTCGATCCCTCAACAGCTCCTGACTCATCACTGGCTGTCACCAGCGCTCCAACTGCTTCTTCAAGTTTGAGCGGGGGGATGCCAAGTGGTAGCGCAGGTGGAAGCGCAGCCCCCGCCGCGTCGACACCTTAAAAGGGCATGATGCCATGAGCTCAGGAAACAGCCCTTCAAACATAATCAAGGAACCGGCTTCCCATGATTCATTCATGGCCTATGTCTCGGATCATGATTCACTAATGACCCTTCGTCATTGGGCGGAACGACAAGGCTATGCTTCAACAACAGTTCAACAAGGTGGACCTGATGTTTTTGCACAAGCCCTCGGGACCGCGCGCCCTCCATCGCTTGTCGTCATTGATATCGATGGACACAATGATCCCTTTACAGCTGCCGCGCGCTTAAAAACCCTTTGCGGAGCCGATAGCAAAATCATCATAACGGGTTCTGTCAACGATGTTGGATTTTATCGTCGCATAATAAGTCTTGGTATTGTTGACTATCTTGTAAAGCCACTAACAATTGATACCCTTCATCAAACACTCCAAACGGCGATGCGGAGTAATAAAGACTTAGCCTTGGATGTAAAAGAAGCGAAAACAATTGTTGTGCTCGGTGTACGAGGCGGCGTTGGGGCAAGCACCATCGCTATTAATATGGGATGGCTCTTGGCACATGAGCTAGGCTTTAAATGCAACCTTCTTGATCTTGATCTACAATTTGGAACAAGTGCTTTGGCCCTTGATCTTCAACCCGGCCGTGGATTGCGCGATATAGTAAGCTCGCCGCATCGCGTTGATGGACTAATGATCGCCAGTTCAATGGTCGAAGAAAGTCATCACTATTCCGTCTTAGGTGGTGAAGAGCCATTGGATGAAATCCTTCCGGTTGACGGTGAAGCCATCATGGCTCTTCTGAATGAAATAAAATTTAATTATAACTATATCATTATCGATCTGCCGCGTCATTTAATGGCATCGCAAAAACTATTACTCTCGTCGGCACATACAGTTATTCTTGCGACAGAATTATCGCTTGCTGGCATTCGCGATACACGACGCATTAAATCGGTTCTCAACACCCTTGGTTATACTGGCCATCTTATGTGTCTTGCAACACGGCTCAGCACGACACGTCCAGGCCAAGTTGATGCCGCGGCCTTTGAAAAAGGCGCCCAGATGAAAATTGATCTGACAATTCCGGAAGATATAAAATCGATGACGGAAACGACGAATAGTGGCAAAGCACTGGGTGAAGTTGCCAAAAATATGCCGATCACGAAATCCCTCATGAGCCTCTGCCAAATGATTGGAGCCATTGATCAAGCAGCTCCTGCTAAAGAGCAGCGTTGGCAACAAAAGCTCCGGGACTTTATTAAAAAATATAAGCCAGGGAGTTCAACGTGACGGTCGCTGATCATTTTTCACCGGTCATCGATATGACACTCCAGAATCTTTGTATCAAGATTCTGCCTGATATGAAAAGTAAGCTCTCTCCCCTATCCTCAACTACAACTCGTGCCGATATTGCCAAAGAGGCAAAGCAAACCGTCAACGACTACCTTGCACGCAATAGGATCGAACTTAATCTTTTGGATCAACGAGATCTTGTCACAGCATTGGTCAATAGTTTTATATCGACAACATCTGCACCCCTTATAAAACCGATTATTAGTGCCGCTGGTATAAATTCAAAATCAACATCGGATATAGACGGCGCCACAACAGCCTCAAGCTCAAGTGTTTCAGTAGAAGCGCATGTTGTCCCTATCACGTCCAATACGCTAACACGCAATCCAAGCACTGTAAGTGTCGAGCAAGCAAAACTTCAACTGCAGCCCTTAATCCTTGAACGTATCGATACATCGGCGGCGGCTAAAATGGCGCGCGCTGATATTGCACGCGATTTATCAGGACTCGTTGCAGAACTTTTGGCCGAAACAAAAATTCAGCTCAATGGTGCAGAGCGGCAAGAATTGGTCACTCAAATTCTGGACGATATGCTCGGCCTAGGACCTTTAGAACCTTTGCTCGCAAATGAAGCTATTTCTGAAATCATGATTAACGGTCCCAAGCAAGTCTACGTCGAAAGCAAGGGCAAACTTGTCTTATCGGATGTCCAATTTCGTGATAATTCACATGTCCAATCCATAGCAACGCGTATTGTCAATGCCATTGGTCGCCGTATCGATGAAAGCACACCTTTGTGCGATGCGCGTTTAATGGATGGAAGCCGTGTAAATATTATCATTCCTCCCTTGGCGATTGATGGCGCTACAATCACCATTCGTAAATTCTCGAAAAAGAAAATTACTCTCGACACAATGGTAAAATTTGGCAGTATTTCTCCAACGATGGCTCAGATCTTACGTATTTGTGGCCGCTGTCGTCTTAATATTCTTATTTCTGGCGGAACCGGATCCGGAAAAACCACACTCCTTAACGCCTTATCACAAATGATCGATCATGGAGAACGTATCGTCACAATTGAAGACGCTGCCGAATTGCAACTCCAGCAGCCCCATGTTGTCCGCCTTGAAACCCGTCCCGCCAATCTTGAGGGTCATGGTGAAATAACCATGCGCGATTTACTTAAGAACTCTCTTCGTATGCGCCCCGACCGTATTATTGTTGGTGAAACACGCGGCGGAGAAGCCATCGATATGTTGCAAGCCATGAATACCGGTCACGATGGCTCACTCTCAACCGTACATGCCAATCGTCCTCGCGAAGCCGTTATGCGTCTTGAAAACATGGTGGGACTAGGTGGGGTTAATCTTGCCCCCCGCGCCATTCGCCAACAAATTGCCTCAGCTGTTGATATGATTATTCAGATAAGTCGTATGCGTGATGGCTCCCGCCGCATTACGTATATTTCAGAGATCACGGGCATGGAAGGCGAAGTCATTACCATGCAAGATCTTTTCACATGTGAGGTGATCGGCGAAATACCGGGTGGAAAGTTAGATGTTAAATTCATCAATCATGGTCTTCGCCCCCATTGTTTACCTAAAGCAGCTTATTACGGCCTCGACAAACAATTGATAGAAGCGATGAAAGAAGAATGACCGTCACAACCAACACCATGTATTGGATAATGGGGTGTGCTCTTTTCCTCATTATTGTTTTGGCTGTTATGGCCTTCAGTGGTGATGAAGAAGCCCTGCAGCGCAGGCTAGCACGCGTGAGTGAGCCGGATGATTCATCTCACATTAAGATCAGTATAAGTGGGGGAGCACTCGGCAGTTTACGATCGACAAAAGACAGCGCTATTCCTTTGCTGGATCGGCTCATAAAAATATTACCCAATCCTAACAAACTTCGTTCGCGTCTTGCGCGTACAGGAAAAGAAATAAGTTTAGGTGAGTTTCTTTTGATCAATGCTCTTGCCTTTGGCGTTACTTACCTCATCTTTGCCAAACTTGTTGAATGGGCACCTATGGGGGCGTTCTTTATGAGCGTCTTCATCGGCCTTGGGTTGCCACACTTTATTATTGGTTATATGGGTAATAAGAGGATCAAAAAGTTCTTAGCCAATTTTCCGGAAGCCATTGACACAATGTGTCGAGGCCTTCGCTCAGGACTTCCTGTATCCGAGTCTATTGCCGCTGTTGGACGTGAAATGCCCGATCCAGTTGGCATTGAATTTAGTCGCATCAGTGATGGCGTGCGTCTTGGGAAAAGTCTTGAAAGCTCCATGTGGGAAGTGACACGACGTGTTGATGCTCCTGAGTTCCGCTTTCTCATTATCGCGATGGCGATCCAACGCGAAACCGGTGGTAATCTTGCTGAAACGATGGGTCATCTCGCGGATCTTATTCGCAAACGACGTCAATTACGCCTTAAAATACGGGCCATGTCGTCCGAGGCAAAGGCCTCGGCTATGATAATCGGATCCATGCCGTTTATTATGTTTACGCTTTTGTCGGTTGTAAGCTCTGACTACACTTCTATTCTTCTTCATGAAAATCGTGGTCGTGTTCTTTTAGGCATTGGCTTTTTCTGGATGTCGATGGGATGGTTCATCATGATGAAAATGATAAGTTTCGAATTATGACTCTCGAAAAATTTTTTCATGACCCAAATTTTCTGTCTGGTCTTTGCGGTCTGGGTGCTTTCGGCGTTGTCCTGCTTATTTGGCTCGCGCTTATTGAAAATGATCCTTTACCCGCGCGCCTTAAAAGTATTCTTGACCGTCGTGATGAATTGCGCGCCAAAGACAATAATCGTCGCGTCGCACGTACATCCAATATTACACGATTGGGCGTCGTCAAGAAAATCGTACAGAAACTAAAATTGGAGCAAGACAAAAAACTTGATCAGATACGTCTCAATCTTGCACGCGCCGGGTATCGTTCGCGCGATGCCCTTTTTGTCTACCTCATTATGCGTGTTATTTTTCCGCCCGGCATGGCCTTCCTTGGAATTTTGATGATTTTTGTTCTGCACATGTTTAATTTACAGCCCGCCATGGGCGTTCTTGTGGTCATCTTCTGCGGCATTCTCGGCGTATGGTTGCCTCGCATTTTTATCAAAAACCAAAGTCAGAAACGTGAGAAGATTTTAAGTCGGTCAATGCCAGATGCTCTTGATCTTCTTGTCATTTGTGCAGAAGCTGGACTTAGTCTTGATGCAGGTCTTGATCGCGTCAGTCGCGAGATCGGAAATAGCTGTCCTGAATTGGCTGTTGAAATTGGCCTTACAGCGATTGAACTTAACTTTCTTCCCGATCGCCCGAAGGCTTTGCAGAACTTAGCCGATCGTGTTCCTCTGCCAGGTGTTATAGCTCTCACCAACACTCTCATTCAAACCGAAAAATATGGCACCCCCTTGGCCCAGGCGCTACGCGTTCTTTCCAGTGAAATGCGTGAGGAACGTATCATGGCAGCTGAAACCAAGGCGGCTAAACTTCCTGCAACCCTCACCGTCCCTATGATCCTCTTTATTCTACCCCCACTCTTTGTCGTTCTCTTAGGCCCCGCCATTCTGCGCGTGATTACTATTAAAAACGGGGGCCATTAAACAGGGGGCCTGACGTTACCATTCTAGATTTCTTATGTACGATGTTCGCTGCAAGAGAATTCAGCTTTCTTGATGAGCTCACAAAAATTATGGAGCTGATAGCTATTTGAAAAACCGCTGACAAGAACATTAAAATGAGGGGTCCCCCCGCTAACTGAGACACCCGACTTTACAATTATTTTTAACTTTTCTGACTCTACGCCTACAATATGCGCCGCCATATTCTTCTTAACCTCGGCGATGTCTTCGGTCGGAAAACTTCCAAGATCGGCATAAAATTTTGGTACAAGGGCTAATTTTGTACGTTGGGTTTGATAAAAAGTACGATTCTTTTTGATCTCAGCTTCATTCAAATCCATTCGCTCCATCCGTTCGGCATCAACCTCCATACCCAATAAGCCATAGGCTTCGGCTAAATTCTGACGCAAAACTGGCGTTGCGTTCTTGTTTCCAACATAGGGCTCAAGCAAACGGATCGCCGCTTCATAAGATCCCGAAAGCACATAAGAATGCCCGAGATTACTAAGGGTCGACATATTGTCAGAGTCATCGTCCAAAGCGTCTCGATAGACCTTCTGAGCTCTTTCATGGTCACCAAGATAATCAAGGGCGACGCCTAATCCATTTAATGCTTTAATATCATCGCTATCAAGAGCGAGGGCTTTTTCATATTGTTCCTTCGCCGCTTCCGCTTGACCTAGCTTAAGTAAAAGGCGGCCATAGCCACGAAGCCACTCGCTGTTATCGGGATCTATTTGGAGCCCCGCTTGATATTGACTGAGAGCGTTTTGTTCATCGCCATGAGCTTCTAAGATCGCGATCAGCGCCTGGCGCGCGGCATTATCATAGGGAGCGCGCTGGAGAGCCCTTTCGTAAAAATTGGCCGCCGCTTCATCATCGCCTTGGGCTCGTAATTTATCGGCTATTTGCGTCATTCCTTCAGTATCCATCCCTTCTGGACGCAGGGGCATGTCACATGCTCCAACCGTACTCAAAAGCAGAATCAATACAACACATTGATATATATGACATTTTATTGAAGAGTGCATGATTGGATCTCGTGGATTTAGAGGACAACTTATGCGAAGTGTGCCAGAAATCGGGGTTAACTAAAAATTATTTCTCCAGAAGTACTTTTACCATCACACCTAATTCTCAGGCTATTGCTGTTCATCATGACGAATAATACATCCTCTTCGGGTTCTTCACTGACACAAATTACGCAAGATTTGCCGCGTCTTATTGAACGTATGCATCGTCGCTTTCTGGATGTTGTTCGTATCGAATTGGCCCGCCAGAATATTCATAATATAAGTCCCGTTCAAGCGGTCATGTTATCCAACATAGGAACAGAAGAAATCTCCGTACGTGATTTGATTGAACGCGGCTATTACTTAGGCTCCAATGCATCTTATAATCTTAAAAATCTTGTTGAAGGGGGTTATGTCGCACGCCAAGCTTCGGCACGCGATCGTCGGTCTGCACGCCTCAAATTATCAACCAAAGGCAAGGAAATTCTAGAGATCCTTGCGAAATTAAATACCCAGATGGCCGAAACCCTCTTAAAAGCCGATAGTGAAGCGGATTTTGAGGTTACGTATCGCACCTTGCGACGCTTGGAACATCGCTGGTCCGATGGTCTACGGTTCGCCGACAACATAGGATCTGATGAGTTCTGAAACCGATCTTTAAATTGTAGGCTGGTGGTGTTTTAATCGTCCGCCAACCCTTACAGCTTCAATCGATAAAGCAAGTCCTGTTGTATCATCCGTTACAATAAAAGCTCCACAAACCGTTGCCTCGCCATCAGCAGGAGATAAACGTTCCCCAGGGATTTTACGTGTAAACTTCCATATGGCTAATTCTTTTTTCATGCCGATCACACTATCAAAATCGCCACACATCCCACTATCGGTCATATAAGCCGTGCCTTTAGGGAGTATTTGCTCATCCGCTGTTGGTATATGCGTATGGGTTCCAACTAAGGCCGTCGCACGTCCGTCTAAAACATGGCCTAAGGCCATTTTTTCGGAGGACGTTTCCGCATGAAAATCTACAAAAATGGCCTGAACTGTTTGTCCCAATCGATGCTGAGATATTATTTTCTCTGTAGTGCTAAAAGGATCATCAAGAACAGGTTCCATAAAAAGACGCCCCATAACGTTCAGAATAAGAATCTTACGCTGATCGGCAAGCGTATGGATAAAAGACCCACGTCCAGGCGTTCCTTCTGGGAAATTTAAGGGGCGAAGTAGACGAGGTTCACGGTCAATCACCGAAATAATTTCCTTTTGACCCCAAATATGGTTGCCAGTTGTCAGACAATCGATGCCCATGGCATAGAAATCCTGGGCCAATTTAACGGTGATGCCAAAGCCAGCCGCTGCATTCTCTACATTCGCTATAATGACATCAGGTTTTAGCCCCCCACGCAAAGAAGGTAAATGCTTGGCCAACGCATCACGGCCACTTCGGGCCATGACATCTCCAAAAAACAATATGCGCATTAAGAATTCCTCTAGCCTACATTTAATATCTAGGCGAATGTTGATTAAACCCTTATTTGTTAGACATCCCGATCAACGCTTTTGACCATGATTGTTCCTTATCCATGCTTCACGAATTTGCCCCTGCCAAGCTTAATCTTTATTTGCATATCACAGGCCGACAACCCACAGGATATCATGATCTGGATAGCCTCGTCGCTTTTGCTAATATAGGCGATGATATACGCCTCGAACCGAGTTCTCACTTTTCCTTTGTTGTAGAAGGGCCTCAAGCTCCCCTTCTTCACGCACAGCCAACAACGGATAACCTTGTCGTTAAAGCCGCCTCTTCCTTTGCTGCTCTCGTCGGCAAACCCTTAAACGTTAAGATAACGCTGGTTAAGAATTTACCTGTGGCCTCAGGAATAGGTGGTGGATCAAGTGATGCCGCCGCTGCTCTTCGAATACTTGCACACTACTGGAATATACCCCTAAATGACGATCGTCTTTTGCAAGCCGCCCGGCAGCATGGGCAAGATGTCCCCGTCTGCCTCATCCTCCAAAACAATTATATAACCGCTACCGGCAGCCAAAAAGCTCAGGCTCTGCCGCTCTCGAATATTGTCCTTATTAACCCCAACAAAGCCTTAGCAACACCCGCGGTTTACGAAGAGTATAGGAAGGGTTCCTATGGCTTTCGTGCCGAGGCGCCCTTTACAAAAGCTCCTCAAGATCTGGAAACATTCGTTGCGCTTCTTAAAGAACGCGACAACAGTCTTTTTCTCCCCGCTTGTCATCTTTTACCAGAAATTGGCCATATTATTAAGGACCTCAAACAGTCTGGGAGTCTTCTGGCACGAATGTCGGGTAGTGGTGCGACTTGTTTTGGCATCTATCCAAATGAAGAAATGGCGCTTCATGCCGCCCACTCTCTCTCGAACCAACATGCCGATTGGTGGATAAGGGCAGGTTATATCCCCTATTTGGCAGTCCCATAACCCATCCAAAGAATGAAAGGATAGGCCTATTTCTGAAGGTAAGAAAGTCAAGAAGCAATTAAATTACAAAAATTTGTTTAATTTATAAATTTAATTTCTCGTTTTTGTCCTTTTTGTAGCGACGATCAAAATCTTGTAAAAAGATGTAAAATCAATAACTAAGGAATGTTTATCCCCGTTGTTATCACCAGAAAATGAACGAATTCCTAACAAAACGTCCAAGTTCAGCGTTGACACCACGGGATTACGGGAACATCTTCACGAAACATTAATATTTTAATAACAACGGGTAGATCTTGCTAAAAACACGGTACGCTTCCTCACGCGCGGATACATTACGGGCATCTCCCGTATTGAAACTGTGTTTATTGGCTTCCCTTGCTTTGGGTGTTGGTCTCTACGGTCATTATGAAAATGATCTTGCATCGCACGGATTTGATTCAACAGCTTTACCTTCAACGGTTAAAACGGCTCTTGAGAATGTCGGCCAAGCCGCTACTCTTAAAACATTCTCACAAGCTCAAGCTAATCTCTCCCAGGTTCTTAAGCCTGTCTTATTATCAAAGACTGAGAAAGCGAGCCGTGACGTGGAATTGGAGGATGGGCAAACTTTTGCCGAGCTCCTTAATGACGCCGGAATCTCTGACGTAGATGCCTTAGCAGCAACCAATGCGTTAGCCAAAGTCTATAATCCACGCAAGCTTCAAGCGGGCCAGAGCTTTACCTTGTCCTTCCTTCGCTCCGATCAACAAGATGTTTTTACCAGTGCCGCTTTTCAACCTGAGGCAACCAAAGAAATCATCATAAGCCGTACGGCCCAGGGCAATTTTACTGCTGAAACGTCTCTCATTCCCGTCGAACGTCATCGATTAGCTGCCCGCGGCGAGATCAACTCATCTCTTTATGAAGTTGGCAATCGTGCAAATGTTCCCCATGCCATCATGGCCGCCCTTATTCATATTTATTCGCACGACATTGATTTTCAGCGCGACATACATCCTGGCGATAGTTTTGAAATTCTCTATGATCAACCCATGACAGCTCAAGGTAAAGCTGTCGGTGAGGGGTCGATTATTTATGCCGCCATTCATGTAGGCGACAAAGTGAAGCCTATTTATCGCGTTAGCTTTAGCGACAATACAACAGAGTATTTTGATGATATGGGACGCAGCATACGTCGCACTCTTTTGCGTACTCCCGTGGCTGCCGCTCACATTACGTCCGGGTTTGGTATGCGCGTTCATCCTTTGCTGGGTTATAGTAAGATGCATAAAGGCGTTGATTTCGGAGCCCCTATTGGTACCCCCATTTTTGCAGCTGGCTCTGGAACCATTGAGGAAATTGGCTTTAAAGGTGGTTACGGCCGCTACATTCGTATCCGCCATAATGGTACGATGAATACAGCGTATGGTCATATGAGCCGCTTTAGCAGCAATATGTATAAAGGAGCCCATGTCAATCAAGGTGAGGTTATCGGCTATGTAGGCATGTCCGGCCGTGCAACAGGTCCTCATTTGCACTTTGAAGTTCTCGTTAACAACGAGCAAGTCAACCCCATGAGTATAAATCTCCCGTCAGGTCATAATCTTGAAGGTAAACTCTTGGGTGATTTCCAAAAAGGACAAGTTCAAATCAAGCAACAATTTGACAATCTTATCAATCATAGTCTCCAAAGTCATAATGCTGCTGCAGGCCTTATACCAGCCTCGGGCTCAAGCGCAGCCTATACAAAGCAAACAACCAGCAGTTGTGGCCGTCAAGCAGGCTGCTAAACAGCCACATTTGCGTGTCGTATTCCTTCTTTATTTTCCTATACAAAAATCGCGGAAAATAATATCAAGTAAATCGTCGATATTAACACTCCCCGTAATAGATCCCAAAGCACGCATCGCCAGGCGTACATCTTCCGTTCGCAGTTCAGCTTGGGAGGCAACAAAGGCACGGCGCATGTGACCTAAACAATCCTCAAGCGCCGTTCGGTGTCGCGGACGTGTTAAAGATATTTTCCCTGTATCTGCAAAGCGGATATCAATCAAATTTATAAGTTTATCGATGAGCAGGGGGATACCTTCGCCTGTCTTTGCCGATAAAAAAAGCGGGTCAAAACCAAGAGATGACGTTGGAAAGGATGATAAAAGATCAGCCTTATTAACAACAAGAACCGCGTTATCATCGATCAGCGCGCGCGTTTGTTCATCCATCAATGGCCAGGCTGATCCATCAAAAACGAGAATTTTTAAATCAGCATTATTCGCGCGCATTAAAGCGCGACGAATACCTTCACTCTCAATACTATTACTACTCTCACGCAGGCCTGCCGTATCGGCAAGAATGACGGGGTAGCCTCCCAAATCGAGATGAATTTCTATAATATCACGCGTCGTTCCAGCGATTGACGATACAATAGCAGCATCTCTCTTCGCTAAAGCATTTAAGAGACTTGATTTGCCCGCATTAGGCTGCCCAAGAATGGTAATTGAGAATCCATCACGCAAGCGCTCGCCTCGATTGCGATCATCAAGATGTTGAATAATCTCCTGTTCAAGAACCTGTAAATCCTTCATCGGATGCTCAGCAACATCCGCGGGCAATTCTTCATCTGCGAAATCAATCGATGCTTCTAAATAAGCAAGCGCGCGCATAAGTCGCGAACGCCAGTTTTCATAAAGATGAGCGAGAGCCCCATCCATTTGTCGTAACGACTGTCGTCGTTGTGCGTCTGTTTCTGCGTTCACAAGATCAGCGACAGCTTCTGCTTCTGTCAGATCAAACTTACCATTCTCAAAAGCTCGACGTGTAAATTCTCCAGGCTCTGCATAGCGAAAACCAGGTATTTGTCGTAAAACATCCGTCACGCCATTGATAACCGCACGACCTCCGTGCAGGTGCAATTCAACAACGTCTTCACCTGTGAAGCTGTGAGGTGCCTGAAACCAAAGGACAAGCCCTCTGTCCAATAACTCATTATTTAAAGGGTTATAAATGCCTCGCCGTGCCGCCTGGCGTGGTGAGGGAACATTCTGGGGTTTACAAAGAGCTCCAAAAACGGAGCTTGCTGCGCTTCCCGAAACGCGAATAACAGCGATGCCCGCGCGTCCTGTAGCTGTCGCCAAAGCAAAGATCGTTGCCGATTCAGCCTGTGTCATAACAGCTTATTTAGAAGGCAAAGCCAGGCGATCGACGCGGCCGTGCTTTTGTAAATGGACCAACAAAATCTCATCTATATCTTGCTCATTCCGAGGCGCATACCAAACCCCTTCAGGATAAAGCACAAAACAAGGCCCCTCCTCACAACGGCCCAAACATCCGGCATTGTTAACCCTTATATCGGTTAGCCCTAATTCTTGCGCACGTCTCTTCATATAATTACGCAGTTTCTCGCTACCTTTACTCGCACAACATCCCTTCTCGTGTCCGGCAGGACGTTGATTTGTGCAACAAAAAATGTGTGTTTGAAAATAAAGATTTGAATTTACTGACATCTTATTCCCGAGGCTTGCGATCAGCAAAACCCCCAACAGCTCCACTTGCGGCTGTCGTCAGGCCTGACATCGTTTGTTGAACTTGAGACCAGAACATTTTCTGCAGTTGTTCAGCACCTTGCATGCTGGCGGGAAGCCATGTTTTTACCATTGATTCAGGACTCATAGCCTGGATATTGGACCGTAAGCGATCTTCAAGATCTTTCATAAGGGCTTCCTGCATGGGGCGCACATCCGGCAGCCCCATAAACGTACGCGCTTCTTCAGGTGTACATTCAACATTGACATTAACTTTCATTTTCGGCCTCCTTCGGGTGCTCCTAAGCTTATACACTTTTACGGCCCCGGATGCCAAGGATTGCCAAAAAGCAAGGAGACGCCTAGGATTCGCGCAAACGTTGAAGGAGATCTCATGCCCGATATCAAGATAAAATCACTTGAAAACAAAGAATTTGGCGCCTATTGCGCGCTTCCTACCGAAAGCAAAGGCCCTGGTCTTATTGTTATCCAGGAGATTTTTGGTGTTAACGCCGGCATGCGTAAAATCTGTGATGATTATGCGGCAAAGGGTTATATTGCAGTCTGCCCTGACCTGTTCTGGCGTCAAGAACCCGGCATTCAGTTAAGCGATAAAACACCAGCCGAATGGGATCGGGCTATGGAACTCTATAAGGGTTTCGATGTTGAGGCAGGGGTACGTGATTTACTTTCCACCTTGGCCTATATTCGTGGCTTGCCCACAAGCCAAGGAAAAGTGGGAACCCTTGGTTATTGCTTAGGCGGAAAATTAGCTTTCTTGATGGCCGCACGTAGTGATGTTGAAGCGACCGTTAGTTATTATGGCGTTGAATTGGATAAGTATCTTGATGAGGTTCATGATATCCGTTCGCCTTTAATGCTCCACATAGCCGAGCTTGATAAGTTTCTTCCAACACCCATCCGTGAGAAAGTGCTCAAATCCGTGGCACGCAATCCTGTTATTAAGCCTTATGTTTATGAAGGTGTTGATCACGCTTTCGCAAGAATTGGTGGCCAAAACTATAACGCCGAAGCTGCGCAACTTGCTAATCAACGCAGTTATGATTTATTTGCAAAATATCTGATGACCACCTAGAAACGCAACGTCACGAAAGTCGTTTCCAAAGCGGATCTTTCAATTGGGTCAGAAATATTTCATGTGCTTTTAATTCGTCATCACTCGGTGTGAATGTGCGCGCCAGTCGGTGTTCGTTTTGCTGAGAAATGGGGGATACAAGTGCATCCTCTCTACGATTCAAGACAGCCATATTGAGGTCCGGTTGCCGCCCCCCGCGCAGTTCAAGGTAAACATCGGCGAGCAATCGCGCGTCTAAAAGCGCGCCATGCAGTTTCCGGCTCGACATATCAATCCCAAAGCGCTTGCACAGGGCATCAAGAGAAGCGGGGGCTCCGGGATATTTCTTCCGCGCCATTTGCACAGTATCAATGGCTCGATCCTCTGTTAGTAATTTGAAGCCTGTTCTTTTAAGCTCCGCGTTCATAAAGCTAATGTCAAAGGCTGCGTTATGCGCCACGAGAGGATCGTTGCCAATAAAGCTTAGAAAATCATCGACAACCTCTGCAAAGACCGGTTTGTCAGCAAGAAATTCATCGGTAAGACCATGGACGCGGGCGGCCTCTGCTGGCACTTCCCGCTCAGGGTTAAGATAAGTATGCCACGTGCGACCTGTGGCAACATAGTTCATCAACTCAACACACCCAATTTCCACAACGCGATGCCCTTTAAGAGGCTCAAAACCTGTGGTTTCTGTATCAAAGACAATTTCACGCATGAGAATCTGTGGAGAGATGAAGTGTTGACATGATTTCCTTAAGTTGTTTTTTTGTATCGGCATAGCCACGATGCGTCATGACAACAAAGTCCGCTCGATCGCGTTTCCTGAGATCTGGCATCTGATGCTTACAGATAGCCTTATATTTCGCCATTGTCATATTCTTACGGCGAAGAACGCGCGCCCTTTGAACGGCTGGCGGCGCGGATACACAGATGGTCTTATCGCAGCGATCATGGGCTTTTGTTTCGAACAAAAGTGGGATCTCGAGAATGACCGCCGAACAATTTCTTTTCAACGCATCTCTTATAAAATCATGTTCAACTTTCTGAACAAGAGGATGTAAGATTTTTTCAAGTTTTCGTAGAAGGGGCGGATGGCCAAAAACTATTTTTCCAAGAAGGATACGATCAACAGTACCGTGCTTAACCACGGTTGGAAATAGCGCAGCCACGGGAGCCACAGCCTTGCCTCCCCGCTTAAGCAAATCATGAACAGCTTTATCAGCGTTATAAACCGGCAGTCCCCAACGGCAAAATATGCGTGCGGCGGTACTTTTGCCCATGCCGATACCCCCCGTTAAGCCTATAATCAGCATCCTTTTCTTCATAGGCTTGTCTCCAGCACATAAGAACGCACGATCTTTGTTACAAGAGGATCAACACCAAAGAATGCCTTAAAAGCTGGACGTGCTTGATGTAAGAGCATTCCAAAACCATCGATTGTCCTACAACCTCGTTCCCGAGCTTCTTTAAGGAGCATCGTCTCTAAAGGAGCATAAACCATATCGGTTACAAAAGCATCCAAGGGTAAATTCGTAAGATCAAAAGCAAGAGATGGCTGACCTTTCATCCCCAGGCTTGTGGCATTCACTAATAAAGATATATGTTTTAAAAAATCGCGATCATCCCAAGCAAAAATTTTAACTTTGCCGCTAAATTCTTCAGCAAGACTTTGTGCCTTCGTTAGTGTGCGGTTTGTCAGATGTATTTTATCGACACCTAAATCAATCAGAGCAACAATAGCACTCCGTGCCGCCCCACCCGCCCCCAAGAGAGCGACCGGGTTACGATCAGGTTTATATCCCCCTTCTAATATATTTTGACAAAAACCAAATACGTCGGTGTTCAATCCATACAAAAGCCCGTCTTCGTGAAGCGTGACCGTATTAACAGCGCGCACACGTTGAGCTAAGGGGTCAAGCTTGGCCATAAAAGGAAGAGCTCGTTCCTTATGAGGAACTGTCAAATTAACACCCACAAAACCTTGATCGACAAGTTTAACCAAAGCCGTTTGTAAATTCTCGGGTTCTACTGGTAAGAACTCATAACTTCCCTCGATACCATATTGCTTGAGCCAAAAATCATGCAATTTTGGGGATAATGAATGACTTACGGGCCATCCCATTATGCCGGCGCGTCGTAGCGTCATGGTAATTCACTGGTTGAATGACGACGATCTAACAACATCAAAATCTCAGCAGCCGTCTCTTCAATAGAGCGACGCGTTACATCAATAACTGGACATCCTATGCGTGTAAAGAACCTACGTGCTTCGAGTACTTCAGCACGAACCTTTTCTGGATCAACATAGGCGGTTTGACGATTGGATTGAAGGAGAAGCAATCGATTACGACGAATTTCAACGAGACTATCGGGATCTTTTGTTAAACCTACAATAAGAGGCTTTGTTAGTTTGATGATATCCAAAGGCATGGGCTGTTCAGGAATAAGCGGGATATTGGCGGCCTTTATTCCACGATTTGCTAGATAAATGCAGGTAGGGGTCTTCGATGTTCGCGAAACACCGAGTATAATAACATCCGCTTTACTCAAATGATCCGTGCCATGACCATCATCTTGAGACAAGGCATAATCCATTGCATCAATGCGCGAGAAATAGTCAGAATTCAGAGCATGTTGGCGTCCAGGCGCCGATGAATAGGCGGTGCCAAAAAAAGTGGCAAGTGATTTTAAGATGGGGTCAAGAACAGAAAGGTTCATTATTTTTTCTGTTTCACAGAATTCTTGCAAAATTTGCCGAAGTTCTGGATCAACAAAAGTATAAAGAACAAGCCCACGCGATTGTTTTATACCTTCAATAACCATATCAAGTTGACGTTTTGTACGTGTCAAATTCCAATGATGTTCACGAACTTTAACATTATCAAATTGAATAACGCATGCCCGGGCAATATTATTAATTGTTTCGCCGGTTGCATCTGAAACAAGATGAATGTGAGAAACTGAATCCGACATGACTTAATCATTGACTGGTTGCGCTGTCTAAAGAATGGCAGGCCTAATGTTTTATAACAACTGGTAATTAATGATAAATTATGCACAGGGTCATTGAATAACGGGGATAACTGCTCCCTTTTCCACAAAGGTCCTTTTTTATTCCTATCTATAAAAATTCATACATTTTTTGAGTTGTTGTGGATAATTATAATTCATTGGTTGGGGATTAAGGGTATAAGTTTATTTTAAAAATTCCCCCATTATTCACAACCTTTTCGAAATTTCATAAATACAGGTGATTTCAATTTTAATAACCTATTCATCCCCAAAGAAATCTTTTGTATAGAACTGAATAAAAGCTGTAAAAGAAATTAAAAATCAGCCATATATTTTATCCCCGTAATCCCTGTATCCTACTACTAATCACCACTTAGAATCTTATAATTAGAATGGAAAAATAAAGGTGTATAAAACTGAAAAACCATTTCTCAATGTTCTTGCCGGGAAAAAACCTGACCATATGCCCATATGGCTTATGCGACAGGCCGGACGTTATCTTCCCGAGTACAGAGATTTAAGATCAAAAGCTAAAAATTTCCTTAACTTGTGTTTGACCCCGGAATGGGCATGCGAAATAACCTTGCAACCCATAAAAAGATTTGAATTTGATGCTGCTATTTTATTTGCAGATATTTTGTTGGTTCCTATGGCCTTAGGATTAGATCTTTCTTTTCAAGAAGGAGAAGGGCCCGTTCTTGAACAGGTAAGCGATGAAATAAAACTTTCAAAATTAAAGTTTGATAATGAAAAAGTTTTACCAGTCTATGACGCAATTTCGCGCATCAAATTAAAGCTTCCACCTCAAACTGCTTTTATCGGTTTTTGTGGTGCTCCTTGGACAGTTGCATGTTATATGATTGAAGGTCGTGGAAAAACTGGTTTCCCAAAAGCGAAAGCATGGGTTAAAGAACAGTCGAAACTACTCCAAAAACTTATAGAAACGCTTATTGACGCAAGCGAAATTTACCTAGGTCAGCAAATTGATGCAGGCGTTGAAGTTATACAAATTTTTGATAGTTGGAGTGGATTGCTCGTGGGGGAAGATTTTCAACGTTGGGTTATTGAACCAACGCGCGAACTTGTTCGGCGCATGAAAACGAAGTATCCTCACATCCCTATCATAGGTTTCCCTCGTGAAGCGGGGCGTCACTACAAGGATTATCTAACGCAAACGGGTGTCGATGCGATGAGCCTTGATCCATCTGTCGATGTTCAAAGAGCGAAAGTAGAATTACAAACCCTTAAACCTCTTCAGGGCAATCTTGATCCCGAGCTTTTGGTAAAAGGTGGACATGATATGTTTATAGCCGCAGAGAAAATAATGACCACGCTAGGACCCAATCACATTTTTAATCTTGGCCATGGTGTTGTTCCCCAAACACCACCTGAAAATGTTGCCGACCTTGTTAAGTTTGTACACGCGTTCCAATCATGAGAAAAATAGCTGTTGTTTTATTTAATCTTGGAGGTCCTCCCGATTTATCAGCGGTAAAACTCTTCCTCTATAATCTTTTTAATGATAAAGCGATTATTCGAGTTCCTTCCCCTTTTCGACAAATTATTGCATGGATTATTTCCAGTCGTAGGGAAGAGAAAGCTCAAGAGATTTATAAAAAAATGGGGGGTGGTTCCCCTATACTTAAAAATACGCAAGCTCAAGCAAACGCTTTGCAAGAAAGTCTCACGTTACAATTAGGTAACGACGTTGAAGTTAAAACTTTTATCGCCATGCGCTATTGGCATCCTTTTGTTGAAGAAGCGATCAAGGATGTTGAAATATTTAATCCTGAAGAGGTCATTTTATTACCGCTCTATCCGCAGTTTTCAACGACAACAACGGCTTCGAGCCTTAAGGAATGGCAAAAACAAGCTGCTTTTCGAAAATTTGAGCGGCCGACAAAGATTCTTTGTTGTTATCCCCAACACCCTTGTTTTATTGAACCTTTGGCAAACCAAACGCAGAAAGCTTATGACGAAGCAAATGCCTATGGTAAGCCGCGCGTTCTTTTCTCAGCCCATGGGTTGCCTGAAAAGATTGTCAAAGCTGGAGATCCCTACCCTTGGCAGTGTGAACAAACAGCGCAAGCTCTTGTATCTGCCTTGAAAATAGAAAATCTTGATTGGGTTTTATGCTATCAAAGCCGTGTAGGGCCTCTTGCTTGGATTGGGCCGGCAACCGATTCAGAAATTCGTCGCGCGGGTTTGGATAAAGTGCCACTTATTGTTGTACCGATTGCTTTTGTTTCGGAACATTCTGAAACGCTTGTAGAAATTGATATTGAATACCGAGAGCTTGCTCAAAAACAGGGTGTTCCGCATTATATCTACGTGCCAACAGTCAGCACCAATCCAACTTTTATCAAAGGACTTGCCATGCAAGTGCAAGAAGTTCTGCAAACACCGTCTCTTTGTCAATCACGAAAAGGCAAACGCGTGTGCCCTGTGGACAGGGTTGGATGTTGTTATAATGCGTTTTTATCAAAGGAAATATCCAATGGTGTATGATTGGGTCAAAGCTCTTCACATCATTTCTATCATCGCGTGGATGGCGGGGATGCTGTATTTACCACGCCTGTTTGTTTATCATGCGGATGCCAAGGTCGGTTCTGAATTATCAGAGACATTAAAAATAATGGAACGACGTTTGTTGCGTTATATTATTAATCCCGCGATGATCACGAGCTTTGTTTTTGGTTTTTGGCTCTTGCATTTAAACCCGGAATTGCTTCATCAAGATTTTATGAAAATGAAATTATTTTTTGTTCTTATGATGACTATTCTCCACGGATGTCTCGCGCGTTATCGCAAGGTCTTTGCACGGGACGAAAATAAACATTCAGCCCGGTTCTATCGGATTATAAATGAGACCCCAACTTTCTTTATGATCGCGATCGTTCTATTGGTCGTTGTTAAGCCATCTTTCTAAGAGCGCCTTAAGGATGGCCTATTTCAATGAGTTTTATAGTTAATATATGCTATCTTTGACCCTTATGACCGAGGCCTTGGTATCCTTAAGGCAAAAAAAGAACTTAAATTTATAAGCTTGGTTTGACTTAGAATTAAAAATCGATTAGATGTTTCTTAACACTGATGCGATATTCTGCACGAAGTTTATATATTTCATTATCGTATCGGATCCCACCAAAAGCGCAAATAAGTATTTCTGCCAATAAGCAGTCAATCTTGCGCTACCCTTAATTTATACCACGAAGGTCTCCATGAATTTACGTGAATTAAAGAGTAAAACGCCAGCTGAACTTCTGGCTTTCGCTGAAGAACTGCAACTCGAAGGTGCAGGCGCAATGCGCAAACAGGATATGATGTTTGCGATCCTGAAGAAACTTGGCGAACAACAAGATAAAGCTATTTATGGCGAGGGCGTTCTTGAAGTCCTTCCAGATGGGTTTGGTTTCTTACG